>ERZ825896.36-NODE-36-length-163449-cov-8.329002_pt1 | contig 163449 bp, 136 predicted proteins | sample MGYA00519858_ERZ825896 | MGnify/ENA primary metagenome ERZ825896 (study PRJEB31778, sample SAMEA3449214) | human gut metagenome | biome: human gut; feature: human-associated habitat; material: faeces | place: United Kingdom | collected 2010/2012 ... | reverse complement strand
GATTTCGCTGATAAACCGAGGTTCGCTTATCCATTTAACTACGGAGACATATCAAGTTTTGCAGGGTCTTCGTGGTGAAATGGATAGATTGGAAAGTGCTCTCCTAAAGCATACAATCAAGAGCACTGTTCATACGAGCGAGAGCGAGTATCGCGGTTCTCGTGTTTATCCGAAATCTGTGATTTCGCTGATAAACCGAGGTTCGCTTATCCATTTAACTACGGAGACATATCAATCTGCGCAAGGCAGGGACGTCAGCTATGTGAATATCTTACCACAGAAGCGGCAAAAAGAGTAGCCCTAAATTTATGTTTCTCAAAAAAACCACAGGTCGGCGCGATTTTCTTCGAAAATTTCTTGTTATTTAAGCAGAGATAATGTATACTGTATATGTTATGTGTTTTTTTTAACAAACTTTGATCAGGATGTGAGGTAAAGGATGTATAAAGTATCAAATTTAAGTACGGAGTATCAGAAGAAGCTGATCACCGCGGAGCAGGCCGCGGATATGGTTCAAAACGGCGACAGGCTGCATTTTGGGCTGGGCTGCGGCTCCATTATAGACATTGACAAAGCTATCGCCAAGCGCGCGGATGAGCTGCGGGATATTACGGTCATCAGCACTGTGTCGGTCAGAGAAAAACCGTTTGAAACCTATCTGGCGACGAAGAGCAATGAGCAGGTTCGCTTCGAGTCGGCGCATTTTAATTCCCACGACAGGAACATGAACCGAGACGGACGCTGCTGGTACATCCCGATGATGTTCTGCGAGCTTCCTTTCTTTTGGGTCAACAATGACTGCGGGATTGATATCGCGATGTTTCAGGTCGCGCCGATGGATGAGCATGGAAACTTCAATCTAGGTCCGCAGGTCGCCGATATGTGGGGCGTCATCAAATCCGCAAAAAAAATTATCGTAGAGGTCAATCAAAATATGCCGATCGCGCATGGCTATCAGACCCAGCTCAATCTCTACGGCATCGATTACGTCGTCGAAGGCAGCAACACGCCGCTTGCGGAGCTGCCGATGAAACAGCCGTCTGAAATTGACAAAAAAATCGCGGCGCACGTGGTCGAAAGGATCAAGAGCCACAGCACGCTGCAGCTCGGGATCGGCAGTCTGCCTCTCTGTATCGGACAGATGATCGCGCAGTCGGATCTGCGCAATATCAACGCGCACACAGAGATGTTCACCGACGCATATGTGGATTTGTTCGAGGCGGGCAAGCTGACGGGAAACAAGCCAATTGACAAGGGCAAGGCAGTCTATACCTTCGCGGGCGGCAGCAAACGCCTGTATGATTTTATCGATGACAATCCGATCTGCTGCAACGCTCCGGTAGATTATGTAAATAACATCGCGACGATCGCCAGAATTCCGAACTTCGTATCGGTCAACAGCTGCATTCAGGTAGACCTGTACGGACAGGTTTGCTCCGAATCCGCGGGTCATCAGCAAATCAGTGGCACCGGCGGACAGCTCGACTTCGTACTCGGCGCCTATCAGTCCGAGGGCGGACACAGCTTCTTATGCACGCCGTCCACGAGAATGGGCAAGGATGGCAAACTGGAAAGCTTGGTTTCACCGGTACTGTCAAAAGGCTCCATTGTCACAACGCCGAGAATGGCAACGGATTGTATCGTAACAGAATTCGGCTGTGTCGAACTCAAGGGTAAGTCCACTTGGGAAAGAGCGGAACTTCTGATCAGCATCGCGCATCCGGATTTTAGGGATGAGCTGATAAAAGAGGCAGAAGCCATGGGCATTTGGAAATATTCCAGCAAGTGCCTATAAAAAACGCAGACAAAACTTATCCATACACGCAAAAATGCAGGGAAGCTCAAACTTCCCTGCATTTTGCGCTGTATGACGCATGCTCCGTTTGTCCAGGCTTGTGACAAAGCCGCAAGATGTGGAACAAAAGATGGAATGGAAAATGAGAGAGGAGCCGGTATGCAGGCTCCTCTCTTGGATATCATGGGGATTTAGTCATCCCAGTCCTCATCCCAGTCCTCATCCCAGTCATCGTCGTCATCGTCATCGTCATCGTCATCATCGTCGTCAAGGGCTTCAACATCCTTGTCGCGAATCTTACCGGAGGCAGCGTTGATTTCGTAATCGTATTCCTTTGTCGCAGTGTAGAATTCGATTTCGTAAACGCGGACGCCGTCCTCGCGATCCAGCTTTGCCTTGGTGAAGGTGACGGAGGAGGCAGAAAGCCCCGCGTCCTTGAGGGCGATGGATTTCGCCTTATCGACACCGATATAATTGGAGTTCGGGCTGCTTGCGCTGCTATCCTGTTTTGGAATCGAGAAATTTTCGATGTCCTTATCATAGGAGAGAATTTCGCCGGTCACCGCGTTGATTTCATAATCATATTCGGTGCTGCCGCTGTAAAACTCGACTTCGTAGACCTGTGTGCCGTCCTCGTTATCGAGCTTAACTTCGACGAAGCTCGCCTTAGAAGCGGTAACTCCGGCATGCGCGAGCGCGATTTCCTTAGCCTTGGCCTTGCTGATGAGGCTCGCGTTTGCAGCATCTCCGGCAGAGCCTGTCTGATTTCCCTCAACAAGCTGTGAGCCGTTTGTTGAGGTCTCCCGCAGCGCGTCCTTGTCCGCTTCGAGAATCGTACCGTCCGCGGCCTTGATTTGGTACTCGTAAGCAAAGCCGCCGGCGGAGAAGGTCACCTCGTAAATCGGAGTTCCGTCCTCGGTTTCATAGTGCGCGGAAAGATTGCTGACATCCTCGCTGCGAAAACCCGCGTCATGGAGCGCGACGTTGACACACTTATCCATGCCGAGCGTCTTGTTCGCGTTGACTCCGGCACCAGCGTGGATGGTCGCGAAGGCGACAACGCAGATCAGCAGGACGCAACAGACGGCAAAGAGCGCGATTTTGGTCGGTGAATTTAATACAGCCGTAATTTTTTTCATAATCTCAACTTCCTTTCTGAGAGCCGCGCCCGGCGGAGCGATTCCGGCGGAGCTGCAGCGTTTAACTTTGTTTTATGTGCTTAGTATATCCTGTCAAGATTAAAGAAAGATGAAAAAAACTCAAAATGTTAAAATAAATTCGCTGCCCTTGCCTGCCTCGCTGTGAACCGTAAGCCGAAGCCCCAGCAAGGCGGCGATTTCCTTGACCATCGAAAGCCCCAGCCCGAGACCGCGCGCGCCGTCCTCGCCATCCTCACCGCGCGTTGGATTTTCTTGATAAAAACGATTCCAAATCCGCGTGAGATTTTGTGGAGCGATGCCGATGCCGTCGTCTTTGACCGAGAGACGGATCTGCTGCCCGTCGCGGCGCAGAGAAACCCAAATGTGGCCGTTCGGACGTCCGTAGCGGTAGGCGTTGCTGATCAGATTGGTGAGCACGCGGCAAAAAAGTCCGCGGTCGGTCGTTACGCGAATATCTGCCTCGATCTCCGCGGTCAGCGTGATACCGTTTACCACAAGCAGGCGCTGCTCCTCGCAAAGCTCGCGTGTAAGCTCGCTGAGGTCGGTTGCTGTGAGCTCCGGCCGCTGCGTGCCCTGCTCCAGTCTCGAAAACATCAGCAGCTGGTCGATGATGCCGCGCATGCGGTTTGCCTGCCTCTGCACGACCTCCATGGACTCCCGATATTCCTCGATGCTGTCCGCCAGCTCCAGCGCGTATTCCGCCTGCGCGAGAATGACGGCGGTCGGCGTGCGCAGCTCATGGGAAGCGTCCGAGGTAAACTGGCGCTCTGACTCAAAATTCCTTTCGAGTCTGGCGAACATCACGTTGAAGGAATCCGCGAGCATATGAATTTCGTCATCGCCGGGGCCGATATCCAGCCGCTTGGAGAGATCGCCGCTTTGACCGATCAGCTCCGCGTCCCGCGCGATCTGTTCGACCGGCAGGAAGGAGCGGCGCGTGATGGCGTAGCCGCCGAGCAGAGCGAACGCGGCGAGAAGCGGCAGGAGCCAGAGAGACAGACGGACAATGTGATAAAGCACGTTGATGCTTTCGTTTTGCGAGACGATCCCGCGCAGCGTCAGACCGTCCGTACCGGCCAGGTTCAGGCTCTTTACACAGACATAATAGGAAGTGCCGTCATGCTTTACCTTCGTGACAGCCTCGGACGAGTCCTCTTTGGCAGAGAAGGCAAGGCGAATCGGAGCGCTGCCGTAGAGCAGATTGCCGTCCGCATCATAGAGCGCGGTATAGATGCCCTCGTAGATGTTGCAGAAGTCATCGTCGATTCCGAGCCAGCCGTCCTGATAGGCAAGAAACTGATCACCGTAGCGGATGTCCTCGTCATTTAAATTTTCGTAATAGTCGATTTGTTTCGCGTTCTCGGAGACAATCTGCGCGAGCCGTTCGCGAACGTTTTCATCGAGGACGGAATTGGCAATCGCCAGCGTCATCGCGCTCATCAGAAAGACGATGAGCGCCAGCGCCGCGGCAAACCAGAGAATGATTTTTTTTTGAATCGATAAAGTTCGTATCATAAAAGTACCTCGCTGCATGTCAGGCTTTTGCGCGCAAAGCTTCGAGCGTCCACGCCCTGCCCGGCGATTTTTTTTGGATATTCGAAAGATAATCCCAAAAAGCCTCGACCATATTCTGTTTATCGAAGGCGAAGGCGCAATAGGGCGGCTTCGTGTTGACCATCAGCACGCCGACGTTTTGTTTGGCGAGGATGGCTGTGTGCGGCACGATGCCGTCGGACAAAACAAGCTCATAGTTTTTGTCCGTCTCCAAAAGCGAAAGGACGTGTTGGAGATGCGCGGCGTGCTGCGCCTCCGTAAGGCTGATATCCGCGACACTGAGCATCGCGGTGTGAAGCGCGAGATCCTGCTCCGGTGGGAATGGGAGAATCTCGGTACAGGAAAATTGCCGCAGCGAATCGAAAAAACAGCCGGAAATATCATAATACAATGAGTGAAACTCATTGTTTTCGATTAGCTCCGCTGTCGAACGTGGCAGCGTCGCGAGAGAGAGCCCGCTGCGCAGGACGATGCAATCCCCCGGCGCCCGCAGGAAATCAAGATAAAGTGCGCGGAAAGCCGCGGTGCTCGCGGTGTTGTAAATTCGCATCAATGGGCGGCAGAGGCGCAGATAGTTCTCAAAATCCTCCGTGAGCGCGCCAATCGCGGTTTTATCGTCGATATACGAGTTGAGCATACGCGCCGTCCCCCGCCTGCGCCGCCTCCTTTGCGTTTATTGTATAATGCCGCGGGGAGAAAGGCAAGAACTTTGTCACACGGCGTGACAAGACGCGTAAAGGAAATGTCATCGTAGGACTCTAACCGGCTTGAAAAAGTAACCCCAAATCAAAACACGAGAGGCAGTCGATGGCAATCGGCTGCCTCTCGTGTTTCAAAGAGCAAAAAAGCGCAGCATTGCCAAGAAGCTGAAAGGCCTCGTTTTTTTGCGCTGCGGCGCGTATTACTCCCCTTTTTGCGGCGTTTCTTCCTTGAGCACGTAGCCGACACCGCGGACGGTGTGAATCAGCTTCGGACTGAACGCCTCGTCGATTTTGCGGCGCAGGTAGCGGATGTAGACATCGACGGCGTTAGATCCGCCCTCATAGTCAAAATTCCAAAGATTGTTTTCGATGTTTTCCCGGGAAAGCACGCGCCCTTGGTTGCGAAGCAGGTATTCGAGCAGGGCGAACTCCTTGGCGGAGAGCTTGATCTCGCGTCCCGCACGGGTGACGGTGTGGCTGTTCGGGTCAAGCGTCAGGTCGCAGAGCGTATAGAACGGCGCGAGGGTTGGAGCGCTGCGGCGTGTGAGCGCGCGTACTCTTGCCATCAGTTCCTCGAAGGAAAACGGCTTCACCAGATAGTCGCTGGCGCCCAGATCCAGCCCTGTCACCTTGTCCTCAATGCTGTCTCTGGCGGTCAGAAACAGCACCGGCGCCTGCGAGCCACTCGCGCGCATCGCTTTGACAACGCCGAAACCGTCCAGCCGCGGCATATTGACGTCTAAGATCACGCCATCGTAATCCGCGGCGCGGAGATAGTCGAGCGCCTCCTGCCCGTCAAAACAGCTGTCGACGTTATAGCCTTCCGCTGTCAATTTTTTTGTCAGAATCTTATTCAAATCTTTTTGGTCTTCCGCGATCAAAATCCGCATGACTGCATTCACTCCTTCGTTGTGGGATGCTTTTTTATTATGTAGGAAATATCGCATAGCGATGTTTCCGGAATATCGACAAAAGCACCTTGCGATGTGGCGCTCATAGGTGAGCGCCATGTGCGCATAGAAATCTCTGATTTCGTTATGCGCACTTTTGTCCCTATATTGATTATAATACCCCGTATATCCCTTCTGTAAATCAAGGATAACAGGGTATAATTAAAAAAAGATGAAAAAGATGCAATTTTTTGATGATTTTGATTTTCGCGTTGTTTCGGCGCGGAATTTATTTGAGGATTTCCCCGTCCGTAGAGATGGTCACGACGTTCCATGGGATGAACTTCCCGCTGTTTTTGAGGGCAGTCTTGGCGGCCGTTTCCAAACCGCCGCAGCAAGGAACCTCCATGCGCAGGATGGTCAGACTCTTGATTTCGTTCTGCGAAATGATAGCTTCGAGCTTTTCGGTGTAGTCCACCATGTCGAGCTTCGGACAGCCGATCAGCGTGACGCGGCCCTGGATGAAATCGCGGTGAAAGCTCGCATAGGCAAAGGCAGTACAGTCCGCGGCGACCAGCAGGTTCGCATCGTCAAAATACGATGCGTTGATCGGAGCGAGCTTGATCTGTATCGGCCAGTTCGTGAGCTGGGACGGCATCGCGGCCGCATCTTCGGCTTGCGCGAGTGGCGCATGTTTTTTGAGACTCATGGCGCGGCTGCCCGGGCAGCCATGGAATACCGGCGTCTCAAGGGAAGCAGCTGCGGCGTCCGCCTGTGCTGCCTTCCCCGCGGCTGCCGCGGAGCGGCAGGTCTCGCTCATGCTGTTCGGTTGTGCCTGCTCCGCGCCGGTCATACTCCGCCGCGCTTCTGCCTGCTTGCGGGCGAGATTTGCTTTGACGGCAGCTTCGTCATAGGCAAGTGTGTCCTTTTCGATAAAGCGGATCGCGCCGGTCGGGCAGGTCGGCAGGCAGTCGCCCAGACCGTCGCAGTAATCGTCGCGCAGGAGCTTGGCCTTGCCGTCCACCATACCGATCGCGCCCTCATGGCAGGCCGCGGCGCAGAGACCGCATCCGTTGCATTTCGCTTCGTTGATTTCAATAATTCTTCGTTTCATATCGTATACCTCCGATGGATGTTTTGTTTGACTTTATGGGTAGAATATACTACAATCAAGATAGATAATCCGTTGTTTTTACAACAAAACGAATATTTTTTGCATGTTTTTCGAAAAAAACGTGAAAAGAGCAACTATCGTAAATAGACGATACTGATTACAAGAAGAGAAGAAGCTGTGCCGGAAGGCGGGAGTTCGGTTTACGCAGCGCGCGAATCGCTTCGCGCAAACCGATGGCAGGCATGTGGAAGGAGAAAAAAGAGATGCGGATGGAAGAAGATGTGATGCGGCTGCTGCGGCAGACACAGCTGTTCGCGGCATTTACAGAGGATGAGATTCGCGGTCTGCTCGACTTGCTGCGGGCAAAGACCGCAGCCTATCCGAAGGGCAGCTTTATCTATCGGGAAGGAGATCGCGGCGTTCCGTCCGCCATCGTGCTGTCCGGCAGCGTGCATATTATCAAGGAGGATTTTTGGGGCAACCGTGCGATCCTTTCAGAGATCGGTCCGGGTGAAATGTTCGCGGAGACCTACGCGTGTATGCCGGAAGAGCCGCTGGCAGTCAGCGCAGCTGCAGCAGAGGCTTGCAGCTGCTTGTTTTTAGATTTTTCGCCGCTTATGGCGGCACAGGGAAGTGCAGAAACCGGCGTCGCGGAGCGCAGGCTGCTTGTCAATTTGATCGGGATTTTGGCAGGCAAAAATCTGTTTCTGACCAAGAAGATGGAGCATCTGACGCAGCGGACGACGCGGCAAAAGCTGATATCATATTTATCTGATGTGCAGCGTCGCGCGGGCAGCGCGGCTTTTGATATTCCGTTTGATCGTCAGGAGTTGGCAGATTTTTTGGCGGTGGATCGCAGTGCGATGTCGGCGGAGCTTTCGAAGCTGCGGCGTGAGGGAATTTTGGAGTACCGCAAAAACCATTTTGTATTAAAGCAGCCGCAAATGTGAAAAATTAGTGAAGAACAGATTTTCTCCCGTCTTGCGGCTTGTGAGAAAGCAGCAAAAATGATAAAATAGTTTGTTACAGACAGACGTGTCGCAAGGAAGCGACGCGGGGAAGAACAGGAAATTTCGGAGAAAAAATATGTCAAGATTCAGTGTAAAAAAACCGATGACAATCTTTGTCGCGGTCATCATTGTTCTCGCGCTCGGCATCGTCTCGCTCGTCAAGATGACGCCGGACCTCTTGCCGAGCATCGATCTGCCGTATGTGGTTGTGATGACGACCTATCCGGGCGTAACGCCGGAGGAGGTGGAGCAGACGGTCAGCAAACCGCTCGAGCAGAATCTGGCGACGGTTGAGAACCTTAAATCGCTGCAGTCGATCTCCAACCCCAACTACTCACTGGTGGTCCTGGAGTTTGAGAATGATGCGGATATGAATACGGCCATCGTCAATACCATGCAGGGCGTGGATCTGGTCGAAGGCTCGTGGGATGAGGAAATCAGCTCGCCATACATCATGAAGATCAACCCGAATATGATGCCGATCGCGATCGCGGCGGTGGACAAGAAGGGCGCGACGACCGAGGAGGTTTCGACCTTTGTGGAGGATGAGCTGATGAATCAGCTGGAAGGCATTACGGGGGTCGCGAGCATCAGCACCGGCGGATTGATTGAGTCGAAAGTCAACGTCAGCATCAACGAAAACAAGATTGAGAAGTTGAATAAGAAGCTGCTCGGTGAGGCCAGCCCGTCCCTGGCGAATGCCAAGGGGAAGCTAAGCAGCGGTCTTGCGCAGATCAAAAAGGCGGAGGCGAAGCTCGCCGAGAGCCGCAAAACACTGGATCAGACAAAAAACGATACCTATGATAAGCTGGCCCAGACCAGCGCACAGCTTGATGTCGCGGTGGCAAGAGCCGGCGCGTTGGAAACGCAGATCAAAACCTTAGAGGGGCGCAGAGCGGCGATCGAGGCACAAATCTCGCAGGGAATCTACGGCAGTGCCGCGGGGATCACGCTGGCGGAGCTGCAGGAACAACTGAAAGATGTCGAGAGCCAGCTGACGATCCTGCAGATGGACGGCGCGCAGGCAGAGGCGCAGGTCAGCCAGCTGCAGAACGCGTATCAGCAGGCGGAGCGCGGCACCTATACGGCGCAGGAGAATCTGGACGATGCCTATGCGAAGCTGAACACCGCGCAGGCACAGCTCCGCTCGCAAAAAGCGCAGCTGAATTCCGCGATGGCGCAGCTCAACGCAGCGGGCAGCCAGTCGCTGCAGGCGGCGGGACTTGGCTCGATGATCACGTTGGACATGGTTTCGGGGGTGCTGCAGGGACAGAACTTCTCGATGCCTGCCGGTTATATCCAGGAGGATGGCGTGAAATATCTGGTCAGCGTCGGGGATGAGCTGACGGATCTGAAAGAGATTAAGAACCTGTATTTATTCCATATCGACGGGCTCGGTGATGTCAAGCTGTCCGATGTGGCGGACGTGTTCCTGAGCGATAACAGCGACGCGGTCTATGCGAGCATCAACGGCAATCCGGCGGTGCTGCTGACCTTTTCGAAGCAGTCGAACTATCCGACGGCGACGGTTTCCGATAACATCGCGGACAAATTCGCGAAGCTTTCGGACAAATATGAAGGCTTGACCTTCACGACGCTGATGGATCAGGGTGAGTACATCTACTTGATTATCCACTCGATTCTCGAAAGTCTGGCGTATGGGGCACTCTTTGCGGTCGTGATCCTGCTGCTGTTTCTGCGTGACATGAAACCGACTTTCATTACGCTTTTGAGTATTCCGATCAGTATCACGTTTGCGATCGTGCTGATGTATTTTTCCGGCATCACGATCAATATGATTTCGCTCTCGGGGCTGGCGGTCGCGGTCGGCATGCTGGTCGATAACTCGATCGTCGTCATCGAAAACATCTTCCGCCTGCGGCGCGCAGGCGTGCCGCCGAAGAAGGCGGCGGTGGCCGGGGCCAAGGAGGTCGGCGCGGCGATCACGTCTTCGACCCTCACAACGGTCTGCGTGTTCGCGCCGATCGTGTTCGTACAGGGAATTACCAGACAGCTGTTTACCGATATGGCGCTGACGGTGACTTATTCACTGCTTGCCAGTCTGATCATCGCGATGACACTGGTGCCGTCGATGGCTTCCATGATGTTTATCAAAGAGCCGAAGCCGGAGGGCAGAGGCTTCGAAGGCTTTAAGCGCGGCTACCGCAGGCTGCTCGCCTGGAATCTGCGCCATAAGGCGTTGGTGCTGATTCTTGTGCTTGTGCTGTTTGGTTACAGCGTCTACGGCACACTCCAAAAAGGCTTCATCTTTATTCCGGATATGGCGACGCCGCAGCTTTCGGGCACGATGAAAATGAATGATGAGGACGCAAGCCTTGCGGATACCAAAAAGATGGCGGACAAAGTCCTCGATACGATGAAAAAGACCGAGGGTGTTGAAACCGCGGGCGGGATGCTTAGCTCGGGCAATATGCTTTCCGCAGAGACCTCGGAGACAGAGGTCAGCCTCTACATCATCGTCGATCAGGAAACGGACCTGTCCGGCGGCGAGATTGCGGATAAGATCGAAGCAGGCTGCAAGGACCTCGACTGCAGTGTGGAGATTCTCAGTTCCTCGTCGATGACGTCTTACACTTCGGCGCTCGGCGGTTCGGGTGTGGTGGTGCGTCTCTTTGGCACCGATCAGCAGCTGCTGCAAAAAGCGGCGAGGACGGCTGGCAAGGCGCTCGCCAAGGTCGAGGGTATCGCGGAGGTTGACAACGGATTGGTCGATGCGGAGCCGGAGCTGCACTTTGTGATCGACAAGGATGAGGCGATGAAGAACGGGCTGACGGTCGCGCAGGTTTTCGCGCAGGTTTCGAAGGCTTTGACTTACGAAAAATCAGCTTCTTCCATCACGCTTGACGGCGATGCCTACGACATCCTCGTGTCTGACGGAGACGAAAGCAGTATGACGATCAAAAAGCTCAAAAATCTGGAGCTGGAGGGTAGTGACGCGGACGGCAAAACGAAGACGGTCAAGCTGAGGGATATCGCGAAATTAGAAGAGACACAGACGCTGCCGTCGGTTTCCCGTTTGGATCAGAGGACTTATCTGTCTGTCAGCGGCAGCATCGACGAAGCACACAACGTAACACTGGTCACACAGGAGGCAGAGAAGGCTTTCGCAAAGCTCGACCTTCCGGCGGGCGTGACCTATGAATTTACCGGTGAAAACGAGACGATCATGGACGCGATGCAGGATCTGCTGACGATGATGGGGCTCGGCATTCTGCTGGTCTATCTGATTATGGTGGCGCAGTTCCAGTCGCTCAAATCGCCGTTCATCGTCATGTTTACGATTCCGCTGGCGTTTACGGGAGGACTTTTGGCGCTACTGATCTTCGGCAAGGAGCTTTCGATTATCGCGATGATTGGCTTGATTCTCCTGGTCGGCGTCATCGTCAATAACGGCATCGTGCTTGTGGACTATACGAACCAGCTGCGGGCGCGCGGAATGGAAAAGCGCGACGCGATCATCATGGCAGGTTCCACACGTATGCGTCCGGTACTGATGACCAGCTTGACGACGATCCTGGGTCTGATCGTCATGGCGGTCGGCAAGACCGCCGGCACCGATATGATGCAGCCGGTCGCGCTGGTGTGCATCGGCGGACTGGTCTACGCGACGGCGCTGACCCTGCTGGTCGTACCGATCATGTATGACATCTTTAACGGGGAGACCTACAAGGCGGTCAAGAACGAGGATATCGATATCAGCGATATTGTGCTGGAATAGCGAGTGCTGACATTTGACAGCATAAATTTGATAACATAAAAGAACAAGGCAAAACAAAAAGCGGCCTGCGCGGCGAAGATATCCTCCATTGCACAGGTCGCTGTTTATTATGTAGGAAATATCGCTGCACGATATTTCCGGAATCACGACAAAAGCACCTTGCGGAGCGGCGCTCATCTATGAGCGCCATGTGCACATAGAAATCTTTGATTTCGTTATGTGCACTTTTGTCCTTTCTTTTTATTGTCAAACTGGTTCTCTGCCATCGCGTGGAATCCGAAACGGTAGATCGAAAGCAAAATCGATGAAATCGCGAAGGCTTCGTTTAAAATGCCGCCGACTGAGTGGATGGAGGCATTGTAGATCAGCCAACATGGAGAGGCGCAGCACAGATTGAACATGCGGATCTTGAGCGCGTTGTCGCTCCAGTAGCCGATGGTGGCGGACAGGACCGCAAAGAACGGCAAAATGCTGAACCAGTTCTGCCAGCTGCAAATGCAGGAGGTAAGCGACAGCGCGCAGATGAGTACCGGCCAAAACTTCGCGCCCAGGATCGGATATTTTTTGCTGCCGAGCAGCAGGGAGTTGCGGAAACAGCTGATCAGCGAACCGACCGCACCGCCCACTCCTCCGAGCAGAAAAAACTGCAGCGCGAACAAAAAGTTTCCTGCCGTCTGCATGACAAACAATCCGCGGTTCGAGCGGACCTGATAGGAGAGTAGAAACAGGGCAAAGGCGATCAGACCGATGCCTTGGATCAGCATATCATACATAGCAAACATTCCTTCCGTAAATGAAATCTACTATATTATAAAGGAATATATGTGCCATGTAAAAGGAAATTTGAGATTGTGTGATTTTCTGCGGGAATCAGCTTGAGGAAAGGGAAGGACCGGAACAGATGGAAAAGGAAGGGGTCTTTCGCCGGAGAATAAATAGTCAAGACGAAAAAAATCTTGTAATCTGCATCGATTTCGGGTAAAATAGTATTAAATCCAAATTTACTAAATTTAGATTTAATAGAAAGGTAGTAAGATCAATAGAACAGGAGCGAAGTATGTTTATCGGGAGAGAAACGGAACTGCAGTTTTTACATGAACGGTATCAAGCAGAGGGAGGACAGCTCATCATCCTCTATGGGAGACGGCGTGTCGGCAAAACAGAGACACTGCGGGAATTTTGCAAGGGGAAACCGCATGTATTTTATTCCTGTACGCAGACAACCGATCAGGTGCAGCTGCTTAAATTTTCGGAGCAGATCATGAAAGAGGATATTCCGGCAAAAAAATATGTTTCGCGCTTTGCAGACTGGGAACAGGCCTTTCGGGCGATCTGCGAACTGCCGTATGGAGAAAAAAAGAAGCTGGTCGTCATCGATGAGTTTCCGTATCTTTGCAAGACAAATCCAAGTATTCCGTCTATTCTGCAGAACCTTTGGGATACCGAATTAAAGGACCGCAATGTCATGATGATTCTGTGCGGAAGCGCTATGGGTTTCATGGAGAAAGACCTGCTTGCCGAAAAAAATCCGCTTTACGGAAGAGCAACGGGCATTTATAAGATGACCGAGATGGATTTTTATGATGCGGTAAAGTTTTTCCCATATTATTCGGATGAAGAAAAAGTTCTGACCTATGCAGTGCTGGGAGGTATCCCGCATTATTTGAAACAGTGGGAGCCGAAGTTGACCCCTGCACAGAATATCAAGAAGAATATCCTGACCAAAGGCTGTGTGCTCTACAGTGAAGTCGACTTCCTGCTCCATCAGGAACTACGAGAAACTCCGATCTACAATTCCATCATAGAGGCGGTTGCGCTCGGCAGTACGACACTGAACGAAATCAGTCAAAAATCACTTCTGAACCATACGGCGAAAACCGGCGTTTATTTGAAGAACTTGATGGAACTTGGTATCATTGAAAAGGAATTTTCTGTGGACGCGGAACTGAAGCAGCGAGCAAATGCTGCAAAAGGAGTCTATCACCTGACGGACAATTTTTTCCGTTTTTGGTACGCGTTTGGTTTCGCAAATTTTTCGCAGTTGGAGGACGGAGACGCAGAAGGTGTCTATGCGTACGTGATCAAGCCGGCTCTGCAGCAATTTGTGTCCATGCCGTTTGAAAAGATTTGCCGAACGTTCATCAAAAAACTGCAAAAACAAGGCAAGCTCCCGTTCCGGTATGTGAAGATCGGGCGCTGGATTGGCAAAACCACGGTTCGTGATGTAAACACCACAGGTGGTCTGCGCACAAGTGAAACCGAGATAGATATTTTGTGTATCGGTCCGCACCATAAAGAATATCTGGTAGGCGAATGCAACTATAAAAACAGCGCCTTTACCTATGCGGAATATCTTGACACACGTGCCAAGCTTGCCCCGATGAAACAAGATACAAAGTTCTATTATGCCTTGTTTTCAAAAAACGGATTTGATGAAAAAATTTTGGCAGAAGCAAAAAATGATACCTTGAAGCTGTACGATCTGCACGAGATTGTAAGCGGAGCGACAGCAGGAAGAGAGAATAAGGACAGGTAGCATCTGACGAGGACAGAAACTGCGCCGTCTTTTTCAAGCATGGTCTGGTATTTTTCTGCGGTGCATTCTGTATTTGACATTTCGTTGTTGACCCTTCCCTTGCTTTGTTGCCTTACTGCATCAGATCGCGGTATCTTCCGCCTGACGGATCTGCTCGATGCCCATGTTCGCGAGCTCGTCGGCGCGGTTGTTCATCTTGGTGACGTATTGGAATTCCTCGAAGCTGAAGGCAGCGCCGTTCCAGCCGAGGAATTTTTCGTAGAGCGCGTCGAAATTTGTCGATTTGCTCGCAAGATTGACATGCCCTTTGACGCGGAAAAACCGCACCTCGTGCTGCCGCACCAACGCCAGCAGCTCCTTCCATAGCTCCTGATTCTCCACAGATTTTTTGGCAGCGTTGCGCCAATGGTTCTTTTCCCAGGAAACATACCATTCCTCGCGGAAACAGTTTGCGACATAGGAGCTGTCTGTGAATACCTCGATTTTTTGACCCGTCTGCTTGAGCGCTTTGAATGCCTCGATGACCGCGGTCAGTTCCATGCGGTTATTGGTCGTGTTGGCCTGTCCGCCGAACAGTTCCTTTTGGTGTGCGCCGTACTCGAGGATCGCGCCCCAGCCGCCGATATTCTGATCGGATTGGTTGCCGGCACAGGCACCGTCCGTATAAATTCTTAAAATTGCCATACGAATGTCACTCCTTTTTTGTGTTGTTTTTGCGAAGCGGTGGCAAACCGGCGCCAAAGGGGGCAGACCCAAGACGGTTTCCCCTTCTGCCGGAAGCGGCCTTTCGCGCGAACCTTATATGCTCTATTATGGACTATTTTTGCTGATTTTACAACTAAAACAAATTGTGCTATACTGAATTGTGGAGAGAGCCTGACGGACAGGCAATTTCCGTCTATATCAATTCATCACAGCAAAGGACACACAAATTATGGAACTAGCGATTTGTTCCTTCGCCAGCAGCAGCGCGGGGAACAGTTTTTTGATACAAAGTCAAAGCACGAGAATTTTGGCGGATATCGGCATCAGCGCGAAAAAAACAGAGGAAAGCCTTGCGGCGTGCGGACTTTCGTGCGTGGAGCTGGACGGCATCGTGCTGACCCATGAGCATATCGATCATGTCAGGGGAATCGGCACGCTGCTTGCCAAAAAGCCGTATCGCGGCCCGGTATTCACCACGCGCGGCACCTGTGAATCCGTAGCGCAAAAGTATCCGCAGACGGAGGGAAAACAGTTTGAAATCGTGCGAAGCGGCGACCGTTTTTTTGTCGGGGATATTGAGGTGAACGTTTTTCGTATCTCGCATGACGCGGCAGAGCCGGTCGGCTATACCTTCCAAAAGGGCAATCGCAAGATCGCAATCGTTACAGATACCGGCTGCGTGACGGAGGAAATCTTTGCGGCAATCCGTGACGCGGACATTTTGGTTATCGAAGCCAATCACGAAAAGAATATTCTGCTGTGCGGCAAATATCCGTATCCTGTCAAGCATCGTATCCTCAGTGATCAAGGGCATTTGTCCAACGAAGCGACAGGGCAGGTGCTGAGCCGCTATTTGACAGAGTTTGAAGGCAGTCACCGGCCGGAGGTTCTGCTGGCGCATCTGTCTAAGGACAACAACAGCCCCGCGCAGGCGATGCTGACGATACGCAACATTTTAGAGGAAAACGGATATTACCTCGGCAAGAATCTTTCGATGGAGGTCGCGCAGCGCGAGGGGATCGGCAGGCTGCTGACAATTTAGAGGCGTTGAATTTTTTCATCGTTGATATGCAAAAATCAATTTTCCCCATGCAAAAGCAGCAGAGCATTGACAAGCTGCGGGAGCAAACCTAACGAAACACAGGGCAAAGCCGGAGAAAACGACCGCGCTAATCGGGGGAAATCGGAGACAACAGGAGACAACATGAACATACAAATCATCTGCATCGGCAAACTAAAGGAAAAATACTGGACAGAGGCGATCCAAGAGTATGCCAAGCGCCTGTCGCGCTTCTGCACGCTGGAAATCATCGAGCTCAAGGAGGCGCGTTTGCCGGACAAAGCCTCCGCGGCGGAGGAAGCGCTCGTGAAGCAGGAGGAGGGCAGGGAAATCCTCAAGGCGATCAAACCGGGCACTTATGTCATCACGCTGGAGATTCTCGGCAAAACGCTCGATTCACCACAGCTCGCGGACAAGCTCGCACAGCTTGCCTTAGAGGGTAAGAGCAATCTTGCCTTCGTCATCGGCGGCAGCCTCGGCCTCAGTGATGAGGTCTCCAAACGGGCGGATTTTAAGCTCTCGTTTTCGAAGATGACCTTCCCGCATCAGATGATGCGCGTGATTCTGCTGGAGCAGATCTACCGCGCGTTTAAGATCAACCGTAACGAAACATACCACAAATAGGGTGTCAAGAAAGTCTTTAGATTTTGTATTAAAACGCTAAAAAAACGCGAAAATTTTTGTAAAGAAAAACCATAACACTTTTTTAGCGGGCAAAACTATGGACTTTTTTAGTTGAAAAGACTATATTAACAAATGGAGAAGAAAAGTAATGTTCAGCAGGATGCACCCTGCAGGGCGTTACTTTCGTTTGTTTTTTAGGAGCTTTTTGCAGTAGACGAAAAGATTTTTAAAGTTCAAAAACGAAAAACGGAAGGAAGGGATGAGATGTGATTCATGTAGACGAGCTGGGCGCGCGTGTTATCGTTGCCTTCGGAGACGGAAGCGTTTTTTTGAGCGAGAGCATTCTCTGGGGCTTCATTCTTGCCGCCATTCTCGCGGTACTTGGTATTTGGATGGGACATGGACTTGAAACGGTTCCGACAACCAAAAGACAAATTGCCGCGGAGCTGATCGTCGGCAAAATCTACGATTACGCGAAGCAAAACCTCGGAAACAAGGCAGAAACCTTCGCGCCGTATATGGGCACGATTTTTATCTATATCCTGCTTGGAAGCTCTTTGGGATTGCTTGGACTGAGACCGATTACCGCGGATGTGAACGTCACGTTCAGCCTGTCGTTGCTCACGTTCCTGCTGATTCAAATCAGCGGCTTCCGCTATCTGGGCGTGAAAGGCAAACTCAAGCACATGTGCGAGCCCTATCCGTTCATGCTTCCGCTGAACATTCTAGAAGACTGCACCTTGCCGATATCCTTGGCGCTGCGTCTGTTCGGCAATATTTTCGGCGGTATGATTGTTGTAGAGCTTTGGATGTATTTTATGGAATGGCTGAGCGCGTTTGTCTCAAGTGTACCGTTCATGCGAGCCGTCTTCGTACTGCCGCTGAACGCGTTCTTTGACATCTTCGAGCCGGTGATTCAAACCTATATCTTTGTAACATTAACCATGGTATTCCTCTCAAAGGGCATTGCCGGAGCGGACAAAAACCATGAAGCAAAAACGGGAGGTAAATGAAAATGACAACAGGAATTATTGCAATCGCGGCAGGTCTGGCAATCGGCCTCGCGGCAATCGGTATCGCGATCGGACAGGGGATCCTCGCGAGCAAGGCGGTGGAAAGCATGGGGAAACAGCCCGAAGCGATGAGCGGAATCCGCGCGTCGATGATCATCGCGATGGCCATTATGGAAACTATCGGCGTATTGACCTTCGTCATCGCCATCGTGTTGGCAGGCAAGATCTGATCGGTGCCGGAGAGCGTAGAGCAGAATAAAGAAGGTTTCGGATATGGAAGTAAAATTATATCAAGGACTGCTTGAAATCAACTGGAACCTGCTGTTTTCGGCCATCACTGTGCTGGTGCTGTATCTGATTCTGAAGCATTTTTTCTTCGAAAAAGTACATAAGTTCATGGAGGCGCGTAAAGCGGCGGTACAGGATAATCTGGACCGCGCGAAAGCAACCGAGGAGGAAGCGCAGGCGCTGCTCAGCGAATATCAGGCGACTCTTTCAAACGCCGAAGAAGAAAAACGCGCGATCATCAAGGAGGCTAAGGCAGAGGCTGACCGGAGAGCGGACGCCATCGTCGGAGAGGCCAAGATCCAGGCGCAGCGGATTGTTTCGGAGGCACACGAAAACATGCGGGCAGAAGAAGAAAAAGCTGTGGTTCAGCTTAAAAAAGAGGTTTCTTCGCTTGCGGTTCTGGCAGCGGAGCGCATCATGCAAAGAGAACTGGATGAAAAAAGTCAGCAGGCGCTGGTTGATCAAGTCTTAGAGGAGGCGGCGCGCGAAAAATGGCAGAATCAGTAGTATCGCTGACCTATGGAACAGCGCTTTATGAGGCAGCGAAAGACCTTGGCAAAGAAGAAGAAATTCTCATTGAAATCAAGCAGCTTGCCCTGCTGGTGCAGGCTTATGAGGATTTCTCGGAGTTTCTGAACAGCCCGGCGATCATGCCGAAGGAAAAAAAAGAAGCTGTAAAAAAAATCATGCAGCCTGCTTTCTCGCAGGAGATGCTCAATTTCGTCTATGTGCTGATTGACAAAGGACGAACCTCACAAATCAAAAAAATCGCGAAGCGATATATCGAACTCTATGACAAAGACAGAGGGATTGCCGAGGGGAAAGTTTTTAGCGTTGTCAAGCTGACGCCGGATCAGATACAGAAGTTCGAAACAGAAATGTCACGACTTTTGCAGAGGAACATCAAGCTCGAAAACCGCGTGGATCCAAGTCTCATCGGCGGCATCAAAATTCAGGTCGGCGGGAAGATGATCGATCAGTCATACAGGGGCGATTTGGAACGTCTTCGTGAAGAATTAGAAAAGCAGTAGGAGGGGAGGTTTCCCGATGAATTTAAGACCGGAAGAAATCAGTTCTGTTATAAAAGAACAGATAAAAAATTACCACAGCAAGTTTGAGATCATGGACTATGGTACTGTATTGCAGGTCGGAGACGGCATCGCCAGAGTCTATGGGCTGAGCGGCTGCATGGAAGGCGAGCTGCTCGAATTTGACAGTGGTGTTCACGGCATGGCACTCAATCTGGAGGAGGACAATGTCGGTGTCGTCATTTTGGGCACGGACCGAGAGATCAAAGAGGGGGACATCGTGAAACCGACCGGAGAGGTCGTAGAAGTTCCCGTCGGTGAAACCCTGATCGGTCGTGTGGTAGACGCGCTTGGACAGCCGATTGACGGCAAAGGGCCGATTGTTACCAGAGAAAAACGTCCCATCGAGTACGGCGCGCCCGGCGTGTTGATGCGTAAATCGGTCAATGAACCGCTGCAGACCGGAATCAAAGCGATTGATGCGATGATGCCAATCGGCAAGGGGCAGAGAGAGCTCATTATCGGCGACCGTCAGACCGGCAAAACCGCGATCGCCATCGACACCATTCTCAACCAAAAGGGAAAAGATGTAATCTGTATTTATGTCGCGATCGGACAGAAAAAATCCACCATCGCGCAGCTGGTGCAGACGCTGGAAGAGCGTGAGGCGATGAAGTACACCATCGTCGTTTCCGCAACCGCCAGCGATGTGGCGTCGCTGCAATACATCGCGCCATACGCAGGCTGCGCGATGGCGGAGCATTTTATGTATCAGGGCAAGGACGTACTGATCGTTTACGATGATCTTTCCAAGCACGCGGTCGCTTATCGCACAATGTCGCTGCTGCTCAAAAGACCGCCGGGAAGAGAAGCCTATCCGGGCGATGTATTCTATCTGCACAGCAGACTGCTGGAAAGAGCCGCGAAGCTCAGTGATGATCTGGGCGGAGGCTCGATTACAGCGCTGCCGATCATCGAAACCCAGGCAGGTGACGTTTCCGCATATATTCCGACTAACGTAATTTCCATCACAGACGGACAGATTTTTTTGGAGTCCGAGCTGTTCTTCACCGGACAGCGCCCGGCAATCAATGTCGGAATTTCGGTTTCGCGTGTCGGCGGCAACGCGCAAATCAAAGCGATGAAGCAGGTTTCCGGCAAGCTGAAGCTGGAGCTGGCGCAATATCGAGAGTTGGCGGCATTTTCGCAGTTTGGCTCCGATATCGACAAGGATACGAAGGCGCGGCTTGACCACGGGAAGGTTCTGATGGAAATTCTTAAGCAGCGGCAGTACCATCCGATGGATGTGGTCGATGAGATTATCAGCATCTACGCGGCTTCACACCGGTATATGGAGAATATTCCGACCGAGAGCCTTGTCGCCTTCGAGGAGGAGCTGCTGGACTTTATCCATGCGAACTATCCGGAGATCGGCGAAAAAATCCGGCAGAACGGAAGTCTGGATGAGGATGCGGAAAAACTGCTTGTAGCCGGCATTACAAGGTTGAAAGAGGCAAAGTATCATGGCTGAAAACACGCGCGAGTTGAAACGCAGGATGAGAAGCATTGAAAGTACGGAGCATATCACAAACGCGATGCGCCTTGTTTCCGCGGCAAAATTCCGCAAAGCCAAGAGTCTGTTCGATCAAAAATCCCTGCAGCTGCGGGAAGTTACCGAAACGATGGAGCTGCTATTGGCAGGACAAAATGTCTCAGAGCGAGAGAAACCCTGCGAGGCGGCGTCCTCCGCGGCAGCGGAGCGCGTGCTCGCGATTGTAATCTGCGGTGACAGAGGACTTTGCGGCGGTTTTAACAGTAACCTGATTAAGACGGCCGGCGAGGCTCTGCGGGAATACAAAAAGGAAGCGGTCAAGCTGGTTTGTATCGGCAGCCGCGGCCGGGATTTTTTCGCGCGGGAGGGGTATGCGATCGATGACGCCTTTACGGGCGCGGCGGAGAAAATATCTTTTTCGGAGATTGTAAAAATCGTAACGTCGATTCTCGCGGATTACCGAAGCGGCAGGGTGGACAGCGTACTGCTGATTACGACGGAATACATCAATTCGCTGCGGCAGGAGCCGGTGGTCAAACAGCTGCTGCCGGCAGAGTTCGCACGAGCTTCAAAAAAGGAGGAGGCTCAGGCAGTGCCGGCCGAACTCGAATATGCGCCGTCCAAAGAAGCGGTGACAGACTATCTGCTGCCAAAATATTTGGAGCTGACTCTGCTTGAAGCGTTCCTGGAATCGGCAGTCTGCGAGCACGCGACAAGGCGCGGCGCGATGGAAAGCGCGACGGACAACGCGCGCGAAATTTTGAACAGGCTTTCGCTGACTTATCATCGCGCGCGGCAGGCAGCCATTACCAATGAATTGATTGAGATCGTTTCCGGCGCAGAAACGCGAGAGTAGAAACAGGCAGAAACAGGAGGTAAAGACATGCATCAAGGGGTGATCAACCAGATTATCGGTCCGGTCATCGATATCAAATTTGAAGAGGGAGAACTGCCGGAACTGCTGAACGCGATTAAAATCCCGCATAATGACGATACGGTTATGGCGGAGGTGGCACAGCACATCGGGGATGATGTCGTTCGCTGTGTGGCGCTTTCTTCGACGGACGGGCTGACCAGGGGAATGACAGCGATGGACACCGGCGCGCCGATTACCGTACCGGTCGGCGACGAGGTTTTGGGCAGACTCTTTAACGTCATGGGGCAGACCATCGACGAAAAAGGACCGGTCAACACGACCAAAACTTCACCGATACATAAACCTGCACCATCGTTTGAGGATCAGAATACAAAATCAGAAATTTATGAAACAGGCATCAAGGTCATTGACCTGATCGCGCCATATACGCGAGGCGGCAAGGTCGGTCTGTTCGGCGGCGCAGGTGTCGGCAAGACAGTTCTGATCCAGGAGCTTATCAACAACATTGCCAAAGAGCATGGCGGCATCTCCGTCTTTGCAGGTGTCGGAGAACGAACCAGAGAGGGTAATGATCTGTATAACGAAATGATCGAGTCCGGCGTCATCGAAAAGACAGCGATGGTTTTCGGACAGATGAACGAACCACCGGGCGCGCGTATGCGTGTTGCCTTGACCGGTCTGACGATGGCGGAATACTTTAGAGATGAGGAGGGGCAGGACGTACTGCTGTTCATCGATAACATCTTCCGCTTCACGCAGGCCGGCTCCGAGGTATCAGCGCTGCTGGGACGTATGCCGTCCGCAGTCGGTTATCAACCGACTCTGGCGACCGAAATGGGCGCGCTGCAGGAGCGGATCACATCGACCAAAAACGGCTCCATCACATCGGTACAGGCGATTTATGTGCCGGCGGATGACTTGACAGACCCGGCTCCGGCAACCGCTTTCGCGCATTTGGACGCGACGACGGTACTCAACCGTGCGATTACCGAGTTAGGAATCTATCCGGCCGTTGACCCGTTGGAATCCACCTCCAGAATCCTTGATCCGCTGATCGTTGGCGAGGAGCATTATCAGGTGGCCAGAGCGGTGCAGGAGGTGCTGCAAAAATATAAGGACTTGCAGGACATCATCGCGATTCTCGGCATGGATGAGCTCTCAGAGGAGGATAAGCTGACGGTAGCCAGAGCGAGAAAAATTCAGAGATTTTGCTCACAGCCGTTCAGCGTCGCGCAGCAGTTTACCGGTGTTCCGGGCAAATATGTGCCGCGCAAGGAGACGATTCGCGGTTTCAAGGAAATTCTGCAGGGTAAGCACGACCAAATTCCTGAAAATCTGTTCCTAATGGCAGGTGGAATCGACGAGGTCGTGGAAAGATACGAGGCGCGACATGACGCAGAAGCATAAGGAATCCGGCGCGATGAAGCTCAGGCTGCTTTCACCGGAGCGGCTTTTGTATGAGGGAGAAGTTGAAAGCCTGATCGTCAAAACGCAGGACGGCTATGAGGGATTTTTGCGGGGCAGAGCACCCTGCTGCAAGCTGCTGGCTGCGCAGGGCGATGTCAAATTCCGCATCGCGGCCGAGGCGAAAGGAAACGCGGATGCCGCGGAGAGCGCGCCAAAGCCGGATAAAGACGGATTTTTAAAAGCCATCACTCACGGCGGATTTCTCTACATGAACGGTGATATCATCGTCTACGCGGACGAAGCGGATTGGGCATAAAAAACACTACGAAAACAACCAGACAAATAAATTGTCATACTACGCAGACGAGGCGGACCGGACATAAAAACGGCCGAACGCGGCGAGCGGACAAAGGGCCTCGTGAACGCATGCATAAGAAAAAAGAAAACCCGCGGGACAGCGGCGGAAGGAATTCCAAAAGCTGTGTCTGCGGGTTTTGGCGTATCAAGGGGTTTGATTATCCGGCCGTTTTGAAGCGCGGCGCGCTACTGCACCGAAAACTTCTTTGTGGCGTTGACGTACTGCATCAGCATGCCGAGGTTTACATAGTAGTAGGAAAATTTGTCTTTCTTTTTGATTTCCACCAGACCGGATTCCACCAGCTTTTTCATATGCTGCGAAACAGTCGCCTGCGCGTAGTCAAAATGTTCAACAAGGTCTTTGTTGCAGACGGTCACCATCGCGCGGTTTGCTTGCATGATATAGCGAAACATGCGGATGCGCGCCGGATGCGCGAGCGCGTCGGAAACGGTCGCAATCAGTGTGATTTCCGCGTCCTGCATATCGTCTTGATCTTTTCTGATTCTCATAGGTATCGTCCTTTCTTTGGCAGAAGCCACCTCCTTATTATGACAGAAACCGCGCTGATTTTCAAGAGAAGAATGAAAGAAGGCACTCTTAACCTTCGATACCTAAGTATTTGGATGGCTTTACATACAACCCAGAAGATTATCCATGATAGTGACTAAATGTAAAGTGTTTAGAACATTCAATTACCTTTTTTGCACCACTATGAAGGTATCGATCTTTTTTCCAAACTAAAGCAATGTTCAACACAATTGGTTCTTCAAGAGGAATGTGCTTGATTTCTTGGTTTCGCGGAACAATGATATCATATAAAAAGGAAGAAGCGAGCTCGTGATTAATCATATGCTGAATGGTATAAACCTGATCTGAGAAAAAGATAATGTTTGGAGAGACGCTGCTACTGCGAAATCGGTCTAAAAGAAGTTGATTCTCGACAGAATCAGGACGCAGCAGAACCAGGGGTTCATGCTGAAGCATGTCAAAAGAAATAGCTGCGGCTTGAGATAAAGGATTGTTTTGATGCACACAGAATACCAAAGATACATTAAGTAAGTGAATGTGATTAATCCTAGAAAGATCAATATCATTGGCTGCAATCAGCCCCAAATCCAAATTTTCATTCTCAATCTCTTGGAGAATGGCATTCGTGTGCAGTTCTGCAAGATCAAGGATTAGCGAGTTATCGAATTCCTGCAGTTCTTGATAAAATGGTGGCAAGAGACAGCTTCCGACGATTGGAGAAACGCCGAAACGTATAATTTTATTTTTGTGATTCAGGTCACGAGTAGAAATATAAAGTTGTTGGACCTCATCCAGTATTTTTTCTGCCTGATTAAGGAAATTTTTCCCATCGGAAGTCAAAACCAACGAATTATTATAGCGATTAAAAAGATTTACTTCAAATTCTTTCTCCAATTCGCGAATCGATTTGGAAACAGCTGATTGAGAAACGTGAAGAACTTGAGCGGCTTTGCTGATGTTTTCATATTTACAGGTAACCTGAAAATATTGAAGTTGGTTTATATTCATTTTTTAAGCCCTTTCTTATCCAAACAATCTGAAGAATTTTGGAAATAGTCGTAAAAAATCTTAAAAAGCTTCTAATGCAAGTATATCATATTTCAAACTTTCTTCCTTAGCTTTTTATGAATCTTTTTATGATATTTTTTCAGATTTTTTTTCATACGAGTATGACAAAAAGTTATGCATGCAGGTTCCTCATAGGTGTATGAATAAACTCCGCTGTATTTTTTTATTAATTCATGATAAGGTAAAAATAAATTTAAACTGCGCAGATAAAATCATTGTTTTCACGTTACTGAAAGGAGGAAAAAATGAATTTAACAATAGGTGATGTAATAGTAGTAATCCTTTATTTTTTAGTCATTATCGGTGTAGGAATCTATTACTCGAAAAAGGTGACATCCAGTGAAAGTTATGTTGTTGCGGACCGATCGCTTACCATGAAAGTGATGATAGGTACAACAGTAGCAACTTGCATGGGTTCCGGTGCAGTCATGGCAGATGTAGGATTCACTTATGAATCTGGTGTAGGGGCCTTACTTGTCATTGCAACATTTAATGTTGGTTGGATTGCTCTGATTATGATGTCAAAAAAACTGAGAGCCTCTGAGTGCACAACACTTCCTGATTTTCTTGGAAAAACATATGGAAAATCTACGAAGACGATTGCTGCCATAGTTACACTTGTTGCGATGATTGCATCAACAGCGGCGCAAATTGCGGGTTGCGGAACAATCATGGAAGCATTGGGGCTAACCGACAGAACAACCGGAATTTTAATTGGCTTTGCGGTTATTATGCTGATTACGATCTTCGGCGGGCTATATTCGGTTGCAGTAACTGATACAATTCAAGCGGTTCTTCTGACTTTGGGAATTGGTATTATTCTTCCGATTGTCGCTTTCCGTGCAGCAGGAGGCGTTGGGGAAGTTTTTGAAACCGTAGAAAGCGTAAATCCGGGAATCCTGAATTGGGGATCTATTTCTGCACTTGAAATTATAGGTTACATTTTCGTGTATGCATTTAATGCAGGTTCTCATGCAGGGTATTCACAGAGAATTATGGCGTCTGTCGATGAAAAGACGGCAGTGAAAGGCTCTATATTATCCAATATCATTACATTGGTTATGGCATTCTCAATTGTGTCTGTCGCGTTTTGTGCATATAAATTGATCCCGAACTTAGAGAATCCGGAAATGATTGTCCCGATATTAATCCAACAGCTTTTCCCACCAGTTATTAAGGGAGCTTTGCTTGCTGCATTGATTGCGCTGGTGATTTCTACCGCAGATAGCTTTCTGCTTTTGCTTGGAACTACCTGTGCGAATGATATCTACAGATCGTTTAAGCCGAATATCAACGGAGACCAATTGTTAAAGCTTTCGAGGATTTTTACGGTTGTCGGAGGTATTATTGCTTTGGGTTTAGCATTAAGCGGAGGAAGCGTATTTACCTTGATGAGATCCGGCGGGGCAGCATACGGAGCTGGAATGTTTATTCCGCTTGTCTGTGCATGCTTTGTGAAAAATCTGAAGACCAAAGCTGTCAATATAGGAATGCTTGCAGGATGCTTTTCTACATTAATTTGGAACGCAACATTAAAGGCGTCTACGGGAATTAACGGAATTATTATCGGTGGAATAATCTGTGCTGTTTGTATTTTTGTATTCTCCGCAGCGTTCAAAGGGGAAGAAGCAGAAAAATAACGAAAGGATTGTTAAGAAGAGGGCATTAGAATGAGAGAACGAATTAGTGAGCCAATGTCGGATTACTACAAAAATGAAGTGGAACTTCCGCTTCTTTTAGATGATTATGATCATTTGCTGATCGAAGAATTGTTGGTTCAAAGAGCGTATGCGGTTATGTTGACAAAAGCAGGAATTTTGTCAACAAAAGAAGGAAAAAAAATTATAGAGGGACTCGAATATGTTAAAACGAATCTCAAACGAGAGGATTTGAATATTGACAATGAGGATTTGTATTTTAACGTACAGCATTGCTTGGTAGAGAAAATTGGAATTGAAATCGGCGGGAAACTTCACATGGGCAGAAGCCGGAACGATATCGGATCAACCTTAAATCGGATGATTGTACGTAAAACAATTTTATCTGTGACAGAAGATTTGATAGCGCTGCAAGAGGAATTACTCCGAAAAGCAAGAGAAGAACAAGATGTGATCATGACAGGGTACACGCATACACAGCCAGCGCAGCCAACATGTATGGGTCACTACTATACAGCGATTTTTAGTGCGTTAATAAGAGATTTTGAAAGACTCAAGGCAGCTTTTCAAAATACAAATCGTAGCCCTTATGGAACAGCTGCGTCATTGGGCGCAACATTTCCGATAGATCGTGAACTTCTTGCAGGGCTGCTTGGTTTTGATGATGTCCTTGAGAATTCACTGGATTGTATCGCGTCAAAGGATTTTTTGATAGAAGCAGAAACATCATATGTTAATATGGGGATTACACTGAGCCGATTTGCACAAGATTTATATGTTTGGAGCACATATGAATTTGGCCTTTTAGAGTTCGGCGGTCAGGTCGCAGTTTGCAGTTCGATTATGCCGCAAAAGAAAAACGCTTCAGGGATTGAGTATGCAAAGTCAAAAGTTGCTCACCCGATCGGAAGCCTTGTAAGTACTCTTTGTACACTGAAAAATATTCCGTTTACGAATTGTATCGACATTCATGAAGCTCTTTGGTATTACCGTTCTGGTGTAACGGAAATTAAAAAAGTTTTGGGTGTGCTTAAGGAATGTTTAAAGTATTCGCATATCAACAAAGAACGTGCATATAAAGCGGCTTCAGAAAATTTTTGTACGGTAACGGCTCTAGCGGATTATTTGGTAAAAACGTTCGGCATTTCCTTCGATCAAGCCCACCACATCGTAGGGGAAATGGTAGGAGAGGCAACGGAAAAATCCGAAGGAATCGCGGGGATGACACCAGAACTTTTGGAACGTGTTTCGAAAGCATACATCGGACGACCTTTTAAAATGAGTAATCTTGAAATGAAAAATGTATTGGACCCATATTATAATGTTCAGTCAAAGGTTACTTATGGAGGACCACAAAAAACTTCTGTTACTCACATGATCCAAAAAGCGGATGAGAACCTGCAAAATGAGAAGGCTTGGATAACACAGCAAAAAGAAAAAATAGAAGAGTGTTATCGCAAATTGGAAGAGGAAGAAAGAAAAATAATAAATGCATAGAAAGATTGGGACACCTGCGGCTTAGTGCGGCAGGTGTCTGCATAAAGAGGAAGAAAATGGAAGACATAAAAGAAAAAGCAGTAAGGAAACACAAGGAATGGAATGGAAAAATAGAAATTGTTACAAGAGTACCATTGCAAACAAAAGAAGATTTGGCACTTGCTTATACTCCGGGTGTTGCCGAAGCGTGTGAGAAAATCAAGAAAGAGAATGACCTGGTGTATGAATATACTAGAAAAGGAAATCTTGTGGCGGTAATTACTGATGGAACTGCGGTTTTGGGGCTAGGGGATATCGGACCGGAAGCTGGAATGCCGGTTATGGAAGGAAAATGTGCATTGTTCAAACGTTTTGCCAATGTGGATGCTTTTCCGATTTGTATTGATTCTAAAGACACCGATGAAATCGTAAACACAATTCTTAGAATTTCGAAATCTTTTGGAGGGATTAATTTGGAGGATATTAGTGCTCCGAGATGCTTTGAAATCGAAAGAAGATTAATCGAAGAATGCAGTATTCCTGTATTCCATGATGATCAGCATGGAACAGCGATTATCACATGTGCGGCATTGTTAAATTCGATGAAGCTGACAGGACGAAAAACACGAATGGGCAAGTTGAAAATTGTAATTAATGGGGCCGGAGCAGCAGGAATATCAATAGCAAAACTTATTTTACAGATGAAATTCGGTAATGTAATTCTATGTAATTCGAAAGGAGCGATATATAAAGGCGCACCGGGAAACAACACAGAACAAGAAAAAATAGCGCAGATTACAAATTTGCAAAATGAAAGAGGGTGTTTAAGTGATGTAATCAAAGCCGCGGATATTTTTATTGGTGTATCAAAAGCAGATGTATTAGCCGCTGAAGATGTACAAAAGATGGCAAGTGATCCAATCGTTTTTGCAATGGCAAATCCAATACCGGAAATTATGCCGGAAGTGGCAAAAAAAGCTGGGGCAAAGATTGTAGGAACAGGAAGATCTGATTATCCGAATCAAATTAACAATGTTCTAGTTTTTCCAGGGATCTTCAGAGGATTGTTGGACAGCCGAGCTTCTTGTGTAACGGATTCTATGAAAGAAGCTGCAGCTAGGGCGATTGCAGCGGTGGTTTCGGATGATCAATTGTCAACAGAATATATTCTTCCGGATGCCTTTGACGAACGAGTTGCAAGAGCAGTTGCAGACGCAGTTATAGAGGAAGAAAAGAAATTAAAAATCGAAAAGAAGGGCGAAGATGAAATACAGAATTGAACATGATACAATGGGAGAGATTAAAGTGCCCGATGATAAATATTGGGGCGCTCAAACAGAGCGAAGCAAAAGGAATTTTCTAATCGGCCAAAGAAAAATGCCGTTTGAAATGATTTCTGCACTGGCAATTCTAAAGAAGGCTGCGGCACATACGAATTATCAGCTTGAAAACCTTGAAAGAGAGAAGGCTGAGATGATTTCAAAAGTCGCGGATGAAATCATAGAAGGAAAACTTTGCAGCCATTTTCCGCTGCGTGTCTTTCAAACAGGAAGTGGTACGCAGACAAATATGAATGTTAATGAAGTCATTGCAAACCGTGGAAATCAACTTGCAGGGTTTAAGCTTTTGCATCCAAACGAAGATGTTAATCGAGCACAAAGCTCGAACGATACTTTTCCAAGTGCGATGCATATTGCGGCACGCATTTTGCTTGAGGAAAAATTGTTGCCGAAAGTGCGGTTTCTAAGTGATGCTATGAAGAAGTTAGAGAAACAATATAACCATGTTATAAAAATCGGAAGAACTCATCTTCAAGATGCTACCCCTCTGACTTTCGGCCAAGAAATCAGTGGTTGGAAATCCATGCTAGAACATGATTATAGGATGATTGAAAAGTCGTTGGACGAACTAAGCGAACTTGCGCTTGGCGGGACAGCTGTCGGCACAGGGCTGAATGCACCTGCAGGATTCGGAACGGCTGCGGCTCAGAAAATTAGTGAAATTACAGGGAAAAAATTCTACAGTGGGGAGAACAAGTTTTATTGTTTGACATCGAAAGGAGCATTAACCTTTGCCAGCGGAGCAATGAAAACTTTAGCGGCTGACCTGATGAAAGTCGCAAATGATGTAAGATGGCTTGCCTCTGGCCCCAGAAGCGGGTTGGGGGAAATTCGAATTCCCGAAAATGAACCGGGCAGTTCTATTATGCCCGGAAAAGTTAACCCGACACAGTGCGAAGCAATGACGATGGCATGTGTTCAAGTAATGGGAAATGACAGTGTAATTGGATTTGCTTCTTCACAGGGAAATTTTGAATTGAATGTGTATATGCCACTTATAATTGACAATTTTTTGGAATCAGCAAATCTTTTGGTAGATGCAATTCACTCATTCTGTCAAAATTGTGTAATTGGAATCGAGCCAAATGAGGAAAAAATGCAGGAAAATGTAAATAACTCTCTTATGCTTGTTACCGCATTAAATCCGCATATCGGATATGAAAATGCGGCTAAAATCGCCCAAAAAGCTTATCGCGAGAACATTACCTTAAGGGAAGCAGCGTTAAGGCTCAATCTCGTAGAGGGAAAGGATTTTGATGAGTGGGCAGATCCTCAAAAAATGATTTAAAAACTAAAAAACAACAAAACTTAAACAAAAAAGCGATTATGCAAAAAGGGAATATTACAAATGCGCAATCGCTTTTTCTTGTCGCAAAATACAAATTTTGGGTTTAGTATTTTACAGACAGAAATACGGTTTTTTGCGTTATTCACGAAAGTTCCTATGCATTATTTCAACAAAAATGTAAAGCCTACTTGACATCCTGCAAAGAAGTGTTATAATGAAGATATGTAAAGCATACTTTACGTTTATGAAAGCGATGCGGAAACCGGAGCCGGATCGCGAAAGAGAGGGAGATTTTGATGAAAAACAGAATTGAAGAGATCAGAAAGGCGCGGGATGTGAACCAGGAGGAACTGGCGAAAGCACTCGGTGTTTCCAGACAGACGATCAGCTCACTCGAAAACGGACGCTACAATCCGTCCATTGAGCTGGCGTATAAGCTGTCAAAATACTTCGGCATGACGATCGAAGAGGTTTTTATTTTTGAGGAGGCAGGAAAATGAGAGATTACAGCAAAAGAATTTATTTGTCGATTTTTTGGATCATCGTCGGGGCGGCGCTGTTTGCGGCAGGCTTCTTTGGGAAGATTGATTCTTTTTGGAGCGGCATGGGCGGTGCGCTGATCGGCGTCGGTATCGTGCAGACGATTCGCTGGGCACACTACCGCAACGATCCGGAATACAAAGAGAAGTTCGATACACAGACGCACGATGAACGCAATCGTTTTATCGCAAACAAAGCGTGGGCATGGGCAGGCTATCTGAGTGTGCTGACCGGAGCCGCGGCTGCAATCGCCTTCAAAATTGCCGGCATGGATGATATCAGCTATTTTTGCAGCATCGCGGTCTGCCTGCTGATGATCTTGTACTGGATCTGCTGGCTCGTTCTCAAACGCAAGTATTGAGATTGCGCCGGGACGGGAGAAAAGTCCGAAAGAACGGGTAAGCAGAATAAAGCCTTGCCAAACTTCAAGCAGAAAACGGTAGGGTTTGCGCGATCGCGCTTATGGAAACTTGCAGGAAAAGCACCGAAAACCGTTTCTTTTTGTCTCGCGATGTGATAAAATCGAGGAGTAAAAAAGAAAGATGAAAGGAGAATGTAAAAATGAAAAAACTATGGATGCTGGTGCTGACGCTGGCACTGATTTTTACGATGGCGGGCTGCATGCGCAGCGAGGATACACTGGTGCTGAACGCGGATGGCTCCGGCAGCAGCACGACATTGCTGGAAGTAAAAAAATCCGCTTATGATGAGATCGTGAAGGAGATGGGCATAGGTCAGGAGACCAACTTGTTCGGAGATGAAACACCGACGGTCGTCACGAAGGACGGAGAGGAATATTATCAGATCAAGGAGGAAACGACCTTTGCTTCTTTGGAGGAATTAAAAAAGGCGCTGGCGGAAAGCTATCAGAATGTGATCGTGACGGAAGACAGCATTCGCTTCTGTTTGGGCGCGACGATGACGCAGGCGGAATATGAAGAGGCTAAGGCGGTTTACAGCCAAAAGAATATGGATCTGGATGCCATGCTGACCGCGACGCTGCATATCCAGATGCCGAGCAAGATTGAGGCTGTCAGCAGCAAAGGCACGATCGGCGCGGACGGCAAAACAGCGACGTTTACGATGCATACCGCGGATTTTGTGAATCCTGTGGAGTTCATGGTATCGACGGCCAAAGAGGAAACTGCGCCGACCATCAGCGGTGTCACAAATAAAAAGGTGTACAATAAGCCAATCACCATCAAGGTCAACGATGCGAGCGGCATCGCAGAAGCAGCCTATCAGAAGGGCAGCGCCGCGGCGGTCAGCTTTGATTTGACACAAACCTTGAAAAAGAATGGGACATATACCGTAACGGCGAAGGATTATTACGGAAACGAAGCGGTCAAGACCTTCACCATCAAGGACACCAAAAAGCCGACGGTGAGCGGCGTGAAGAACGGTAAAACCTATATCGGTGCGAAAGTTGTCAAGTTCAAAGACAACTGCGGCATCGCCAAGGCAACGCTGAACGGCAAGAAGATCAGCAGCGGTAAGAAGATCAGCAAAAAAGGAAGCTACAAGCTGGTCGTCACCGACATCAACGGGCTCAAGACGATTGTGTCGTTCAAAATCAAATGATGAAAGATTGCGCAGTGATATTTCCTGTATCATAAAAAATCCCCGCGGAGGGCAAGGAGACCGCGGGGATTTTTTGGCGGCAGTTTTCGCGATCAGAATGCCCGGTCGCGAATCGCTTTGCCGGCCGCAAAGCTGATGGTATAGCCATGGCCGGGATCGGGGATCCACTGCCAGAAGTTTTCACGCTCTCCGGGGAAGTAGTGTTCCATCGCGGCAGCGATGACGCCGCCGTGGCAGACCACGAGGGAGACTGCGTCGTTTCCGTTGTGACGGCACGAAAGCTCTTTGAGACGGTGCAGACCCTCGAGCTCGGCAAGACCGCCGCGAACGCGGGCATAAAAGCTGTTGACAGAATCGCCGCCTTCCGGGAAAGCAAAGGAGCCATCGGTGACGCGCATCCAATCGTCGAATGCTGCCTTGTGCGCGGTGTCCTGCTCGATTTCTTCAAAGGACATGCCTTCCCACGCGCCGAAGTTCATTTCGCGCAGTAACGGCAGCGTTTTGTGCGGTAGGTCGCCGTAGATCGTCTGAAAGGTCTGCTCGGTACGCAGCATGCCGGATGTGTAGCAGTCCGCGTTTTGGACATTCGGGTAGATGCCGTCCGCGCGCAGCTTTTCGAGCTGTGCGATGCCGCGTGCCGTCAGCGGGATATCCATGCGCCCGTAGTACCAGCGATTTTCATTTCCGGCGGTGATGCCATGCCGGATCAAGTGTATATAAGAATTCATATATCCTCCGTTTACGCGCTTTGTGTGATTTGTGCGATGCTGCCGCAAAGGGCCATTGCTTCATTGCCGGCGTGACGCCTGCTTGCGGGAATTATTTGATGCGTTGACCGAGACCGCAGAACACGCGATGCACCTCATCAGCTTCCTTGGCGAGCCAGAGCATCGTTCTGCCGACATCTTCGCGCCATGCTCTGCGATCGGTGTCGATGGGAACGACGCCCTGGGAAACATCGTCCATGATGATGATCTTGTCAGTCAGTGGTTCATCGTACATTTTGAGAACGCCTTTCGCATCCGCGTCTTCACAGACACAGGCAAAGCAAAATTTCTCCAGTCCGTAAATAACCTTTTTAGAAAGATCAATGGCCAGACTGTCATCACAGTAAAAAATATCGTCCTCATTGAAATTCCAATGTTTTCTCGCGTAGTCCAGTTTGCCCTGAAAGGCGCCGCCGAAGATGAGTATCATGGTATTCTCCTTGTTCTGCCAGCGTACGCGAAGCTCCGTTCGCGCGCTGCTTGTATTGTGCGTTTACGAATATGGGTATGCTGCGCTGCTTTAAAAAAGCGCCAGCGCGAGCATGCCGAAAAGCTCGCCCCAGAGGATGCCGTAACCGGCGATGTCTCCGTTCATGCCGCCAAGCTGCCTGCGCCCGTAAAAGATAGCCGCGCAGACGGCGCAGACCGTAAAGGCACACATGATCGCAGTGACGATCGGATAACTGGAGCACCAAAAGGCGAGCGCCAGATAGACCACGAGCTGGGTGAGCAGGAGGACGATGCCTTGCTCTTTGGTCGCCGGGCGCGCTTCTCGCGGCGCGTCCGCAGCCGCTATGGATGCCGCCGGTGCAGCTGCAGCCGAATCGCAAGACGCGTACGGCGCGATATCCGCGGATGCCTGGTCAGAGTCTGCTTCAGCTTTCGCATTGTCGCAAGATACAGGCAGCGCGGCAGGATCTGCTGCAGCTTCCGCTTTGATTGCGACGGGACTTACCGCAGAGTCGTCGTCGTCCGCCGGTACAGGCGCAGCCTCGCTCGCAGGATTCATCTTCGCGTACTGGCTGGTCTGCATCGGTTTCGCGATCAGCACGTGCAGTCCGGAAACGGAACGGCTCAAACAGACGAGCAGAATCATATTCGCGAAATCAATGCCGATGGTGATGGCGGTCGAAGTGAAGGCGAAGTACGCCAGAATATAGAATACAATGCTGATGACCGCGAACGCGCCGGTGTGACTGTCCTTAAGGATGCGCTGCCGGTCCTCGAGCGGGCGGCGCGACAGGATTGCGTCCGAGCAGTCCATGAAGCCGTCCATGTGCAGGAAACCGCAGAGCGCGAACGGCAGGAAGGTCACCAAAAAAGCGACCACCAGATAAGGCAGACCGAAATAAACGGCCGCGAAATAAAGCGCAGCCCAGATCGCGCCGATGATCACGCCGACAGAGGGCAGGAAACCGAGCATCAGCGGCGTCGCGTTGGTATCCCAACGCTTGCAAGGGCAGGGCAGGGCACAAAAATTACCCCACGCCATAAAAAAGCCCGTTAGATATTGTTTCATAAAGTTAGAGTCCTTTCCAGTAGTGATAAAATCCGTAGCTGACTTCGATGACCTGATCGCAGCATTTGGCAAGCGCACGGTCGCACAGCGCGAGCGCCTCGCGGTAGTGGTCGGTAAAATCGTCAAAGGCAAACGCGTCCGAATAGAGATAATCCGAGACAAAGACCGTGTTTCCTGTTTGCGCGGCAAAGCGCGTGAGATCCTCCGCAATACGCGAACCGGCATCAAAATCCACACTGCCGTCTGCGCGGAACATCTCGTTGGAGAGCAGTGCCGTCACACTGTCCAGGAGAAAAACGCCGCCGCGCTCGACCGGCTGTCCGTTGACGGTTCGGCTGTCGAGGGCCGCGCAGATATTTGTTCCTTGCTCAACGGTCTCAAAGCCCCAGCCGTCCCGCTCGGAAAGGTGGCGGCAGATCCGCGCGCGGTCTTCGTCATCATGCGGAATCATGGTCGCCAGGTAATAGAGCGGGAGACCGCCTTGGACAGCCATATCGCGCGCAAGTTCCTGCGCGTAGTAGGATTTTCCGTTTTTGCAGCCGCCGCTGATAAAGATATTCATCAGAAAAAGTTTCCTTTCTTGCCTTCTTCCAGATAGTCAGCATCGATGGCGCCTTCCGCGAAGGTTGCCATGCCGTTCATCGTCGCGCAGGCGGTTTCGATGATTTTAAAGCTGATCGGACAGCCACTGCCCTCGCCCAGCCGCATGCCGAGGTCAAAGAACGGGCGGATGTCGAGCGCGTCCATGGCGATGAGATAGCCCTGTTCCTTGGAGAGATGGGATCCGAACAGATAACCGGCTGCTTTTGGCGCGAGCCGAACCGCTGCCAGTGCCGCGACAGCGGAGATGTAGCCGTCGATGACTGCCGGAAGCTTGTAATAGGCCGCCCCGAGGAAGGCACCGACCATCGCGCAGATGTCAAAGCCGCCGACCTTGGCAAGAATGCCGAGGACATCAGCGGGATCAAGTCCCCGCGTGGCTTCGTCCACAATGCGGATTTTTTTGGCGAGACCTTCGTCGTTGAGACCGCCGCCGCGGCCGACGACTTCCGCGCCGGATCTGCCGCAGAGCGCGGCCAGTACGCAGGCGCTGGTGGTGGTGTTGCCGATGCCCATTTCACCCACGCCGAAGATATCGTAACCGCATCGCTTGATCGCCTCAACCGCTTCCATGCCGGTCAGAATCGCGCGGAGCGCCTCGTCCTCGGTCATGGCAGGCTCCTTGGCGAGATTTTTGGTGCCGTCTGCGATGCGGCGGTTGACGATCTTTTGGGTGAGTCCTGTCTGGCAGCAGACATCCGCGCAGACATGCTCGGTCATCTCGGGCGCATACAGCGCCTCCGGGATCGGCATTTTGACGCCAACGTCGATGACCAGCAGATCGATGCCGAAGTATTTTGCCATCGAGCTGACCCCTGTCAGATGTCTGGTAAAGTTGATGGTTTGTGAAAGCGTCACAGACTGCGGCGCGGAGGCAACGCCTTCGCTGACGACGCCGTTATCCGCGGACATGATGACGATCGCTTGCTTCTGCATATTGTTTTTGACTTTACCGGTGATGCCAGCAAGCTGTATGGAAATGTCCTCCAATCTGCCGAGCGCGCCGGTCGGCTTGGCGAGAACTTCCTGCCGCGCGCGTGCGGCCTCCATGGCGCTTTCGCTTAAATCGCCCATCTCTTCAATGGTATCTAAAATTTCGCTTAACTGTATATTTTGCGTTTGCATGGGATTCCTCCGGTGATTATAAATATTGATGTGCTTTGAGCCATGCAAGGCAGGGAAGCGGTTCCCGCGCCTCGATGGTGTAGGTTACGCCGTCCGCACAGCAGCGGTCGATGGTCTGCAAAATTTCCTGCATGTCCATGCTGCCCGCGTCAAAGGCAGCATGCGTGTCGCCGCTGCCATCGTTGTTGTGCAAGTGAAAGTGCGCGAGGTACGGAGCCAGACGCTGAATCCACCGCGTGACAGGTAAATTTTTCGCAGTCACTGCGTTGGCGTGTCCGATATCCAGACAAAGGCGGATGCGCGGATCATCAATTTGCCGCATCATATCGACGAGCATATCCGGTTCATCCTCCAGCACATTTTCAATACAAAGCTCGAAGTCCGCAGGCTTATCGCGCAGGAAGGCTTGCCAGAACAGAGCGCCTTTTTCGGCCTGCCAGCTTTTAAAATAGATAAATGGCAGCCAGCCATTGTGCACGATCATGCGGGTTACGCCGAGCGTCGCGGCAACCTCATAGGCTTCATTTAAACGCTGCATCCCCAGCTCCCTGGCGCGATAATCGATCGCTGCCGGATAGATTTCAGTAAAAGGGCCGTGCAGCAGCAGCTTTTGCGGGGTGTCTGCGCCGCTTGCGTCCATGTCGCGCCGGATCTCTTCGAGCAGCGCGTCGCGGTTTGACAGGTCAAGCATCTCCGAGATGCAGGTGTGATTGAGCTCCAGACCGATGCCGTACGCGCGAGCGAGCTGCGCCGCGTCGTTGGAAAAAGTTGCGATAAATAATTGGTTTTGTTTCATCATGCGTCTATTGTATCAAAAAAAAACGCGCTTTGCCACACAAACAAAAAAATTTCATGGAATTCCGCGCCCTGTGCCTTGCGGGAAGCGGCTTTTTTTGTTAGAATACTGTATAACTTAGTGAGGAAGGAAATAAATCTGATGAGTAAAAAAATGCGAAGCAATATTTTGCTGCTGATTACGGCGGCTATCTGGGGCTCTTCCTTCGTGGCGCAAAAGAGCGGCATGGACTACATCGAGCCGTTTACCTACAATGGAATCCGAACCTTGATCGGCGGTCTGGTGCTGATTCCGGTCATCTATGTTTTCAGCAAGAAGAATGCGGGGGCGGACGGCGCACCGCAGAAGATTTTTGATTGGGAAAAAGACAAGGTTTCCATCATCGGCGGCCTGTTCTGCGGCGCGGCACTCTTCGTGGCGTCCAGTTTGCAGCAGTTCGGCGTGATGTATACGACGGTCGGCAAGGCGGGCTTTATCACCACCTTGTATATTGCTTTCGTTCCGATTATCAGTATTTTTATGAGAAAACGCGTGCGGCCGATCATGTGGCTCTGCGTGCTCTTGGGTGCGGTGGGATTTTATCTGCTCTGCATGACCGAAACCTCGCTGAAGCTGGAATTCGGCGATATGCTGGTGCTGCTCTGCGCGGCGGCGTTCGCGATCCATATTCAGATCATTGACTATTACTCCCCAAAAGGCGACGGTATCAAAATTTCCTGTGTGCAGTTCCTGTTCGCGGGCGTGCTCGGGCTGATCTGCATGGCTATTTTTGAAACGCCGGATCTCGGCAATATTCTGGCCTGCTGGCTGCCGATTTTGTACGCGGGCGTGCTGTCCTGCGGTATCGGTTACACGCTGCAGGTCGTGGCGCAGGCGGACGCGGATCCGACCGCGGCATCACTGATTCTTTCGCTGGAATCCGCGTTCGCGGCAATCTCCGGCGCACTGGTGCTGCACGAAAGCATGACACTGCGCCAGCTGCTCGGCTGCGCGGTCATCTTCTGCGCGGTGATTCTTTCCAACTTACCGGAAAAACAGGCGAAGCTGCCGAATGAACCGAAATAGGCAGGGGGGCGGAAGCGCAGAATTCCATGTCGCAGGAAAAAGATGATTTGTGCTGTATCCGGAGCATATGCGGCGTGGATGGGAACGCTATAAAGGATAAAAGTGCACATAAGGTGTACATAACGAAATAAAAAAAGACATACAATCAAGACAACAGAGGTGACAAGAATGATAACGAGAGACGAAGCATATGAATTGCTGAAAAAGTATAACAAAGAGGACTTCCATCTGCACCATGGCAGAATGGTCGAGGGCACGATGCGCTATTTCGCAAAGAAGCTCGGCTATGCCGATGAAGAGGAATTTTGGGGTATCGTCGGTCTGCTGCACGATATCGACTTCGAGATGTGGCCGGATGAGCACTGCAAGAAAGCGCCGGAGCTGCTCAGAGAGGCGGGTGTGGACGAGGATATGATCCACGCGATCGTATCGCATGGCTACGGTCTGTGCGTCGATGTCGAGCCGGAAAAGGAAATGGAGAAGGTGCTCTTTGCCTGTGACGAGCTGACCGGTCTGATCGGGGCGGCGGCGCTGATGCGTCCGTCCAAGAGCGTGCAGGATATGGAGCTCAAGTCCTTAAAGAAAAAATTCAAGGATAAGCACTTCGCGGCGGGCTGCGATCGTGAAGTCATCAAGCAGGGTGCTGAAATGCTCGGCTGGGAGCTGGACGAGCTGCTCGGTGAAACCTTAGAAGCCATGAAAACCTGCGAAGAACCGGCAGAATAGAAACGAGGCAGCAAGATGGAAGCACTGAAACAGCGAATTAAAACAGAGGGCGTGGCGGTCGGCTCGGACCGCATCAACGTGGATGGGTTCATCAATCATCAGATTGACACGCGCTTTATGGATGAGATCGGCGCGGAGTTTGGCAGGCGTTTCGCGGACACACCGGTGGATAAAATTCTGACGGTGGAGGCGAGCGGGATCGCGATCGCGCTCGCGGCAGCAAGATATTTCGACTTCGTACCGGTGGTCTTTGCCAAAAAAGCTGCACCGAACACGATGGTCGAGGACTGCTATACGGCAGACGCGTTTTCGTTCACGAAGCAGACGAACAATCTGCTGCGTGTGGCGAAAAAACATCTGGAAGCAGGAGAACGCGTGCTGATCATCGATGATTTCCTTGCGCATGGAGAAGCGTCTTTGGCGCTCTGCAAGATCATTGAAGAGGCGGGTGCAGAGGTGGCAGGTGTCGGCATTGTCATCAGCAAAGATTTTCAGGGCGGCAAGGCCGCGCTGGAGGCACAGGGCTACCGCGTGGAAACGCTGGCCTCAGTATCCAAACTCGAAAACGGCGAGATTGAATTCGCCTGAGATTATATTTTGGCTGCAATCATTACCGCCTAAAACAAAGAAGAGTAACTTGAATAAATGTATAAAAGTGTGACGAAAATCACACTTTTATACAATATTTCGTGCATATTTATCACATCTTTATATTTTAACCTCCTAAATTTCACGTTTTCTTATCGTATGATTCAAAATCTTTTTTAAACAGAAAGTATGCTTCGCAAAGCGGGATTGCACGTGGACAAACCGGAAGCGGCATGCTAAAATAAACGTATATCTATATTATGTATACTCTAAAAATGTACTCACTGAAGCGAAAGGTTGCTTGCGGTAGGATGAAATCTGCAAGGGGGGAGAAAAAACATGATTGACTTTTCCAAGATAGATCAATATCGGGAAAACAATCGCATCGAGGCTAAGAAGGCTCTTGGCGGGCTGCCTAAGAGTATTTGGGAGACATACTCCGCATTTGCCAATACGTACGGCGGGATCATTTTGCTGGGCGTAGAGGAATGGGCAGACAAGTCTTTGCATACGGTGGATCTGCCGGATCCGGACAGACTCATCAAAGAATTCTGGGATATTGTCAACAATCCCAACAAGACCAGTGTGAATGTTCTCTCGTCGAAAGACGTATTCGTGCAGGAGGTCGACGGTGACCACATTGTTGTTATCCGAGTACCGCGCGCCGAACGTTCTTATAAGCCGGTCTATGTGGACGGCAATCCTCTCTGCACTTATCGCCGCAACGGTGAGGGCGACTATCGCTGCACCAAGGAGGAATGTCAGGCTATGGTGCGGGATGCCTCTGTGAAAACACAGGATATGCTAGTGCTACAAGAAATGGATATGCAGGTGTTCAACAAGGAGAGCATTCGCAGCTATCGCCAAAGGATGCGTTTGTCTCGGCCCGGCCATGTGTGGGAAAGCTTGGAGGAAGAGGAATTCCTTTTGAAATTGGGGGCTGTCGGTATCGGTGCTGACGGAAAGAAGCACCCGACATCTGCGGGCCTGCTCATGTTTGGCAATGAGTATGACATTGTGCAGGAATTTAACGCCTACTTTCTGGATTATCAGGAGCAGTACGATGCTGATACGCGTTGGACGGATCGCATCATTTCTTCCTCCGGCGACTGGAGTGGTAATGTGTATGACTTTTATTTCCGTATCTATAACAAGCTGATTCAGGACATCAAAATGCCATTTAAAATGGATGGCGGCAGCCGTGTGGATGACACGCCGGTACATCAAGCCCTGCGCGAGGCTTTGGCCAATTGTCTGGTCCACGCCGATTATTACGGCAGACAGGGACTGGTCATCATCAAAAAAAGAGACTGTATCACCATGAGCAATCCCGGCAGCTTCCGTATCGAGATCGACGCGGCAAAAAGCGGCGGTATTTCCGATCCGCGCAACGGGGCAATGCTGAGGATGTTTAACCTGATCGATATCGGTGAGCGTGCCGGAAGCGGTATTCCGAATATTTTCCGCGTCTGGCGTGAAGAAGGCTGGACAGCGCCTGAGATTACAGAGCAGCTTGAGCCGGAGCGAACGACATTGACGCTCTTGTTTTCTAAAAGTGACGATAAAAAAGTGACGATAAAAAGTGACGATAAAAAAGCGACGATAAAATCCATGCGGCAGAAAGAAGAAATCATAAATTACTTGACGGATCATATTTCGGCGAAAAACTCTGATATCGCAGCACTCCTCGGAGTTAAGAGTACGCGAGTTAAAAAACTTTTATCTGAACTGATCACGGAAGGCGTTGTTGTCGCCGAGGGGGGGAACCGAAACAGGACATACAAGCTGAAAGCATGAGGCATGCGAACTGAAAATCGAATTAAAAAATGAAAATACAAAAACAATGTTCGATATAACCCGAACATTGTTTTTGCATTCCAAAAAAATATGGCAAAATGTTCGGATTTTTCTTGTTTCGCTTTCACAAGAGGATTATAATATTCACATCAAAACGACAAAATTCTTTGAAGTGATTACAAGGAGAAAAAGGAGAGGAAATGAAAAAGCTTTTAAGTGTTTTATTAGTGCTTGTCATGGTCTTTTCACTGGCGGCATGCGGCAGCGGCGACAACGGCGGCGAAGCTGAAGGTGAAGTATATAATGTAGGCATGATCTGCATCGGCGATGAGAACGCTGCTTATGACAGAAACTTCTACATGGCTGCTGACGCCGCGAAGGAACAGCTCGCGGCCAAGGGCATCAACATTGCATGGACTTATACCTATAACCACCCGGAAGGAGACCCGGTCGCAACGGACTGCCGCGACCTCGGTGACGCAGGCTGCATCGCGGTATTCTGCAACTCCTACGGTATGGAACCGGCGATGCTGACGGTTGCGCCGGAATATCCGGACACTGTTTTCGTCGGCATGACAAACGAAAACTCCTGGAAAGATGATTTAGATAATACTGTTAACGCTTTCCCGTCTGTTTATGAAGGCAGGTATCTGGCAGGCGTTGCCGCTGGCATGAAGCTGCAGGAAATGATCGATAACGGCGAGATCAAGGCTGACGAAGCGGTCATCGGTTATGTAGGCGCTTATACCTTCGCAGAAGTTATCTCCGGCTACACGGCATTTTTCCTCGGTGCGCAGAGCGTTTGCCCGTCCGCGACCATGAAGGTGGAATTCATCGGTTCCTGGGGAGACCCGACCATGGAAGCCAACGCAGCGCAGGATCTGATTGACAAGGGCGCGGTTCTGATTTCTCAGCACTCTGACTCCACAACACCGGCAACCACCGCGCAGAAAAACGGCGTTTACCACGTTGGATATAATCTGGATATGAGCGATGTCGCGCAGGATGCTTCCATCGTATCTTCCAGAATCGACTGGACTAACTACATGGTTTATGTGATTGAAACGATCGTTAACGGCGGTAAGGTCGATCAAGACTATAAGCAGCACGGCTATGCTGACGGAGATGTAAAGCTGACTGACTTAAACGAAAACGTTGCCGCGGAAGGCACTGCTGACAAGCTCGCGGAAGTAGAGGCCGCTCTTGCGGATGGTTCCCTCCAGGTATTCGATACTTCCAAGTTCACCGTCGGCGGTAAGGAACTGAAGTCCGCGTTCGCGCTGGATACAGACGGAGATTTCACACCGGACAAGGAGGAAGCGGTATTCGATGGTGCGTTCCATGAATCCTACTTCCAGTCTGCACCGTACTTCGCGCAGAGAATCGACGGCATTACCTTGCTCAATGAAGAGTACTAAAGGGCAGAGAACGTACGTATAGAAATGTCGAAAGAGGACTTTTTTCAGTCCTCTTTTGGTGTTTTATTATATAGGAAATATCGCGAGGCGAAATTTCCAAGCATACGACAAAAGACAGAGCAAACAAGAGCAAAAGGTGAAACGAATGGAAACAATTCACGCAGTAGAGTTTAAGGGAATCACAAAGCGCTTCGGCAGCAACATTGCTAACGACAAGGTAGATCTATATCTGGACAAGGGGGTTATCATGTCCCTTCTCGGAGAAAACGGCTCGGGCAAGACGACACTGATGAATATGCTCGCCGGCATCTATTTTCCTGATGAAGGACAGATTTTCATCGGCGGAAAGCCCGTATCGATCGCCTCGCCAAAGGACGCGTTTGCAAACGGGATCGGCATGATCCATCAGCATTTTAAGCTGATCGATGTCTTTACGGCAGCGGAGAACATCGTACTGGGCCTAAAGGAAGAGGGAAAGCTCGATCGCAGGGCGGTTTCCGAAAAGGTTAAAGCAATCAGTCAAAGATATGGGTTTGAAATCGATCCTGATAAAAAAGTTTATGAAATGTCTGTCTCCGAAAAGCAGACTGTCGAGATTCTCAAGGTTTTGTATCGCGGCGCGGACATCTTGATTTTGGACGAGCCGACCGCGGTGCTGACGCCGCAGGAGACGCAAAAGCTGTTTCAGGTGCTTCGCACGATGAAAGAGGACGGCAAGTCGATCATCATCATCACGCATAAGCTGAATGAGGTGATGGAAATCTCTGATGTGGTCGCGGTTTTGCGTAAGGGGCAGCATATCGCAACGGTCAAGACAGCGGAAACCGATGAAAGCAAGCTGACCGAAATGATGGTCGGACGCAAGGTTTCTCTGAATATTGACAGACCGGAGCCGGTCAATCCGCAGCCGCGGCTGACGATCGCGGGGCTGACCTGCAGAGATAATGAGGGGATAGTGAAGCTGGATAATGTCGGCTTTATCGCTTACAGCGGCGAAATCCTCGGGATCGCGGGCATTGCGGGCAGCGGACAGAAGGAACTTTTGGAGACGATCGCCGGGCTTAGACATGTGACAGGCGGCTCCATTATTTACACGCCGGAAGGCAAAGCGCCGGAGGAGCTGGTCGGCAAGACGCCGATGGAGATCAAGGACGCGGGCGTCGCGCTCGCCTTCGTACCGGAGGATCGTCTCGGCATGGGACTGGTCGGCGGCATGGGCATGACCGGCAACATGCTTTTGCGTTCCTGGAACAAGGGCAAGGGGATCTTCATCGATCGTAAAGCGCCGGAACAGCTCGCGGAGCAGGTGCTCGAAAATCTTGAGGTCAAGACGCCGGACATCGATTATCCGGTGCGCAAACTCTCGGGAGGCAATGTGCAGAAGGTGCTTGTCGGAAGAGAAATCGCTTCCGCGCCGTCGGTGCTGATGAGTGCCTACGCGGTACGCGGCTTGGACATTCATACTTCTTATACGATCTATAATTTAATGACGGAGCAGAAGCAAAAGGGCGTTGCTGTCATCTTTGTCGGCGAGGACCTCGACGTGCTGCTTGCGTTATGCGATAAAATCCTCGTCCTCTGCGGCGGTCGGGTTTCCGGCATCGTGGACGCGAGAACGACGAGCAAGGAAGAAATCGGTCTTTTGATGACGCGATACGGCGGAAAGGAGGAAAACTAAATGAACGAAAAAACACCTCTGATTCGCCTTGCGAAACGCGAGGATATGTCCAAAAGCAAAGTCTGGCTGATTCGCGCCGCAGCGTTCCTGCTGGCGATCGTACTGGGCGGACTGGTATTTTTAATCGCCGGCACGAACCCGATAACTGCGTACGGCGCGATTTTGAGCAGTTCACTGGGCAAAGCCTCCGGCATCAAACAGGTTGTCAAGATCGCGGTGCCGCTGCTAGGTACCGCGCTGGCATTGGCGCCGTGCTTCGCGATGCGCTTCTGGAATATCGGCGGAGAGGGGCAGATTACAATGGGCGCGGTCGCGGCGAGCTTTTTTGCGCTGAACTACGCGGGTTCGATTCCGTCTCCGCTTCTGCTGCTCCTGATGGGTGTCTTTTCGATCCTGTTCGGCGCGGCATGGGCGGCCATTCCGGCAAGCTTCAAGGCTCGCTGGGGAACAAACGAAACCTTGTTCACCCTGATGATGAACTACATCGCCATCGGCATTGTCGGCTGGCTGCAGGGCGGCCCCTGGGAGGGTAAGCCCGGTTCGCAGATTATCCCGATGTTTGACCAGGCGGCGGTGCTGCCAAAGGTTTTCGGTGTCCACTGTGGGTGGATTATCGTACTGCTTCTGACAGCAGGGATGTACATTTACATGAATTACACCAAGCACGGTTATGAGGTCGCGGTACTCGGCGAATCTGAAAACACCGCAAGATACGCAGGCATGAATGTCACGAAGGTGACGATCCGTACAGCCTGTTTGTCCGGCGGCATCTGCGGTCTGATCGGCTTTATGGTCTGCTCCGGCACCCACATGACGCTCTACGCGGATGTCGCGGGCGGCGTCGGCTTTACGGCCATCGTTGTCGCTTGGCTGGCGCAGTTCAATCCGTTCGCGATGATCGCGATCTCACTGCTTTTGGCAGTGCTCGAAAAGGGCGCGAGCGGGCTGCAGACAACGCTGCGTGTTCCGGCCTCTATCGCGGACATCATCACAGGCATTATTCTCTTATGTATGCTGGCCTGCGAGTTCTTCATCAATTATCGCATCATTTGGCGCAATCAGGAAAAGGAGGGTAAATCATGGATATAAACCTCATCGGCTTGATCAGAGCTGCCGTACTCAACGGAACCCCGCTCCTTTTTGGAACTTCCGGCGAAATTCTGACTGAAAAATCCGGAAACCTGAACCTCGGTGTCGAGGGACTGATGTTCATGGGCGGTGCCTTTGGACTCTGCGGCGCGTTTGTCTACGGACAGGCCGCGGGCGATCACGCTGTCGGCGCGGTCGCGGTCGCCATCGCGCTGCTGGCTTCTTTTGCGGCAGGCGTCATCGGCTCGCTGATCTTCAGCTTTTTGACTATCACGCTGCGCGCAAACCAGAATGTAACCGGCCTGGCACTGACGATCTTCGGCACGGGTGTCGGACAGTTTGTCGGAGAGCTGATGCGCCTCAAGGTCGGCGGCAACGTTACCGTCAGCAACGCGCTCAAGGACGCGTTCGCGAATCCGGTTTTACCGAAGTTTTTGCAGGATATTCCGGTCGTCGGACCGATCCTGTTCAGCTACAACTTCTTTGTATATCTTGGCTTTGCGGCAGCAATCATCATGGCTTACGTGATGGCGAAAACCCGCTGCGGGCTGAGTCTTTGCGCGGTCGGAGAGTCTCCGGCAACCGCGGACGCCGCGGGCATCAACGTGACCAAATATCGCTATCTGGCGACAGTCATCGGCGGCGGGATCTCCGCGGTCGGCGGCATGGTCTACACGATGACGATCGCGGGAGGCGTTTGGAATCACACCGGACTCTCCGGTGAAGGATGGGTCGCTGTGGCGCTGGTTATCTTCTGCCTGTGGAAACCACTCAACGCACTTTGGGGCTCGATCCTGTTCGGCGGACTGCTGATTTTTTATCTGCGTTTGCCACTCCCGTTCCTGCCGACACAGATCTACAAGGTATTGCCGTATATCGTTACAGCAATCGTGCTAATCGTTGTATCCATGCGTCAGCATAAGGAGGATCAGCCGCCGCAGGGTCTTGGGCTGAACTATTTCCGCGAGGAGCGCTAGACTGCGCCGCACGGCAGCGAACAGATACCGCGCGTCCGCAAAGCGTGAAACGAGTACAAATCGGACTCGAGCACATAGAATCACAACATCATCAAGAAAGGAATTTTCAAACAATATGGACAAGTTTTTTAAAATTACCGAACACGGTTCGACCGTAAAGACCGAGATCATTGCCGGCTTTACGACTTTCTTCGCAATGGCTTATATTATCTTCGTCAATCCGAATCAAGTGACCGGATTCACAGAAGGTCTTGGCAATATTTGGAATGCTGTTTACGTCGCGTCTATTCTGGCAGCGACCATCGGCACGCTGTTGATGGCGTTATACGCCAAGATGCCGTTCGCGCAGGCTTGCGGCATGGGGCTTAACTCCTTCTTCTTCGTCAGCTTTATCTTGCCGCAGGTCATCGCGGGCGGGGACTGCGTACAGGGCTATCAGGCAGGGCTGGTCATCGTACTGATCTCCGGCATCATCTTCATGATCCTTTCATTGACAGGCGCAAGACAGTACATCGCAAAGGCTATGCCGGAATGCCTCAAAAAGGCGATCCCGGCGGGCATCGGCTTGTTCATTACCTATATCGGATTCCAGAATGTCGGCATCATTCAGGCAAACCAGTACACACTGACGCAGTTCGTGGACATTCATGGTGCGATCAACGGCGAGGGCGGTATTATGACGGTACTTCCGGCATTGCTGGCGCTGCTCGGCTTCCTGCTCATCGTTATCTTAGGCAAGCGCAATGTCAAGGGCAACGTTCTCATCGGCATTATCATTACAGCTGTGCTCTACTATGTTTTCTCCGGTACTGTGCCGTCCTTCGACATCACACAGATCGGACAATCCTTTAAGGACTTTGCGGATATCGGCGTGACGGGTGTCTTCCACGCGGCGTCCTGGAAGCACGCATTCAGTCCGGAGTTCGTCGGCGGCGTCTTCAGCGCGATCCTTTACATCATTACCTTCTGCTTGATCGACATGTTCGACACCATCGGCACCCTGTATGGTACGGCGGCGCAGGCAGACCTTTTGGATGAAAACGGCGACCCGCAGAACCTCGACAAGTGTATGGCTTGCGACTCCATCGCGACTGTATCCGGCGCGGTTCTGGGTACTTCCACCTGTACAACTTTCGTAGAATCCGCGTCCGGCGTAGCCGCAGGCGGCAGAACGGGTCTGACCTCTCTGGTCGTATCGATCTGCTTCTTCGTATGCCTGTTCCTGACACCGCTCGCGAGCATCGTTCCGGCCTGTGCGACAGCTCCGGCACTGATCTATGTCGGCGTGCTGATGCTCGGCAACTTCAAGAATGTGGATATGAGTGACCTCAGCTCCGCTGCACCGGCGTTCCTGACGCTGATCGCGATGCCGCTGACTTACTCCATCGCCAACGGTATCGGCATCGGCTCCATCGCTTACACCATCATCGCGATCTGCACCGGCAAGTTCCAGAAGAAGGACATCATGGTAGCGATCATCGGCCTGCTGTTCTGCCTGAAGTTTATCTTCATTACGATGTAATCATAAGAGACGCACGAAGAAGTCCGGAAGAGACTCTTCTGCCTGAAGTTTGTTCTCCTCATGATGTAATCGACGGTCTCCGGGCTGGACATCAGCACAAAGTTCCCACTTTTGCAAAAAAAGCGCAAAAAGATGTCATAACGGCAGGGCAAAATCCTTTCCCGCGTGAAAACAACCGATGAAAAAATCTTCTTGACGCGAAAAAACGTCCGAAGAAACAAAAGTTTTAAGTGTTTTTTGGGGCGATAAATAAAATCCATGAAATAAATGGAAAAAGATAAAGCAAAATGAAATGGTAGAGACCTGTGCGATACATCTTTTTGGAGGGAAAAAGGGAAAATGGGAAACAAAGCGAGTGGAAAGCCGGACAAAATGCAAAAGATGGTGAAAAAAATTATTTTGCGCTTGAAACTGTTTTCGTAAGAATCTATAATGTACTTGTCACAGCGAGGCCGAGCCGCAGGGCGATGGCAGAGCTGATGAAAGACAGATGTCCGAGCGAATGGTTCTGTTCCATGAAAACGAGTGGAAACGAAGTTTGAATGGATAAACAGACCTTCTGCTTTTGTTCCCCAGCAATCGCTGACTAGGAACAAGTCGTAGAAGGCAAACTGCAGCCCTAGCCCGCTGACTGGCGAGCCATAAGGCGAAGACAGAAGCGAGGCAGGTCTCACGCCAAGAAGTGCAGCGCTTTAGCGCGTGGCACTTTAAGGGGCGAGCCGTAAGGCGAAGACAGAAGCGAGGCTGGTCTCACGCCAAGAAGTGCAGCGCTTCAGCGCGTGGCACTTTAAGGGACAAGGCAAAGCCGCAGGCAGAGCTTAGAACTTACGGTATAATACATTTTATTATCCTATGAAACATATACTACCACAAAAAAGCAAATTTATCTATACAGGAGGAAAAAATGTCCGATAAAAATTTACAGCAGCGCGCGCAGATCGACGCTGCCTACAAGTGGGATATCGAAGCGATGTATCCGGAGGAAGCGCAGTGGGAAAAGGATCTGACAGAAGCGGTCAAAGCCGCCGAAGCATTCACCAAATACAGCGGTCATCTGACGGACTCCGCGGATACCCTATACGAGGCCCTCACCGAAAAGGACGCCATCTGGCGCAAGCTGGAGCACGCCTTTGTCTATGCCGCGATGCGCAAAGATGAGGACAACCGCGTCAGCAAATACCAGTCCATGGACGATCAATGCGGCAGCGCTGTGGCAAAGGCCGCGGCTGCTATGTCGTTCTTCGCCCCTGAGCTGCTCGCAGCGCCGGAGGAAACCATCCGCGGCTATCTTGATGCCAAACCGGAGTTGGCGCAGTACCGCTACGCGCTCGAAGATGCGCTCCGCGAAAAGAAGCATGTACTCAGCGCCGCTGAGGAGAATATTCTCGCCCAACTCAGCGAAGTGACAGGCGCGACCAACGACATCTTCAAAATGCTCAACAATGCCGACCTGACCTTCGGCACAGTAGTTGACGAAGATGGAGATACGGTAAACCTTACGCATGGAAACTATATCACCTTCATGGAAAGCCATAACCGCGACCTACGCAAGGCCGCGTTTACCAACATGTACGAGGCTTACAAGGCGCATATCAACACGATTGCGACCACCTACAACTATAACGTCAAAAACGACGTCGTTTCCGCGCGTATCCGCAAGTATGCTTCCGCCCGGCAAGCCGCCCTTTCCGCGGGCAATATTCCGGAGGAGGTCTATGATAACCTCATCGCGGTCGTGCACGAATATCTGCCGATCCTGCACCGCTATATCGCGCTGCGCAAAAAAGTGCTCGGTGTGGAGGAACTCAAAATGTACGACGTGTACGTTCCGCTGGTGGAGCTGCCAAAAAAGGATATTCCGTATCAGGAGGCACTCCGCATGATGCAGGAAGGTCTCGCGCCTCTGGGTGACGAGTATCTCGCACAGGTTGACAACGGCACGAAGGACGGCTGGATCGATGTCTACGAGAATCAGGGCAAGACTAGCGGTGCCTATAGCTTCGGTTCCTACGACAGCAAGCCATATATCCTGCTCAACTATACCGATACGCTCAAAGATGTATTTACGATTGTACACGAGATGGGTCACTCCATGCACTCCTACTATACGCGCAGGACGCAGCCATTCACCTACGGCGACCACTCGATTTTTACCGCCGAGGTGGCATCGACCGTCAACGAATCACTGCTGATGCACCATCTGCTCGACAAGGAAACGAACGAAACCATGCGCAGATACCTCATCAACTACTATATCGAAGAATTCCGTACCACCCTGTTCCGCCAGACGATGTTCGCGGAATTTGAAATGCTGACGCACAAGGAAGTTGAAAACGGCGGTGTGCTGACGGCGGAATGGATGTGCAAGCTCTACAATGATCTGAATCATCAATATTTCGGTCCTGCACTCGCCCCTGACGACTATATCCAATACGAATGGGCGCGCATCCCGCATTTTTATCGGGCATTCTACGTCTATCAGTACGCGACCGGCTACTCCGCGGCAACGGCAATTTCTGCAAAAATTCTCGCAGAGGGCGAAGCCGCCCGCAAAAACTATATCGAGTTCCTCAAGAGCGGTTCCTCCAATGATCCTGTGGAGCTGCTCAAGATCGCCGGCGTGGATATGTCCTCTCCGGAGCCGATCCGCATGGCGATGGAAACCTTCAAAGGACTGGTCGAAGAACTCGAACAACTGATGCAGGCCTAATACTGCGCGCAAGGAATCCTGCCGCCGCCCGCGTACCTTGTGTGGACGGCGCTTGCGGGGACTATGTGCTTGCACCGATCATCTAGGTTTGTAAGCACTGCAAAACGAGCTGTTGAAACGGGAAACTGTCCTGGGTGATGCCAAATGGATATAGAATAGTTGAGGATATGTGATGGAAAGCAAAAAAGTATTTATCTATGCCAACGATACGGAAATGTCCGCGAAAATTGAAAAACTACTCCGCAAAAAACTGGTAAAATCCGGTCTGCGCGTCTACGAGCAGCTGGAAGCCGATACCGCATTGATCATTTGTATCGGCGGAGACGGCACCCTGCTGCGCTGCCTCAGAAGCTGTGATTTTCCGACGATTCCGGTCGTCGGTATCAACACCGGACATCTGGGATTTTTCCAGGAGCTGATGCCGGACAAGATTGATGATTTTATCTTCCAATATCAGCAGGGAAATTTCACTGTGCATTCCTACAGCACCGTCAAATCCCGCGTAGAAACCTCGTCCGGCACGATGCGCCAGATCGCGCTCAACGAAATTGCCATCAAGGGCGTGCCGAACTATCCGGTACAGCTGAATATTTCCATCAACGATTCCTTTATCGAGCGTTTCAGCGGTGACGGCATCTGTGTCTCCACCCCTGCAGGCAGCACCGCCTACAACTATTCGCTGGGCGGCGCGATTGTCGATCCGCGTCTGAATCTGATGCAGGTCGCGCCGATCGCACCGATCAACACCGTTGCCTACCGTTCGTTTACTTCCAGCATCCTGCTGCCTGCAAACGACAAGCTCTCCATCATTCCCTGCGACGATGACCACCGCCATCTGAGCATCGTGGCAGACGGCTTCGCTGAAAACTATGAGGACATCCGTCGTGTTGAGCTTTCACTTTCCCGCAAAAAAATCAATCTCGTGCGCTTTGAGTACACGAACTTTTGGGAAAAAGCAAAGTCCAAGTTTTTGTAGGCTGCCCGCAGACCTCATCCGCATCTGCATCCATCCACCTCAGGAAAATTTTAGAGAAAGAGAAACACTCCATGTCGCAATTTCAATACATCGTAACCAAAGAAGATCGAGAAGCCGAACGTTCCGTCAAAGAGCTGGTGCGCGCCAATTTCACCTTTTCCTCCCGTCTGATGACCAAGCTGAAACAAAAGCACCTGGTCAAGCTGAACGGTGAGACCATGCAGTGGTGGATCACGCCGGAGGCAGGCGATATCATCACCGCTACACTTCCCGAGGAAAAGAGCGATTTCCCGCCGGAGGATATTCCGATTGCGGTGGTTTATGAGGATGCCGACCTTCTGGTCATCAACAAGCAGCCCGGCGTGGTCGTTCACCCGACCAAGGGCAAACCCTGCCACACCATCGCCAACGGTCTGATGCAAAAGATGCTCGAGGAAGGTGAAAACTACAAGATCCGTTTCGTCAATCGTCTGGATATGAATACATCCGGGCTTTTGATCGTAGCCAAAAACAGCCACGCGCAGGACGCTCTGACCAAACAGATGAACGCGTCCGCGCGTGGTCTGCATAAAAAATATAAGGCGATCGTTGTCGGTGAAATGCCGGAGGACAGCGGCACCATCGACCTGCCGCTCGGACGCCCCGATCCGGAGGAAGTCGAGCGCTGGGTGCTGCCGGTCGAGCAAGGCGGTTATCCGTCCGTCACCCACTATCAGGTGCTCGACCGCTTCCATGGACATTCTCTGGTAGAACTGGAGCTCGAAACCGGACGCACGCACCAGATCCGCGTGCATCTGTCCTATCTCGGCTATCCGATTCTCGGTGATCATCTGTATTGCAACGGCGATCCCTTCGCCTATCGCCGCCTACATGGCGAGCAGCGCGACAGGATGCCCTGCAGCGCGCGCTCCGCTGTTGATAGGAACGATGACTGCCCGCACGCCTGCGCTTCCGCTGCCAAGGATGGCGCGGCGCGCGGCCAAGGCGGCAAGGAGATTGTCTCCGATCTGATCGACCGGCAGGCGCTGCACGCCTTTTCCCTGACCCTCACGCACCCCGTCAGCGGCGAAACTCTGCACTTGGAAGCGCCCCTGCCGGCGGACATGCTGGCTGTGATTGCAAAGCTGAAGCTGAAAGAATAGCAGAAGATTAAAACAGCCTGTATGGGACTCCCTTGCTCCGATCTTCGAAGACTTTGGTTTCTTCGTAGGTCACTGCGGAAACACCATACAGGCTGTTTGTTTTCATAACTGTTTCTTCCTTACCCAAAAACTTTTTAAACTACAATAGTTTTTGCTGAAATTTCGTAAAAACTTTTAAAAATCGTTGACTTTTTATTGGACTCATTTGTTTTTATCATGTTCTGTTCTCCAGCTGCCATAGGCTAGGATCGCAAAGCATGCGGCTAGACCAAATCTACGGGCAACAAACACCCCTGTGTGTATGCATTGTACCGTGGCAATACAGGCGGATATAAGAAAGCCTGCCGTATAAAGAATAAATCTTTTGTTCATTTTGCGTCCCCCCTATATGTTGCGCGTGTCTTTTACGCAGTCTTTGCGTCTGCATATGCAACGACTACAAACATTTTTCCCTGACTGCTGTAGGCAAGCAGCTTACCGTCGCAGTCCACATCGAAGCCTGTATATTCTGCTTCCGGCAGCTGCATAGTGCTTTTTGTTTTGTCCGTCAAATCATAAATCACGACCTGCTTTTGATCCTGTATCATCCATACCTGATCCCATCTCAAATAAAGCTGCACGCTGCCGTTCCTCACATCCGCGTTGCCTAAGCCGTAGGTTTCTTTGGCAAGGACATCATAGACCAGGCTTTCGCCGGTTTCATCTGCACAAACGATATAACGTTCATTGCTCTGCACGCTCTGCGGGCTGAAACCTGCGATCGCGAGCTTTGCTGTCTCTTTTTGATCTTCCAGCTGCATCTGCACGATGCGGTTTTGCTTTTCTTCGATATAGGCAAGATAGCCGTCATTGATCCACAGGTCCGTCTCCGGCATGCGAACACCCTCTGCAATGACGTTTCTGACCGATCCCGGCTCCATGTTCTGCTCTGCAAGGATCGTCTTTTGTGCCTCCGTTCCAAACCAGTACAGTTTGCCGTTCCACAAGCCAAGGTATTTCGCTTCCTGCGGCAGCTGATACTCCGTGCCCAGTACGCCGCTTGTACCGTAAAAAGAACGTGTGTCTGATTCTTCACCATCGTCCCATGTCCACTGAAGCAGCGTATCACGATCCACATGCTCACGATTGCCATCTTTGATGAGCTTCAGCGCATCTTTTGCTGATTTTTCTCCCTGTTTGCTCTCTATCAGCTCAAACTCCGCAGACGAATCTTCATATGCCAAGGCGTAGAGTGCAGCGCCCTCCGCAGGGGCAGTTGCCCCCTCTGCTGCATCTCCCAAATAATAGATCCGATCGCCATCCAAAGCCGCCTGATACGGCTCTGCCGCAGCCTCGACCTCTGTAAACTGCATCTGTGCTTCGACGCTTTGGAAACCATCGTGCAGAATATCCGCCTGCTGTACCGTGACCGTCAGATCCAAGCCGCCCCTGAGCAGCGACAGACAAACGCAGCATACGATAACGCACGCAACAACGACGACCCACTTGATTGTTTGATTTCTCATACCTAAACCTATCCCCTTTCTTGAACAAAGTACTATTTTTCTATCAGTTCTGCAAGATGTCTTTCTAACGCAGCGACCTCATCCGTATGGTGCACTTTCTTACGTACATATTGTTCAATCCATTCATAAATAAATGAAATGTCTTCTTTTTTCAATTTGCGAAAGTTTTCCATCCAGAGAAATTTTCCTAGCACTTGAGAAATTTTTAGTGCGTCTGCCTCTTGCATCTGCATGCTACATGCTTGCAAAGCAACAAGCCTTTCAACAAATTGCTCATTGTATTCCCCCTCGTGAAAAGCGGCAGCACATTCCTGTAATGTTCGAGAAAAAAGCTTCTGAACGTCTGTACTCTTTTCTGCCCCGCCTTTTTCGCCTCGCATCTCTGCAAGTTCTGCTTCGATTTGTAAGTAAAGTACATAGACCGGTGCCAAAATTGCAAAGATCAGTGCAAAGATACCTCTCTGTGAAAGCATCTCATCCAGTATTGTGCCTAATATCCAACCAATTGCCATCACAATGAAAAACAAAGCTTTCACGCTACCCCTCTTCCTTTCTTATCTTGAACAAAGCATTGACTCCTGCAAATCACCCTATCGCAATCTTTGATAATCATTTATCAAATACATAGTACCATATTTTGATAGCATTGAACAGCCTGTATTTTACTTTCTCGTTTTTAAAGTTTAATTTTTACAGAAGCCTGCGTTTGTCTATACGCAGGCTTCTGCTTTATCTAGTTACGAATATCTCTATTCACTTGCGCTTCTAGCCGAGTGCAGGGAAATTGGATGCATTGTTTTCCTCACAAAGTGCATAAACTCCGTCTAAGAGTCCGTTGGAACCGGTAACCGGATAGCGCCACTTCATGCTATAACTTTTGGATGCACCTTTTAATGTTCCATCTACGATAGCAATTCTTGGCGAGAAAATAATCGCCGAATACGTATAATTTCCTGATGGTTTGAACTCACCTGTAACGCCAACAGATTTTGAAGAAGAACCAGATACGGAAAGACTATAGGTTGTGGCGACGCTTGCATCTACAACATTTTTAATACCTGTTGTCACCGTAACACCGCCGGTTTCTGTAACTGTTCTTGTATAGGTCGTGGTTGATGTAACTGACAATTTCGTAGCATTGGAATAAATTGCACTGACTCTTACCGCCGGTGCATAAGCTAGTGTTTTTTTCGTCGGTGAAAAGCTGTAGGAAGCCATTGGCGTAATTGCGCTATCTGTTTGTAGTTCCGTTTCATTTGTATTTTCTACAACTGCATCTTCATTCATCAATGCAACATATTCATTTTCGGTTAATTGATAAACCTCACCATTTTCTACCAATACAGCCGCAGTAATATGCTGTCCGTCCGACGTCCAAATATCAAACTCCTTAGCTTCATTCTCTGCGGCAAATGCGGTAACGGACATAGACATTACCATCACAACGGTCAAAACGAAACTTAGTACTTTTTTCATCATTTTCTTGTTCCTTTCTTTTCTAAATACTACAACTAATACTTCACTTCACTGCTATACTTGATCACATGTTCGCTTTTGCTTCCTGCGTATGCGTAGCAGGAGGCTTTGGCGCGATAGGTATAGCCTTTGGGTACGGATAATTTTGGGGTAAGTGTTACATAAGTAGAGTTTTCGCTTTTCGTCCAATCATCATAATCTACCCATTTGCCATCCTTGTATTGCTGCAAGTAAAGATGTACCGTGATTTTTGTGGTAACACCTGGTATACCTTGCATAATACCTGTTGCAGTAGCCTCTCCTGCGGAAATATTTAACACCGCATTTGCATAGCTATAATTAGTCGACCTAAGTACACTGTAATCTGAACCTACAGCAAATGCTGAAATAGCCGTAGTGAACATAAATAAACTCAATGCCACTGCCATTATTCCGATTGCTCGTTTCATTTTTTCACCTCCCTTCGATTTATTCTAAGAAGTTTTTTGCTTCTACATATAATAACCATCGGGGAAATGATTTGGGGACAAGAATTTTTTATTTTTTTTAACTTTTTTTCGTTCGTTGAAAAATTAGTATAAGCTTTCAGCTAATTCAAGGATTGTTTCAAAAGCAGTATTACTCGTAATCGCAAAAAATGATATGCCATCCGACCAACCAATAAAGCTATAATCTTCTTCGGCTATACAATAGCCATCATAATTATTTATCTTGATTTTTTTGAAGCTGTCATCATCGTTATCAATGCTGATTCCTGCATTTTCTACTCCTCCGCTTTGTGAATAAATGATTTGTTTTTCATCGGCTATGCTTCTGTATTCAATATTGTATACTTGATTTTCTTGATATTCATTTACAATTTCAAAGCCACTCGGAATCATTGGTTTCATATATTGAAATTCTTTGTATGCGCCCGTCGGGTCCCCAAGCTCGAAGGTCACATCCAATGTTCCCTGCTTCTCGTTGTTGGTTTCGTGCCAGATGATCGCGAAGCGGATCGCGCAGGCCGCCAGTGCCAGAATCAGGGCGGCTACCAGCGCTATAGCGACGGCGCGGCGCATCGTATATCTGCCAAAGTTAACATACTGCATGCTGCGTTCGGAATCCAAACGACCGATTTTCCGTCTATTTTGCTGCGCCGCCTCTGCGCGCGCAGCTTCCCTTTGTGCCTTGCTTCGGATCCGGTCAAAGTTTCGGATCATGCGCTTCATCCTGCGTTCGAATCGCGGTGAAAAGGTATAGTCATATTCCAGTTCATCCGGATCCGGAATATCGGCATAGCGTTCTTCGAGCGCTTCTTTTAAGACTCTCTGAAATTCTGCTTCTGTCATCGCGTTTCACCCTCTTTCATTTTATTTCGGAACAGCACTCTGGCGCGCTGCAGCCGCTTTTTGGCAGCCTCGATCGTGATGCCGAGCACACTCGCCAGTTCGCGCGTGCTGCAGCCGTAGACCGCGGACAGCAGCAATACGTCTGCCGCCCAGTCCGGCAGGCTTTGCACAGTCTGTAGGATCTCCTTATGTAATACCGCGTCCGGCGTTTCGTCAAAGCCCTTGGAGAGATTTTCCCACATGGACACTGGCTGTTCTGTCTCATCGTCAGCACTGCCGGACATGCCAAAGTCCTGCATGCTGCGCAGCCTGCTCTCCTTTGCGAGCAGATTCCGCGCGGCGTTCCTAACGATAATAACCACGAAACGTTTCGTTTGGGGACAAGAAATTTCTCCGATTTTGTGAAAATTTTTGATCATACGCAAAAAAGACTCCTGCACGGCGTCCTCCGCCAGTTGCCGATCCTGCAAAACGCGCAGCGCTTCCCAGTGCATGAGTCTATGGTAGGTTTCATATAATTGCTTGAATTTTTCCTGTTCGGAACAGGTATTCAAAAGCTGTAAGTAAAGCTGCAGCATGTGGATACTCTCCTTCGGGTTGACCTGTTTGAACTTTTGCAAGTGTTCCTCTGTGGAGTTCCTTGCATGCTTCGGCGCAGAGCGACCGCGCAGATGCTTCCGCTTAACGATGTGCTTCCAGATACTTCTGTACGCGTTCGCCGTCGGTCGCGAATTCCACTAAACGGGTGCCGCGTTTGACATAGGCGTCGGAGCCGCAGCCCGCCAGAATCAGCACGCAGTCGCCCAGTGCTTCCGCCTTATCCAGTGCGGTGCGGACGGCCGCGTCGCGGTCGGTGATGATCTGCGCCTTGTCCTTGTGCGCGACGTGCGCGAGAATCTCTTCACAGATTTTCTGCACATCCTCCTTGCCGGGATCGCGCTCGGTGATGATGATAAAGTCTGCGTTGGCATCGGCGATCTCTCCTGCCTCCTGTCTGCGGTTAAAGGCCTTGCCGCCGACACAGCCGAACACGAAGCCGACCTTGCGCTGCGGATAATGGTGATGTACATAGTCGAACAGCGCTTCATAGCTCATCTTGTTATGTGCGCAGTCCACGATCACGTCCACATTGCGGTCGAGCGTATAGGTTTCCATGCGTCCGGCGACCTTGACATGCGCAAGACCCTCGCGGATCGTTTCGATCGGCACGCCAAGCTGTCTGCAGACCGCGATCGCCGCCAGTGCGTTGCTGCCGTTGTAGCCGCCGCCGATATTAACGCGAAAGGCTTCTTCTCTGCCGTCCAGCACCGCCTTGACCACGATGTAGCCCGGTCCCTCTTCGACCGCAAGCCCCTGCACCTCCGCAGCGCTGTCAAAACCGAAAGTCACAGTCTTTTCACAGCTTGCCTGTGCTGCCGCCAGCACCCGCGGCAGATAGGTCTTGTCCATGTCCAGATTCACGCAGGCGATCCGGCTGCGGTCAAAGATCTTCAGCTTGGATGTAAAGTAATCCTCCATATCGCTGTGCTCCGCCTCCGAGATATGATCCTCCGAAATATTCAAAAATCCGCAGACCTCATAGTGCAGGTCCGCCACGCGGTCGTATTTAAGCCCCTGCGAGGACACCTCCATCACCAGATAACGGCAGTCGTTCCTGACGCAGCCGTCAAGGAGCCGGTGCAGCTCGATGGTCTCCGGCGTCGTCAGCTTGCGCGATTTTTCGCGATGCTGTCCGTCATAGGTATAGATGCCGGACGAAAATCCGATCTCCCTGCCGCGGTAAAGGTCCAGAATCGCTTTGATCATCGTCGCAGTGGTTGACTTTCCCTTGGTTCCGGTCAACCCAATCAATTTCAGACCCTTGTCCCAGCTGCGATTAAAATAAAAGGCAGAAATCTTCGAAATGGCGGCGCGGATGTCCCCTGTCACAAGGCAAGGTACATCCGGTCCCATGTTCATATCGCGTGCTGCCACATAGCCGCAGGCGCCCTTGGCAAGCGCGTCCGCAAGGTATGCCTCCTTGAAATTCGCGCCCTTGCACAGAAACAGCGTTCCCGGCTTTACCGTCAGCGAATTGTAGGAAACATCGGTGACCTCCTGCGAGAAATCCGCGGTCTCTGCATTATCCGAGGCCAGCAGCCCCTCTGCGACCAGCATTTGTTTATATTCAGCAATTGTTTTCATGTTACATCCCTCGTGTTTTTCTGCGGATATCCGCGAATATCTTAAAGTTGATATCTGTCTATCGATACATTTTCACGATGACATTATCTTTATTATAATGTCTTTTGCGTGCCTTTTCAATACCGCTTTTCGGTGCTGTATTGTGCCTTTTCGCGCAGTAAATCGGCTTTGCAGCAGCTTTGCCGTATTTTTATTTGCTTCTTTCCAGCTCGCTGATTGTCGCCTCCAGCACCTGATTGATCTCCGTAAAGTTCATGTTCGGCACATAGAGCGCTTCCACCTGCATGTGCGCATGCTTCGCCTTTTCAAGGCATTGCACTGTCTTATCCAGCAGAATATCGAACTCCTCTGCCAGAGAAAGCAGGAAATCATCGTTTTGCGCCATGATCAGGCTGTTCATATAGTCGCTGACATCGAGCAGAATAATCTCCCGATCCTTACCGTCATCTTCTATGATTTCCCATGGTTCGAGATCGTGGTACGCATTGACGGTCAGAAACGCCGTCTTGATGCCGGGGATCAGCAGATGATCGATCTTTTCGTCCGGGCAAAGCGGACAATAGAAGGTTTCCACGTCTAAACCGCGATAAATTGCGCCCTCGCGCAGCACCGACATGAAACCGGAGTTCGCGTAGCCCACAGGCACATCGACCAGATAGATCCGTTCCATCTCACCAAGCAGGCTCGGCAGATAATGCACTGTGCCGCCTGCTGTGATAGCACTGGCAAAGAACCGTTTTTCGCGTCCGGGCGTCAGACAAATTTCATGCTCGCGGTATTCTCGTCCGACGACGTCGGCCACGACGCGGTAGATCTCACTATAGCTGATCGCCCGGTTATAGACCTCCTCCATACTCCGAAAGACGCTTTTGGCAGCGTTTAAGTAATTGTAGGCGATGCGGTACCAACGCGAACATGCCTCGTTCAGGTCGATGATCTCCTCCTTATTAAGCTGGAGCCCCTCCTCGTTCCAGAATTCACCGAGATTGATAATCTTGTCGACAGCGCCCGGCGTGATCGGGTCCGTCATATGTGGACTGGTTCCGTCGATCACCGCGATCTTTCGATCCTTGAGCACGACCCCGTCGAGCGAGTTTTCGTCCGCGGAGCAGTGGAGATAGTCGATATTTTCATCGAGCTTCGCAAAGTGCTCGCCGATGCGCTTCATAAAAGTGGACTTGCCGGTGCCGGGTCCACCCTTCATGCAGATGATCTTGTTCGCTTCGCGCTGTCCCAGAATATGTTTATAGTAAGAGAAAAATCCCAGCGGCGTGTTATTACCCGGGAAATAATGTCGTTCCAAAGACAAGGTTTTACCTCCTTACATGATGAGATACTTCATACTATGCCGGAGCACCTGTCCTCGTACCAAAAAAGAGCCCCTGCCGAGGCCCTTCTTTTGCTGTAATAATATAGGAAAATTCTCTGCTAGATAGTTTCAAAGCGTGAGTTATTTTCTTTCAGTATCGTCATATTTTTGTTCTTCCGCCAAGTAGCGCGCTTCTTCTTTGGCGTCCTTTGCCGCCTCTTTCGCTGCCTGTGCGTCCTCCTGCTCCTTTGCTGCCGTAGCCTGCGTTTCAAGCGAAGACGCGACGTTTTGCGGCGCTTCCTGCGCGTTCTGTACGCCATCGTCAGCTGTTTCCTGGAATTGCGACGAAGTTTCCGCGTTCTGCTCCGAAACTTCTGTCTGTACCACAGTTTCCGGCTCGTTCTGCGCAGACATCACGACTGCGTCCGACTGCTTCACTTCTCGCTGCGTGGTCTCGTTCTGTTCTTCTGCCTGGATATCCCGCGAAACCGGCGCAGTCTGCTGCGGATTTTCATCGACCGTATAGTTTGCGGAAACAACATTGCTTGGATCGATCCCGCTTCCCGGCTGCACGACGACCAGTTTCTCCGTTGCAAGCTCATAAAATGCCGTATATGCCATATTGATATAGGCATCGACAAAAAGTGCCGGAATGTTCAGAATGATTATAAAGATGACATTGCCGATGCCGGAGCCGCTCACCTGAGTGAAGATCGCGCTTGGCATAGCTGCAAGCAGATACCAGCCGATGAATGTCAGTGTCAAATAAAAGTATCTGCCCTTATTGCCCATCATCAGGCGTTTGCTTTCTTCTAAGCACTGGTTCGCGTTGTACTCCGGATGATCGACCATCACATAAAAAGCCTGACTGTAGCGAATGCTCGCAATGATGCCCGGAATTACAAAGAGCAGCGACCAAAGGAAAATCTTAATGCTCATCAATAGGAACAGCAAAAAGGTTTTGCCGAAATTGCTGAAGCCCTCAAACAATAAGGTGCCGTCCGATCTTCTGCTTCTGAAAAAGGTCAGAAGATACATAGTCAATCCAAATGTGAACGGTCCGCTGATCAATAGATTGTAAATACTTGAGCCATAAGTAAGCTTGTAAGGTAGTGCCTGTCCGTAGATGCCTGTCTGCACATTGTAAGTGTAGGTGAAGAACTGATCCAGGATCAGGCCGACGCCGTTGGTCAGCAGAAAATAAATGAACAATACGAGTACGACCGGTTTCCAATTGCCGAAAAGTGTGTTTCTGGCGATTTCTCTAATCTTGCATGCCGGTTCAATGATGATGTGGTTTTCCATAAGAACTCCTTTTCCCCTTTGTGATACTATAAATTAATCCGGACGCCGGCGTGGCTCTGTGCTTTTGCCTTCACCCGGACAACTGACTTATTTCGTACCTCTTAACATGTTTTTAATTTTTTTACAAGATACCTCCAAGATTCGGGCGTATCAATCCGTCCGCTTCAGTCGAAACGCGGACAAATTCTACCTCAAAAGTATTGAAACGCGGATGGAAGCGGGATCTCCGCTTCCATCTGCGCCGCGTTCGCCCAAATCCAGTCCTGCGCAGGTCCGTCCGTCTCAGAGTCGCAGGTAATATAATATCCTGTCATATACCACTCTACATGTGTAAAAATATGCTTATATTCACTTTGCCTTTGCAATCCGGTCGGCATGCATCCCCATGCCTCTGCCTGCTGCATCGCCTGTGCCGCCGTCAGCCTCCGCTCCAGATTTGGATACTGGTAGAGTCCCGCGAGTATGCCCTTCGCGCCGCGCTTTTGCACCGCGATCTTATCACCGCACTGCAAGATAAATACTGTCATTTCTATGAGCTTTCTTTCTTTTTTCGCTGCCTTGACCGGATAGCGCGTAAAGGTCCTGTGCGCGGCGGCGCCGCAAAACGCGTGAATCGGACAAATATCACATTTTGGCATACCGTTCGGGACGCAGACAATCGCACCGATTTCTATCATGCCCTGCGTAAATTTCCCACAATCTTTTGGTGGATAAATCTCCGCCAGCATCTGCGCGTATCTCCGCCTGGTCGATTGTTTCAAAATATCGGAGTCGTCTTCCGTCAGTCTGCTCATCACGCGCAGCACATTGCCATCGATGGCCGCCACACGCTCATCAAAACAGTTAGAGGAGATTGCTCCTGCGGTATAGTCTCCAATACCGGGCAGCTTGCGGATTTCGTCATATTGCCCGGGGAATTTTCCGTCATGCTCCTCCATGATTATTTTCGCTGCCTTCTGCATGTTGCGTACGCGATTATAATAGCCAAGCCCCTGCCAAAGCTTAAGCAGCGTTTCTTCCTCGCTTTCCGCGAGATCACGCACAGTCGGCAGCGCTTCCATCCAGCGGCGATAATATTCCCGCACCGCCTCTACGCGGGTCTGCTGCAGCATGATTTCGGACACCCATATATGGTAGGGATCTTGATCCTTTCTCCATGGCAAATCACGCTGATTTTCCGAGAACCATGTCATGACTGCCTGCGTAAACTCCTGATCGATTGATTTCATGAATACCTCTGTTGCTTTTTGCTAATATTATTATTATACACTACATTGTACCTTGCCTTCCACCTGTTTTTCGCAAAAAAAATAAAAAAATGGAAAGAAGTTGACAGTTGACGCTATATACAGTAAAATATCTTTTGTACAAATTATTGCTAGGGGAGCTTTTGCTGAGATTTACCAAAGGGCTTTCGTGAAGATTTCACTTCTTAAACAGTGAAATTCCGCATTGCCCTGGGATAAACCCTCATAACCTGATCCGGTTAACGCCGGCGTAGGGAAGCAGCATCAACACAAAGTCTCTTGCATGTGCGGTTCTCGGTTTCCCGTATACCTCACGCCTGCAGGACTCAGTTCCCCTCCTACTACATGACAGGAGGTTTTTTTATGTCACAGATTTCATCAACTCAAAACAGCAAGCGCAATCTTTACAGTCTTGTTCTCTGTGCGATTCTGATCGCACTCTCTTTTGTCCTCGGTATGGTCAAGATCATTCCGATGCCTTACGGCGGCTCCATCACGCTGTTCAGCATGCTGGCGGCAACGTTGACCGGATACTTCTGCGGTCCGAAATGGGGTCTGACTTCCGGTGTTGCTTTGGGTCTTCTCAACCTGATCATCGATCCGGTCATTCTCTTCCCGCTGCAGGTCCTTCTCGACTATGTTTTGGCGTTCGGCTGTCTGGGGCTTTCCGGATTCTTCAGCAATAAGAAAAACGGCTTGTACATCGGTTATATCGTCGCGATTATCGGCAGATTTATCTGCTCCTTCCTCTCCGGTTTTATCTTCTTCGGTGAATACGCGCCGGAAGGCATGAATCCGGTTTGGTACAGCTTTTTATACAATATCTTCTACATCGGCGGCGAAGGCGTGCTGACTCTGCTTGTGCTGGCATTACCGCCGGTTAAGAATACCATCTTCAGACTCAAAAAAGAGCGTTTCCAGTAAATAATATAAATCCCATTTATCTGTTCCGCGTAATCATCTTCGCGGGCTCGAGCAGTCGGCAGCTGTTAGCTGCCAACCTCTCACAGAACCGCAAAAGGAGCCTCTCGCAAGAGATTGGCTCCTTTTTGGCTTATGTATGATATGATTTTTTCTTTTATGCGCTGTCTTTCTCTTGGCTTTGTGCCCTATCCTCAACGCGCTATTTCCCCTGATATTCGTATTTCGTCTTGTTCAGGAACGCCTTCATGCCTTCTTTCTGATCCTCGGTACCGAAACATACGCCAAAGCCCTCTGCTTCAAGGGCGCAGCCGCTGAAGAGGTCAAGATGGTAGCCCTTATTGAGCAGCGTCTTGCAAGCCATGACCGCTACCGGCGCGTTGGAGGCGATTTTCTTCGCCATCGCTTCCGCTGTCGGCATCAGTTCTTCCGGCTCGACTACCTTCTGCACCAGTCCGATCCGCAGTGCCTCGTCCGCTTTGATGTTCTGCGCGGTCAGAATCAGCATCGCCGCGTTGCCAGGTCCCACAATCTTGGATAATCTCTGCGTGCCGCCAAATCCCGGTGTAATGCCAAGACCTGCTTCCGGTTGTCCGAACACCGCCTTTGCGGATGCCAAGCGAATATCGCACGCCATCGAAAGCTCGCAGCCGCCGCCGAGCGCAAAGCCGTTGACTGCCGCGATAACCGGTTTTTCGGTCTTTTCGATGAAGTTCATCACCCTGTGGCCTTTCTGTGCAAAACGCTTGCCCTCTACCGGATTGAGCGTAGACATCTCCGCGATGTCCGCGCCCGCGACGAAGGATCTTCCCTCGCCTGTCACGATCACACATCTTACTTCATCGTCCTTGTCAATGACATTAAAAACATCAAATAATTCATCGAGAACGGTCGAATTTAACGCGTTCAGCGCCTCCGGTCTGTTGATTGTAACGGTGGCCACCTTGTCTTTCACTTCATACTTGATTGTCTGATACATCTTTATCTTCCTTTCTTTGCTCTGGAAAATGAATTTGCCGCGGGAATTGATTCTCTCGGCATGATTTTCTCTTCATTTTGCTGTTAATAGTTTAACACTTTTTTGCGCGGAATGCAAGGGAGAAAGAGGCACTCTTTCCATCTTTCACAGTGGACAAAAGTGCGCATAACGAAATACAGCTTTCTATGCGCGCATGGCACTCATAAATGAGCGCCGCTTTGCAAAGCGCGTTTGTCGTTATTTCGGAAACATCACTGGGCGATACTTTCTATATAATCAAAAAGACTCCCGCGCGGGAGTCTTTTCAATGATATTCTGTTTAGGATTTAGATGCTTGTCAGTAATCCGCCGACCTGTACGAACAGCGGCGCGAATACAACAGACACGATAGTCATCAGCTTGATCAGAATGTTGATGGACGGACCGGAAGTATCCTTGAACGGGTCACCGACGGTATCGCCAACGACAGCTGCCTTGTGCGGCTCGCTGCCCTTGCCGCCGAAGTGTCCTTCTTCGATGTACTTCTTCGCGTTATCCCACGCGCCGCCTGCATTAGCCATCATGATAGCCAGCAGAACACCAGCGGATAATGCACCGCCCAACATGCCGCCGAGTGCAGCAGGTCCAAAGATCAGACCAACAGCCAGCGGAGCAACGATTGCCATGATGCTCGGTACAACCATTTCCTTTAATGCAGCCTTGGTAGAAATATCTACGCAGTTTGCATAGTCAGGCTTCGCAGTACCTTCCATGATGCCCTTGTTTTCTCTGAACTGTCTTCTGACTTCTTCGATCATTTCGTTCGCGGCTCTGCCAACGGAATTCATTGTCATAGCGGAGAACAGGAACGGCAGCATCGCGCCAATGAATAAGCCAATGATAACGATCGGGTCAAGTAAGCTGATGACTTCCAGATGTGTCACTGCTGCATAAGATGCAAACAGAGCCAGCGCTGTCAGTGCAGCGGAACCAATCGCAAAACCTTTACCGATCGCAGCGGTGGTGTTGCCGACTGCGTCGAGTTTATCAGTAATCTCTCTGACTTCGTGCGGTAATTCAGACATCTCCGCGATACCACCCGCGTTATCGGATACCGGACCGTAAGCGTCAACAGCTACCGTCATACCGGTTGTGGAAAGCATACCTACCGCGGAAAGCGCGATACCATACAGACCTGCAAACTGGTAAGCTACGAATACGCCGATACAGATCAGGATGATCGGCCATAAGGTGGACATCATACCAACGCCCAGACCGCTGATGATCGTGGTCGCTGCGCCGGTCTGAGACTGTTCCGCGATGCCCTGAACATGCTTGTAGTCTCCGGAAGTGTAGATTTCCGTAATTTTACCGATCGCGATACCTACAATCAAGCCTGCGATGATCGCTGCCGCGTAGGTGTAGTCACCGAGCATGGACTTGGAAAGGAGTACCGTCGCAATGATAACGATCACGCCGCTGATGTACGTACCCATATTTAAGGCTGACGCAGGGTTTCCACCCTCTTTGCCTCTGACAAGCAGAATACCGATGACGGACGCGATGATGCCGATCGCCGAAATAATCAGCGGGAAGATCGCAGCATCGGATTCTGAGAACGTTGCTGTCTCCGGCGCGGAGTTTACCGCAACGGCCGCCAGTGTAACCGCGGAAATAATGGAACCTACATAGGATTCGAACAGGTCGGAACCCATACCTGCTACGTCACCGACGTTGTCGCCTACGTTATCAGCGATAACAGCCGGGTTACGCGGGTCATCTTCCGGAATTCCCGCTTCGACCTTACCTACCAGGTCAGCACCAACGTCTGCTGCCTTCGTGTAGATGCCGCCGCCGACTCTGCCGAACAGCGCCATGGAAGATGCGCCGAGACCGAAGCCGGTTACGCATTCAACAACCGTTGCAAGGTCTAACGCGCACAGTACAACGCCCAGTCCGAACAGACCGAGACCGGATACGCAAAGACCCATGACAGCGCCGGATCTGAACGCGATTTTTAATGCCTTGTTCATGCCGGACTCTCTCGCGGCATTCGCGGTTCTTACGTTACCGAGCGTAGCGACCTTCATGCCGAAGAAACCGGCTAAAACAGATAACGCCGCGCCGCACAAATAAAGAACAGCGGTTGTCCAGTTTTGAAGCGCAAAACCAATTACTAAGAATAATACAACAACAACGATTACCATTGTTTTGTATTCTCTTGCCAGGAACGCCATCGCACCTTCTCTGATGTATCCGGCAATTTCCTTCATCCTGTCGGTACCCTCATCAGTCTTCTTGATCCATGATGCTAAACAGAAAGCAACAATCAGACCAATGACGGCCGCGACAACCGGAAAAATTTTTTCCATAATATAATACCTCCTACTCACGCCGAATAAGAGGCACGTCCTTCGTACCTCTTTTCATCGTGAAATATAATAAAAACAATTTAAGCAAACGCATGTTTCTCACAATTATTCCATTGTGACGATTACAAGAGAAAGCACTATGAACAATACAGCGCCGATAGCGGTCACTTTTTCCAGCAGTGCTTCATAACCTTTGCTCTTTTTCTTACCGAAAAGCTGCTCCGCACCGCCTGCGATGGAACCTGACAAACCGGCGCTGTTTCCGGACTGCAGGAGCACGCTGGCAATCAGAATCAGACTTGCAATTGCGAGCAAAATCATTAAGACAATCTTCATCTCATACCTCCTTGTAATTTTAACTTGTTAATTGTACCATACCTTGCCTGATAAAATCAAGCTAAAAGTTTACAATTTCATGAAATTTTAGCGGTTCCAGGCTGGCTCCGCCTACCAAAGCACCGTCGATTTCCTCTCCCTCCATGATCTCCGTCACATTTTCAGGCTTCACGCTGCCGCCGTACTGGATGATCACGCGGTCGGAGACCTCGTCACCGTACATTTCTGTCAAGGTATCCCGAATCAAAGAACACATCATATTCGCCTGAATCGGTGTTGCGGTTCTGCCGGTGCCGATAGCCCAGATCGGTTCATAAGCGATAACTACACGCTCTGCTTTTTCCGGCGGAATGTCATGCAGCGCGTTCTTTACCTGCTCGCTGACCAATTGGCGTTCATAGCCCGCGTCTTTTTGCTGCAGGTTCTCGCCCACACATACAATCGGTACAATTTTTGTTTCGAGCAGTGCCTTTACCTTGCGGTTTACAGTATCATCCGATTCATTAAAATACTGTCTGCGCTCCGAATGTCCGACGATACAGTAATCCACGCCGATTTCCTCGAGCATCGGAATCGAAATTTCTCCGGTAAAAGCGCCCTCTGCTTCATAATGCACGTTCTGCGCGCCGACCCCGATACCGGTTCCGCGAAACGCTTCTACCAGAAACGGCAGCTGCGGATACGGAGCGCAAACGGCAACCCGCACGTCAGACGGCTGATATATTTTTTTGAATTCCTCCGCGAAGGCCCTGGCTTCCGCGATGGTTTTATACATTTTCCAGTTTCCTGCGATAAAAGGATAGCGCATAGAAAATTTCGCCTTTCTTTATTTAATAAACTTTTTCAAATGTTTCAAAGTTCTGATCAGCTGGCAGGTATAACTCATTTCATTATCGTACCATGCCACGATCCGCACCTCATAGATATGCGTGCCGCACTGCTGTGCCAGCGTTTGCGTCGCGTCAAAGAGCGATCCGTAGCTCATGCCGATAATATCCGAGCTGACCAGTTCCTCCTCCGTATAACCGAAAGACGCGTTGGCGGCGGCCTTCATCGCCGCGTTGATGCCCTCGACGGAGACACTGTCGGTCATGTCCTTGAGGGTAGCGTCCAAAATCGTGATGGAACCGGATGGAACCGGAACTCTCTGCGCGGAACCGATCAGTTTGCCTGCTAGCTCCGGAATGACCAAACCAATCGCTTTGGCCGCGCCGGTCGAGTTCGGCACGATATTGATCGCGCCTGCTCTGGCTCTGCGAAGATCCCCTTTTCTGTGCGGCCCGTCCAAAAGCATTTGATCGCCGGTATACGCGTGAATGGTCGTCATAAAGCCTGTGCGCACTTCCCGATAATCATTCAGAACCTTTGCCATAGGTGCCAGACAGTTGGTCGTGCAAGAGGCTCCGGAGATAATATGGTCGTTTTCGGTCAGCGTTTCATGGTTGACACCGTAAACAATGGTCGGAAGGTCATTGCCTGCCGGAGCCGAAATCAGCACCTTCTTGGCGCCTGCGTCGATATGTGCCTGCGATTTGGCTTTAGACGTATAGAAACCCGTACATTCCAAAACGACATCGATATTGAGTGCTTTCCATGGCAGATTGCGCGCGTCCGGTTCCTTGTAGACCGGAATATCCGCACCGTCCACTGTGATGGAATCTTCATCCCAAAGCACCTCGTGTCCATGGTACGCGCCCTGTGAGCTGTCATATTTTAAAAGATGCGCCAGCATCTTAGGGTCAGTCAGATCGTTGATTGCGACTACCTGCATCTCGGGATCTTCAAAGATCTTACGAAAAGCCAGTCTGCCGATACGTCCAAATCCGTTAATTGCTACTCTTACCATCCTTGTACCTCCTGCGTCTTTTCTGTGTCACGCGGCAAGCGCACTGCACGTGCCGCGGTGTCCTGTGTGCATGCCTATTTTTCCTCAATCACGGCAATGCCCGGAAGCACCTTGCCTTCCAAAAATTCCAAGGAAGCGCCGCCACCGGTGGAGATGTGGGTCATCTTGTCCTTCAAGCCGAACTGTTCACAAGCTGCCGCGGAGTCACCGCCTCCGATAATCGTCACAGCATCTGCCGCGGCCAGTGCTTCCGCGACGGCTCTGGTTCCACCGGCGAAATTCGGCATTTCGAAGACACCCATCGGTCCGTTCCAGACGATGGTTTTGGCCTGTGCGATCTCTGCCTTGAACAGTTCGATCGTCTTCGGGCCGATATCCATACCCATCATGTCAGATGGAATTTTATCGTTATCGAATACAGCAAATTCCGTATCATTTTGAAATTCCTTCGCGCAGACCGCGTCAACCGGAAGCAGAAGCTTTACGCCTGCTTGTGCTGCTTTTGCCAAAATTTGCTTTGCGAGTTCCAGGCTGTCCTGATCCAGAATGGATGTCCCGATTTCCAAACCCTCCGCTTTAAAAAACGTGTACGCCATACCGCCGCCGATGATCAGCGCATCAACCTTTTTGAGCAGGTTTTCGATGACCGGAATCTTATCCCCAACCTTCGCGCCGCCCATGATCGCGACAAACGGTCTCTCTGGGTTTTCTACCGCGTTTCCGAGGAACTGTACCTCTTTTTCAATCAGAAAGCCTGAAACACATGGCAGATAATCCGCGATTCCCGCTGTCGAAGCGTGCGCTCTGTGTGCGGTGCCAAAAGCATCGTTGACGAAAATATCCCCCAGCGATGCTAGTTCTTTCGCAAAACCCGGATCATTCTCGGTTTCTTCCTTGCGGAAGCGTACATTTTCCAAAAGCATGACATCGCCCTCCGCGAGCGCTGCCGCTGCCTGCCGCGTTTTTTCGTCCACCACGCGATCCGATGCGGCGAAAACCACCTGTTTGCCCAAAAGCTGCGTAAGTCTGTCCGCTACCGGCTGCAAGGTAAATTCTTTTTTCGGTTCACCATTCGGTCTTCCCATATGGGACATCAGGATGACCTTCGCGCCATGCTCCGTCAGATAACGGATTGTCGGCAGTGCCGATACGATACGGGTATCGTCGGTAATCTTACCGTCCTGCATCGGTACGTTGAAGTCGCATCTGACGAGAACGCGCTTCCCTTTTACATCAATGTCTCTGACTGTTTTTTTCATAAATCTCTTCTCCTTTTCATTTACTTATGTACATGATGTACGCGGATTTATTCACAGTCGATCTGATGCATGTATTTGAGCATATTCAAGAGATTGCTGGAGTAACCGAATTCGTTGTCATAGTAGGCGATCAGCTTGAAAAAATGGTCATTCAGTTCAATGGTCTGTCTGGAGTCAAAGATGGAGGTATGGGAATCTCCCACAAAGTCACCGGAAACCACTTCATCATCGACATATTCCAAAACGCCTTTCAGATAAGTCTCGGAAGCTTCTTTGATCTTCTGTCTGAGCTCCGGACCACTCGTCGGTGTATTCAATACCACGTTGACATCGATCACGGAAACATCCGCAGTCGGTACACGATAAGAAATACCTGTCATTTTGCCCTGGAGAGACGGAATAACCAGCCCGACGGCTTTGGCCGCGCCCGTTGTGGACGGAATCACATTGCCGAAGACACTGCGGCCTGTTCTCCAGTCCTTGAGAGATTTGGCATCGACAACCTTCTGCTTCGCGGTCGCCGCGTGAATGGTGGACATCAGGCCTTCCTTAATCCCGTAATGATCTTCGATCACCTTCATCAGAGGCGCGAGACAGTTAGTCGTACAGGACGCGTTAGAAACGACCTTCATATCCGAATGGTAGTTCTCGTGATTTACGCCGTAAACGAAGGTTGGTGTATCTTTATCCTTTGCCGGCGCGGAAATAATGACATGCTTCGCGCCTGCTTCGATGTGATCCATCGCTTTTTCGGTCGTAACATAAGCACCGGTACAGTCAATCACATAATCGACACCTGCTTCTTTCCACGGGATCTCCAGCGCGTCGGAACAGGAAAACACATCCACATGTTTGCCGTCAATGTATATTCCGGACTGGTCGTGATCTAAACTCTTTGGGAATCTGCCAAAAACGGTATCGTATCTGAGCATGTAAACCATGTACTCCAGATCCGCGTTTCTCAAATTGATCGCTCTGATCTCAATCTCCGGCATTTCCATCGCCGCGCGGATCACAACACGTCCAATTCTTCCAAAACCGTTGATTCCTACTCTAATCGCCATTTTCATTCTCCTCCTAAATCTCTTTGAATGACTCTTTGATTTTATTTGTTTATGTTTTTAAAATATATTAATATCTTCTTCTCTTGGAGGAAGATAAAATATTCATACCTTCTCTGTATTTTGCGACCGTCCGTCTGGAAATCTCGATGCCTTTTCTGCTGAGAATTTCCACCATATCCTGGTCACTGTAAGGCTTCTTCGGATCTTCTCCGTCGATGATCTCCTTGATAAAGGATTTGATGCTGTTGGACGACATGCCCTCACCATCAGCGCCTGTCACACCGCTGGAAAAGAAATATTTGATTTCAAACACACCGCGCGGCGTCTGCATATATTTGCCGTTGATGGAACGGCTGACTGTAGACTCGTGAATATCAAGCGCTTCCGCGACCTGTTTGAGTGTCAAAGTTTTTAAATATTTAGGACCCTTGTCCAAAAACTCCTTCTGGTAATCCACGACAGCCTGCGCGACATTATAGATCGTTTGCTTGCGCTGTTCAATGCTGCGGATCAGCCAAAGCGCCGCATTGTATTTATCACTCAGATACTTGGAAAGTTCCTCATCATGCGGAGCCTCTTTGGCGATTGTCGAATAATACGGGCTGACCATCAGCCGCGGCACGGCTCCGTCATTAGTCACGACATGGTAATCTCCGTCGATTTTCTCTACGGTCACATCCGGCACGATGTATTTGACATTCTCTCCGGATGAAAACTGACGTCCCGGCTTCGGTTCCAAAGTCCGGATCAAGTCAGAAATCAACTGTACCTGCGGAATCGTCAAGCCGGTCGCTTTCGCTACTTTGTTCAGCTTATTATCCCCAAGATCTGCCAAATGATTCAAAATAATATATTCAACGGAGTCCTCTAAAAGTCCCTTGACTGCAAGCTGAATAATCAGACATTCCTCCAGATTTCTCGCTCCCACACCGGCAGGCTCAAAGGTTTGAATTACGTCCAGCACATGCTCGACTCTGGCAAGCGGAACTTGAAAACACTTCGCCACGCGGCCGATATCAACGGTTAAATAACCGTTGTCATCGATAGCTTCAACCAAATATCTGCCTATTTTGAGATCGCAGCCCTTTAACTTGGAAAACGTCAATTGCAGAAGCAGGGAATCCTCCAGGGTCTCCTCTTTGCTGACGAACTGCTCGAAAGAAGTTTCTTCGTGATCTTTGGAATATTCCCACTGTCTGTAGCTGATATCATCATATTCCGCTTCTTTGACCTTTTCACGCAGATCGATGTCAGACTGTTCCGCCTCCTTCTTGTCCAAGGTCTCGGTCTTGGAAACCTCTAGTTCCCTTTTGTTGTCATCGTTTCCCTCATATTCCAGTACCGGGTTCTGCATGAGTTCGTTCTGCACAAAGGAATCCAACTCCTGCGTATTGAACTGCAAAATCTGAATTGCCTGGATCAGTTCCGGGGTCATGGTCAGCTTTTGGGTTTGTTCAATTGTTAAATCATATCCTAGCTTCATCCTACACCTCGAATAAAAACACCATAAAACTCTTATGCAATTATTATACCAAAGAACATGCCCTATTTCAAGCCCGGAAAACCTAACTGTCTCAGAGCTTCAAATAAAATAATGTTCGCGGAATTTGCCAGATTAAAAGACCGCAGACGCGTATCTTCGCTCATAGGAATTCTGATTGCCGTTTCCGCGTGCGCGGCGATAAAATCCCGCGGCAGTCCCGCTGTCTCCTTACCGAACAGAAACATGTCCTCGTCTTGATATCGCGGCTCGGTATAGATTTGCCCACCCTTGGTTGTCGCCAGGAACAAGCGTCTGTCTCCGCGGCCGTATTCTTGCATAAACGCTTCTAAACTTTCATGCACCTCGAGTTTTACAAACGGCCAATAATCCAGTCCCGCGCGCTTCAGGCTCTTGTCATCGATGCAAAAGCCCAGTGGTTTGACCAAATGCAGCACGCTGCCGGTCGCCGCGCAGGTTCTCGCGATATTGCCTGTATTCGGCGGTATCTCGGGTTCTACAAACACAATATGTAATGCCATCTTCTCTCCTATCTATCTCGTAAATGACGCGTCTTGCGTTTCAGGAATTTTTTCCACTCACACTATCATAACAAATTTTTAAAAAAAATAAAGAGAATTTCATGACAAAGTTAAAAAAATATTATATAATGATTCCTGCGATTATACAAAATTCAGATCGTAATCACGGAGGAACATACATGAAAAAACTCAATGTCGGCATTTTAGGCTTCGGCACCGTCGGCGGCGGAGCTTATGAAATTCTTACAAAAAATCATGATTTAATCACACAAAGAACCGGCGTTTCCATTGATGTAGTCAAGGCTCTAGTCCGCAGAAAGCGCGACGGGATCCCCGCGCATCTGACCACCGAAGACCCGGACGATATTCTTAAGAATCCCGCGATCGACGTCGTCGTGGAAACGATGGGCGGAATTGAGCCGGCAACCTCTTTCATGCTGCAGGCGATGGAGAACGGCAAACACGTCGTCACAGCGAACAAAGCCGCAGTAGCAGCAAGTTATGAGAAACTGCAGGCCGCTGCCGTGAAGAATCACGTCAAGCTTTTGTTTGAGGCCAGCGTCGGCGGCGGGATTCCGGTTTTGACCTCTATTCAGAACGCGCTGCAGGGCAACGCATTTTTGGAGGTCATGGGTATCGTCAACGGCACCACAAACTATATTCTGACAAAAATGACCGAAGACGGCTCGGACTACGCGGATGTTTTAAAAGACGCGCAGGCTAAAGGCTTCGCAGAAGCTGATCCAACCGCCGATGTGGAAGGCATCGACGCAGCGAATAAACTTTCTATCCTAATCGCCCTGCTCTTTGATCAATATATTCCGCCGCAGGAGATCCCGACGACCGGTATTTCGAAGATCACCGGTGCAGAGATTGCAGCTGCGGCATCCGAGGGCTGCAAGCTCAAACTGATTGCGCACGCTTCCATCGATGCAGATGGTAATGTCACTGCCAGTGTTGCGCCGGAAAAACTGCCGGTTTCTCACCCGCTGGCCGGTGTCAGCAATGAGTATAATGCGGTTTATGTGACAGGAGACATGGTCGGAGACGTTATGTTCTACGGCAAAGGCGCCGGTGCCCTGCCGACAGGCAGCGCAATAGTCGGTGACATCATCAGCATTGCAAAAAGCATATAAATTTCATTCATCATCAGAATCGATATCGACGCGATTCGTAAAAATACATTTAAATACCTACGGAGGATAATTTCAATGAGTTTATACAAACAATGGTTAGACCTGATGGAAGGTCAGACAGATGAAACGTTTGAAGCGTTCTGGAAAGAATACAGCGAGACCGAAACACGCGTCTACGCGCACATTTTAGAGAGTAAGGAGCCGCGCCTTACGGGTAAGTTTTCTGAGCTAGCCGCAAAATTCGAGGCAGATCCGGTCATTTTCATGGGATTTTTGGACGGCATTCAGACAAGCCTGAACAATCCGTTTGAGTTAGATGCTGTGACCGAGGATACGGACATTGATCTTGACATTGATTTTGAGAAGCTTTATTTCAATATGCTCAAGGCTGACGCGGACTATCTGTACACGCTGAAAGCATGGGAAGGCATCTTCTCAGAGGATAAGATCATGCAGATCATTAAGGACTTCAAGCGCTCCAAGATTGTCCACAAGGAAAAGGAGCCAGGCAGAAACGATCCATGTCCTTGCGGCAGCGGCAAAAAATACAAAAAATGCTGCGGCGCGAACAAATAAAAAATCAGAAATTTAAAGGGACGGCGTACATAATCCGATACGCCGTCCCTTCTCTTTTGGCATGTATTGCTGAAATTCGTAAAGCTTAGATTCCCATTGCGACAGCGACGCAAATCATGACGCACTGCAACAGGAACATCATACCGAACAGCGGCGTAATGAATTTGTACCATCTGTTCAAGCCAACACCCATGATACCGCATTCTGTCGCAACGGCGGTCGGCCAGAACATATTGGAGAAACCATCTCCGAACTGGAACGCGATAACCGCGACTTCTCTGGACTGTCCAATCAGATCTGCCACAGGTGCCAAGATCGGCATGGTTACAACCGCTTGCCCGGAACCGGACGGAATAAAGAAGTTAACCAGATTCTGAACCACTACCATGCCGATCGCGTTTACAGACTCCGGAAGCTGCGACACAACATTCGCAAGCGCGTTTACACAGGTATCGATGATGTTTCCGTCAGTCATAACAATGGAAACACCTCTGGCCATGCCGACGAGCATCGCGCCGAACAGCGCGCTCTTCGCGCCCGCAACGAACATGTCCGCGATTTCGTTGCTTTTGAGTCTGTAAATCAGACAAGTCAGAACCATAAATACCAAAAACAAAGTCGCGATCTCTCCCAGATACCATCCCTGGAGAATAATGCCTAAAATCAAAATCACAATCAAAGCAATGAATCCCAGCAAGGCAAGCTTATGCTGGTTCGAAAAATGCGCGTTCATAATTTCCTCTTTGGAACCCAGGTTTTCGGTTCCTTCCAACGCGTTCGCGTCTCCGTACATGACGCTCTTTGTCGGATCCTTACGGATTTTATTCGCGTAGCGCATGACATAGGCGACAGCCAATACCTCAAAAAGTACAAAGCATGCAATACGGAACGCCAGCAGCTTCGGTGTAACTAAATCCACCTCTGCAACCGCGGAAGCGACGCCGATGGTAAACGGATTCAGCGTTGCTGCCGCGAAACCTGTCGCGACACCTACGAATACAATCGCGCCGCCGACGATACGGTCATATCCGAGCGCGATGGCGATTACGATAAAGGCCGGAATCAGCGCGTATGTCTCTTCGAACATACCAAAGGTCGTGCCGCCAAGACCGAATAAGAGCATAAATGCCGGAATAATCAATACATCTTTGTCTCCGAGCGTACGGAGTAAATAGCCGGTCAACGCGTTCAATGCGCCTTTGCTGGAAAGCACGTTGACGTAAGCGGCCGCAAAGAGAATGAAAAAGATGATATCAGCAGCGTCACAAAAACCGTTAAATACGCTTTCCAGGAAGCCGGTAATGCCTACCGGCGTATCTTCGATATATTCAAAGCTTCCGGGCACAACGAGATTTCTTCCAAGTTCTTCATCATATACACGCTCAAAGCTTCCCGCGGGGACAATCCATGTAGCGACAGAACAAATCAAGATGATGATCAGCAACAGCACATACGGATTGGGATTCCATGTTTTTTTCTCTTTCTTTTCCATGTTTCGCCTCCAATCATTTGGTCGTTAAATAAGCAATAAAATAAGTAACGTCATGATTTCTATTTCAGCAATACAATTCCGTATAAAATCATAAACCCTGTGGTAAGCACAGGGTCAAGATTTTTTTGATTTTTTAGCGGCAGTAATGCAGCGCTGTTATCGCGTAAACCAGCGCTGCTTTTTGCAGCTGCTTGATTTCAATACATTCGTGAATGGAATGTGCCACGCCAAGCTGCCCCGGTCCCAGGATGATACAGGTCATATCCGTCTGACTGGTCATAAAGCCGGCATCCGTCCACGCAGGAAAAACCGAAAGCGGGATTTCGGCATCTGTCATGCTGCTCTCATGCCGCAGTTCCTGTTCTCTGCGCAACGCTGTTTTTGCGCTCTGTACCAGTGGATTCTCAGGATCAGTCGCGAATGGCAAATGCGGCATATCGTTCGCGCCTTCAAAGACATCACGGATGACAGCGTGAAACCGCGGATCTTCTTCCTTCAAGCGCCGCGCGAGTTCTTCCAGCTCCTCGTAAACCTGCGCGATACTTTCCTCCGGCACGCATCGGCGATCCAGCTTCATCACACATTCTCCCGGCACAGTGCTTGGCTGGTCACCGCCCGTAATCGTTCCGATATTGATTGTCGGCTCCCCGAGAATCGGATGCCGTCTTGATTCGAGAACCGGTATGTACTCCTCATAGATCCGGTTTACAAAACGGCTTGCCATTTGAATGGCGTTAATCCCGTTCTTACGGTCTCCGCCATGTACTTTTTTACCCTCGATCGTAACTTCAATCCATTCCAGACCCTTGTGGCCCAGCTGAATGATCATTTCCCCCGGTTCACCGATGATCGCACCGTCGGTATGTGGACCATGCTGAATCAGATATTTTACACCTTTTCCGAGCTCTTCTTCATCAGCAACGCCGGTAAAGTATAAATCGCCGTCCAATTCGATTCCCGCGCGTTTGATAGCCGTCATCGCCGCCATCATCGAGGCCAGCGGACCTTTCATATCACAGGCGCCCCTGCCGAACACCTTTCCGTCCGCGATACGTCCCGAAAAAGCGTCTTTAAAATCGTAAGCAGGCACTGTGTCCATATGGCCGGAAAGCATCAGGGAACGTGCATGCTGCGGATCTTTTCCCGGGATCTTTGCCGTCACGTTATAGCGCCCCGGTTCGATCTCGATGACCTCGTTCTCAATGCCCTCAGCGGTAAAGTGATCGCCGATATACCAGGCGATTTCCCGTTCCTGTTCTTCCATAAAAGAATAGCTCGGGATCTTGACCATCTCGGATGTCAGCTTCGCCACATCGATCTTCGCAAGCTCTTCCAGCAGTCTTTGTTCCGTCTTCATGTTGTCACCTCGCTTCGAAATTGCAGCAGAAGATCCTCTGCTGCAATCTTGCGTCTCCTTCTTCTAATCCAGTTTGTAAATTTCGCTCTTGTCGTAAGCCGTCTGCTTCGGCGTCACGATGATACCGAGCTGTTCGCATTTTCCGTCCTTGTCATAATCGTGCCATCTGGTCTCGAATTCCACTTTCGGGATGTATGTATAGACACCGGCAGTCGACGGATCCATGAAGTAAAGGTTCGCGTCATCATAGCCGATCACGACTGCATAATGTCCGGATTCATAGTCTTCCGCGTAAATTTCCGGATCTCCCCATGCCTGGAACGCGCAGATGACAAGCTTGCCCTCATCCAGGCAGGCCATCAGATCGTCAATCGTCATCTCCATCTTTGCTTCCGCCTCAAACATCAGATTGTCTTCTTCCTCATAGTAAACGCTGTTCAGATAGTCGACGATGCTGTGATAGTTTGTTCCGTCCTCCGGCGTGGAGCCCAGAGTCGCGGCCAGACGGTCTTCTCTTAAATCAAAGTCATAGCCTGCGTAGCGCAGAATTGACAGAGTGCAAGCCACGCCGCAGGTGTAAGAAGATGCCTGACGGTACAGCGGCACTTCCAAGAACACGTCCGGTGAAATGTCTTTCATGCTGATGTGGTCCATGCCCCAGTCATAGAAATCATTGTTCGGTTCCGGCGTCTCGGCGTCTGCGTCCATACCGCCGCTGTCTGCAGTACATGCGCAGAGCATCACGGACATCAGGCAGATGGTCAAAAGGATAACTGCAAACTTTTTCATAAGATTTCCTCCTTGCTCTTACGTTAGTTTTTTTATTATGTAGGAAATATCGTTTCGATATTTCCGGAATAACGACAAAAGCACCTTGCGGAGCGGCGCTCATCTATGAGCGCCATGTGCACATAGAAATCTTTGATTTCGTTATGTGCACTTTTGCTCCAACAGGATCGCTTCCTGATACAGATACGCGGTGTAGATCTCCGCGCCCAAAAGGAAGCTGTCCACCGAGATTTCTTCGTTTTCCATATGCGCGCAATCCAAATCCTCCGGAAACACCGGTCCCCAGCTGACAAAATTCGGAATCATCTTGGCATAGGTGCATCCGGGCGCAGGCAGGAATTCGCACTTTTTGCCGTAAGATTCATAAACATCTTTCATGCGCATGAGCCAGGGCTGATGTTCATCGACAAAGATCGGCGACAGATTTTCTTTGATATGGATCTCATAATGATAAACGTCTTTTTCCTGTTCAAAGGCCGCCAGAATATTCTCGTTTGGGATGTCAAACGCCTGCCGAATATTAAAATTGATGCTGACGCGCTTTCCATCCTGTTTGAGAATTGTCGGCACGATCGTGGTCGGCAGCGCCGGGCCGTCGTTCTTTACGCGTGAGTCTTTTTCAAGCGGAAGCAAGGAGGCATAGCACCCTTCCGGAAAAAAATCACAGAGGAATCTAGCAAAGTCCGGTTTTGGTTCCGGCAGTGCTTCCGCCATTTTGAGCATCGCGTTCTCACCGAGCTCCGGCGTGGAGCTGTGCGCAGCCTTACCCTGAAAACGCCGGATTTGTCCACAACAGACAAACTCCGCTTCTGACGGCACGCTGTTCTCGGAGGAACCGCTGCGAAACGCTTCGCAAGGCTCCGGCAGTTCCTGCGTGAATTCCAAAACCACATCCATATAGCCGTTTTCGACATGAAAGATTGGGAAGTTGCCATCCGGTGAGTAGCCATAATCCGGCAGCGGGAATTCCTCTTTAAAATGAACCATATCAGTCCATACGGATTCCTCACTGCTGCCTACAATCAACTGAATTTTTCGCTGAAACTTCGGCACCTGTTCCAGCAGGAATTTCATTGCGTAAAGGCTCACAATGACCGGTCCCTTATCATCTACAATACCCCGCCCGTAGAACATCCCGTCTGTCTCTGTCAGCGTAAACGGCTCATAATTCCAAGCCGCGAGGCTGCCCTCATCTACCACATCCACATGTGCCAGAATTCCCAGCGTCAGTCTGCCCTCACCGATCTCGATCACACCGACATCGTCGTGTTTTCCGACGGCGGTCTTCATGCCAAAAGATTCTGCCAGCCTTATCACATACCGCAGCGCCTCTTTACAGGCCTTGCGGTCGTCACTGATACTTTTGATCTCCATCAAATGCTTCAGATGTGTGCAGATCTCGTCTTTCTGCGAAAAAAAATAATCGCGGATCTGTTGCTGCGTCTTGTTCATGACCGCTTCCTCCTTTTATGGTCTTTATGATAATTGTAAACCTCGGGGCATGCCCGAGGTCAAGTTCTTTGTTATTTTTTTTTGCGAATCGGCGCGTAGACCTTGTATAAGCCCAAACGCTTCCCATTTTGATAAAAATTTGTTTCTTCTCTGCCGTAAAATTCTCCGGTCAAAGCAATGCCCTGTTCCTCTGCATATGCAATCATCGGTGCGAACATAGCTTCCGCGTCATCCGAAAAGAGAACCTCTGTAATCAAACAATGATCTGCTTTTTCCGCGATGCTGCCTGTTTTGGCATTACAGATTTTTAATCTTGTGTTTTCATTGAAGGAAAAATACTTCTGCAGTCCTTTTTCCTTATCATTTAGATGATAGTAAAAGGACACCGACAAACACATCCAATCCTCTCTTTCCAAAACAAAGCACCGACGAAGTGAATTCGCGATGTGTTCGTCTTGTGAAATATAATTCGCGCGGCGGTACTCGATTGGCATCGGGCCGATTTTGTATTTTCCCAGCAGACCGATTTCGCTCCAGTAGCATTCCTCCCAGTCATCCAGGCGCTGCATCATATCCACCGTTTCCTTGATGATCTTGATCAGCTCCGCACGCCTTATTTTGATGATGTCGCCGAGTTCTTCTATCGGTGCGCCACCCATAATTGTCTTAATTTCCTTCACTGACAGGCCCATGGAGCGATAAAAAAGCACATCTGTAAGACGGATAAAGTCATCAGAAGAATACTCCCAATAATTATTCGCTGTATTTTTATGTGGTGTAATAATGCCTTCCTGCACATAATGTCGAATCGTTTCCGTTGAAATCCCCAAAATCTTTGATATTTCACCAACGCTCAAATACATTGCTTTCTCCTTTCTCCCATCCGGCAGAGAATGTGCCGCGCATGCGTATCCGTTCGGCTAATAGTAAAAACCGGTATTTGGATTGCTGTATTCCTCTGTTCTGACCCGATAGGCTTCCATGGCCGCGTCCTCAAAGGCAAGCTTCGGTTCGGACGTGCCCATCTCTCGCAGAAACCACTTCGCGAGCGGCGGATTCAAGACCAGAATCGGCCCGATGACATAGGTCGCAATAAAGTTGTTGACCCGCAGGCCTTCCCCTGTCGTGTCCGGATTCAGGCCCGGTCCTCTGGTCGTTTCCCATGCGGCTTTGACATCGGGATAAACTGCCGTCACATCAGGCATGCGGTAGGACTGCGTGAACTGGCTCTTATAACCCACGACATCCATCCCCTCGAATTTTCCCAGATACAAAGAATTATAGCGGTGCATCATATCACGCCTGGCCACCGTCGGAAACAATCCCAGACACTCGACAGAGGTGCCGTCCACGTCTTCGATGCGGCTTCCAAAAATTTCGAGCGCATTGCCTGTCATCAAAAACAGTGTTCCGTCCGCGATGCGTTCCTGCAAAGCCGCAAGGTGCGGTTTCAGCGCCTCGATCACCAAAAGCTGTGCGCGTTCCGTCATCGTACCCATATATACAAGAGCCGGCTTCTCGCTGACAAAAAGCGGCACATCCGTCAGATGCGTTTCCACGACTTCAATCTCCGGATTGGATTTTTGTAAATAAGTTATATTTTCCAGGTCACCGTAGAGGTTGGCGATCTCAGGATATAAGACTTCAATTTTCATCAGCTTCGCCCTCCTCCTTGTTCTTCGCGATCAAAAGCGTTCTGACCTGATCGGCGACTTTTTTGCCCAGCGCGATGGAATCCGTTCCGTAGAGCACATAGATCTGGTCGTTCGCAAAGAGCCGCAGCTTGTCCGGCGCGTCAGTTTCCCTCTCCGCGAAGGAAAGCTTCTCCTCCGGCACGCCCGCCAGCAAAAGACGCAGTTTGTGGTCAAACCGTCTTGGTCCGCACAGGATGATATTCTTGATATTATCCCGATTCAAAAATTCAAAATCACAGTCGTACAGCCAGCAGGTGTTCTCGGACCAGTGCTTCATATCCCCCTGACAGCTGTTCATCAGAATGATCTCTTTATCTCCGTCAAGTCCGCTGATGTAATCAAAGACACGCGTGGTCGCGAACGCGTTCTTCTCTTTGGCAAGCAAGCGGTAAAGCGTGCGGCTGCCGATGGTCTCCGCGTCGTAACGGGAACCGACAATGTTCAGCTTCGCGAAAAACGTCTCGATCTGCGCATGGCTGTAGCCGATTTCGCGCAGCAAGGCGACTGCGGACACCACATTATAAATATTAAAGATGCTCTCGTTAAGCAGCCTGTAATGACCAATGCCGGCAGCATCCCGTACGTCGATGCGCATCTTGTCAAGATCAACATGGCAGCCCGCGTAATCATAAGCCGGCGCCTTGAAACCGCAATGCGGACAGTAGGCTCTGCCGATGTGGTTATAGCGGCGATATTCGTATTCCAGTCTCCGGTGACACTGCGGACAGATCTGCAGATCATTGATGAGATTGACGCAGTCCGTCACGTCGGTATCCATTTTTTCAATGCCGAAATAAACCCTTGGATTTTCCGGCGCGATGCCGCAGCAGATCAAATCGTCCGCGTTCAAAATCAATTTGGTTTCTTTCGGGATGTACTTTGTCAAAATATCGCGGATATATTCCGGATGTGCGTTTCGCATGATAGAATCACGAGAAAGATTTGTGATCAGCATATAATCCGGCTTCAAATAAGGATAAACGCGCAAAGCGGAGCGTTCATCCACCTCAAACAGCCCCAGATCGTATCTGCAGCGGCCGCCGAGACTCGCGCCGTAGATCAGCGACGAGGCGATACCGGAATTGATGTTGGAGCCCATCTTGTTGTTCATCACACGCTTGCCGTCCATCGTCAACATATCCAGCAGCATGTTGGATACGGTCGTCTTACCGTTGGTTCCGGTCACTGCGATGATCTTCTGCGGCTTGCCGATATACTTCAAAAAGTCCGGACAGATCCGAAGCGCCAGAACGCCGGGGAAGTTCGTGCCGTTATGCCTGGTGATTTTAAGCGCGATAATGGACAGCTTCGCTGCCCAAAGCGCGACGTAATATCTGATTTTTCCCATTTTATCTTTGGGTCCTTTCCTGCTTAATATTGAAATTCCGGTATGATCTTTTTGATTGTCGGCATGATGCCGATGCCGCCCGGCGTCTGCCCCGGAAGCTGCCAGAAGTCATGCGCGCAGTAATTATTGCCTTCGATGATCGCCGGACCTGTCGGTGTGATTGCGACATCCCATCCGACATAGCGCATCTGCGGCACGACCAGCGCTGCTTTTTTAACCAGCTCAACCGCTTCCTTCATGTATGGCACATGGTATCCGATCAGCGGCTGATGCGTGTTCGGATGCTCCGTATAATGCTTCCCGGCAGTCGTATCTCCGGAATGGGCCGGATAGAGAAACTCGCCGGTTTCCAGATCCACCGGTCCGTGCAGACCGTAGTTATCGACCACTCTGCCGTCTCGTCCCATCTTAAACACTGCATAGATCACATGCGGCTTTCCCTTGGCGTCGATCATTGTCATCATGCGCATGGTATTGACGGAATATGGATACATCTTCGCTACATCCGGATGATTCTCGATGACATCCTCGATGGTCGCGAAATGCTTTTCTTTGATATAGGACAGAAAAGCGTCGCTGTCCGCGAATTTTTCGGTTTCCAAAAGCTCACAGCCAATGCCGCAGGAAAGATCTTTCATCTTGGCGAAAATCTTTTTGCGCGTATCAAAGAAATGCTTAATTTCTTCATCCGTCGCCGTCTCCAGATCCAGACACTCTCTGCCGATAAAATCCTTGAATACCTTATTGAATTCATTCTTGTTGTTAAAAATATGCGCGTAGCTGTGATCGTTCATGAACATCATCAGCTTCTTGCTGCGAAATCTGGTCAGATACGTGTCGCGCTGCTTGGCGTCAAGATTCCAGAATTCAAAAATGACATAATCGTTGTAGCCCGCGCCGTAACGTTTCATACAATGCAGCATATCAAAAAACAGATATATTTTATTTTTGCCGGAGCGTTCATGCGCGTTGTCCAGCACCTTAAAGAACTTTTTAAAGCTCGCTCCCTTGAATACCCGCATATAATACTGCAATTTACTTTCCATCTTCTATTCCTCCTTGTTGTCATAATATATCCGATAAGAGTCTTGAGATTGCTTCCTTAAATTTGATGAGTTTTCCTCGCTTCAGATAATCCGCGTAGGTCAATTCATGTCCGTGATGTGCCATATCGTGGATAAAGGCGCGCTCCATCTGCTGCGCGAAGTCCTTATCAAAAATGAACGCGTTGGTTTCAAAATTCAAACGAAAACTACGGTTGTCAAAGTTGGTCGAGCCGATGGTGCCGACTTCTCCGTCCACGACCAGTGTCTTGGCATGCAGGAAGCCGTCGTCATAGATATAGGCTCTGGCGCCTGATCGAAGCAGCTCTCCGACATAAGAATACGTCGCCCAGTAGACAAAAACGTGATCAGGCATGTGCGGAATCATAATTCTGACATCGACCCCCGACTGCACCGCCATTTTTAGGGATTCGACAATGCTCGGATCCGGTACGAAATACGGAGTCTGTAAGTAAACACGCTTCTCGGCGAAGGTAATCATACGCATCATGGCACGTTTTACCTCCTCAGATGGAGATTCCGGTCCGCAAGAAACGATCTGCACGCCGATATGTCCCGGTGTCTCCCCCTCTGCCATACGTGCCGCCTCAAGCTGCAGCTGTTCCTTGGTGGTGAACCGCCAATCTAAAATAAACCGGCCGTTGAGATCCGCCACCGCGTCGCCGGTAATCCTGACATGGGTGTCACGCCAATAACCGAATTTTTTCTTTTGTCCGATGTACTCCTTCGCGATATTGTAGCCGCCCGTATAAGCGATTTTGTGGTCAATGACGACAATTTTGCGGTGATTGCGGTAGTTCAGCTTCAGACCGAAGATCTTGAATTTCGGTTTGAAAAAAAAGCCGACCTTGCCGCCTGCCGCCAGATAGTCCTTGAGTACATGTTCATTGATGGTTCGGCAGCCCATGCTGTCCAAAAGCAGGCGTACCGTCACGCCTTCCTTCGCCTTTTGTGTCAAAAGTTCGATCAGCGACATCCCGACAAAATCCTTTTTGATGATGAAGTATTCCATATTGATGGTGTCCTTCGCTCCCTGAATATCTCGCATCATCCTGTCAAAAAGCGTCATTCCGTCCGTAATCAGCTCCACCTGATTGTTCTCGCTGTAAAAAGCGTGTCCGTAGACCTGATTCAGCTTGATCAGATGCCGCCAGTTCCTGGTCGTCGGACAATGAAACGCGTAGCGCGGATTGTCCATTTCCTGCATCTGTTTTTTTAACGCGTGACTCACCACGTATTTTTCGTTTTCCGTCAGCCGATTGATTTTAATTCTGGCGATATTCTGATTAAAAACCAGATAAAAAACGAAGCCGATAATTGGGACAAAGGCCAGCACCATGATCCACGCGAGCGTTGCCGATGGGCTTTTGCGCTCCGCAAAAATGACAGCGATAATCATCAAAATATTGATCGTGTAGATTCCGACCAGCGCCGGTACTGTATGATCCGGTAAAAAGACTATATTCATATTCGTTTCTCAAATCCCCTCGTATTACGCAAAATGTTACCTTCGCTTGACGAAGGTAATAGCTTAAAAAATATTCTACCACATTTTTCGTTTTTTTGCCATAAAAAATCCAAGAATACAGAATATTAGAAAGACGCAAAACACCAGACGCATCATCTTGAGAAGCAACAGGGGATCTGCTTCCTGCAGGGGAATGTTTCGCAAATAGATTCCGCTGATTCCTGTGATCAGCAGCATGCAGCCCGTATGTCCAAAGGAGCGCATGGTGGATAAAATTGAAGCAGCCATGCCAAAATCCTCTTTATTGACCGCGGACATGACCGCGTGGCTGTTCGGTGAGGCGAATAGAGAAAACCCAAGGCCGCAGATCATCAGGCTGCCAAGGACATACCAAATTGAGCTGGTCTGCGTAAGAAAAGAAAGCATTCCCAGGGATACCGCGCAGATTCCCATGCCGATCGCAGAAAGCTTATGCGCGGACAGCTTGTCCGACAGCCGCCCGGAAAGCGGCGAAAAAACAGCCATCACTACGGTCTGCGCGGCTAAAAGGAAACCCGCCTGCCGCGCCGAACAGTCCCGCGCCGATTGCAGATACAGCGACAAGAGATAGGTTACGCTGAAATTCGCGCCATAATTGATCCACGCCGCTAAATTGGAACAAACAAACGCGGGGTTTTCCCGTAACAGCGCGAGATAGTGCCGCAGGCTTTTGGATTTGCTTCGCGCGTGCCTGCAAACTTGCAATCCGTTTCGCGCTGCGGGTTCAAGCGCTCTTTCTTCTTTTTTGACAGCAAACAGCCACGCGCCCGCAAGCGCGATGCCGGATATCACAGCAGTCACGATAAAAATACTTCTCCAGCCGAAATTCGTATTGAGCACGCCGCCCAGTACCGGTCCCGCCGACAGACCCAAATAATTCGCGCAGGCGGCATAACCTAAAACGCGGCCTCGTTGATCCTCATCAAAAGCCGCGATCAAAATCGGAATATTGCTGCTAAAGATCATCGCGGCGCCTGCGCCCTGCAGACCGCGGAACAAAATCAACAGACCGATACGCGAAAAAAAGACCGCCAAGATCGAGGCGATCGTAAAAATCGCGATGCCCAGCCTTAAAATCTGCTTTTGTCTGCCTCTGTCCGCAAAATATCCAAAAGGAATCGCCAGTCCCGTACAGCTCAGCATATAAGCGGTAATCACCCAGTTGACGGTACGGCTGCCTGCTTCAAATTCCGCGTCAATGGACGGTATGGAAAGATTCAGCGCGCTGCCCATAAAGGTTGTAATAAAGGAGGTCAGCAGCGCGACCCCCATCACTGTAATTTTCCTTTTTTTGTTTGCGCGCCGCGCGTCTGCATGTTGTCTTTCTTCTTTCATAGAGCTAGTATGCGCTTTTTTTCGGATAGCATACCTTCAGTTGACAAGACTATAAAATAATGCAGATAAAGTAGTCCTTTCCCTCATCGCTGATTTTTTGCAGGGAACGCTGTACCTTGCCGCGCAGATGCTCCGGCACATTGCTGACCTTGCTTTCCATCTGCTCGGTTACCATTTCCTTCAGCGTTTTTCCAAAGAGATTCGTTTCCCAAATGGTGTCCTCCCCTTTATCAAATTGTTCGGATAAATTCCGCGCCAGCTCCACAGATTGACTCTCCGTACCTACGACCGGAGACACCTCAGTGGTGATATTGGTCTTGATAATATGCATGCAGGGCGCAGTTGCCTTCATACGCACGCCGTACTTACTGCCCTGCTTGAAGACCTCCGGTTTTTCGAGCGTCATCTCAAAAAGCTTCGGCGCGACAATTCCGTAGTTTTCTTTCTCAGCCTCTGTTAATGCGCTTTTTAGCCCGTCATAGGCTTTTTTCGCTTCCGCGTACGCGCGCAGCATGCAAAACAGCTGGCTGTCATTTTCCACCTTCGCGTCCAGCAGCTCCTCAATCACCTTATAATAAAGGTCCGGCGCGAGCTGCGGCTGCAGCACGATCAATCCGTTCGCTGGATCTGTACGCGCGATGCGGACCTCCTTCATAACCGTTCCGTCTACGATCATCGGACAGGTATCCAGCGCCTGCCCCATCGTTTCAAAGGCTCGCGTCCAATCCCGTATCTGCGCGATCATGGTTTCTTTTATCCAATGGGTCTTGGGAAGCGCGTCTAAATAACCGGGCAGCGTAATCGCGATTTCACAGGCAGGGAACTGCAGGAGCAGTCTGTGAAAGACTAAGTCAAAATCCTCTGCCTGCATACGCTGACAATTTTGCGAAAGTACCGGAACCTCGTATTTTTCCTCCAGCGCAGCGGCAAGTTCTCTGCTTTTTTGACTTTGCGGATTTACGGTGTTAAGCAGTACTACAAACGGTTTTTGCAGGCTCTTGAGCTGCGCGATCGTTCTTTCCTCCGCTTCTGTAAAGTTTTCGCGCGGCAGCTCCCCGAAGCTGCCGTCTGTCGTAACGACGATGCCGACCACCGAATGCTCGCGAATCACTTTTTCCGTACCAAGCTCCGCGGCCTGACTGAAACTCATCTGCTCCGCGGACCAAGGGGTTGAAACCATGCGTTCCGCGCCTTCTTCTTTGTCGCCCAAAACGCCAGGTACCAAATATCCGACGCAGTCTACCAAACGCACCTTCATCTGCACGCCGTTTCCTGCGGATACTGTTGCTGCCTCCGGCGGAATAAACTTTGGCTCTGTTGTCGTGATGGTTCTGCCTTCGCCGCTCTGCGGCAATTCATCCATGACTCTGGTTTTTTCATAGCTGTTTATCATATGCGGGAACACCATCACATCCATGAAGCGCTTGATAAAGGTAGATTTGCCGGTTCTGACCGGGCCAACCACGCCGATATAAATGTCGCCGCCCGCGCGTTTTCCGATTTCTTCATATATTGTCCGATTGATCATAGCATTAACCCCTCTCTGTTAAGAACAAGTCGTACCATATATATATTCCTGTTTTTACACCTTATGCTTGTAATTTATTATAATATAATCTATAATATTTGTAATATCATACAAACACTTTGGCTGTTATCTGTGATACAATCTGACTATACAGGAGGATCGTTATGGCGCTTACCGTACGAGATCTGATGAAACTGCAATGCTTCAACTATCTGGAACTGATTGCCGGACAAAAAGGACTGGAACGTAAGGTTTCCGGCATGGGCATTGTAGACTATGAACTGATGCCGGAATTCGTTGAGGAATATCTGCAAACCTTTTCTTCCGGCGACTTCGTGCTCTGCAGCTTTCTCTATCAGTACTGCCGCGAAAAGCCGGAGGAAATTCTTCCAATGGTAAAAACCCTGTATCATCACGGCATTGCCGGCATCGGCTATAAGACAGTGCTCTATCCGGAGCTTCCGCAGGAGGTGCTGGATTTTGCGGACCAAAACAACTTTCCGATTTTTCGCTTCGGCAGAGAGATTTATTATGAAAATCTCGTTTATGAAATTTCGGACGCGTTGCGGACAGACGATCGCAATCTGCTGACCGCGGAAAACATCAGTCAAATGATCGCGGGAACCCTGCCGCCGAACCGGATTTACAGCATAGCCAAGAATCTTTCGATAGACTTCAAGGACTGGACGGTTGCCGCCTATCTATCGTCAAAGGACGAGGATTTCCGCGCGCGGATGGAGCGTAGCGGCAAGAATCTGTACCTCAATCGCAATATCGGAGATAAGGCGATGCTGGTCCCCTATCACGACGGTGTTTTTATGCTTCTGACAGCCGCAAAAAATGATTCGAAGACCTTTCAGATTATTTTGGATGAGGTGCTTTCCTATTTGGACCTGCGCGCGCCGTTCTACTGCTGCGCCAGCCGCGTCCACAATCCATTTGAGGCACTGGATCACTGTTTAAAGGAAAGCTATAACACGTATCTGGCCTCTATCGCTGAGAGCCGCAACATTCCAAGCTATGACAAACTCGGCGTTTATGAAATTCTGGTCGGTGATTATATGTCGACGGAAATGAGCGAATATCTGCAGCGCTACTTAGGCCCCTTACTGGAACGTCAGGATTACATCGACACCGCGATCGCGCTGGTACGCGCGGGCGGCGATATCGCCAAGGCAGGCGAGCTGTTCGGCTGTCATCAAAATACCATACGCTATAAATTAGCGCGGATGCGAGAACTTGTCAACTGTGAAGCGACATCAGAACACGACTTTTTTATCAATCTCTCCCTTGCCGTCAGAATTTATCTGTTGCGGCAGGCCGCGAAATAATCGAAGTATTCCTTCATCTATAGGAGTTAAATAAGAATATATTCATTTCCACAGACAAAATGAGAGCGCTTGCATGGCGGAATCAGAATCCGATATCCTGCCACGCGCGCCCTCATTTTGTTTTTTTCTCTTTCAATCCTCGCGTCGTGAGACTTCCTTTCGTCTACGCTTTTTGTCCGATTCGGCGGAATTTTTCAAGATACTGTTCTTTTTGCCATTCCAGCTCCTTGTCGTAGGTCACATCACCGCCCTTGTGCAGTTCATTGAGGTAGTTGTGATGATTGCCGAGAATGGACTTATCTCTTTGACTCAAAATCAGCAGCGCGATATTGGAACATTGGTCCGCGATACGCTCCAGATTTGTCAGAAGATCCACAAAGATCATGCCGCTCTCCATATTGCACTGTCCGAGTTTGAGACGCTCCACATGATGATTCTTCGCCGATACCACCATATCGTCGATCACTTCCTCCAGCGGCTCGATCTTTTTTGCGAGGTTATAATGGTAGCTGTCAAAAGCCTCTACGGTCATCTTCGTGATGTTCATGACGGCCTCTTTGATGATATCCATTTCGGCTTTGGCGTCCGGAGAAAGTTGAATCTTATCCACAGCGACAGATTGCGCCGCTTCCATGATATTGACCGCATGGTCACCGATCCGTTCAAAGTTCGTATTTGCCTGCATTAAGATATTGATGCTCTGGTTGTCGTTATCGGTTTCAACATATTTTGAAAGATTCACCAAATAGCCGTCCATCGCGTCGGTGAACTGGTCTAACTGATCCTCGTTTTCGTTGATGACATCGACGCGCTTGACATCGTAGTTTTGCAGCAGCTGATAGCTGCGTCTGATATTCTTCAAAGCCACCTCACCCATGCGCGCAATCGCGTGATTACATTCGCTGAGCGCCATCGCCGGCACCTCAAAGAGTTTGACATCCGGTACCATCAGGTTTGCCTTATCCTCCGCGTCACGAGCATCCGGTTTAACGATCACAATGGACAGCTTGACCAAAAATCCTGCGAACGGAATCAACGCAATCGCCGTCACCAGATTGAATAAGGTTTGGAAGTTCGCAATGCTGCCGCTGTTTGCCACGCTTTCCCACAGATTCGGAAATCCGCCCATAGATTTTATGATGGTCATGACGATCATAAACAGAATGGTACCGATCACGTTAAACGCGATATGCACGATTCCGACACGCTTGGCGTCCTTGGAAGAACCAATGGAACAAACCAGCGCGGTGGTCACGCAGGTGCCGAGGTTAATACCCATGATCAACGGATACACCAGATTGAAAGTCATCGCGCCCGTTACCGAAAGTGCCTGAATCATACCGACCATAGCCGAAGAACTCTGTACGATGACGGTCATCACAAGTCCGAGCAGGATCGCGATGAGTGGATAATTGCTGAAACGCTGCATCAGGTCCAAAAAAGCCTGTGATTCCGAAAGCGGCGTAACAGCTGCTGTCATGTTCAAAAGACCGCTGAACAGGATGCCGAAGCCTGCAAAAATTTCGCCGGTCGCCATGCTCTTATTGCTCTTTACGAACATAATCAGCACAACACCGACAATCAGCGCCAAAGGCGCCAGCGTGGAAGGTTTAAAAAAATCCATAAGTAGACTGCCGCCGGATTCAATATCCATCAAACGAATAATCTGTGCCGTTACCGTAGTGCCGATGTTCGCGCCCATCACGATACTGACCGCTTGCTTTAAATCTAAAATATTAGCACTGATCAAGCCGACCGTCAATACAATGGTCGCGGTCGAGCTTTGAATGACCGCTGTAACCAGCATACCTGTAATGACACCCAATATCAGATTTTGGGTCGCCTTGCCGAGTACCTGCTTGAGCGCGGAGCCGGAAGCATTTTTGAGTCCGTCTCCCATGACCTCCATGCCGTATAAGAACATCGCCAGTCCGCCGAGCAGGGTAATCACCGAGAAAATATCCATATCGCAAATTCCTTTCTGCATCTAAACAAAATCATTTCTGCCTGTTAGTTTTGATTTTCCAGCACGCGTCCTACCAGACTGAAGGTGTTCGCGTCCGTAATCTCCACAGCAACAATCTGTCCGATCATTTCCGGACGGCCTTCAAAATTGACCAGCTTGAAGGTTTCCGTTCGGCCGCCGTAGGTCTTGGAATTCGTTTTGGACGGCCCATCGACCAGCACTTTTTCGACGCGGCCGACATAGGCCGCGTTTTTCTCCGCGGAGATGCGGTTGATCACATCGACGAGGCGGTTAAAACGTTCGTGTTTGACCTCCTCCGGTATCTGATCCTCAAACTTTTCGGCCGGCGTTCCTTTGCGAACGGAGTACAGGAAGGTGAACGCGGAGTCATAGCGCACTTCCTCGCAGAGCGATAAAGTCTCCTCAAATTCCGCTTCTGTTTCTCCCGGAAATCCTACAATAATGTCGGTTGATATCGCCATATCCGGATCAATGGCGCGCAGCTTCTCCACCTTTTGCAGGTAAGCTTCTCTGGTATAATGCCGGTTCATTTCCCTGAGCACCTTGCTGGAGCCCGCTTGCACCGGAAGATGAATATAGTGACAGAGCTTTTCGCAGGTGCCGTAGGCCGCGATCAGCTTATCCGAAATATCCTTTGGATGGCTGGTCATAAAGCGAATGCGCGCGAGTCCCTCAATCTCATTGATCCGCGCGATCAAATCCGCAAAGTCCGTCTGCGTGCCGTCTGCGCTGATGCCGCGATAAGAATTAACATTCTGTCCAAGCAGCATGACTTCCCTGACGCCGTCATTGACAAGGTTTTTGATTTCTGCCACAATATCCTCCGGCTTCCGGCTGCGTTCCCGCCCTCTCGTATATGGCACAATGCAGTAAGTACAGAAGTTATTGCAGCCGTACATGATATTGACAAACGCTTTGTGACGATAAAGTCGTTTGGCTGGCAGTCCCTCCACGATCTCGCCGCCGTCCTGCCATACAGAAAGCTGCTTTTGTTTTTCCTGATAAAGCTTGTCCAAAAGCTCCGGCAGCTGATGCAGGTTATTGGTGCCAAAGATCACGTCAACCCAGGGATATTTTGCCTTGATGGTATCAATGATGTGCTGCTGCTGCATCATACAGCCGCAGACACAAACCGTAAAATTATCGCCCAGTTCTGTTTTTTTCTTTTTAAGCTGTCCGAGCGTGCCAAAAAAACGCTTATCCGCGTTTTCCCGAATGCTGCAGGTGTTAAAGATTACAAGGTTCGCGTCCTTTCGCTCCGCCGCCGGCTGATAGCCCTTTTCCAGCAGCATGCCCGCCAGGGTTTCCGAGTCATGCTCGTTCATTTGGCAGCCAAACGTTGTAATGTGGAATGTTTTGTTTTCTGTCAATGTTATTCTCCCAAATTGTTTTATGGATTCTTTTGCTGTTTACAAAATGATATTTTCTTTTTTGCGTTCTCTGCCCATCAGCAGTTTGACCGCGTCCATCGCGTTGACACTGCCTTGAATCATGTGGTAAATGCAGTGGGTAATCGGCATTTCTACCTGACATTTTTCCGAAAGCGCCGCGGCCGCTTCCGCGGTCGAAAGCCCTTCGACAACCATACCAACCTCCGCGACCGCCTCCGGTACAGATTTTCCCTGTCCGATCAAGATGCCGCATCTTCTGTTTCGAGAATGCATGCTGGTGCAGGTCACAATCAAATCGCCGATACCCGCCAGTCCGGCGAAGGTTTCGGCACGCGCGCCCAACGCGAGCCCCAGCCGCGTCATTTCTGTAATCCCACGGGTCATCATCGCGGCCTTCGCGTTGTCACCAAACCGGAGTCCATCTGAGATGCCGGCGCCCAGCGCGATAATATTTTTAAGCGCGCCGCCCAGTTCCACGCCGATCAGATCTTCATTTGTATAAACGCGGAAACGTTCCGTACTGAATACATCTTGGACTGCTATTGCCAGGTCCGCATCTTCACTTGCGGTCACAACTGTGGTCGGCAGCGCTCTTGCCACTTCCTCCGCGTGGGAAGGACCGGAAAGCGCCGCGTATCTGACTTCCGGCAGGATTTGACGCGCCACCTCCGACAAGCGCAGCAAGCTGCCTTTTTCGATGCCCTTCGCGACGTTCACAATCGGTGTCCGCGCGTCCATACAGGCTGAAACCTGCGTAAACACGCCCCGAAAAGTCTGTGCCGGTACGGCCATCAGGAGCAAATCCTTGTCTGTGACCGCTTCTTGAAGATCATCTGTAAAGTCTAAGGTATCCGGCAGCGGAATTTCCGGCAGATAGCGCGGATTTTGTCGAGTCCGCCGCATTTCTTCGATCTGCTCCGTTCTGCGCGCCCACAGTGTGACCTCGTGCCCCTTTTGGGTCAGCGTCATGGCTAAGGCCGTACCGAAGCTTCCGGCGCCGATGACGCCGATTTTTTTTATTTCATCCATTATTCTTCTCCGTTTCCCCGAATGGATTTCATCTATTTTTTATCTTCTTTGCTCTTAAAAATTCCCATCGGCGGTTCTTCTCCCCGCAGCAGTCTGCCGATATTGGCTCTGTGCTTGATCAAAATGATCAGCGCCATCAGCGAGCCTTCATAGAGAAATTCCGGCTCTAAATAATAACAGACGAGCGGGAAAGTAATCGCGCCAAGTATCGAGCCAACCGACATGCGTTTACTGATGAAGAGGCCGGCCGCAACGATGGCCAGTGCCGTAAGCCCCAGCATCCAGTTGATCGCCAACAGCGCGCCGAACGCGGTCGCGACGCCCTTTCCTCCCTTGAAGCGATAAAAGCAAGGCCAAATATGTCCGCAAAAAACCGCCACAGCACAGACCGCGCCGGTCTCATAGCCAAAGAGCATGCCCAGGCGCACCGCCAAAAATCCCTTGGCAATATCTATCACCAAGGTAATGAAAGCCGCTTTCTTGCCGAGCACCCGCAGAACATTCGTGGTACCCGCGTTGCCGCTGCCCTCTTTTTTGATATCTACGCCGCTGAGCTTTCCTAAGATGATCGCCGGCGAGATGTTTCCGATGAGATATGCCGCGAGGATCGCGAGCACATCATATAAATTCCATTGCATATTACTCTACAGACTCTCCCTTTTCTCTGAATACGAATTTGATGGAGGTTCCCTCAAAACCGAAGCCCTCTCTGATCTTGTTTTCCAAATATCGCGCGTAGGAAAAATGCATCAGGTCTCTGCGGTTGATCTGGAAGCTGAACAACGGCGGCTTGACACCGACCTGCGTGACGTAATAAATCTTCAGTCGTCTGCCCTTGTCCGACGGCGGCTGTTTCATCAGAATCGCGTCCTGAATCAAGCTGTTGAGCTGTCCGGTCGGCACACGCAGCGCGCGCTTCTCAGATACGTATTCGGCCATCTCGATGACCTGATTGATTCTCTGTTTGTCCTTTACAGAAATAAAGATGACAGGCGCATAGGACATGAACTGCATATCTGCCTCGATCAATCGTCTGAAGTCGCGCATAGTATTGGTTTCCTTCTGAATCAGATCCCACTTGTTGACCACGACCACAATGCCCTTGCCCGCTTCGTGAGCCACACCCGCGATCTTCTTATCCTGGTCCGTCAGTCCCTCCGCTGCATCGATCATCATCAGACAGACATCGCAGCGCTCGATGGCGGCGATCGCCCGAATCACGCTGTAACGCTCAATATCTTCGTTGACCTTTGATTTACGACGAATCCCCGCGGTGTCGATCAGCATATATTTTTTCCCGTTTTTCTCAAATGGTGTATCGATGGAATCTCTGGTCGTTCCCGCGATAGGGGAAACGATGACCCTGTTTTCGCCGAGCAGACAGTTGATCAGTGATGACTTGCCGACGTTCGGCTTGCCGATGACCGCGATCTTCGTCACATCCTCGTCATCGTCATACCGCTCATCCGGAAAGCTCGCTACGATTTCATCCAGCACATCGCCGAAATTCAGCATATTCACCGCTGAAATCGGGATCGGTTCTCCCAGTCCCAACGCATAAAAATCATAAAAATCGTCCGGCAGCTTCCACGGGGCGTCGATCTTATTGACGACTAGAATCACCTTCTTGCCGGTACGCATCAACATGCCGGCAACTTCTCTGTCCGCGTGGGTCAGACCATCTTTGCCGTCAACGATAAAAAGAATGACGTCGGCCATATCCATCGCGATCTGCGCCTGCTCACGCATCTGCGAAAGAATCACGTCGGAGCTGGACGGCTCAATGCCGCCGGTATCAATCAGCGCGAAATGCACGCCGTTCCATTCTGCCTCTGCGTAGATCCTGTCACGGGTTACGCCGGGGGTATCTTCTACGATGGAAATCCTTTTGCCGACGATTTTATTGAAGAACGTAGATTTGCCGACATTGGGGCGGCCTACGATCGCTACAATCGGTTTACTCATTGAAAATTCCTCCTATAAACTGCTCAGGATCAAATTCCGCGAGATCTTCGATGCCTTCGCCGATGCCGATAAACTTGATCGGCATATCGAACTCATCCGCGATGGTTACCGCGATACCACCTTTGGCGGTGCCGTCGAGCTTCGTCAGAACAATTCCTGTGATATCCGCGACCTGTCCGAACTCCTGTGCCTGTGATACCGCGTTCTTACCGGTAGTCGCGTCCAACACCAACAGAGTTTCACGTTTCGCCTGGGGATATTCTCTGGATATGACTTTATTCATCTTTTCCAGCTCATTCATCAGATTCTTTTTGTTTTGCAGCCGGCCCGCGGTGTCGCAGATCAGCACATCGATGTTCTTTGCCTTCGCCGACTGAATCGCGTCATAGATGACCGCGGACGGGTCCGCGCCTTCCTGATGCCTGATGACATTGACGCCGTTGCGTTCTCCCCAGACCACGAGCTGTTCTGCCGCGGCAGCCCGGAACGTATCCGCTGCCGCAAGCATGACCGTTTTCCCTTCTTTTTTGAGCTTATGCGCCAGTTTGCCGATCGAGGTCGTCTTACCGCCGCCATTGATACCGATCATCAAAATGACCAGCGGCGTTTCCGCGCAGAGCTTCTGCGCCTCCCCCTTATCCACAACCTTTGTCATGATGCGCTGCAATGCCAGCGTGACATCTTCACTGCGCGAAATATGCTCTTTTTTAACTGCTTCTCTGAGCTGCTCCATAATCTTCAGCGTGGTGTCCATCCCGATATCGGAGGTAATCAGGACTTCCTCCAGCTCATCCATCATGTCCTCATCGACTTGTCCGCGCAGCATAATCGTGTCAGTAATTCTCTCGGAAAGCCTGCCGAAAAAGGATTTTTTTTCTTTTAATAATGACATCTCGTCCCCCTCTGTCTATAAGTCAAAATCATCGCCCAGACGCAGAGAAATAACCTTGGAAATCCCCTGCTCAGGCATGGTTACGCCATACAAAACATCTGCATGCTCCATCGTGGCTTTTTGGTGCGTGACGACGGCGAATTGTATTTCGTGGAAGTTTTTGAGATAGTTCGCGAAACGGTCGATATTCGCGTCGTCGAGTGCCGCCTCCACCTCGTCGAGAATACAAAAAGGTGTCGGCTTTGTCTTGAGTACCGCAAACATTAGCGCGATCGCCGTCATCGTTTTTTCACCGCCGGACATCAGATTGATGTTCTGCAGTTTTTTGCCCGGCGGCTGCGCGATAATTTCAATTCCCGCCTCCAGCGGGTGATTCTCATCATCAAGACGCAGCTCCGCCTGACCGCCGCCGAACAGTTCTTTAAAGATTTCTTCAAAGTGAATCACAACTTGATCGAAATTCTCCTTGAACTTCGTCCGTATCGTGCGGTCCATATCTCCGATAATTGTCTGCAGCTCCTGCATCGCCTCTAAAATATCCGCCCTCTGTTCCGTCAAGAAGCCGTAACGCTCACTAACCTGTTCGTATTCCTTGATCGCGCCGACATTGACATCACCAAGCTCTCGTATCCGATTTTTGATTTCTCGGCTCTCCTTCGTAGCCGTACTCATAACGAACTCTTCTTTTTTGAAGGTCATCGCCTGCGCGTAAGAAATTTCAAACTCATCCCAGAGCTTTTCTTTTAGGGTGTCCAATTGCGTCTCATTTTTTGCGAGACGAATCTCCTGCTGATATTTTTGATCCTGATAAGCGCGCAAGGTTTCACCCAAAGCTGCCTGCTCGTCCGTTTTCGCGTTCAAAGCCGCCGTCAGGCTTGCTTTCTCCGTATTGAGACGAGCAATATAATCCTCCAGCTCTGCCTTCTCGCTGCTGCATTTTTGGAAAAGTTCTTCGCTGTTGTCTGCGCTGAACAGAATTTCATGCTTCTCCTTATCCATATCCGCAAGCCGCGTTTCCCGTTCGGCGATCTGCCCGCGCAGTTCTTCCGCCGCGGCGCATACTCTGCGCAAAAGCTCTTCACTCGCACTGAACTGATTTTCTTGATCTTGCTTGGCGATCCTGGCTTTTGTGATTTCCTCGCTTGCCTCCGCCGCCTCCGTTTTTAAAAGCTCCAACGCCTGCATTGTCTGTGTAAGCTGCGTTTCCGCCTCACGATGGCCGGCTTCGGAACGCTCGATCTCCCGCAGAAGCTCATCGAGCATCTTCTCCATATCGGCAGAATCATGTTCGATAGACAAAAGTTCCTTCTCACGTTTCGTGCCGGCCTGCTCGACATCACGAAAATTTTGCCGCTGCGCCGCAATCTTCGCCTGGAGCGCGGAGATTTCGAGTTCCTTTTGTCTGCGTTCCTCTTCCATCTTCTGAAGTTGATCGGAAATTTCCTCCTGACGGGCTTGGCGCTCCTGATTTTGATGCATGCCTTTTTGATATGCCTGCTGCAGCGTTTCGACCTGTTCCGCAAGCGCGGCGATTTCGCTCTTTCGGGCGAGCAGGTTGGCAGACGCATTCTTATATCTGCCTCCGGTGATGGCACCGCCCGCGTTGATGATTTCGCCGTCCAGCGTGACAAAACGAATCCCGTTTCCTGCTATCTTTGACAGCGCGATCGCGCTGTCCATATTGTCTACAACAGCGACCCTGCCCAAAAGATAGTTGAATATACCCTGATACTGCGGCGCAAACTCCGCGAGCTCCGCGCCGATGCCCAAATAGCCCGCGTGTTGTCTGACTTGCCCAGGAACAGTAACGCCGCCGCCTTTGACGGATTCCATCGGCAGGAATGTCAGACGTCCCGCCTTGTTCGCTTTGAGGCTTCGAATGGCCTCTTTTGCGTGTCCGTCCTTTTGACATACAATATTCTGCATGGCGCCGCCCAGCGCGGTCTCCAGCGCTGTTTCATAGCCTGCCGGCGCTTTCATCAGATCACCGACAACGCCCTCAATTCCGGGCATTCCTGCCTTCATGACAAAGCGAACGGCTCCGTTATAGCCCTCATAGTTATGTTCCATCTCCTCGATGGTTTTTTTACGCGCGGCGAGCTGACTCACTCGAATGCGCGTATCATCCAATTTCTTTGCTTCCTCAGAAATCACCCGCATCAAATCCGCGCGTTCCTGTTTCAGCTGTTCCATCGCAGAGGCGATGCGCTGCGCGCGCGCGGCGGCTGCCTCCTGCTCCGCCAGATCCTTTTTCTGATCTGCCTCAAAAGCGCGCGTGCTTTGTTCCTGCTCCGCGCCTTCCGCAAGCAGTTGTTCCTTTCGTTTTTGCAGGGAGGTTCGATAGCTTTCCATGCTTGCGGCTTCACTTCGCTTCGAAACCGCGCGGCTGTGCAGAGAAAACATCTCGTTGCGTTGTTCTTCCACTTGCTCCGATTGCGCGAGCACTCGCACGGTAATTTCATTGTAGCCCTGAATCTTTTCTTGTAACCGCTGCTCCTCATTGGTAAGCCGTACGCGTATTTCTTCTTGTTTTTGGGAAAGCGTTTCCCCGTTTTCCTGCTCTGTTTCCAGTTTCGATTCTAATTCCGCGATTTCCCCGTTGATTCGCGCCGCGTCACGCTCCATCGCGCGCAAGCGTTCACCGTCTAGCTGGCTTTTGTTGGTGATTTGGTTTAATTCATCGATTTTCGCAATCAGCGCACTGTTCGACTCGTTTCCGAGCTGCTCCAAACGTTCGTTTTTTTGACGTTCTTCGCTGATTTCACCGTCCAGGGTCTGCTTACGTGTTCCGAGCTTTTCTATCGATGCGGTCAGTTCCCGCGCATCACCGCGAATGCTATCGTTGGCCGTTTCCAGTTTTTCAATATTCTTTAAGGTAATATTGATTTCCAAATCCTGATAGCGCTCCCGCAGTTCCAAATACTCCTTGGCTTTGGCGCTGTCCTCGCGCAGTCCGTCGATGCGCCCCTCGATTTCACTGACGATATCGCTGACACGTTCCAGGTTCGCGTTGGAAGCCTCCAGCTTACGCTCTGCCTCGGCTTTTTTGCTCTTGTACATCACAACGCCGGCAGCTTCTTCAAAAATTTCCCGTCTGCTCTCCGGCTTATTGCTGACAATATCTGCGATCTTGCCCTGTCCGATGATGGAATAGCCATCGACACCGATACCGGTGTCCATGATCAATTCCTTAATATCGCGCAATCTGCACTGGTTGTTGTTGATCAAATATTCGCTTTCACCGGAGCGGTACATCCGCCTCGTAATGGCGACCTCGTTGTAGTCAATGTCCAAAATTCCGGTAGAATTGTCTATGACCAGCGTTACCTCTGCCATTCCGCGGGATTTACGGCTCGCTGTGCCCGCGAAGATGACCTCCTCCATCTTGCCGCCGCGCAGCATCTTGGGGCTCTGCTCTCCGAGTACCCAGCGGATCGCGTCACTGATGTTGCTCTTGCCGCTGCCGTTAGGACCGACAATACAGGTGACACCCTCATGAAAATCAATCACGACCGGCTCCGCGAACGATTTAAATCCATGCATTTCTATGCGTTTAAAATACATCTTGCTTTATTTTCTCCTCTCGAGCATTTCCAGAGTCTGCTTCGCCGCGTTCTGTTCTGCTTCCTTCTTGCTTTTGCCGATACCTTTTCCCATGATCTCTCCGTTGCAGGAAAGATGCACAAAAAAGGTCTTGTCATGTGCGGGGCCTTCCTCTCGATCCGTCTCATAAGCGATCGTTACAGGCTTGCCTTTGCCTTGCAGGATTTCCTGCACCTCAGATTTGTAATCCGAAAACAGTTTCCCGTCAATGGCCTGGTCAATCATCCTGGAAAACGATTTTTTTACAAAGTTCTGCATCGCCTGATACCCGCCATCCAGATAAATCGCGCCAATCACCGCTTCCATACTGTCAGCCAAAATTGAATCCTTGTGTCTGCCGCCGCCGGTATCCTCGCCATGTCCCAAATTGAGATAGCTGCCCAGCTCATAGCCGCGCGCGACCTGCGCCAACGCGCTTTCACAAACAATCAAGGCTCTGGTTTTCGTCAGTTTCCCTTCTGTCACATGTTTCAGCCGTTCATACAGTTCCACGCTGATAACCGCGTCAAAAAAAGCGTCTCCGAGGAATTCCAGCCGTTCGTTATCCTGATGCTTGGTGTTTTTTTCTCTGTTAAAAGAGCTGTGCGTGAGCGCCGTCTCTAGATAATTTCTGTTTTGGAATTGATATCCAATTTTTTGTTCGAATTCTTTAATCTTCACTTAACGTGTTCTCCTCAATTTCCAAAACCGATTGCTCGATGGTCGCGACAACGTTTTCCGTTACATACGGAATTCCCTTGAGAATGGTATTCTTTACGGCGTTTGCGCTGGAAGAACCGTGCATTTTGACAATCGGGCCTTTGATTCCCAGAATTGGCGCGCCGCCGTACTCCGAATAGTCGAATTCTTTTTTTAGTCCGCCGATCTTGTCAATCAGAAGTGCCGCGCCCATCTTGGCCTTGATGCCTTCGGTGAACTTGCGCTTGATGACCTGCAGGATATTCCATGCCAGACCTTCGGTCAGCTTCAAAATGACATTGCCGGTAAACCCGTCCGTTACGATGACGTCACAGGCTCCTTTCGGCACTTCCCGCGCCTCGACATTGCCGACAAAGTTCAATTTGCTTTCCGAAAGCATCTCGTAGGTGACTTTAACCAAGGCGGAGCCTTTCTTCGCCTCTTCACCGACATTGACAAGTCCGACTCTTGGACTTCTTCTGCCAATGACCTTTTCCATATAGATGCTGCCCATCACCGCGAATTCAAGGAGATTGGCAGGTTTACATTCCGTATTGGCTCCGGCATCGACTAAAAGCGACGCCTGCCCGCCAATGATTGGATAGATGGATGCCAGCGCCGGACGATCTACACCGCGGATTCTGCCGAGAATAAACAAACCACCGCACAGCAGCGCGCCGGTGCTGCCCGCGGAGATGAAGATATCGCCTTTCCCATCCTTGACCATGTTGATACCGCGCACGATGGACGAGTCCTTTTTGGTGCGCACCGCGCGCACCGGCGCCTCATCGTTGGTAATGACTTCCCGCGCGTCAGCAACGGAGAGTCGGCTGCGGTCATATTTATGTTTTTTTAATTCCGCCTCGATCAGCTCCTGCTGACCGACAATCACAATTTCGTGCTCCATTTCTTTCATGGCGAGAATCGCGCCCTCAACCACACTGGCCGGCGCGTGATCTCCACCCATACCGTCTAAAATTATTCTCATATCGCTTTCCTCCTGTTTTAAAAAGGCTGCAAAATTGTATGTTCCTTCACTTTTATGTTTCGCTGTCTTTGTCGCTTTCGCGTCCCAGACGATGCTTCGACCGCCCGGTGGCAGTCTGTATATACTCATACATATTAAACTATATCACAAATCACAAAAAAAGCCAAGAAAATCTGAAGCCTTCCAAGCAAAAAAGCTTCTTGAGAATGATGCTGCAATCATTCCCAAGAAGCTTGATTTAATTTTTATCGTCTTTTTTAATTTGGGTCTCTAGCTGCTTCTCAAGCGCTGACTGTCTGGCAAGAATGGCATTCACCTTATCGTAAATATCTTCGATCATAATCTCTGTTTTTAGGTTGACTTTATAATCGTTTTCCGCTCTGTGGCGGTCTTTTTCCTCTTGACGGTTCTGGCTCATCATAATGAGCGGAGCTTGGATTGCCGCTACACAGGACAGAACGAGGTTCAGTAAGATGAATGGATATGGGTCAAATGAGCTGGATGCCAGCATGACATTGATAACCATCCATAGAACAAGCACACCTGTAAAGGAAAAAATAAATGCCCAGCTGCCGGCAAATTTCGCGATGGTATCGGCAGCTCGCTGCCCTAATGTATATTTATCCTTTCCGCTTTCAGGTTTGACTGAAATCTGGCTGTCGGCCAGCAGATTCAGCACTTCTTCATCTGTCATATCGTGGCGAATTTCCTTGAGAACCTCTTTTAATAATTTTCTGTTTTCTTTCATGGTCGTGCATCCTCTTTTGCTTTGTTTTGTGAAACGCAAAAAAATCATCTCATTCTTTCGTTTGCTCTTATTATACCCTCTGCCTCTTTTCGTTTCAAGTATGCAAACGCATACGTGCTTCATAAACTTTGAAATTGAGGAAACACCTCTCAGCAGAGAGCCTTATTGCGGTTTTCTCACAAAAACGTAAAAAAGTGAATGCTTGATTATATCATCAACCTTGCTGCATGGATTCCAAAATCGCATCAGCCAGCGCTTCGACCTCACCGGCCTTATCCGCAGACAGCGCGGAAGCCATCGACAGGCGTTCAGTAAGGACAGTCATGCGTTTGAGCTGTCCGTCCAGGAATTCCTGCATCAGATCGCCGGATTTTACCGCCCAGGAGCCGTTCTCGATCAGCGCGAAAGTACGATTCTGCACATTTAACGCTTTCAGATCCATCAGATAGTCGTGAATCGCCGGATAGATTCCCAGGTTATAGGTGACAGATGCCAAGACCACATGACTGTATTTGAAGGTCTCCGAAATCAGTTGGGATTTGTGGGTTGAGGAAACATCATAAACTGCCACACGGTTCATGCCTTTATCGCAAAGCTTCGCCGCCAGCGCCTGTGCCGCGGCCTCCGTGTTTCCGTACATCGACGCGTAGATGATCAGCACGCCCTCCGTTTCAGGCTCATAGCGGCTCCACAGGTCATATTTTTGAATAAAATACGCCAGATCATCACGCCAAACCGGACCGTGGAGCGGACAGATATAGCGGATCTGATCCAAAATTCCTGCTGCCTTGCCGAGCAGAACTTGAATGTGCGGACCGTATTTCCCTACGATATTGGTCAGATAGCGTCTCGCGTCATCAAGCCAGTCGCGGTCAAAATCCACCTCATCCGCGAACAGTTTGCCGTCCAGCGCGCCGAAGGTTCCGAACGCGTCAGCCGAAAACAGGACGCCATCCGTGAGATCGAAACTGACCATCGCCTCCGGCCAGTGGATCATTTGCGCGAAAACAAAGGTGATGGTATGTCTGCCGAAGCAAAGTGTATCGCCTTCCTTGACTTCCACGCAGGTATGCGCATCGACAGCGAAGCCGAACTGGCGCATCATCAGAAAAGCTTTTTCATTGCTGACGATCGTGACCTCCGGATAGCGCAAAAGCACTTCCTCGATACAAGCCGCGTGATCCGGCTCCAGATGGTTGACAACCAGATAATCCAGCGGACGTCCATGCAGCACATATTCTAAATTTTCCAGAAACTGTCTGCATGCAGACCAGTCGACCGTATCAAAGAGCGCGGTCTTTTCGTCGAGCAGACAATACGCGTTGTAGCTGACTCCTCTCGGAATCGGGAAGCAGTTTTCAAACAAAGTCAAGCGGTGGTCGTTCGCGCCGACCCAATATAAGTCCTCCGTTACTTTTCGTACACAATACATGATTCTTTTCTCCTTTCTCGATTCCGTTTTTTATGCTTTGATGAACTGCTCTTTGTCCTCGCCGCATTCCGGACACACCCAATCCTCCGGCAGTTGTTCAAAGAGGGTTTCCGGTGGGATCTCGGCTGCTTCGTCACCCTGCGCCGGATCATATTCATAGCCGCAGCCGCTGCAGATGTAGGTCGCACCGATCGGTTCCGGCTTCGGTGGCTGCGGACGCTTCATCTTGACCATCGGAGGTGCCGGTTCTTTTGGTTCTGTTCCCAAGGCCTCTGTGAGCAGCGGAAGAACCTCCATGAGATTGCCGACAATACCGTAATCGCAATTTTTAAAAATCGGCGCGTTGCCGTTCTGATTGATTGCGACGATCGTGGACGCGTCTTTGATGCCCTTGAGGTGCTGCGCCGCCCCGGAAATTCCGCAGGCAATATATAAATTACCTCTGAATTTCTGACCGGACATACCCACATACCGGTTCAGAGGAAGATATTTGAGCGTTTCCGCGACCGGTCTGGAAGATCCGATAGCCGCGCCAGCAGCTTGGGCAAGCGCTTCGATCAGCTTCATATTTTCCTTTTTGCCGATGCCTTTCCCTGCGGAGACTACCCGCTCAGCCTGCGAGATCGGCGTGTCCGCCGGAATCCCTACGCTAAAGTCATAGCCGTCTTTTTTGAGTGCCGCGACCAGTGCTTCCACCTGCTCCTTCGCGTCGCCATCTGCAAAAATCATCTTCTTGCGAATTCCTGTGATCGGTGCCGGTTTTTTCGCTGCCGAGCGACTCTCTCCACTGCGCTCGCGCGTGATTTTTCCAAGGAGATGCGATGCGATGACCACGCGCTGAATCTCGTTGGTTCCCTCATAGATCGTCGTGATTTTTGCGTCGCGGTACGCCCGTTCGACCTCCATTCCCTTGAGGAATCCCGATCCGCCGAAAATCTGCAGGGCATCGTTAGTCACCTCCAGTGCGATATCCGACGCGTACATTTTGGCCATCGCGGATTCCATCCCGTAAGGTTGATGCTGTTCCTTCAGTTCTGCCGCTGAATAAATCAAATAACGCGCGCAGCGCAGTTTTGTCGCCATATCTGCCAGTTTAAAGGAAATGATCTGCTGCGCGCCGATCGGTTTGCCGAACTGTACGCGCTCTTTCGCGTAGGCAAGGGCGTGTTCAAATGCGCCCTGCGCGATGCCGAGAGCTTGTGCTGCGATGCCGATACGGCCGCCGTCCAGTGTCGCCATAGCGATTTTGAAGCCCTCTCCTTCTTTGCCGAGCATATTTTCCTTCGGGACACAGACATTATTGAAAATCAACTCCGCGGTAGCGGAAGAGCGAATGCCCATTTTATCGTAATGATCACCAAAAGTGAATCCTTTCCATCCTTTTTCAACAATGAACGCCGAAATTCCTCTGGTTCCGATATCCGGCGTTGTCACCGCGAAAACGACATAAGTATCCGCTTTCGGCGCATTGGTGATAAAAATTTTACCGCCGTTGAGCAGCCAGTGGTCTCCTTTGTCGATCGCTGTAGTTTCCGTCCCGCCGGCATCTGATCCGGCATTCGGCTCGGTCAGTCCGAATGCGCCGATTTTTTCTCCTTTTGCCAACGGCACGAGATATTTACGTTTCTGTTCTTCTGTTCCGAACGCAAAGATCGGCCAGGAGCCAAGTGAAACATGCGCCGACAGGATGACACCCGCGCCGCCGTCCACACGGGCAAGTTCCTCTACCGCAATCGCGTAACTCATGACGTCAAGCCCGGCGCCGCCATACTCGGCCGGATACGGAAGTCCCATCCACCCGCGCTCACCCAGTTTACGGATCGCCTCCTCCGGGAATTCATTGTTCTGATCCATTAAGAAAGCCTGCGGTCTGATTTCTTCCTCCGCGAATTGGCGGATCTGCGCCCGCAGTGCTTCCTGTCCTCTGGTTGTCTGAAATAGCATAAGCGTTCCTCCTTTTCTTCGTGTTTCCCTTATTTTACCCTTTTTTTACGGGAAAAGAACAAACCAGGGACGAAATGACAATTTGTGGGCTGGATGTCGTTTGGGGTGAAGACGAGCGGACGGAATCAAGCAGGGCAGCTTCTCTGAACCGAATCTGCACGCCATGCCACTGCTGCAAAAGCATGTGCACCAAAGCATTCGAGCAGGGGCCGCCGGTCGGCCCCTGCTCGAATTTGAAAATAAAAGATCTTGATCCGTCTTACGCTGCGGGCGGCTGGTTTTGGACCGCATCCACGAAAAGCAGCGTCAAGCCGATGTAAGCGATGCAAAGAAGCGCAAACAGGGACAGAACCGTGATGCAGACGATCCGCAGCGTCGGTTTCGCACGCAGGTATCGCGCGCTCAGCCAGATGCCCGCGCCTGCCAATAGCAGCAGTAAACCTGAGGTTCCCAGTGTCATGCGTCGTTCTCCTTTTTATAGAGCGTTTCCTCTACACGAAGTTCATCGATGATGTCGGTGAACCACCGGAGTTCACGCAGGAATTTTTGGCGCAGCTCATCCACCTTTGCCGCGCTCTTGCCCAATTCGAAGAAGTCCTTTCCGGTCTGGACCGCAATATGCAGCTTGCCGCCGCGCAGGAACGACAGATAGACATCGCCGCCGCTCTTGCCGGCCATGCTGAGGATATACTCCATCATGTGCGGTGTAAGGATGTAATAGGCTTCCTCCGCATTTTCAGCAGTAACGAGGAAACGATCGTTAAACGCGGCGTTCTCCATCTCCACACTGTTGTTTTTGTGCTGTTTGCGCAATTTCCGCCCACCCTCGGAAAGATGGACCTCTCCGACGAGTTCCTTGCCGAAATCGCACACAAGCCATTGTCCCTGGAATACCTTTTCTTCTGTCTGCTTCCACTGTTCAAGTTCTTCGTCATAATAATCAGTCACATGGATGAGCTCCACATCGCTCAGTTCCACGTTCAAGCCTTTGTAAGTACCTTTCACATAGTCGCTTCCGCGCATGCTCTCATGGGAAAACGGGAATACCATGCCCGCGCTTTCCAGCGTTTTATCACTGATACGGCCAAACGCGTTGTACTCGACATCATCAAATACTTCGCTCAGCACACTGCTGACGATATTTTCACTGAGCAGTTTTTTGATCTTCTCGGTATTTTTGGCGAGCTGATATCCGCCCACCAGCGCGAGGATCAGACAGATGATGGCGATTGGGATCAGCCCGATCGCAAACGTACAGATTGCCGCGAGAGCTCCGCCGTAGGTCACGATCTTGAAAACGGTCGCTTTGCTGCGGCTGCTGCTGAGCGCGGCCTCTAATTGTTCATTTGTCAAGTTCTGCTTTTCTTCCATAACGAAAATCCACCTTTCTTTCTACTTTTTTGATACGATCGTTTTTTCAGATCGGCATCTTCACATCTTCACGCTTTGCCTCATCCGCAGCGAAAAACTCTTTCGGCTGGCGATCGCCCGCCAGCACCTTGGCCGGGAACATGACGATCGCAGTGTTGTAAGCGGTAACACTGGTGTTGTACAGACGTCGTGCCGCCTGCAGATGTTCTTCTGCGTCGCGGATCCCCCGCTGCAGCTCCACAAAAACGTCGCTGGAACGCAGTTCCGGATAACCCTCTGCCACTGCAAAAAATCTGCCGCTGAGATTGTCCATCTGCTGCTGCGCCGTGTTCATTTCATCGACAGTCATACCGCGGCGCATTTCAATTACCTTTGCAAACAGTTCGTTTTCGTGTTTCATGTAACTTTTGGCGGTATCGAGCAGTTTGGTCAGCATATCGTAACGCTTGGTCAGCGCGACTTCCACGCCGGAGAGTCCTTCCTGCACGCGGATTTCTTTTTTCTTAAAGCCGTTGACTGTACTGATCCCCCAGATGACGATCAGAAGCACTGCAATCAAAAGGATAATAGCTATGATCATATTTTTGTTCCTCTCTTTCTCTGTAATATTCCTCTATCCCTTAAAAAGAGCTATATTTTCCAACAGGACATCAAGCGTCTCTCCCATTGCCTGCAGGGAATGAATATAACTGCTGCGGACCGCGTCAAGATCGCTCAGGTCCACATGACTGGCAACTGCGGCAAAGCCATAATCTGTTTCCAACGCAAGGGTGAAAACGTCCCGCTCCCATCGGAATCCCGACAGTTTTCCCTCTATGCTCTCTTCGAACTGTGTAAGAAATTCCATAAACTGCGGCGTAAGGAGATAAAACGCATCTGCCTCCGGCTCTGCCGCAATACAGAAGCGGCGGTCAAACGCTTCATTGTCCGTCAGGATTCCCCGCGGACTGATATCCGACCTTGCGTGGACGTTGATTGCCGACGGCGCCTGAATACGCGTTTCGCAGCGCAGGACAATTCCCTTGAAGACCATCTCCGTACAGGTTTCAAATCCCTCATTCGGCATGCCTCGCTGATAGACATGGTCCAGCCGCACGTTGGCCGCAGAAAAATGCGTGCCGCGGTGGCTTCCCTCATGGAAATTCTCAATCTCACATTCTTCCCACTGGCCGGTCAACAGATCCATCGATTCCAAAAGCGGCTGATCGATCCGCATTTTTTCCGTGTGCAGGTCGGGGCCGAATGCCTTTCGCAGCTCACTGGCGAAGAAGTCTCCCATTTGCTCCTGCATCAGGGCTTTGAGTTTTTTCTGGGCGTCGCCGCTCACAAAAATCGCGCAGCAGATACCGCCGCCAAACAGCACCGTGACCAGGATCACCTTGAGCGCAGTATCCTGCACCGCAAAGTAAGCGATCAAACCGCCCAGTACGCCGACCAGACCGACGCACAGCCAGGTGCGTGCCTGCTTCTGATAGGATCCGAGTTTCTTTGACAGCTGTACATCGGACATTTTTTCGCTGCGGCCCGTATCAAATTCTGTTTCTTTCTTTTTCATGTTTTCTTCCTCTCTATCGCCGCATCCTGAGGATCTACATGCTGTCCACCGGGCGTAGCGTACCATCGTTTACACGATCAACCAGGCTTCCGTCTGCTGCGCGCGCAAGCTGCAGCATGTCGCCGCTGCCGTCAAAGTGAAGTGTGATGCCGGCTGCATCCACCCACAGCGTACCGTACTCGTTGACATCCTCTTCGCTGTTGATGAATTCCCAAGTCGCATCTTCGTGAATGCGCAGCCAAAGGTTCCGGTCGGCATATTCCCAAAGGCCTACATAATCCTCCAGGTTCCCGGCGCTGATCGCCGCGTCGGAGAGATCTTCCCGAAAGACGTACTGCCCTGCCGGATCCAAAGTCCAGGCAAGCTCTGTTTTGTCACCGTTTTCATGCGCGAAGCGGATCCGCACATCGCTTTCCCCGTCACCGTCCAGATCCTCAAAGGAGATATCGCTGAAGGTCTCCCTGGCATCCGGGATCGCCATCGGAAAATCCACACTGTCATACAGAACCTGCGTCGGCTCATCCCAAAAGAACGCCGCGCTTTCTTCATCCACGGCGACCAGTACATCCGTGTTTTCCCCGTCGCGGGTAATGGTACCGCTGCCGACTACAAGGCCGTAAGTCCGCCAGTCATCGCCGGCGATCACATCTTCGTCCTCGTTCTCCGGTCCGCTGCAGGCCGTCATGCCAAGGCACAGCAGCATGGCAAGGATCAAAAGTCCTGACTTTTTCGTTTTTTTCATACCGTTCTCCTCTCATCGGGCGGCGGTCCCGCTCCACTTTCTCAGTTACCCAACCGGCCTGCGGCATCCTCGCAGCGGTAAAAAGTACCGTCAAAATGACCGTCTTCGCTGTAACGTGTACCGAGGCCGTTTGTGATTGCAAAGCTGCCGCTGTCAGCCGCCGGGCAAAGATAGGCTCTGTTTCCGTTGTCGAAAAGATAAGGTCCTCTGCCATCCTCGTCGTCGCCGATCGTACCGCTCGAAACGTAATCCGGCGAGCAGGCGCTGTACTCCCTGTTTGCCGCATCAATAACAATGGTCTCACCGGCTTCGTTCTGCCAGGTCCCGTCAAGATCCGCAAGCTGCCATTCCGGGATCTGCGCTTCTTCATCGCGGCGGAATTTTTCTCCGGAAAGATCCGGCGTTTTCCCGCCATCCGATCCGTTCCGGTTCAGCTGCAGCACGCCATCATCGTTCAGGTAAAAGTCATACAGAAAGCCGCAGAAATCGATCATCGGTTTGCCGCTCTCGTTCGAAAACACACCGCGCCCGGTCGACCCGTAAGGCGAGTGATACAGATAACAGCCGTCCGCGCTGTCAAAATAGAGTACAGACAAGCCGTCATCACTGCTCCATACGCCGTCGAGAGAGGCCATATCGCTCACGAGCAGCTCGTCATCTGCTTCCGCTTCTGCCGGTCCGGCAGGACATCCGCAGGCGGTCAGACACAGACAGAGAACCAGCGCCAACGCAAGGGATAAAAGAGCTCTCCTGCTTTTCAGATCCATCCTCCTCATCGTTTTCCCTTTTCTTTCGCAAGTCTCCGCTTAGACCCTCTGATAGCAGTCGTTTTCACCGCCCCAGTAGAAGGTGTTCGTGTCTGCTAGATACAGATCGTAGCTTACGTCTTCATACGCGTCGGAAACGGCGTTATACATGCCCTCTTCCGCGGTGCTGCTGAGCGTACCGTAGTCTACTTCGGCATACTCGCCGTCCTGCACTTCGTACAAGGACCAATTACCGCTGTCGTCAAATTCAATGCGGCTTTCCGCGTTTTCATCTCCGTCCTGATACCACATGCCGAGCATGGAAACATCACTGTCGTCTGTATTTTCGTCATCGGATCCGTTCTCGGAGCCCATCATCGCGAAGGTGCCGAACGAGTTGATGTTCATCTGACCGTCCGCATCGAAGGTGACCTGATAAGCGCTTCCATCAAAATCGTTGAAGAAGTAGATGCAGTCATATTCCGGTACATTCTGTGCCGCGCCGCTGGCTTTTATATCGTTTATGTAGTAGATCGTAAAATACATGCCGCCGTCTGTGGTCGTGACCTCCAGCGTATCGTTCTCCGCGTCACCGGTGCCGATCCAGTTTCCGATATAGGCATCATAGCCGGAAGCATCTGCCGCGCTGTCGTAAGCATAATCTTCCAGAACTGCCGGCGCATCGGCGGTTTCTCCGCCGTCTCCGCTGTCGCCGCCGCAGGCGGAAATGCTCAAGCAAAGAACCATTGCTAATACCAAGGTTAATAATTTCTTCCAATTTTTCATCGTTTTTCTCCTTTATCTTCTATCTTCTCATGCTCTTTTTCATTATCTAGGAAATATCGCATAGTGATATTTCCGGAATAACGACAAAAGCACCTTACGAAGCGGTGCTCATGGGTGAGCACCATGTGCGCATAGAAATCTCCGATTTCGTTATGCGCACTTTTGTCCTTTTTTAAGTATTTCGAGGCTGATTTTCCTGTTCTGCCATGGATAAGATCTCGTCGTGGCTCAGTTCCACATTGCCGAAGCGGACAAAGATCCCGTTTGTCACGGCGCTGCTCCATACCTGCGGATCCAACAGAGGCCGAAAGCGGATCTTATCCAGATAGGGCTTCAGATCCAGAAGCAGACGGCTGCCGGATATAAAATCGACCTGCAGGATGTGTTCGTCCAATGGCTTTACCGCTAAAATATACTTTCGTTCCACATAATTCCTCCTTTTCCGTTACAGATCACTGTAATCTCCAGTAATATACCGTATCACGTTCACCGTCAAAGACGATGGTGTCTTTTTCCATGTCATTTGAGGTCCGCAGCGGTCCGCTGCCGCATTTGCTGTATTCAAAAGTTGTCCCGCCACTGGTGGTAACGGTCCCGGAATGTCTTGTGCTGAGGTTCAGCATTCCGTTCTGTACATCGCCCTGTTCCGGATCAAATTTATAAAAGTAAAGGGTTCCGTTGTAGATCGAGAAGTATTCCGTGCTCTCACGGTCGCCGTCCGGATACCAATATCCCTCGATGCCCTGGCTGACCGGATCGTTCGAGTCGAGATATTCATGCTGCTTGGTGCGCATTTCGCCAAGGGACTCGTATCCCAGCTTCTCTGCAGCTGCCGAGATCTCCTCCGCAGACAGCCCGCCGGTCTCCTCCTCGGAAGGCAAAGGCTTTCCTTCCGACGCCGCCTGATAATCCGCAAGCGCTTTTTTCTCCGCTTCCTGCGCATCCGTTCCGGCATCAAACAGAATCTTCACATCCTGCTCATCATCCGGAAGCAGCACGAGCACGCTTCCTTCCTCCACATCCGGGCCGTACAGGACCAGATAGCTGATCTGCTTTGCTTCCTCATCTGCCGCGCAGGTCTGGACAAAATACGAGCCGTCTGTCGGCTGGATCCTGGCGTCCAGAACCTCATCCTTTTCCAGCGTTTCACCGCTGCCCAATACATCCAGATAGCATTCACCTGCGTCGCCGTACCACGAAAACTCGATCGTCCCGACGGAACGTCCGCTTGCGTTTACGATCCGAATCGGAAAGCTGTTTTCTTCCGTCAGTTCAGCCGGATCCAACCGGGTGTCTTCTCCTGCCTCGCTGCCGTTGGTCCCGCCGCAGCCGGTCAGGATCGCAAGCGCGATGCAAAGCAGAAGCAGCAGCGTCGTTTTTAAAATCCTCTTTCTTTTTTTCAAACTTTTCTCCTCCTTCCTATGAACAAATTTGTGCATAACAAAAAGTCACTGTACCGATATTGTACCGTGACTTTTATAAAAAAACTATTCACCAATGGTTAAGTATTTGCCTCCAGAAGGTCGGAAAGCCGCTTTCGCTTGGTCCTTGTGTCCCCTTCGATATGGAGTTTGGCATAGATCTGCTTCACATACTGCTTTACGCTGCCCTCCGAAAGGAACAATTTCTCCGCGATCTCCCGGTTCGACAGCCGCTGAGCCATCAGGCAGACGATCCGGTATTCCCGATCCGTCAAAATCGCGAATGCCGCCGCTCGCGCGGCTCCGGCCTGCCTTTGCGCTCTCGCTTCGCCCAGTTCCCGGACCCGCGCGATCAGATTTCCCTGCAGCTGCTCGGATAAGAGCGGCTCCAGATAGCGATAGTTTTCTACGAAAGGCATCACAAACCCATCCAATTCCGCGTCTGAAAGCGCCTGCGCAAGCCATGCCCTGGCCTCCTTGTGTTTGCCAAGCATTTCATAAGCCGCGGCCGTCTGGATCCGGACATGCAGCGCAACTAACGCGTAGTGCATTCCGCTGCACACAGCCAGCTGTCCCTCGCTGCGGCCGATCACCTTGGCGTAAGCACCCTGTGCAAGATATACCTGATTTTCGATCATCTCCGTCATCGGCTTGCCCGGTGCGAGAAGATTGACCGAAGATAACCGATGTTCCGCATAGATTGATGGGATCCGATCCGTTTGTCCCGTCAGCGCGTGATAATAAGCGCCGGTAGCGTTCCAGATATTGATCCAGGCTGCATTGTGGTGCCGCAGCAGCGCCGCGTAGCTCTGCTCAAAGGTCGCCCGAAGCTCAATATCCGCGCACAGCGAAAGCCGTCGTGCCAAAAAGTCGCAGCAAAGTGCCATGTTTTCCTGTCCGTTTCCTTCGATCTGCGCGTAAGCGCTTTCCAGTTCTATGTGCGCGTCCGTGAAACGGCCCTGCATGAACGCCGCTTCCGCCCGCATGATCTTTTCCGCACCTTGTCCGTGACCGTCGGTGATCTTATAATAATGCGGCATGCACTCGTCCATTTCGGCAAGTTCGCCGGCAAGTTCGCCCGGTGCCCGGTAAAACATCATCAATACCGACGGAGATCCGAATGTCCAGCCGCCGCTCTTGTGGATACTGATGGCGGGACGGGACATCTGACTGCTGGCGCTGCGGTGCAGGCGGCTCATCGCGCTGATATCATTATAGCAGAGAAAACTTTGGATGAGGTCGCATTCTCCCAGCAGATTGCCGCGTTCCTGCGCGGACAGCTCCGGATGTTCCGCGATCGAGGCCATCAGCAAGCCTTTCATCTCCATCATCTTTGGGATCTGCCGCCAGTTGAACATGCTGCGCATCAGCACCAGGATCGCCAGCGGATGCGCTTTCAGTACGGATTCCGGGCATTCGCCGATGCCGTCGATCACCTCCTGCGGGTTCAGCGAGGAGAGCAGAATACCGGCATCTTTTTGGATAATGCGCAGCAGCGCGCCATAATTCCCGCTCTTTCGGTAAGCGGCCATCGCGTGGAGATATTGTCTGTTGTCCTCGTACCAGAGTCCGAAACGTTCCCGGTAGTTCTGCTGCTTCGCCGGCGCAAGCGTCAGGAACGTACGCTCCGCGCACGCTTTCATCATATGGTGAAAGCGGTAGGTCACGCCGTCCGGCAGGCATTTTACAAACGCATTCTGTGCGGTCAGCACGGCAAGCAGCTGCTCAGCCTCTTCATTCTCCGTCACATAGTATGCCATCTCCACGGTAAATTCGTCCGCAAGTCCCATGACCGCCAGGAATTCCCGCTGTTTTTCCGAAAGCGGGTCGATCATGGCAGCGGTAAACATCGTATAAATATCGGAATTCCGATCCGGCAGTGCCCCACACTCGGAAAGCGTCCGCAGGTTCAGATAGACTGCCGAAAACCAGCCCTCACTGGAATAAAGCAGCGAATTGACTTGTTCGTCCGAAAGTTCCGTTCCGCACCGATGCGCGTAAACAGCCAGTTCAGTATGGTTCAGCCGCAGCTGGTCGGTCCCGATCTGATAGACCTTGCCGCCCAGACGGATCGCCTCTGCGGCCGGCAGGAACCGATCGCGGCTGGCTACAAGCAGATGCACATTGCCGGGCAAGCGGCTTGCCAGTTTGCAGAGAAAGCCGGAAGCCCGGCTGTCTGTCAGCAGATGAAAGTCATCGATGAAAATATAGCAGGAGGCTTCTCCTTCCAACTCATGGCAGATCGCATCGATCAGCAATCCGCCGCCGGCGGCATCGCTCGGACAGACATAATCGCCCAGAAAGTCAAACCCTGCTCGCAAAAAAGCATCCTGCACGCTTTTCCAGAAGATCGCGAGATTATCGGAATACACGCTGATACGGATGACCCGCAGAAGCTCTGTTTTCGCGCGTTCCTCCAGGTACCAGTTCACGGCCGTTGTTTTGCCGTAGCCCATCGGCGCCACCACAGTCGTTAGCTGGCAGCGGGAAACCGGTCGCAGACTCTCCTGCAGCCGCTCGGATATGTAAATGGTATTCAAATTCCATTTTGGTTTTGGCATGATGCTTCCCTCCGCATGAATCCTGTTCTGTAATTTACATTATATCCAAATATCCTCGGAAAAGCAAGGAAGAGCTTACCCAAGCACTTTCCAGTGACCAGTCTTTTTAGAACCAACTCTTTCTACTCACATTTCGAACTGTGTTCGGCGCGCAGCCGATTCCTTTAGCGATTTTGTCAGCAGACCAGTTGTTTTTCAAACGGATCTGACTCAAAATTCTCTCGTCGTAAGAAAGATGTTTCCCTTTTTGTGTTCAGTTGTGGTAGAATGTACATGATCCATAGTGATGACTCCTTTGGTAATTGTTGATTGAACACCTGCATTCTACCACAGAAGCATGGGTATGGATTTTTTTATTTTATTGTTCAACTTGATTATACAATCAACCAAAAAAAGATCGCAAAAAAGTTTTCCTCCTTGCGCAATAAAAAACGATTTTTGTTGTCTATATAAGTGAAAGGCCTTTTTACAGACGGAAGGGAGGTTTCCATGAATGACCACGAGATTATAGGTTTATACTGGTCGCGCAGCGAAAGCGCGATCGCCGCCACCGCCGAAAAATACGGGAACTACTGCCACGCGATCGCGTACAACATCCTGCATAGCAGCGACGACGCGGAAGAATGCGCCAATGATACCTACCTCAGCGCATGGAACACAATTCCGCCGCAGCGTCCAAACCGTTTATCGATCTATCTGGGAAAAATCACGCGCAACCTCGCGCTTAACCGTTATAAGCGCTGCACCGCCCAAAAACGCGGTCATGGACAGGTCGCGCTTGCGCTGTCCGAGCTAGAAGCCTGCGTCCCCGCGGAGGGGAATGTGGAGCGAGCGATCGAGGAAACCGAACTGGCTGCCGCCATTGACCGTTTCCTGTACGCAAAGCCACGGCGAAACCGTAATATCTTTGTTCGCCGATACTGGCATCTGCACGCGATACGGGATATCGCGGACGCATACGGAATGAGCGAGAGCAAGGTGGCGTCTTTGCTATTCCGTATGCGAAACGAATTAAGGATTTTTTTAGAAAAGGAGGGTATCACGCTATGAAAAACGAAGTTCTTCTCCGTGCAATCGGAAACATCGACGACAAACTGATCGCTGACGCGGAACGCGAAACGCGCGGCGAAAAAAAACACAGCCGGAGGAAATTGGGTCTCATCGCCGCTTGCCTGACCTTGGTTTTCTGCACCGGCATCATGACAAACGTGATCCGCAGCCAGGCAGAAGCGGGAACCTTTACGATGGATGTAAATCCAAGCGTTGCCTACACGATCGCCAAAAACGGGCTCGTCAAAGATGTCCGCTTTTTGAACGACGACGCGGAAAACGCCCTTCGCGATGTTGTTTTAAAAAAACAGAGCGTTCAGACCGCTCTGACACGCACGATGACTGCCTACGAAGCCTGCGGTTATCTTGCGGACGACGAGGCGACCGTTTTGATTTCCTTTGATTCGCAGCTGAATGCGGACACAGAACGAAAAGCTGTTCTCTCCGCGGAAATTCAGGAAGCGTTGGAGCCAATCGAAGCTGTCGGCACACTGATTTTTCACACTCCTTCGGAGGATCAATCTGATGCAGCGAAAAACGCCGAAATCGCAAAGCTCGCGGAGAAATTCCATGTTTCCTCCGGAAAGGCTGACTGGATTCTTAATGCGGCAGACAAAACCGGTCTGCCGACAGAGGATGTTGCCCGCATGCCGCTGGATGAACTGCTGAAGCTTCAGCAGGCTGAGAGCGTTGCTTCGTACACATCAGAAGGCGACACATTGGTAGCGGATGAGGCAGAAGGCAGCACCTTGCAAACTGATCCCGCGAAGTTCATCTCTTTAGAGGAAGCAAAAAAGATCGCGCTCAAAGATGCCAAACTGAACGAAGCTGCGCAGAAGATTGTATTTACCAGAGAGGAGCTTAGCCGTAATCAGGGCAAGCCATGCTATTTCCTCGAATTCTATACCGGAACAAACAGCTACTTCTATCAAATTGACGCAAAGACCGGCCGTATCCTCTTCGCAAACAAATACATCCTGCTTAGCACCGCGAAGAAGATCGCGATTGACGATGCAGGTTGTAAGAACAGGGTCACCTTCACTGAGGAAACGTTGGTAGACGGCGGCATCAAAAGCCCTTACTACCGCCTTGTCTTTGCTGACACGCAGATCCAGTGGACTTACCGCATTGACGCGGTGCTGGGCATTGTGATTGAAAAAAAACAAAAGGAAATCGCTGCCTCGGAACCTGATCCCGCGAAGTTCATCTCTTTAGAGGATGCGAGGAAGATCGCGCTCACTGATGCCGCTCTGCATGATGCGGCTCAGAAGATTGTTTTTACCAGAGAGGAGCTTAGCCGCAATCAGGGCAAGCCATGTTACATTCTGGAGTTCCATACCGACAAATGCGCATATTCCTACAAGATTGACGCGGTATCCGGAGATATAATCGAAAAAAACACTGCATGGCTTTCTCGTCAAGAGTCCGAAAGGACTTCAAGCGCATCTCAAGATTCTGATTCTAAACAGCGCCGCGCAATCTAATCTGCACGCTATGAAACGGTGGCAATCTTTGTGTAAGCATGAAACCTGATGAGACTGTTTCAAATTTGTGCACCCTTAAAAAAATGATAAATGATATAAGATCAGTAAATCGTTGTGAATGGGCAGGGCCGATTTTTCGGACCCTGCCCATTGGATTATTATAAATATCTTGCGTCTTCGAGTGCCGTAAGAAGCACTTTCCATGTTCTTTGTACAGAAGAAATGCTCAAATGCTCCTGCGGAGTATGAACATCCCCCATCGTCGGACCGATGGATACACAGTCCAGATTTGGAATGCCGGCTGCAAAAATGCCGCACTCCATCCCGGCATGAACGGCTTCCGCCGAAGCTTTGATTCCGCAAACCTTTTGATAAGCATTGATCAAGGTTTCTTTTAACCGTGAATCGGGCTGGTAGCTCCAACCCGGATAATCTCCCTCCAAAGCGGCGCTGCCGCCTGTCAGCACTACGATCCGCATGATTTTTTCTGCCAGCATCATTTTTTTTGTTTCCATACAGCTGCGAATACTGCTTGTAAAGGTAAATGCCGATTCCTGAAGGGATGCAGCGCCTAAATTACAGGAGGTCTGCACCAATCCGGGCATTTCCGCGCTCATTTCCTGCATTCCGTCCGGCAAGATCAGAAGCAACGATATCATGCGTGCCGCAGAAGCTTCGTCCAAAACGGAAAAGCATCCGCTTTCAGATAATTTCAGGTTTACGGAAATATCCGGGTCTGAAGCGTGATATTCCTTGCGAAAGATGGCTTCCATTTGCTTTATATGCTCCTCGTATTCCGTAAGTCTGCTTTTTTCAATCAAAATCTCCGCTTCTGCATGAGAAGCAATCGCATTCACACGACTGCCGCCGTAGTATTCGGCGATTCCCAGCGGCAGTTCGTTTTGAAGCCTGAAGAGAAGTCTGCCCATAAGGATGTTTGCATTGGCTCTGCCTTTATCAATTTCAACACCGGAATGTCCGCCGCGCAGATGCGCGACTGTCAAGGTAAGCCGGCAGCCTTCTTTCTCTTCCCGCAGAACCGGGAGATTGCACACAACATCCACCCCGCAGCCTTGTCTTTCATCAATTTCTGTTCCTGAAATCATGGATGCCGATTTTTTTATCTATGTTTCACCCCTCACGCATATCAGCATACCATGTGCTGCTGCGAAAAGCAATCTTCTCCGCGCAAAAATAGCAGGTCTGGGACGAATCGTCAATTTATGGGCTAAGCTGCCGCAGTCTGTGTATCTGTCTGCCTTCTCTTTCGGATTTCCCCTTGATTTTTACAACATGATCACAGCAGGCATCGATGAATTCGCTATCATGCGTGATTACCAAAACGGTTCTGCCGCTTCTTGCTGCCTTTTTCAGTTTCTCCGCAATCAGCCGCATGTTCTTTCCATCAAGACCACTGGTTGGTTCATCAAGGATCAGAATCCCGCGCTCCGAAAAAATAGCGCAGGCTATGGCCAGGCGCTGCTTTTGACCGCCGGACATGGCCGATGGGTGTGTATCCCTATACTCATAAAGCCCGAACTCCTTTAGTAGATGCGCGGCGCGCTCTTTTCTGTTTTCTGTAAAGCTGCTCTGCAGCAGCAGTTCCTCCCATGCGCTCGCTGTAAAAAACTGCGTTCCCGTATCATTCCCGCAGTAATAGATTTCTCTCAGGCGTCCTGCCGGTCTTGTGTTTTTACCCTCTAGCAGGATTTGTCCCCTTGTCTGCTTTACCAGCCCGCAGAGAATCTGCGCAAGCGTGGTTTTTCCCGCGCCGTTTTGTCCCGTTATCGCGGTTATTTTGCCTTTGGGAAAGGATAGCGAAACTTCGTCCAAAATAGTTTCTTTGCGTATTTTCTTTGAGACCCCTGCTGCCTTTAAAACAGACGAACTTTCGTCCGGCACGGAAGGAAGAGAAGCTTGCTTTCTCCTATGCGGCGCGCGCAGGCCCATACGAAGCATATCCGGCTCCGGCAGAAGAAGTAATTCCTTTGGGGCATATGCGCGCTCTATTTTTCCCTCCCGCAGATACAAAAACCGGTCCGCGATCTCCATGAGCCAGTCGATCCGGTGCTCTGCGATGAGCAGGGTATATCCCTGCGCCTTTAATTCATTCAGCGTTCGCGCGAGCTGTCTTGTTCCTGCAGCATCGAGGTTGGCGGTCGGCTCGTCGCACACAAAAACTTTTGGTTTCATAGCATATACAGAAGCAATCGCCGTCCGCTGCTTTTCTCCGCTTGAAACGGCATCGAGCGGTCTGTCTCTCAAATAAGAAAGCGTCATTTCTTCTATGGCGTTGTCTGTCCGCCTCCGAATCTCCTGACTGGATAATCCGTAGTTCTCGCAGGCAAAAGCGACTTCGCCCGCAAGCTCGGAGGAAAAGAACTGACTTTTCGGATCCTGAAAAACGCTTCCCGCCAGTCTCCCGATCTCCCATGTGGAAAGGCCGGATATCTCTTTGCCGTCAATCCTCACGCTTCCACTGAAAACGCCGGGATAATAAGACGGCGCAAGTCCATTGACGAGCCTTGTTACAGTGGTCTTTCCGCATCCGGAGATCCCTGTCAGCACGACACACTCGCCGCTCTTTACCAAAAAGGAGATGTCGGACACGCCTCTGCCTGAATTCTCATATCGAAAAGCGGTGTTCGAAAACTCAATCACATCATGCCCCTTTCCAGAATCAAATAGGATGCTGTGGCCAGTGTCCATGCGGCAGCCACGATGTATTCCCGCAGCTTGATCTTTTTCTCATAATAGCTGCCGCGCGCGCCCGGGTGCTCCGCTCCTCTTGCAACGGCGGAAACAGACAGCTGATCCGCAAGCTGCAATGTTCTGAGTAGAAACGGCGTCATGACATATTCCATGCTCCGTATGGGATGTACCAGCAGCTGCCCTGTCTTGGTCAGCCCTCTGTTTTTCATCGACCTGCCCACGCTCCTCAGCTCCGCCCGCATGGTCGGAAAGAAGCGAAAAAGGACAAGAAGCCCGAGAATGACAGATGTGGGCATGTGGACACGAGAAAAAAAGGCAGAGAGCATTCCCGGCGGGGTCGTAATCAGATCCCATGACATCATAAATATCGGCGACAGCTTCCAAAACATCAAAACATAGAATTCTGAGAAGATTGGCATATGCAGTCCATGAAAGCGGATGCCATACAGCAGCAGTGCCAACACCAGGTAAAAGCATCCATACGATACGGCAAGACGAAAGTGCTGCTGCAAGAGAAGATAAAGAAACGCCCAGCCGGTCATGATACAGGTGAGAAGCACGTCATTACCCAGATTCACTCCGACAAACACGCACAGCAGTGCCCACAGTTTGACCGGTACCGCAAAGGACGCATCCGCTCTCATAGAACACCAGCCTTCTTAAAATGTCTGTGGATCAGATGCCTGCCGAGCATGCAGCCTAAAAAACCCATCAGCGTGGTAAACAGCAGAATAAAGACAATCCAGCTGTATGTGGTGTAGTAATGCACATAGGACTCGATGTAACTCTGTTCCATGCCGCTTGAAATCGCGAAATCGTAGTAGGTATCCCAAAAGAACCAGATGGGCAGCAGATTGATCCCGTTGTACAAAAAGCTTGCCACCGTCCATGAGGCCGTCATGCGATTAGAATGATCACAGGAGCCCTGTTTCCACAGAATCGCCTCACAGAGAAAGCCCACGACGATAAAATAGGGAAGCAAAAACCAGTTGCCCATCAGGAAAAAAATTGCGCCGAGAAGCGTCATATAGATCAATGTCACAAACCGCTTTCCGATCCGGCTGACCATAAGCATGTAGACCGGCGCGCAGAGAAAAGCGGCAATCCCTACGGACAGTACCATGCTTACAAAATCGTTGACCATACAAACCATATTCACAAGAAGCTGTATCACAATCAGCACCGCCGAAAGCAGTACCGTCGTAATGACATCTTTGACAGACCATTTCTTTATTTCTTTCATAAACTCCTCCATATTCTCTGATTCTTTTTTTCTAAAATAATATGCGGCATACCATTTCCGATGTTGTTTTGCTACGCCATCCACTCCATGCTCTCACTTTGTAGCTGCGCCATGTGACGGAACAGGCCGTTCTTTTCCAGCAGATCAGCAGGTCTTCCTATCTCTGTCACGCGCCCGCCGGAAAGCAGAACAATCTGGTCCGCATGCATGACAGTGCGCATGCGGTGGGCGATGATGAGCACCGTCTTATCCTGAATGAGTCCGGACAGCGCCGCCTGCACCGCTGTCTCGTTTTCCACATCCAGCGAGGCGGTTGCCTCATCCAGCAGAATCACCGGCGCGTCCTTCAAAATGGCGCGGGCAATGGAGATGCGCTGCCGTTCGCCGCCGGAGAGTCGTGATCCGTTTTCCCCGATCAGTGTATGATAGCCGTCCGGAAGTCCCGAGATGAAAGCGTCGCACTGCGCCGCCTTCGCTGCAGCAAGAACCTCCGCATCGGTGGCTCCCCGTCTGCCGATGCGGATATTTTCCATCACGGTATCGGCAAAGAGTACCACATCCTGAAATACGATGGCATACTTTTCAAGCAGTGTCTCTGCGTCCACTGTGGAAACGTCCACGCCGCCCAGCCGCACCGTGCCCTCGGATGGATCCCAAAATCGAGCCGCCAACCTGGCGGCTGTGGACTTTCCTCCGCCGGATGGCCCGACCAACGCCGTCACCTGCCCCTGCTTTGCCGTAAAGGAAACATCTTTGAGCACATCCTCGTTTTCTCTGTAGGCAAAGGTCACATGTTCAAAGCTGATGTCATAACCGTCGGGACGGTACTTGGTGAGGCCGGTCATGCGTTTTTCATTCTCGATCTCCTTCATGCGCTCGATGCGTACCTCGCAGGCGAATACCGCAGCCATGTTGGCAAACATGGAGCCGATAGGATCATAAATCCGTGTAGCGGCGATGAGAAAGAGCAGGAACGGGATCATCGTCAAACTGCCGCTGCTCATCAGAATCACGCCTGTGAGGACGGTTGTGGCAATGCCTAGTTTTAAGAAGGACTGTGCCGCCGTAATCACAGAACCTGTGAACAGTTCGCCGCGGATGTTGTCTCGTTCCGCCTCATCCAGCTTGTGGTTCAGTTCGGCAAGATACATTTCTTTTCGGTTGCACGCCTTAATCTCCGGGGCACACTCCAGCACCTCCTGCATGGCATCGGTTGCCGCGCGGCGGGTAGTGAGCCCTTTTTTTATATGCCGCTTTTCCAATCGCCGGCAGAGATAGATCGCAAGGAGAGAGACTGGCACCACCCACAAGAGCGCGAGCGCCATCCGCCAGTCATAGATCAGCATACCGGCGGCAACCATGGTCGTGGAGATCAGCGCGCCGTACATGGCGGGATAAAAGTGGGAAAACGCCTTTTCCAGTGTCTCCGCATCTGCCATGATGGTGGTGGTAAGGTCGGTCAGATCCCGTTTTCCGAAGAAAGAAAGCGGAAGCCGGCGCAATACCTCGGCTATCCGGATGCGTCGGTTGGCACTCTCTCGATAGGTCGCGTCGTATAAGGCTCTGTACTGGATCAGAAAGGTCACAAAAAGCGCAAGAAGCGCAAGGATGCCTGTAACGATAAAGCGTGTAAGGCCCGCCCTTGGATCTGTGCCGTCTGTCAGCGCTTGCGTGATGCCGGAGAGTGCCGCGGCAAGCACGCCCACGGGCAGCATTTTGCTGATGTTTACCAATACAGACCAGAACACTGCAGCCACATAGTCTTTTGCGCCCTTCTCCGTCATAGCATATTTTTTACTGATACGTTTGATCATTCTTCACCTCCTACTTTCCACTGTGCGGCGCTCTGGTATTCCTCCCACATGGAAGCATAGACGCCGCCCTTTTCAATCAGCTCGTCGTGTTTCCCTTCCTCGACGACGACACCTTTTTTGATAACCAGAATCCGATCCATCCTGCGTACTGTGGACAGACGGTGGGCAATCATCAAAACAGTCTTTCCCTTCATCAGTACCTCGAAAGCTTTCTGTATCTTCACCTCGTTCTCGGGGTCGGCAAAAGAGCTGGCTTCATCCAGTACCACGATAGGCGCGTCTTTCAGGATCGCACGCGCCAGCGCGATGCGCTGCATCTCGCCGCCGGAAAGATAAACGCCCTTTGCACCGATCACAGCATCAAGCCCGCCCGGAATCTTTTCAAGAATGTCGCCGCACTGTGCCAGCTGCGCCGCCTGCAGGATCTCCTCCTCCGTGGCATTCGGTCTGGCGGCGCGGATATTGTCGCGGATGCTTTTTTTGAACAGGTGGACTTCCTGAAAAACGAAGGAAATCTGTTCCATCAGCTCAGCGGCAGGGATGCTTCGCACATCCTGTCCACCCACCAATACGGCACCTTCCTGCACGTCAAAGAAGCGCGGAATCAGCCTTGCGATGGTGGACTTGCCGCCGCCCGACGGGCCAACCAGTGCGTAAGCAGCGCCTTGTGGCAGATGAAAGCGAACGTTCATAAGCGCCGGTCTGGCAGCACCGTCATAGGTAAAGGTGACATTGTCAAAGGAAATACTGCTGTCTGCAGGGCTTTTTCTGTCGGCTGGTGCCGGCTCGGGAAGCGGCGATTCCTTCAGGATCGCCTCTAGCTTCTTCACCGCTTCGGCGGCCTCCATCTTTGCGTTGACCGCATACATCAGCCGCTCCATCATGAAGGCGAGCTGAGGCGCGAAGAAAATGTAAAATACCAGGTCGGCCAGCACTGCCCACCCATTTGCCGCGCCGCCGATGAGAAGCATCCCCAGTGGCATCAGAAGCAGAAACATGGAATTCATAACCACCGTAAACAAGGTGTAGGGCATGCGGCACGTCATGGAATAGCTGCTGGCAAGGTCACGGTAGCTGAGGATTGCATCATGAAAGTTCTTGAAGGAGAACACTGTCTGTTGAAATACCTTCACCACCGGAATCCCTCGGACATACTCTGTGGCTTCAGCGGAAATGCGTTCTCCTGCCCTCTGGTATTCCTCAAAGAATTTCATACTGGTGCCTGTCATCATGCTCATCAAAAGCAGCAAACCGATGAGCATAGGAATCAAGCAAGCAAGCCCCATGCGCCAGTCAAAGACAAAGAGCAGCCCCACCGCCAGCACCGGTGTTACGATTCCTCCCACCGCGTCGGGAATGGTGTGTGCCAGCAGCGTCTCAGTCATCGCAGCGTTATCGTCAATCTGCTTGCGCAGCCTCCCTGTGAGATTGGCGTTAAAATACCCCAAAGGCAGCTCCACCAAGTGGGCAACCGCCATTTTTCGCATATTCGTTGCCACACGGAAAGCCGCAAGGTGCGTACACATGAGTCCGGCAAAGTAGCTTCCGGCACTCAGGATTGCCGCGATCAGGGCGTACCAGCCATAGCGTGCAAGCCCTTCCGGGACACCACCCTCCGGAGTGAGAATGCCCCTGGCGGCGTACCAGACAAAGACATACGGGAATATCCCGATCGCCGCCGAAACGCCGGACAGCCCGCAGCCCAGCAGGGACAGTTTCTGATATCCGCCGGCGTATTCCAACAGCCTGCCCAGCACCGGCGGCTGTTTTGCTTTTTTCTGTTTGTTCATATTTCATGATCCTTTCTGAAAAATGTAGTGCGATGTGAGACTTTCGTCATGGAGATAGATTTCATCAGTTAGCATATGCTAACTGATGGCTATTTTTTTAAGGCTCAAACGAGCCTTAAAAACCTGCGCAGCGCTTTCTCTCCGCGTATATCATCATACCATGTGCCGCCGTGAAAAGCAATTTTTTTCATGCAAAAAAGATCCCGCAGGGACGAATGATCATTTTATGGGATAACTGTCACACTTTCATTTCCTGCTTAACAGAGAGCGTTTCAAAGTTTTGAAGCTTTTTCTTACGTTTCGCTTGCGAAATGATCTCTTTCTTCCGAACTTTTGCTTTGTGGTTTTTTGGTAAATAATCCTTTCCCCTTTTGTCAGATGAGGAAGAAATCCTCCCACGCCATGCGCAGAGCCTGTGGGAACGTAAACTTGCCGCTGACTGTGACTGTTCCCTCCGGGATGCCTTCCACGCGGACGCGGTAACAGCTTTCCGCCGATAAATGGGTGAACACGCACCACGCGCTGCTGCCGCTGATATCGGCGGTCATGATTGGCTCCTCTGCGTTCTGTCCGCTTTGCTCTTCTGCCTTATACAGCACCACCTTTCCGGAAGCTGCGGCTTCCGTCTGCACATGCACGGCAAGCCGAGAGGCCGCGGCATGCAGCCGGTATGTTTCGATTTGACGGACATCTGTTTCCAGCTCTCCGGTCTTTGAATCCCAACTTCCGGCTTCTGCAATCATTTCGGGCGTGCCGTTTTGGTACGCCATCAGCTTGACCGCCTGCCATGTTACCGACAGCATCAATGCCAACAGCAGGATCACGACAGGCAGCAGGACGCGCACCAAAGTTCTCCGGCGTCGGATTTTGTCCGCGTAGGCGATGATCGGTAAGGTTTGCTCTACGCGTCTTTCTTCCGGCGTTTCTCCCTGCTCCGGGAGGAAATCACTTCTTTTCATACGTTCCCATTTTTCGCGGCACTTCTGACACTCGCCAAGATGTTCCGTAAGGAGTGCGCCGCTCTCCTCTGAGCAGCAGCCGTCCACATATAACGGCAGTAGATCCCCTGCCACGCCACAACTAATTTTCATGTTCTTCCTCCATTTTCTGTATCAATGTTTCCTTTGCCCGATAAAAGGTGACCCTTGCCCAGCCTTCGGTTTTGGAGAAGATTCCCGCGATTTCCCGATAGCTTAGATTGCCCAGAACCCGTAGAGTAAAGACTTCCCGATACGGCTCCTTCAGGGTATGCAGCGTCCGGTGGATCTGCATCACCTGCTCTTTTTCGCACAGCCTGTCCGTAAAATGTGCCCCGTCCGCAAGTTCAAAAGCGATTTCAAGCGCCGTCTGCCTGCTCCTTTTCTTTTGTTCCGTTAAATAGGCGTTCCTTGCGATTTGGCACAGCCATGTTGTCACTTTGCATTCGCCCCGAAAGCGATCGATATGTAGAAACGCACGATAAAAGGTTTCGGCGGTCAATTCCTCCGCCAGATGGTCATCGCGGCAAAGCGCCAAAAGATAACGGTATACCGTTTCCTGATTCTGTTGACAAAGCTTCTCAAATTCGTTCATGCGCTTCTCCTTTTATTCATTAGAGTCACAAAAAGCGAAAACGTTACAAAAATCAGAAATATTTGAAAAAATCTTCCCGCTGTGCTTTAAACCGGTAAGACGATTCTCACCGGCTGTTTCTCAAATTTTGAATCCACAGAAAAATTCCGCTGAGCAGCAGCGGCAAATAAAAGCTCGCGAAACGGCTGAGCAGCATAGCGCTTTGTAAATAGCCGCCGGAAAAGATCGAGGCAAAAAGCAGCAGAAATCCACCTTCTCCCGCGCCCGCGCCGCCCGGAAGCGGAATCACGGACACGAACAGGAAAAGAACGGCCTGTATGGAAAGCATTTGCGGAAGGCTGACCTGCTGCATGCCGAGACTCAAAGAAACCCAGTAAGGAATGGAATGCAGGGCGGCAAGCTGCAGCAGGGATGTGAGAAAGAGCAGCACGGCTTCTCCGGGCATATCACGCAGGCAGGCGGCACAGTTTTGGTAGTCTTCTACCCATCTGCCTGTCGCTGCGCGCAGACGCGCGGCTTTGCAAGCACGCAGTTTTTGCAGCAAGCCGGCAATCAGAGCGCTTGCCCGCGCAAGGAGGCGTGGGGACAGGATCGCGCACAGAAGCAGGGCCAGCAGACTAAGATTAACGGCAAAGCCAAGCAGGAGGAAGGTGCCCGCAAAACCGGAAGTTTGCAAGATAAGAGCATGAAACCGCAGCAAACCGATGGCCGCGATGGTGACAGCCGCCGCTTGGAAGGAAGCCAGTTCCATAGCTAAAGCAGCAGCGCCGCGCGCTGCCGAAATACCGTCTTTGTGCATGTGATAGAGCTGCATGGGCTGACCGCCGGAGGCAAAGGGCGTGATGCCGCTGAAGAAAAACCCGGTCAACGCGTAAGGAAGCGCCTGCTTGCTGAAACGAACGCGCGCCCTTTTGCTGTCAGAAAACACTGTTTCCGCGCACGTTTGTGGTGAGCGTCCGGTCAGGCGCAAGCAGCGCTGCAGGTTGGCCGCTTCGCAGAGCACAAAGACGACCATGCAGCCGATCGCCGCGGCTAACGCGGAAGGACTGCAGGTTCGCAGACAGTCGAAAATTTGCGTGAGGCTGCTTTCGCGCAAAATAATCCAGAAAGTGAGAGCGACTAGCAGCGGGAGCAGGAAATAACGCGTCTTTTTCATCTTCCGCACCCCTCACTTCTCTCAGATTGGATTGACAAACCGCATGGAAACTCTGCGTTCTGTGCCTTCTGCGCATACCGGCAACCAGCGCTTTGCGGCAGATACAGCTTGTCTATGGTGTCAAACTGCCACCCTTCGGCGATCCAAAGCGGCAAAAGTTCGCGAAGTGCCTCGATGGTTCTCGCAGGTGCGTGTCTGCGGCCGCGTCCGTCATGCAGGCAGATGATCTTATCCGGTGCAACCTGCGCGCGAAGGCAGGCCGCGATCCGGCCGGCACTGCGAAAAGCCTTCCAATCCCCTGCCATTACATCCCAGTGAACAATCTGTAAACGGTATTTTTCCGCAAGCTCCCTGGTATGCCGGGTGGTATGTCCCCAAGGCGGGCGGTAAAATCGCGTAGAAATTCCGAGATCATGAAGAATTGTCAGTGATTTTTGGAAATCTCGCGCCGCATAAGCAGGTGTCATCAAATACGCGCTGACATGCGCGGCGGAATGCAGACCGATCAAATGACCGGCGCATCGCATTTTCTTCATGATGCGCGGATTCTTCTCCGCGGATTTCGCAACAACAAAAAAGGATGCACGGATCTGATGCGCCGCGAGCAAATCAAGCAGGGTGTCAGTGTAATTCGGACTTGGACCATCGTCAAAACTTAAAAAAAGCCGTCGGGGTATGCGCTTTCTCTCGTTAGCGTTACAGTGCAACATTATAGTTTTTTCCCTCCTCTTTGTAATAGTCGAGCGGACAAAAAGAATCAAAGCTTTGCGACAGCCCTTGCATGCGTGTCCGGCATTGCCGCAATGCGAGCGGACTGGAAAGCAGTGTGCTCATGCGATTAAGAATTTCGTCAGCCTTCGCGTCGCTGAGTGCTTTCTTCGCACTTCCGCATCCCCAAATGACCGTACCAAACCCTGCTGTCTCAATAAACTGCGCGTTTCCGATTTCTTGCTCTAAAAGCGGGTCAATCACAAAGAGCGGAAGGCGCGCCGCGATTGCCTCGAAGGTAGAAATGCCGCCGGGCTTTGTGATCAAGAGATCCGCGCGCTGCATATAGTCGCAGACATTATCAACAAAGCCGAGTGCCTGTATCTGCGGAAAATGGCGCTGCAGATATTTTCGCAGCCTGTGGTTATTCCCTGTAATGACTGTAATCTCCCAATCGCTGCGTTCCTGCATGCGGAGAAGTATTTTTTCGTGGAGCGGCAAAAGTCCAAAACCGCCGCCCATCAGCAAGAGTCGTTTTTTCGCGGCGTCCGCACACGAAATTTGAGATTTCTTTTGACTGCTCTCGCAAAAAGCAGACAGAACCGGAATACCGCAGACAGTGATACTTTCGGCAGGAACTCCTTGGAAGAGCAGGGCTTCCTTCGTGGAACGCGCGCCGACAAAATAACGGTCGCAAGCATCTGCGTACCATTCCTTGTGGAATGGAATATCTGTAATATAGGTATAAAGCGGAAGCTGACATCCGCTAATCTGTTTATACGCGGCGAAATACTGCGTGCAGATCGGCAATACGGAGATAATAAGATCAGCCTTTGTTTCCGCGAGCAAACGGTGAATTTTGCGGCAGGAGGCTTTTTTAAGCGGGGCCGCGCCGGTTCGCTCAACGGCTTTGTTAAGCATATTGTAAAGTTCTGCGCAGTACGAGACCATCAAGTGAAATCCGCCGTAGATGCTGTTTGAGGTATGCGGAAACAGATAAGAAACCAAGTCAACGGTTTGCACATGCACCTGCTCGCCGCGCGCCCTGACTTTTTCCTCAATCGCGGCGGCGGCCTTGATATGTCCCATACCGAAACGGCCGCTTAAAATCAAAATATTCATATCCAAAATCCCCCTTGTTTGTTTTTCCTTTGTTTTTTAGCATAACAGGAAAAAATGAAAAAGTACCGAGTCAAAAAATAAACTTTTTCGAAAGAAAGTTTACGATTTTATGACGCTGCACTCACCATAGCAGTTCCGTCGTTTTCACAACCGGCTCAAAAGCAAGAAGAAATTGCGCCTTTTGTGTTTCCAATGGCTTAGCAAATTCGTTTTGCGTCCTGGATGCCGGCATGTAATTCAACGCCATAAACAGAAGCATTGTGAGAAAGCTGAGTGCTGCAAAGACGAGCAAGACCACGGCCATGGCTTTCAGCACACGTCGCGCGCGGTGGTTTCGGATTGCAAGCTGCGCGTTGATGCGGGCAAGTTCTTCCGCCAACCGATCCCGACTTTCTTCATTTTCAAGCGTTGCCCCCAAGAGCTCCCCTACCGTCGTATGCAGAACATCGGCAAGTGCCGCAAGCTGCTCGGCGTCCGGTACAGACATCCCGTTCTCCCACTTCGAAACGGTCTGTCTGACAACATGGAGCCGCACGGCTAAATCCTCCTGCGAAAAGCCGCGCTCCTTGCGTTTGAAACGGATATTTTCGTGAAGCATGGATATACCCTCCTTTTTTTCTTTGATTGTATCGTCATTTTATCAGCAGCATACCCGTTGCGGCAAGCAACGCGAATGAACATTTTCCTTTTGGCAGGAAGATTTCAATGTGGGGGTTCTTTTGCGCTTCCGTGCGCGGCGCAGGTTCTCCCTTGCCGCCTGCTGTTTCGAGTGCGATAACGCCGCCTTTCCCCTCTTAAAACAGCGTTGCCTGTGTTTCGTAATATCATAGTTTAACACAATGGGCATAAATTCTTTGTTAAAAAAAGAATCACTCTCCTATTTCATTTCGCAGCTTGCAGAGAATGCTCTTTATGCGGCGGCTAATGGCAGATTGCGTGACCCCAAAACGCTTTGCCAGTTCTTTCTGGGAAGCAAGAAAGAAGAAATGTGACAAAATCAAGTCTATATCGCGCATCGATATTGCCCGCACTACAAAAACAGAGAAACTGCAAAGTTTGCACCCGCTTTGCAGTTTCTCACTCTAATATTTCAACTATTTTATCACCTTTTACCGTTTTTTCTTTCGCCATGCTGCCATACAAAGGCCGCCTGCCGCTCCCGCGCAGAGAAGTATCCAAAGAAGCGGATTTCTTTCATCGCCGGTCTTCGGAGGATTGTCCGGTCGTTTCGGAGTCTTCCCTTCGCTATCTCTGTCTTTGGGCTTGTTCGGAAACTTCCCCTCACCATCGCGCCCCGGATCTTTTGGTTCTTTTGGGTCTTCGGGGTCTTGTGGCTTCAGTACGTTTGTGATTGTGTTTCCGCTGACGGATGACACATATCCCTCCGGCACATAAACTTCCTCAACCGTGTATTGATACCCCATCGGAAGGAATTTCCACGTGTGCGACCAACTTCCTTCCTGCAGGAGAACAGTAGAATCAGAACCCACGTACGGATTCCCGTTTTGCAGCAGTCTGACATAGATTTGCGCGGGGCGCTTCCCAGACGCATTGTTCTCATCCTGCCAGATTTTTTGTACGGTATAGCTTGTCAAAGCCGGTGGCGGAGAATACGGTTTCACCTCATTTTTGGGTGTAACCTTTACTTCATAATCCCACGCACTGCTCGCGTCCGCTTGGTTTGGAAGAGAAACTAACATCGCTTTCTGCAAATATGCCGTATATCCCGGAACGCGGATTTCGGACTTCGCCGGAGCAATCAGATACAGTCCAGTTTCAAGATTGGAAAACAAAGCCTCCCCGCCTGTGTTTGTTTTCATTTTGAGCGGTGCGCCGACTTTTGTCGTATTTGCCTTGGTATAGGCAAGCAGCGCATCTGCCGCGTCCTTCCACGCAGCCGCGGAAAGTTTATTGATTTCAACCGCTGCGTCAGCAAAACCATCTACCGGTACAAACTTCGCGCCGGAAGTTACCCGCGCGACACGCCAAACTTCAAGTTCAACATCTGCGATAGGTTTCACCGCCCCTTTTTCATCGTAAAGCTCGCTGACCGTAAGGCTTCCCTTTTTATCTGTCTGTATCTCCGACGCGGCAAATGCCTGGCGCGAAAAACATATGACCAAAAGTACCGCACATAAGAGCACTGTCGCGTTTCTTACTGCATGTCTTTTTGTTTCTATCATTTCATCACCTCCTAGTCAGGTTTTCTTTGTTTTTTTAAGATTATCGCAATGGAGACGGTGGTTACGAGCAGGATTCCCAAAACCGCCAGTCCGTAAAAATGGAGCCGGAAGAAGCTTGCTGTGTTGTTTCGCGCGTAAAAATCCGAGGGTTTCTCGATTCGCTCTCCGCGGACAAGCAATCTATGGCTGTTGACGGAATAAGGGGTGCAGGTTAACAAAGTCACATAATCTTTTCCACTCACAATTTTTAAATCATCGGTGTCTTCCGGCTCCTTTACCGTAATTTTGTTTACCCTGTAATATAACTCCTTATCCAGAACATATAGCACGAAAATATCGCCTTCTTCCATTTGGTCTAAATCGGTAAAAAGCTTTCCGCTGGGGAGTCCCCTGTGCGCGGATAATACCGCGTGACTGCTTTTACCTCCCACCGGAAGCGATGTTTGCGGCAAATGTCCGACCGCACGCGCAAGCACGTCATCGTCTACCCCATGCATGACAGGAAGTTTTAACTTGATTTTTGGAATCTCAAGATACCCCATGACGCCGTCGCCGCCGAGATTCAGAAGACTTTCATAAGTCTCCCCTCTGCCGCTTTTACTGCTTCCGCCAAACGGCTCCGCTACAATCGCGGCCTGCACAAAGCTTCGGTTGTATGCCCTTGCCTTCTTCCATTCGTCTCGCAGATCCTCCCGCGAGAACTCAGATATCATTTTTTGATAATCCTGCACCATCTGCGTATGCATTCTCGTCTTCTGATAATTCCCGAGAATAGGATACGCGGCGAAGGAAACAGCCGCCATCAGCAGTAAAACAATTGGCAAAATACCTTTTTTCTTTTTCATCTCCTGCTGTTCCTGCGGTTACTGCTTGTTCTGTTGTCTTCTGTAAATCAGTACGACTGCTATCGCTGCCGTAATGGTTGCCGCCAGAAGGAAAATCATCGTGCCGACTCCGCCTGTAAACGGAAGCGTATAGTCCGGAGAGTTCGCGATATTCTTGACAAGATATCCTGCTCCTTTTGCGCCTGCGGTAACTCCCGCGTCCTGCGTAAGCGTTCCTGTCGGCTCTCCGGCACTGTTTAATTCCGGTGTGATGTTCACCGTAATATTTTTGTCAATGATATGGTAATCGGTCGGAGCAGCTTCTTCTGTCAAGGTATAGGTTCCTGCGCCAAGACCTTCAATGATGAGCTTGCCGCCTGTGCTGGTTCTTACGGTCTGCGCTGCCTCATCTGGCTTTACATCTGCAAAAATCGCGGTATAGATATTATTTTCCGCATTCTTTACCTTGAAATACACGGTCTTACCGGCTGCTGTCTTTAGACTGAACTCAGCGCCCGCAAGCATCATGCTTGGATCTCCAAGCTCATATTTGGTAATGTCAAGGCCGTATGTATAAACAACTGTCTCATCTTTTGGCAAAGTTTTGGTTTCATACTTTCCATCTACGATTTTCGACGTATCGTGAGAATATGTGAGATCCGCCTCGTTTGGATTTCCCGGAGCGCCGATTACGGCCGCTTCATTCAGCAACGCGGTGTAGGTAATCTTAAGACTCTGATATCCCTTAATCTTCGCGTAATCAAAATCCATCACGACGGTCGTTTTTCCGGTCTCAGGATCTTTTGTATCTATTACTTCGGCAGCATCTTCGATTGGTGTTTCTGCATCATTCTTTACGCCGTATACAGTAAATCCGCCTGTGTAGGTAAGCCCCGCGCTCATAGTATCGGTAATTTTAAATACCACCATGCGGTCATCAATGTCCGCTTTATATTCCGGTACCGGTGTCGTTAAGCGGTAGGAAATCGTATCTCCGATGGAAGCAGCCGCGCTGTCAACAAGTGCTCCGTCCTTTTCGATTTTCTTTACAATGCCGGTGCTTGAGCTTTTCGCTGCAGCCTCTACATCATAGGTTCTGGTTCCGTCTTCGTTTACCTGTGGTACTAAAACAAGCATCGGATTATAGATTGTAAAATCGTTTGCTTGCGCCTGCATCGCAATGTAATAGAAGCCGTAATCCACGTTCTCTATGTGCACGCTTGTTCCCTCTGCTACGACTGTCGCACTAAATTCCGATGTCGGCACGTCGGCTGCGGCGGTGATATGCTGCTGCGCCGCGGCAAGCACCCGTCCACCTTCCAGCGCCGCAAAAGTCGAAGGGTTTGCGACGTCAAGCGCGGTAAAGACGGCACTGTACTTCGCGTTCAATTTATTGCTAAAATTCACACCATCTGCGCTTTCCAGTTCAACAAGCCTGTATGCCTTTACTTCGGTTCCCGCATGCAGCCCTGTGATTGTGATTGTTCCCTTTGCAGGTGGCGCCGCTACCGGCGTGCGAAGCGGTTCGCCTGCTGTCGGCATGAGCCGAGCTGCCGCCTTCAGCCTTGCCATGATTGGATTTTCACTTTCTTCGTCACTGTTTGGGACATTTTCATCGTTTGCCTCGTCTTCCATATCCGCAAAAGCCGACGTTTCTTCAATCAAATACCGAAGCCCGTCCATAGGATCAAGCGGTACAGTTCCTGTGGCTGCGGCAGTCTGTATAGTGCCGATAAGCAGCATAATTATAACGAATACTGATAAAATCTTTTTCATCTCAACCTCCTTATTATAATGACTCATTACTGTTTTTTTTGCGTCGCAGAAGTACAATTGCAAATGCAGATAACAATGCTGAGATAGCTGCGAATCCTGCTACACCCATGCCGCCTGTTTCCGGCATTTCAATATTTTGCTCAACAATGCGATTTATGTATACAACCTCATGGTTTGTATCTCCTGTTACGGTAAATACAATCTCACTTGCATCAGTTTCAGGATCTTCATTAAGCCGTACCGAGGCTGCATATCCTTCTGCCTCTGCTTCCGTGATGCGAATCTTTGTATTTGAGTCCACAGCTTCAAATACCGCCTTTTGACCTCCTGTCAAGGAGAATCGTCCCTCTGCATCCGTTGTGAAGAATATCTCTTCATCGTTTAACACCGGCTCCCATCCGCCGAGGGTTTCCTGATACAGTTTGTACGGCATACCGGAGAACGGTTCGAAAATTCTGCTTGTCCCAGCCTCGTCCGTCTCTGTGACCTCATGCAGCGCGGTAAAGGTAAAGATATCCGATGTGTTTCCGCCAAGATTGTTCTTGTACACGCTGAATCCGCCACTCTTATGTACATTCACAAAGTCTGCATAGTTTACGGAGTAGCGACCCTCCTCAGGTGTTCCGCTCTTGGAAATTGTTCCCGATTGCGTCGGCTTATCACAATCATAATCCGGATGCGGAGTCTCACTTACCGTGTACGTATCTCCTGGATTGAGACCGGAAATAAGGATTCTTCCGCCGCCGGTCATTGTGATTGTACCGTCTTCGGTTTGGTGTCCTCCCGGAATGAGCATGCCGTCTTCCGTATAAATCTGATAATCGCCACTGTAAGGAACGTCGTTAATCGTTACATTGAAAACAAACAAGTCACTTGGACTTCCGCCTTCACGGATCTTGTTAATCTCAAGGAGTCCCTTTTCCGTGTAAAGATTGCTGAAGTCGATTCTTTGAAGCCCATCGAACATGGTTCCTTCTGCACTGCCCTCACCGACTGTGATCTCCGGTTCTTCTCCACCTTCTACATAGGTAGATGTGGTTGGAATCTGCTTCGTATAGCCTGTCTTATTGCGCTCCATCAAAGTATACTTACTTCCCACCGGAAGTTTCACGCTTGCCTGCTGCCCGCCTTTCAATGTGATAAGGCCGCCTTCTGCGGTTAAGGTTTGTTTATTTCCGTCTGCATTGATCAGCGTATATTCGCCGCTGTAGGCTTTTCCATCCACCTTCAGCTCGAATTCAAAAGAGTCTTCCTGGTTTCCGCCAAGATTGCTCTTACTGAATATCAAGGCCTTCTCAATCTTATTATTGACGAAGGTTTCAATATTCTTGTTTTCGCCTTCTTCGATGATTCCTGCCGCATTCTGTATCTGTTCCTCATAATCTGCGCGATCTTCCTCCGTAATTTTGTATACGGTTCCAATTGCTATTCCCGTGATTTCAGCCTGCTGTCCGCCCTTTATGCTCAGCCATCCGTCCGATGCGGTATTGGTTGCTATCGTGCCTGCGGCATCCGTAACGATGTAGTTTTCCTTGTATTCGGCTTCATTCAGCGTAACCTTGAAGCGGAATATATCGTTTGCATCTCCGCCGTTTTGGACTTTCTTAATCACAAGACTTGCCGTCTTTCTGGAATTTTCAAATGACGCCAGATTGCCAAGTTCCGTGATTTTGCCCGTCGTGCCGCTTGATTTGCTCAAAGTGTACTTGTCGTGAGCAATTTCCTCAATCTTATATTCCGTTCCTAGCGGAATATCCTTCAAGACCGCCAGCTCTCCTGCCTTGAGCCGCACCTTTCCATCGCTAATCTGTATGCTGTCACCAGTTTTACCGTTCTGCTGAATGCTATATGCACCGGCATACGGTACATATGCAGTGTCTCCCGTCATTTTAAGACTTACCAAAAACTCAAATACATCTTCCGCATCTTTTGCCTCTGCACCAACTACCGTCTTGCTGATGGACAGCCCAGTGTTTTTGATTGTGTTCTGGAATCTGACCGAAATATTCTGATTAAGGATTCCGCTTGCATTGTTCGTTGTGCAATTGCTTACATAATTTGAATTTTCAACTTCTTCCACGTAGTAGGTTGTGTTCGGTAAAATCCCCTCTATTTTAGCACGTTGGTTGCCCTTGAGTTTTATAATTCCATCCGTCGTTTGTGCATTCTTCCAGTCTTCCGGCTTCAGACTATCCGAAGGTGAAACAATTTTGTACGAACCGCTGTACGGATTTTCATTCAGGTAGACCTTAAATGTAAACTCATCATTCGCATTGCCTCCGACATTGGTTTTGTAGATGTTGAGGGCATATAAGGAATTATAACTGTTTGTAATTACCGCCTTCTTTATTGTGCTGCTTGTTGTCTCGTTTCCGGTTATAATGCGAGTGTTGTTATTGTCATATCCGGAATACTCCGTCTTATATAGACCTTCAGAATCCAGTTCGGTGACTCGGAATTTGTTGTAGCCTGTCTCCGTCACGGTCAAGGTTTCTTTCAGCCCAATCGTAGCAAGGCCATTGCTGACAGCTACTGTACTGCTTTTTCCATTCTTTAAAACGGTTATGCTTCCATTGTATGGCATATAGTTGCCGTCGATATTCACCTCGATTTTAATCGGATAGCGTTTGGAAAGCTCCGCAGCCGGAATTAAAGCTGACTTCCATTTCTTTTCGATTTGGATTCGGTAGGACTTATCGGTTGTGTTGAAATTATTTGTTACTGTAGCTCTTCCTGCAGGTATCTCGATGCCAGATTCGTTTGCCATATCATAATATACATGGCCACAATATGGATTTTTCTCGCCGGAAAAATACATTATAAATCCATCAGTTGAATAAACGCCTCCCGATACTGAAGTGGATATGTCAACTTCTTGTAAATTCTGTAAACCAGAGGTTACCTCTGTAAAATAAATACCCCCTCTGGTTCGCATTATGCCAGTATCTGTTTTCATTTCTTCTTTAGAAATTCTAAATTCTTCTCCCTCTTTTAATTGAACAACTCCGACATATCCAAGTTGATGGGCATATTTTAGCCCGGCTTGAATGTCAACATATTTCACATTTGTTTTTTTCTTGGATGAAAATGTGATTTTTGTTTCTTTTCCGCTTTTTAAATCCACAATAGTGCCCGATATGAAAGGATAAATTTTTTGCCAATTACCTTGCACAAAAACACTTGTCCAAACATAAAATGTATAAGTTTTCTTGTGATCTTCTAACTTATCTGAAATAACTTTTTTCCTTAAAGTGAACCGAACATCGTCTGTTTCGCATATATTTGTGTATGTAACTGTTATGCTTCCTGTTCCTATTGTTCCGCTATAATTGTTTGGTATTATTGTCGTATATTTGTCCTTAGTTTCTTCTGTAACTTCATAAAGTGTTCCTTTTGGAATCCCCTCAATTTCAGCGGTTTCATTGTGCTTCAGACGAATCCACCCATCTGTTACCTTGACTGTAGTAAAGGTTCCATCCGTTTTTCTGCATTTATATGTGAATTTCTGCACGATTTCTTTATTCAGTTTTAGTCTAAAGCGAAACTCGGTAGTGTCACCGCTCTTTTGCGTTACAACTTTTTTAATATGAAGTTTTCCGGTTTCTTTAAACTTGTTTTCAAAGGTTACCTCATCAGCACCTTTTCCTACCTCTCCGGTAAAGGATGGTTTTGTTATGGTGTAGCTGACTCCGCCTTGATTTTCTAGCTCACTGACACGATAGCTGCTCCCTTTTGGCAATTTATCGAATTCGACTGCATTTACCGCACTCATCGTAAAGGTACCGTCACTTGTATATCTGGTTTCTTTTTTGCCTGAGTCTCCCTTTATAGGATAAAAGATATATTCGCCTATGTATGGTTTACCGTCAAGCTCCATTTTAAATATAAAATTACTATTCTTATAAAGTTCATAAATATCTTCGTGAATGTTAAGTTTCTTTGTCACAACAATTCCTGTTGTTTGTAGTACATTTGTATATATTATCTCCCCGATTGTTTCTTTAAAGCTACCGCTTGCCTTTAAATTGGAAACGCTAATGTCGTTGCTTGCGGTTACGATAGTTTCATAATTCGGATATGATGCTTCACTCACTTCGAACTTTTGTCCGATACCGGCCCCAATCGTTGCGGTTTCGCCACCTTTGATTCTAATCAGTCCGTCTTGGGCTTCTTTGGATTCTGCCCCGACCATATAATATCCGGAATAATCTTTCCCATCTATTTTGACTTTAAAGTCAAACACATCATCGCGATGAATGCTGTTTCCTTTGTATACTTTTTTGATTTGTACATATCCTGAATCTTTCGTGTTCGTACAGGTTACAACATTTTGATTCGCATCTGCGGCAATCTTCCCCATTCCCTTGCTGATATGGGAGGTGAATCCATCTGACTTTTCTTCGCGCACAATATAAAGCTGTCCGTCTTCAAGCCCTTCAATGACTGCTTTTTCCCCATGTTTCAGAACGATGCGCCCCTTTGCATCGGTGGTTTTATCTGTGATTGTGCCATCAGCCGCTGTCTGTTTATACGCTCCTTCATACATTCTGCCTTCGATGATTACAGTGAAATAGAAGTCTTTTGTTAAATCTGCACTCGTTCCGTTTACAACTTGCTTCTGAATCGTGAGATTTGTCAATTTCGGATTCTTCACAGCATAGTTTAATTGCGAAGACTCATTCAGTGCCTCATACGTCAGATTGGTCCTGTCTTCGCCTGCGTTTATGGTCGTCTGCCAATTTTGGTTTACGTGGCCTTCAGGTGCTTTTACCTCCCTTATCTTATAGTTTCCGTAATAGTTAATGCGATAGTATTTCCCTTCCGCACCTAACAGCGGATTTTTAAACGCAGCAATACCATTCTCATCACTTGTTACCGTAATACCGGACGCAGGTAGCCCCGTTCCGGTCAAGCAGAATTCCGCGCCCTTTAAAGGTGTTACCAAAGTAGTCCCGCTATATTTTTTAATTTCAACATTTCTGACGCGAACAAGTCCCGCGTCGTATGTAAGATCATATCCGGCTTGTCTTGTTCTCGGCTGTGCTCCATCTATATTCGGTGCAGGGTTCAGATAAAACAGCTCGGTCTTATGTGTTATTACATCCGCATTGCTGTCAATTTCACGTTTTTGGGCACTGTATTCACTATCGTTATTCGTTTGTGGTGCTGGTGATGTCCCCACTTTTCCGAGTTCATTCGCCTTCCATGCATCCGCGCCGCCCGCATAAGCATCTGTCAGGCAGGTCCCCTTCGGGATTACAAATTCAGCCTGGTACTGATAATAAGGTTTATCAAATTCTCCTTCCTTGGCATACGACGGGAAGAGATTGTCGAAATAGTATCTGCCGTCTGCGCCTGTCTCTGTCAAAAGGGTATCTTTAAGCTTTCCGTTCTCGTAAATATGTAACCTTACAGGAATTCCGGAAATCACCTTTTCGCTTCCTGTATATAGGCCGTCCATATCTTCATCCAAGAACACCTTGCCGCCCATGCCGACAAGCTTCGTACGGTAAATGGTATGTATCGTGTTGCTGATAAGAAGATCATTTGTTTTTTCTTCGGAATTATAATACACGCTTGCATTGTTGGATGCGAATTTACCACTAAAGTCGCCTGATGTCGGGGCCTTCATCTTAAGCTCTAAGCTTATATATTCGCCCTCTTTTAGTGTCTCATCACCAAAATCGAAGCCGATTGCCGTTGTTCGTTCACTGAAGCTGCCGCCTTTTTGCCAAGCGCCGCCGAAGGCTGCGGAGTCTCCCCTTAAGCTTTGATTAAAGGTTCCTGTTGCTGTATAAATCACAGGGCTGAGCGGAGTTTTCTTCCCGTTCTTTGATATTTTAAAGACATCGTAAGACTGCGGAATCGGCTGCCATTTCGATTCGCGCTCTTCTTCATTGATATCATCGCCCGGCTGCGGCAATAAATCCGCAAGTCTAATTTTGCTCACCGGCGTATTTCCTGTATTCTGCAGGATAATCTTGAAGTTGACCATTCCGCCCGGCGTGGTGTTCGACAGGTAACTTTGATATCCGTTTTCCTTGTCGAGTTCTCCCTGCACATATTTGCGGATGGTTAAGCCTTCACTGCGTTCAATCGTATTTTCAGCCTTCGATGTAATATATCCGTAGGCTTTTTTCTTTAATTTATTAACGATTGTCTTATATGTATCGTTTGCTGTCGGCCAATTTCCGTTTACATCTTTGAAACTTGCCGCATCGGTGTTGCCGGAAACCGCATAACCCTTTATCGCTGATGATGCTGCGGCTTCGTTCTTAATCAATTCGTCAACGCTTACCGCATCCTCTTTTACCTTTGTTAAAAAGCTTACGGTAATGCTCTCCCCTTGTTCTAATGCGCCATCAAAGAAAACGGCTGCGGCGGTGCCTCCGTCGATTGGCTTCATACTACTTCCGGATGCCAGTTTGATGCCGGATGGCATAGTAATATCGAAATATTTCTCATACTGTCCCTGTGAAACAACTTTCACTTCCTCCGGTAATCGGTCTAGGATGATTGGATTTCGCAATGGATTTTTATCACCCGTTGATACATTCGTTAAAGTAATCGTATATCGAATCTGATCCCCTGCTTTTGCAATGTTTTCGGAAGTTCCTGACGCCGTCAAAAGCTCTGCTGATTTTTGAATCTTTGCCTGAGGATATAAATCAGTCGGATTCAAATTAATAATCGCATCTTTAATTTGCTTCGAATCATAATAAGTCAGTTTGCCTTCTTCGCTATAAATTCCGTATTTAAAGGTGTAATTACTGCTGTTTTTAATGCTGATGATTTCTTCTTCTGTTTTCAGAATATCCCGTTTATACAGCTTCGCATTTACGATAACTTCTCCGCCTGTAAATCCGTTTTTGACGCTGCTGTCATCATATTTAATGCGGAATGCTGTTGCTTTTTCACCTTCCTTGCCAAGTGGAACAGATGTCTGCTGCGCAGATAATTCTACATTTCCGATAGTTTGCCATGTGTTACTGTCTGTCGTACGATAATCGATCGTTGCCTTAACGAATTTTCCGCTCGAGTTCGTTGCCTTTTGAATATCAAGTGATGTGAATGCATAATCATCTTCTGTAAGCGTAATTACATCTCCGTTGCCGTTCTGACCCGCAAAATAAGTCAATCCGCTGTCTTCAAGTACTGCATTTCTATATACGACGCCATTTTTGATATTGCTCAATCTAACCCCATTGATCTGATATGAAACGGAAATGCTCTCTCCTTTTTCACCAAGAAGACTTCCTTCAATATTTTTGCCTGCAGGCGTCACAACACTTTTAGACATGTAATTATAGACGAGATCTTTGAGAAATTGGATTTCGTGGTTATACATTGTAACCAATACACCATATTGATTCGTTCCCGGAATCAGCTTGATCGTTTCTTTGACGCTAAATGGCTTTCTAGCTCCCAAATTCGAATATCCACGTGGAGCCTTTACTTCTACTATCACATAATTTCCTATCGATAATTTAGCCCCTTTATAGGTTGCCCAGCCACCGTTGTTTCCGTAGTCATACACCCATTCTAGCTCGCTCAAATCAGCATAAGCAGACTTTCCTTCCGGTACACGATAAATCGAAAATTTCCCTGACTTTAAGATTGGTTCATCAAAGTCAGCATCGCGTTTGCCAAGCCAGATATTTTGTTTCGGCAGATTGTAGAATGTGAACTTATAATTCACCATATGGTCTGATGCTTTCGGCATCGTAATCGGCCCATAAAGCGTCCAACCGTCTATGGTTTTCTGTTCTTCGAGCTTATAGGTCCCTGCTGCTGTACCATCGCCTAATGTCAGCTTATCCTTGCTTCCACGCTTAAGCCATTTGTGCTGAACATCATAGTAATACAAGTTGTTTTTGTTTCCGGTTTTCTTTTCGGCTATGGCATAAGTCTTGCCGAATTCCGTGCGGAATACCGCTCCGGATTCTGTGATATAGGTACCGTCGATGCTTGTATTTTTTTCCGCAACATAGACCCATTTCTTTGTACTTTCATTCCATTCATAGAGGCGTACTGCGCTGCCTTCCACATAGGTTCCTCTCGAATCAGCTGCCGTCATATCTTTTGTCTGGTTATAGTTTCGATTTGACACGGCAACCGTGATACTGCAAGTTGCCTGCTTTGGGGTGTTCTCGAGGACAAGCACCTTCGTCTCGTCAATCGTACCGCCCTTAACCGTGGTGCTGCGAATGCGATCGCTTGCGTTGCTTGGAAGATTGTAGCCGAGCGGGGCGGTTACTTCCTCTACATACAGTTTAATGTCTTTACCTAGCAAGTTATACGGAATCCATCCGACCATTGTCGTCGTGTCGTTTCCATATGCGGGAACAAGCTTTCCGTCCTTCCCTTGGACAAGATATGTCTTATCTTTTGGCGCTCCTTTTTCGGCGTTGAAAATGTTGTACTTTATGCCATTGTAAGTTTTGGTTTCATAGAATTTATTCTTTGTGCTTGTGTTGGTTTTGTAACAATATACCCCAAGATATACTCTCTTGGCTTCTTGGGGACCAATTGGGGATAGTCCGTTCGAACCATCTACGTCATTTTCTAAATAATAAACATTGAATTTTGCACCGTCATATATTTGTTCTTTTGTTTTTGAATCAATCTTTTTGAAAGTCAGACCTACAAGCGGTGTCTCATCATAAAGTTTATTATCAAAAAACACAAGCTGCGCTTTCTGTATCATTTTGGCCTTGTTTGCCTCTATGCCGGTCTTGCCTATCATGGTTTGATCAAATTCCGGCTTACTTACATATATATCCTGCCGAATTCCGCCTTTCGGAAGATAATACTGCGGACCAGTCGCGGTTTCCACGAACGCGTACCATCCCGACTCCACATTTGAGAAGAATTTATATGCCTTGTTATTTGTTGCGATGTTTTTATTATTTTTGTATACATCTTTTGGCAAAGCCGCGCCCTTACCGCTGATTTTGTACACGTCAAATCGCGCTTCAGGAACCACATACTGTCCTGAACCGAGTTTTTTGAGTGACATATTGCACATACCGGAGAAATTGTGAATGACATCGTAGTTTGTTGTGTAACCCTGTTCTTTCTTCCAGTCAATTTTTCCATCTGCGTCCGGCTTTGGAAGATCATAGTTGTCATCATAGACTTCTACCGTAAATGCTCCCATGCAGTATTTGCCGTCCACCATTTGGTGATTCTGCGCCCACGGGGTATACTTGTCCTTATCATATCCACTTTTATTGGCTATCACATAATATTTGCCTGCCGGAAGACGTTTCTTAATAATACCGTTTTGATCTGCTGTCAGTGTTACGTCCTTGCCGTTTTCTTTATATCTGACAATCTTACCATCTTTTTCGTAATATAAATCCAGCTTGTATCCCGCATATGCGGTGGATACCGGCTTAATCTGATTCGAAGGGGTCAAATAGTTGATTTCCCTTTCGGATTTTAAATCAAGATCCCATTTAATCACACCGAAATACAGCATCCCCGTATTTGCCTCGTTGACAATCGGGTTTTCGGCGGTTCCGTAATATTTATTGTCACTTGCCTTGAAACCTTTGAATTTCGCAAGATCCGCAACGACTTCTACCTCATAAATTTCCTCGTTTGGCTTATAGCCGTTCGGCATCAATTCCTTCGCGTAATATATTCCTACGGGAATCTTGTTCAAATAGCCGTTTCCGTCGCTTTCTGTTTTGATTGTATGGGGGGCTTTTTTTGAAACATCATTGACATCTTGTTTATTACGATATAGCTCGAATTCAACTCCGCCAAACGGCACTTCTTTTCCATCCTTGGTCTTTCTTACCTTCTGCACGGCGATAGAGCCGAAATCTTTGTTCACATTCGTAAACTCCACTGTCGCAGTGCCGCCGCTTCTTGGAACGGTGACCTGCATCGGATTCTGTTTTGCACCGAAGTCCTTGATTGCACCGGTTTCTTTGACATAGTAGGTTCCTGCAGGCATGTAATCAAAGACTGCATTCCCACGTTCTGTACTGTAAGTGGCGATGGCATCCTTATCTGCCACTGTCTTCGCGACTTTGGTGCAGGCGCTGTCCGTATAAAGAGTAAACGTCAATGCAGAGGACATCGGAAATTCCTTCTCAGCTTTTTCATCATAGACGCGCTTTACTTCTTTCCCGTCCTGTGGGTAAACAAGATATTTGTTTAATACAATCTGTCCGATTCCTTTTCGGATAACATAGCTCGCCAAAGCCTCATCGGCATCGGAGGCCGCTGCCTCTCCAAGAAGTTGATAATTCAGCTTAGCTTCATTTTGTACTTGGAAAGTTCGGATAACCTTCTCGTTGGCATCAATTAGAAACGCGTCTTTATTGTACGCCAAACGAACCGTGTACTTCGTATACTGCGGTGACTCTCCGATGATGTCCGTCTTCGGGTTCGGATCATAGGTGTTATATTGGTTAAATGTAATGTTTTTTGTCGTTCCTTGGATGTAATTCGAAGTGCTAGATTGATAAACTGTTTTTTCTTCGATGCCGTAAGCTGAAACCGCGTTTTTTATAACGGTCACTGCTTCCGGCCAAATGTCTTTTTTGATTTTACTGCCGTCTTGGTTAATTTGTACCAACTGCGGTATGAACTCTGTGATCTGATATGTGTTGTCTTGAAAATTAAGCCGACCATATCGGTCGTATTCTTCTGTGGAAGTGCTATATAAGAATTTGCTGCCGTTCTCCTTTGCTCCTTGGAGGCCGGCCGCGATTTCAAAGGAAAATACAACTTGGTTGCCGATTTCTTCGGTCTTTATCCATGTTTTAAGAAGCCCCCAAGCATCACTTGCTTTTGCAGCATGTTTGGTTTCCGGAATATCTCCGGTTATGTTAATCTTTTCTCTTCTCGGATTTTCCGTCTTATCAAGATATACGTCTGTGTCAAGTGACCATTTCGCTCCGCTGAATATGAATTCTTCTCCGTTTGCTACACCTCCGTTATCCAGAAGTTTCAGCTTGATGTCCTTACCTTTGTTTGTCTGCCCTTCAAAGTCTCCGTCATACAGTTTTGGGAATTTAACAACAAGATTTTTCCCTGAAGTATCCAAATATTTTTTATCTACAGCTGTCACGCCTTTCGGAAGCGGAATTGTAACCTTTACATCCTCATATTCGTCAAACATCTGCGAGGGAGGTAGATCAGCCTGATATGTATGCGTCATAATTCGCGGCAAATCCAACCGTATATTCAGGTTAAACGGTTGTCCGACCGGAGCAGAAGCATCCGCAGTAATAACTGCCGTTACTTGCCCTGGCAGTTCATGTTTTACTTTGTCTAAGATTTCTTTCTGCGGGGATGTCACGCTATCCGCGTATGACAACATGTCAACTGTTGCGCTCAGTGCCATCGCAAGTATGAGCACTGCTACAAGAAGTCGTTTGATCAGTTGTAAATCCTTACTCATTTTACTCCTCCTACTACTGTGTTCCATTGTTCTGACTATGAAAGAAAGCATGGACAGAATCAGTATTCCGTCCTAAAGAGGATGTTTCGTAAGCTATTTTGAATAGGAATTTTGCATAAAACGCGCTACATCGCAGGGCAGTTCGCGGCATCTGTGTAAATTCAAAAATAATTTCTTGCATGCAAAGACAAACCCAATGTTCATTGCTGTCATTGGCTTTTTGTGTTGTTTTGATTATGTAAATCTTACCTTTTTTTCACAAAATAACTAGAAAAATATACAAAAAGTTTGAGATTTGGTTGACATAACTTACATTTTCCGTTATACTTTAACGAAATAGAGTGATATTTCACGAAATCAACGGACGGAATACTGATTCTGTCTTTTTTCGCTTTCTACCCCTTCGATTCACCTTGTCAGCAGATTAATCTAAGTGATTCCAGCTTACGTCTGTGCTCGCGCTCTGTTTCCCGCAGATAAATGCGGGTGGTTTCCATACTGCTGTGTCCGAGTACATCCGCAAGCTCCGCGATATTTCCGCTCACCGCAAAGAATAACCGCGCGAACAGATGCCTAAGATTGTGCGGGAAAACCTTTTCTGCCGCTACCTTCGCGTCTTCACAGAGTTTTTTCATCTCTGCCCATATTTGTTTTCTTCCAATCGGCTTTCCGCTCTTTGTTTTAAAAATAACCCCTGCTGTCAGATTGTTCTTTCGCGCGTATTTTTTTAACTTGACGCAAAGCTTGCCCGGAAGCAGAACGCAGCGGTCTTTTCCCTTCAGGCGGATATGCACGCTTCCCCTTTCGATGTTCTCTACCGTAACATACTGAAGCTCGGACACGCGCATCCCTGTCGCGCCAATTGTCTCAATCATCATCGCGAGGCGCTCCTTCCCTTCTTTTGCCGCAGTTCGTATCAGTTTCTCATATTCCTCTTTTGTGATCTGCCGTTCCGGTTTTATATAGCTTCTTCTCTGTGTTTTAACATATTTAAGTCTGCAGTCCGGTTTTTGCATAAAATCCGCATATGCATTCACAGCGGCAATCGCGGCGTTTATGGTTGACGGCGCACTGCTTCGCGTTAAAAGAAACGCTTTCCACGCACAGCTTTTTTCACGGCTCATGCTCTCTGCCTCTTTGTAATTTTCTTCTTCCCACTTCCGATAGTTTGCAATGTCTCGCGTGTATTTTTCTATCGTCGCGGGGCTTAATTCTTTTTCTTTCAGATAACGCTCAAAATCCTTCATGTCTCCCCTCCTTATGCTTCTGATGGTTTCAATATAGCACAGAAAGTATGTGTAAAATACAATCATTATCATTGTATAAATGTTTATTTTTATACAAATTGTTTTTTAATTATTTTATCGATACTTTTTTAACAATTCAGATTGATATTTTTTTAACTATACGTTATCATTTTAGTAAGACGAATTATATACTGCTAGTTTTGTGAAAGGACAGGTGCTGTTATGAAAAGCTTAGAATTTATCCTACAAAAATTTTCTTGCGTTCTTCTCTTTGTTTTCATGCTGATTTCGCTGACTTCCATCTCTTATGCCGGCGAGCCCGCTCTAAACAACGAGTATCGCTCCGCGGAACAAATTCGTTCCTTTTGTAATGCCCATCCGATTGATTCGACCTCTCTCGGTGATTCGTATGTTTTCTCCTATCAAACACTTCCGATTCTCCATGATTCCTATGAGCCCGGCATGCTTTCTAAAAAGGCGCTCACGTCTCCGCTCAATATGATCGCGAATATCCGCTATATCGCGGGCCTTCCCGCAGATCTTAAACTTTCGAGTGATTACAATCGTATGGCGCAGGCCGCTTCCCTGGTGAGTTATTCTAATCATTCCATTTCCCATTATCCCGCTCTTCCTTCGAATATGTCATCAAAAACGGCAAAAACAGGCAAAAAAGCTTGCGCTGAATCTAACCTTGCATGGGATTCCTGGCAAAACACTTCTCTCGAATATTCCATCTTAAATGTCTGGATGAAAGATGACAGTCCGTCGAATATCAAGGCACTTGGCCACCGACGCTGGATTTTATCTCCTGAGATGAAGAAAACAGGTTTCGGCGCCGTCTCCGGTTCTCGCGGCACCTATGCTTGTATGTATGTTTTTGATTTCAGCAGGAAAGTAAAAAAGAATTATCAAGTAGCGTGGCCCGCTCAGCAAATGCCGGTTTCCTATTTTCCGGAAGGCACACCATGGAGTCTTTCGCTTGGTAAGACGCTGAAGGCAGAAAAGATTACGGTGACTCTGACAAGAGTTTCTGATGGAACTATCTGGAGATTTTCAAAGAAGGTAGCCGATGGTGATTTTTATATCAGCAATGAAGCTTATGGGCAGGAAGGCTGCATCATCTTTAATCCAAAAGGAATCGGCCGCTGTAATGCCGGTGATAGGTTCCGTGTTAACATTACAGGCGCGGGCAAAGAAATATGCTACGAGGTGAATTTCTTCTAAAGATCATTCGCTTTCAAAAAAAGGAAAACTGCAAAGTTTACACCCACTTTGCAGTTCCCTTATACATCAATTTCTGTTCCTGAAATCATTGATGTCCTGTGATAGATTTCTTCGCGGCAAGTTCACCGCAAAAGTCAGTTTGCTTTTGCCAATGTCCTGTGGCTATCGCACAGCGTTATTCTCGGATAAAAAAACCACGACAAGACGGGCAAGGCTTAAAGTGCCTGCCCGCCCTGATTTGATGCTGCGTCGTTTTATGTAAGATTCTCTATTTTATATTCTCTTACGCTTTCGATCGAAAGCAACTGTGCCCAACAGTGCGCCGACGCTGAGAAGCAGAAGAACAAGCCAAATTGTCATGCCAGTGTTGTCTCCGGTCTTTGGAACCTTCTCCATAGTGTCCGACTTCTTTGTTTTCCCTGTCTGCTTGTTTCCGGTATCGACCATGTCTTTGTTATCACCTTGGTTGTTGTCCGGATTGACAACAGCTTCGCCGCCTTGGTTGCTTCCATTGCTGCCCGGTTTAATCGTGCTGCCGCCGCCACTTGGTGGGTACACCGGCGTTACCGAAGTTGAGGTCTCATGCTTGTCACAGTTCACCCAAATGCCCATCGGCTTGACATCTTCTTTCGGCATCCACATCTTCTTTTCTTCATCGTATTTCACTACAAATGTCAAACCTTCGGTGGTTTGTTTCGTATTTACTGTGTGTGGGATACCCGTGTCCGTGCTGTACTGATTGCAGTATACCGATGGAATCAGCCTAAGCGTACTTTCGTACATGTCCCCTTCGCGCGTTGGCACTGTCGATGTGAAGCCTCCGTTGAGCAGACCGTAATACTTACCGGACTTCTGACCGTCCTGTGTGTTCGCACAAAGTACCGCAACGATTTTATCGTTCAATCCGCTGATGTTGTCAATCGTAGGATACATCGGCAGATTCGGTGTTTGATTTTCATGGTCATTATTGCATGTGAAATGAAGTTTTTTATCTTCAGGCATTGCACCGTCAAGTACCCACTTGCCTCCTTCATATTTCATCTTGAACTGAATCGGGGTAGTGAAATCAGAAGAATAGTTCAGATCTGCAGAATGTTTTGTTCCTGTGTCAGCATCAAACTTTTTCAAATAGGTACTTTTTTTAATTTGGACAATAACCGTCCATTTCCCATTCTCCTTGATCACCTTGCCATCCGTAGTAAAGCCTCCTGGCAGCTGCCCGTACGCCTTACTCTCATCTGTCGTTGTGCAGATGCAGGTGACAAGATTTTCAGGAATCGTAATGTATTCCAAATCCGTTTCTAAATTAAATGTCGGCGCGGTTTCCTGCGCCATCGCCATCGTTGGGAGCATGCCCACTGCCATGATAAGGCTAAGCAGGATGCCCAGTATTCTTTTTTTCATTGTATTCGCCTCCTCCTGTTATTGGAAAAAGTGATTGCTCTTTTTTTGCTTCTCGGCAAACGTTCTCGCCGCTAAGCAGGGGAATCGTCCCTTGCCGCCGTTCTTGCGGTTACGCGGGCAGGAACGAAACGAATTCATTTATTCCATATCACCCCCGTTCATAAAGACGCAAACAGGCGCGTCCCGCCCGTAGTAATATCGGGCAGGCCGCGCCTGTTTGGCATATTCAAAACAGAAAGCACAGATAGATCTAGTCTGTCTGTCTGTCTGTCTGTCTGTCTGTCTGTCTGTCTGTCGCAAGAATTATGCCATTTCTAAACTGTACCCTATAAAGTGGACACACCTGTTTCATAATTTTCTCCTTTTCGGACACCGTTTTTTTATCGGTATCCCCATAAACTGGACATATTTTTTATTCAAAACCCTATTTCTCAGACACACTTTTGCTTGTGTTTCGAGTATAATAGGATTACACACGGAGGTTATACAAATGACAAACTATCATTGCCCTACTCGTTTTACCCCTGAGCAGATGAAGGTTCTCTCTGCCAATCCTTTTACCTACAAAGTCTCAGCCATATACATCCACTATACCCTTGAATTTAAGAACCTCTTTCTGGCTCACTATGAAGCCGGAGAGCCCGTCAAGGATATTTTCGCTGCCTTTGGCTATGACCCTGCTATCTTAGGCGACAATCGAATGTACGCCTTTGCAAGACGCATATCCAAACAAGCCAAGGAGGGGAAAGTCCCAACGGAAGATTCGTCTTCCGTTAAAATCCAAAAGCCTGCCAAAGTAGACTACAACACCCTGCCCGCACAGCAATCGGTCTCCGCCATGCAACGTGAAATCGCTTACCTTCGCCAGCAGATTGAATTTCTAAAAAAAATTACCGAGCTGGACAACGACAGAAAGCCGAGGACTTAATCATGGATCGACCAAGTGCCAAATATGAAATCATTCACTCCATCGTCTCACAAAAGGACAATCTGCAGAATGTCAAAGAACTCTGCAATATCGCCGGAGTGTCCAGATCCGGTTATTACAACTGGCTTGCTTCCGAGGACAAACGCCTTGAACGCGAAGCTAAAGATAAACACGATTTTGAATTAATTCTGAATGCCTACTCCTTCCGAGGTTATGATAAAGGTATTCGTGGCATCCATATGCGCCTTTTGCATATGGATCCGCCCGTTTTAATGAACATCAAGAAGATACAGCGTCTCATGCGTAAATACGGGCTTTCCTGCCCGATCCGCAAAGCAAATCCCTATCGCAGGATGGCAAAAGCTTTGAAAACGGATGCGGTTTCGGAGAATCTTCTGAATCGTCAGTTCAAAGAGCACGGCCCCAGAAAGGTTCTCCTTACGGATATTACCTACATCCCTTGCTGCGGTGTGTTCTTCTATCTGTCCGCCATCAAGGATGCTTACACGATGCAAATCCTTGCTTATGTGTTAAGTGAATCCCTTGAAATTGATTTTGTGCTTGAAACGGTAAATCTGCTGCTTTCCAATTACGGTCAGACGCTTGATTGTGAAACACTCATTCACTCTGACTATACCGAAGAAAATACTATGCCGAAAAAATGTAGAGTCTCCCGTGCCAAGTACGCTTGAAGATATTTCTTCGGCATAGTTTTTCAGCTATCATTGAAGTACCGATAAACTTTCAAAAAAAGGAGGTACTTCAAAAATGAACATTGACAACTTATGTGGCTTATTGCTCGATTCCCTCAAGGATGCCAAGTACAACGAGAACACCATTTTTAACTATGAAGGCGTCATCCGCAGATTCAAGGCATTTTGCAAAGAACATGGTGTGACCGAGTACACGCCTGAATTCGGACAGCTTTATGCGGATGATGTCATCAGCAAAAAAACTGGGAAGTTCAGCAAGCAGCGATACTTCTCTCAGGGACGGTTTATCCGTCTCTTGAATTCTTATCTCAACACCGGATCTTTTGATCTTGCAGCAACAAAGCGAGGACGCTTCTCACCATCAAATAAGCCACATCTGGAGAAATACGATGGTTTCGTGTCTTTTCTCCGGAAGCGGTATGACAGGGAGAGCACCGTATTGTTCTATGATTACCAGATGCTGTACTTTCTGCAGTACCTTGATGGCTGCGGCATTTATGAAACCGATGATATAACTGCGCAGGACGTTCATGGCTACATGGCCTCTTTGGAACAGAGCCGGCAGAGGGGTGCGCTTTGCGGCCTCAACCTTATTCTGAAATATCTGGAACGGGACGACCTTTCGGATGCGATCAAGGGCATCCATGCATTCCGTAGCAGAAGGATCGTCCCCACACTCACGGCTGACGAGCTTTCCCGGCTTGACAGCGTCCTGGACTCTCCCGATGTGAGCAGAAAGGACGCCGCCATAGTTACGATCGGGCTTGCGACAGGCATACGCGCGGTTGACCTGATAAACTTACGCCTTTCGGACATAGACTGGAACAGTGAGACGATCTCCTTTACCCAAAGCAAAACGGGCAACCCCGTCTGCATCCCGCTCACGGTCTCGGTCGGAAACGCCATAGCAAGATATATCGTCGAGGAAAGGCCTGAAGCCCCCAATGACTACCTGTTTGTCAGGGAACTTGCGCCGTTCGGGCCGCTTGGCGGGCACAGCTCCTGCTATTTCTGCGTCAAGCGGGTTTTTGAACGAGCCGGGATTTCAAAGGACGGGCGCATATGGGGAACGCATATGCTGCGACATAATGCGGCATCCACCATGGTAAAAAATGGTGTTCCGATAGAGACCATAGCGGCAGTCCTAGGCCATTCCGACACGGATTCGGCTGACATATACATCACCACGGACGAAGAACGACTTCGCGAATGCGTCCTGCCATTGGCAGACATTATGCGGGAGGTGGTCTCATGAATGGATATGTCAGCAGGCTGGCGGACAAGCTGTGTGCATTTGTTTCCTTCAAGAATGCACTTGGCATAAAATACGAAACCTGCCAGGTCCATCTGCGCCAGCTTGACCAATACAATCTTGCGCACGGAAACTATGGCACCCTGACAAAGGAAGTGGCCGAGGGCTGGGCACTCGAACGGGCGGCAAGGACCGAGGGCAGGGATCGCAGCTGGATTCCGCCCATTCGCGAGTTCGGGCGCTATCTCAGAAGTATCGGCGATACCGAAGCTTATGTGCTTGACGACCGATTCGCAATACAACATTACCATGCAGAAGTCTACCTGATGACGCAGGCGGAGATACGGCGTTTCTTTGCCGAATGTGATTCCTGTGCTGCCCGTTCACAGACACCCGTTAAATCATACGTGCTACCGGCATTGTATCGGTTCCTTTACTGCTGTGGCGTCCGCTGCTGCGAAGCAAGACGGCTCAAATGCGAGGATGTCCATCTTGATGAGGGATACCTTGACATCCTAAAGTCCAAGGCTCACAGGGATCGCAGGCTGTACATTTCCAAGGAGCTTGCAGAGTATCTGAAGGAGTATGATAAGGCTGTTTCCGAATGCCTCCCCGGAAGGGAGTGTTTCTTTTCCGGAATAAACGGCGGCATGATCGGTTCATGCACGATATCCGCAAATTTCAGGGGCATATGGCTTTCCGCCGGCCTCAAGTGCGATGGAAAAGTCAAGCCAAGAGCCTATGACTTCCGCCACCACTTCGCTTGTGCAAACATCATGCGGTGGTCAGAATCGGGCAAAAACGTACACGCAATGTTGCCTTACCTTATGAGGTACATGGGACACTCCACGCTTGAGAGCACGTATTATTACATACACCTTATCCCAGACTATTTTCCAAAGCTCTCAGCGCTCACCGCCTCTCTGGAGGAACTGATACCGGAGGTGGAAAGCGATGAAGTATAAGCGTAAGAAAGAAAAAAGCTTCTGGGTGCTCGCACGCTCTTACCTGCACGATTACATGCCTGCCGTAAGAAACCTTTCAAACAAGTCGGTTGATGCCTACAAACAGTCGCTGAAAACTTACCTGCGCTTCCTGGATGAGAAAAAATCCATCAGCGATGAAAAAGTGGATTTCGAGGCTTTCTCAAGGGACTATGTCAAGGAGTTTATCAAATGGCTTTCAGATGCCGGCTATTCGGCAAAAACCGTGAACCTGAGGCTCACCGCTATCCGTTCTTTCCTGAAATACTGCGGTGAGGAGGACTTTGAGCTTCGCGGAATCTACGATGGAGTCTGTCAGATCAAAAAGCTCAAGGAGCCTAAAAAACCGATAGAGTATCTTCAGCCTGATGCAACGTCGGCAATACTGTCGGCCTATGATACCCGGACATCCAAGCACAGGCGGAATCGCATGATGCTCATCCTCATGTATGACTCGGGCGCGAGGGTTCAGGAACTTGCAGACATGGACGCCACTTCGCTTCATCTGGAAGATGCGAATCCGTATGTCACCCTCATAGGCAAGGGCCGCAAGAGCCGAAATGTCCCGATAATGAAGAAAACCGTTGAACACCTTAAGGCTTATCTGAACGAATTTCATGCGGACGGGGATACGGAGCCATTATTTTACGGCAATCATGGCGGCAGGCATTGCAGACTTTCCACGGACAGCATCAGCCTGATCCTCAAGGATGCAGCCAGTATCGCCCGCAAGGCATGCGATAGCGTTCCCGAGAATGTCCACTGCCACCTTATGCGCAAAACAAAGGCCATGGATTTATACAAAAATGGTGTGCCACTTCCGTTTATTATGCAGTTGTTGGGTCATGAAAGTATGTCTACCACCTCTGGTTTCTATGCGTTCGCGACGCTTGAAATGATGAGCGAGGCTATTAACAAGGCGGCTCCGTCGCCGAACACTGATGAAAAGCTTTGGCTGAAGGAGGATATCAAAAAGGTGATTTACTCTTTGGACTGATGACAAAAACTATGCCGAAGAAATATCTTCAAGCGTACTTGGCACGGGAGGCTCTACATTTTTTCGGCATAGTATTTTCTTCGGTATAGTCACTGTGAATGATCAAAGGTAGATCGGTTCTGCGCCTTGCTTTTGCTTTCTCGATGGTGTCGATGACGCAGGATACCTCCATGGTTTGCGAGAGCGTCCAGGCAATGATCTTGCGTGAATAAAGGTCCTTGATACTGGTCAGGTAAACGAATCCGTCCCATGTCCAAATGTAAGTGATATCCGTGCACCAAACAGCATTGGGACGCTCTGGATGAAATTTTTCATTCAGGATATTGTGGAGTTCCTCACTGAAGTCAGAATCCCGCGTGGTGATGGTGTATGGCTTGACCCACTGTGCCTTGATGCCCATTTCCCGCATATATTTTCCAACGGTCCGTTCAGAGATCGTGAGGCCTGCTTTGCGCAGTTCGCGTGTGATCTTCGGAGCGCCGTAAATCTGTTTGGAAGCATCGTAAGCAGCCCTGATCTGATCCTTTACAGCGTCTTTGCGCTGCTGAGAAGCAGAGGGTTTGTGACGAAGGAAAGCATGGAAGCCGGAACGGGAAACGCCTAGTCTTTTCAGCACTCCGGAGATGGAGAAATGGCGTTTGCAAATGGATGCAGACTCCATCTTGGCAGCCACTTCTGCGTAGATAGCGGTTGTTAGTCTTTTCCTAGAATGCTGATGGCTTTTTTTAAGATATCGAGGGCATCTTGTGTGTCCCGAAGCTCACGCTTGAGGCGAGCGATTTCCATGGCTTCTTCGGAAGCATAGTGGCCGGAGCCCACCGTGGGGATATCGCCGTCGAAATTACGATATTGAGAAAGCCAACGACTGAGAGTACTGAGGCCGATGCCAAGATTTTTGGCGCATTCTGACTGCGTCAGATCCGGATGCTCTTTGACATAGCGGACGGCATCCAGCTTAAATTGCTTATCGTGTTGTTTGCTTTGTTTGGACATGTGAAAGTTCCTCCTTGTGATCTATGATAACATATTTTAAGAGAGAAACCTCACTTTAATTTGTTCTATTTATATTCTAACACCAGAGAGGATTGGGCAACTATTGTATGTCTTGTTGGGGGTGGACAAGAAATTAATACAGGTGAGGCAGGAATTGCAGAATGGATCAAATCATTAAATGAAATCTTCAGACATTGGAAAGTATATATATCACCTATGTTGACAGAAGCTGAATATGCTGAAGGAAGAGTCAATGAGCTACTAGAAAAAAATACAAATGCAACATATGCTGAAGAATTGCATCTAGGGGTATCTCTTCGCTCTTATAGAGCGGAGAAGCTATCAGCTTTTGTACACTCTTTGCTTGAGATTGATGGAAATGCAAGTTCAATATACAGGGAGATAGGTGATAAATATCCTATTGTTATGACTCGTGATCTGGAAAAAGCAAGGTGATGGTTGCAAGAAAAAGTTCGCAGCACAGAACGAACTGGAGTGTTAATTTCAAAGGAATCTGCGCGTTATAAACCATTAGGAATACATGTGTTGCAGTCCAGTGATAAAGATGCAGTTCACTGGTTCTTAGATGATAAAACTGATATAAGATCATCAAATTATCTTGAGGATGCCGCTACAGAAATACAGGTTCAAGGTTTGGAGTTGGATTATACCTGCATACTGTGGGATGCAGACATGCGCTATATAGATGGCAAATGGCACTTTTATAAATTTAGTGCACAGAGTAAGCCTTCAAACTGGAATGAGATTCTTGCTACAACTGAGAATAAACAAGAGCAAATGAAATATATGCTAAATGCATATAGAGTATTGCTTACCAGAGCGAGAGCTGGAATGATAATTTGTATTCCAGAGAGGAACAGCCATAAAAATGCAAATGGTTTTTGGGAGGATAGTACACGTTTACCAGAATACTACGATGGAAGCTACGAGTATCTTAGAAGTCCAGGGATTAAGGAGATTTAATGAGATTATTTTTTTAAATCAAATATTTTCATTGTTATTGGGGAAAGGCGTAATTTCAAATGGCAGCAGAAAAGAGAGTAAAAAAATATATAAGTTGCTATGATTCGCTCATGGCTGAGTGGGATTGGGAAAGAAACGATGCCGAAAACATCTTCCCCGATAAGATCCCTGATGGATCACATAAAAAAGTTTGGTGGAAATGCAATGAAGGTCATACGTGGCAAGCTTCTGTTGCTAATAGAGCTAGACAAGGGCGAGGATGCCCATATTGTGCAGGTCAACTGCCGATAGTAGGAGAAAATGATTTGCTTACAGTAAATCCTACACTTGCAAAAGAATGGCATCCTACTAAAAATGGAGATTTAGCACCATATGATGTTACGGCTGGATCGCATAGGAAAGTCTGGTGGTTATGTGAAGAAGGCCATGAATGGCAATCTATAATTAAGAGTAGAAACAAAGGGGTTGGGTGCCCATATTGTTCTAATAAGCGAGTTGTTCCAGGCAAAAATGATTTATTTACTATTAATCCGGAATTGGCAAAAGAATGGCATCCCACTAAGAATGGAGAGTTAACTCCGCAACAGTTTACCTTTGGAAGTGGTAAAAAGGTATGGTGGATTTGTAAGAATGGACATGAGTTTTATAAAAGTATTGATGCGAGAAGAAAGAATCCTAATTGCCCTATATGTTCATCAAGACGTAGAACATCATTCCCAGAACAGGCAATATATTACTATGTGAAACAAGTTTTTCCGGATGCAATTAATAGCTATAAAGATATTTTCGCTAATAATTCAAGAATGGAATTAGATATATATATACCATCCATAAAAGTTGGGATTGAATACGATGGGAAAGCGTTTCACTCTGAAACAGCTAACATTTTAAGAGATGCTAAAAAGTATACGATATGTAAAGAAAATGGAATTATTTTAGTTCGGATAACAGATAATCTTAAATATAATCCTATTATTAAATATGATCATAAAATAGAAATTCCAGATCAATCATCTAAACATCTAAATTATGCGATCTCTCTGTTATTATACAAGCTTGAAAGATTGGAAGTCGTAGTAGATGTAGACAAAGACCGTAAAGACATACTTTCTTATTTAACTGCAACTGATAAATCACTTGCTTCCGAATTTCCTGAAGTTGCAGAAGAATGGGATTATGAGAAAAATGGAAAGCTACTACCACAAATGATACATCCTGGTTCTAATGAAAGAGTCTGGTGGAAGTGTAAAGATTGTGGTGAGTCATGGAAAACATCTGTTGCAGAGCGAACAAAAAGAGATAAAACAGGTTGCCCAAGGTGCTCGGTATTTAGAGGTGCGAAGAAACATCATGAGACAATTCTGAGGAAAAAAGGGAGTGTTGTAGAAACGCACAGCTGGATACTAGATTCATGGGACTATGAGAAAAATAACGTATCTCCATATGATGTTATATCAGGTAGTGGAAGAAAAATATGGTTGAAGTGTGATAAATGCGGATATACATGGGAAGCAACAGTAAATCACATTACAAAACGAGGCATCAATTGTCCTTGCTGCATCAACAAAGTTGTTGTTCCTGGCGTAAATGATTTAGCCACAACTCATCCGCAACTTCTCGAGGATTGGGACTACGAAAACAATATCTTATTACCAACTCAAACAGTTGCGGGTACAAGCAAGAAGATATTCTGGAAATGTCATAAATGCGGTCACATGTGGCAAGCGTCAGGTGCAACTAGAGTTAAAGGAACTGGATGTATAAAATGCTATCGAGAAAGAAGACACATGACAAAAAGTAAATGATAGTGTTCAGATAACCCAGTAACCTACAATCAAAAAACAAGATACTTCTATTCAATATATAAAGATGGAATTTCGGAAACAGTGTTTCCGGAATTTATGAGTACTCTAACTTTTTTTCAATGGTTACAGACTGTTTAGGACTATAGACGACAAGGTACGAGGTTGCGCTTAGGTTTCGACAACCCAACAACCGACAACTGAAATTTTTTTTAGAAATTCCCTAAAAAACCTTGACATTCACGGGTACCGGCAAAACTTATGCTGCTGCTTTTGCGATGAGTGAACTGGGATTTAAAAGAGTGCTTTTTGTTGTGCATAGAAAGCAAATCGCGAAACAGGCAAAAGCTTCTTTTGAACGTGTTTTTGGGAGTGGAATCAAGACAGGAATCTTATCCGGGAATGCGCGTGACTTTAACGCTGATTTTCTGTTCGCTACTGTACAAACTTTAAGTAAGCAGGAAAACTTAAAGGCTTTTTCGCGTGATTATTTCGAAGCGTGCATCTACGACGAAGCGCACCATACCAGCGCGGACAGTTACAAAAAAGTTATGGATTACTTTGAACCCTCGTTTACACTTGGGATGACGGCAACACCGGATAAACGTGATGACAATATCGAAGGCAGAAACATCTATGAAATCCGTGGTCACACGTCCGGACGCGTTTTTCCCCTCGTGATGCTTTTTTTTGGCTCAAATTATGATTTGGATCAAGTCTTATGCAGCAAGACTATTTTCGCAAGCTCGTTGACAAGAAAACGAATGTTCAATATAATGAAGAAAACATCGCTGCGCGGAAAAAAGAAAGGATGGGACGATGGAACTGAACGGAAAAGACTATACCATACAGGCGGTCATGCTGCTGACCATATTGGTTTTATTTTTTTTACAGTATGTCCTCTGCAAAAAAGCGAAGAATCCATGGATCCGCGCGATCCCTTTTTTAGCGCCGCTTGCGGCACTGATCGGAGCTGCGGCATGTGCGCTGTCACCGGCAGGCGGCTTTATGGATTTTCGTATGCTGGGAGCGCTTTTGTGCGGGATCTACGCGATCATCTGTCTGGTGCCGATCCTGATCGCGCGATTTGTTTATCGAAGAAAACACAGTAGGAGGATGGTAAGATGAATGCAAATTTTAGGATAAAGGATGCTGCATAAAATGGATGTTCTGCGAATTTTTGATAATAGTAATTTGGGAAGCTATTATAAAGCTATTATAAATTTCTTGTAAAATACGAGCCGGAATATAGAATCCGCGTTGGAGAAGATGAAGAAAAGGTCATCGAATTCGTTTCCAAAAAGCTTGCGAACGGAAAACGGATTCACGAGCTGCGGCTTTTGAAACGAATGCTGACCTATACACAAGGCGTTGCGTTGTTTCATGGGCTGCAGACAGATCTTGACCATGACTATGGTATTCACATGAATCAAAATCAAATGGAAAATATCGTAAACGTCATGACAAACAAATTTCCGTCCGGCGGAAACAGAGGCACTTACGCAGAGTGTGTTTTCTTGGAAAAGGACAAGGCAAACGAGCAAGATTATCGGACCGCAAAGTCGTTTGCGAAGATGCTGGAAAACGCGGAGTTTCGCGATATTTTAAAGGAGCTTGTTGAATTTGGAATCAGCCGCTACGAAAGAGATTTTTCGAACACTTATCGGAATACGAACTTTGTTTTGTATCAAAAGTATACTTATGAGGATGTTTGCAGGCTCTTGAATTGGGAAAGAAACGAAGTGCCGCTGAACATTGGCGGCTATAAGTTTGATAAAAAGACAAAAACTTTTCCGGTGTTCATCAATTATGACAAGGCAGAAGATATCAGTGATACGACGAAATATGAGGACCACTTTGCCGGAAATCATACGCTGATCGCGATATCAAAGTCCGGCCGGAGCGTAAACTCTGAGGATGTGCAGAATTTCCTGCATGCGCAGGAACGCGGAATTCAGGTGCATTTATTCGTAAGAAAGAATAAGGATGATAGTATTTCGAAAGAGTTCTATTACTTGGGGAATATGCGCGCGAGCGGAAAATGCAGGGAATTTATAATGCCCAAAACGGACAAAAAAGCGGTCGAAATCGAGTGGCTGCTGGATGTTCCGGTACGTGAAGATATTTATGAATACATTGTTAATGCATAGAGGTGAAAAATGAAGACGATACGTGTGGTCGCCGCAGTCATAAAAGCGGTAAATGAAGCAGGAGTGCCTATGATTTTTGCGACGCAAAGAGGTTATGGAGAATTTAAGGGTGGTTGGGAATTCCCTGGCGGCAAGATTGAAGATGGCGAAACACCGCAGGAAGCGTTAAAACGTGAGATTATGGAAGAATTAGATACGGAAATCAAGGTGGGAGAATTGCTTGAGATTATCGAATATGATTATCCAACCTTCCATCTGTCGATGGATTGCTTCTGGGCAGAAATTGTTTCGGGTGATTTGATCCTCAAGGAACATGAAGCCGCAAAGTGGCTGACCATGGAAAGCTTAGATTCTGTGGATTGGCTGCCGGCGGATGTGAGACTGATCGAAACGATAAAAACATGCTGCGCCTAAAGCAGCCGCCATGAAAAACTGAATCACAGCACAGGTATGCTTAGAGCCCACTTTTTATTGGAAATTCGCAGTAAAGAAGCAGCTGACCGAGAGGTGCAGAAAAGCAGCATAAGGCCGGAGCGGGCAATCCTAATTGAATACGGTGTCAAATGGTGATGGTGACGGGAAATTATCTTGCCGCTTTTGATGATAGGATATTGACAAAAAGCAATCATTGGGTTATACTAATGATGGAAAAAAACATAAAACCTATCATACACTCTGCGGAGGATAAAGTATTGAATATAGATCAGAAAGACATAGATCAGTATCTTTCCGAGGTGAAGGAAGCTGTAGAAAAGGATAATTACCGACTTGACCGCAACGCCAAACGTCAGGATAACACCAATCTGTTTCTTGATTATGTTATTGACGAAGCAAAAGCCAAAGACATCATATTGAGCCTGATCTCAATGGATTTTTCAGAGATCCTGCAGAATGAGCATAAGGGATATGAGCACGAAAAGCTGTATGTATTCGGCAAGGATGTAACCC
>ERZ825896.33-NODE-33-length-171871-cov-5.503131_pt1 | contig 171871 bp, 245 predicted proteins | sample MGYA00519858_ERZ825896 | MGnify/ENA primary metagenome ERZ825896 (study PRJEB31778, sample SAMEA3449214) | human gut metagenome | biome: human gut; feature: human-associated habitat; material: faeces | place: United Kingdom | collected 2010/2012 ... | reverse complement strand
AAGCTTGTCAGCTACCTTAGCACCACCAAGGATTGCTACGAAAGGTCTTACCGGATTCTCAACTGCATTGCCAAGGAAGTTGATTTCCTTCTGCATTAAGTATCCAACTGCACAGTTACCACCCTTAGCACGTACAAAATCAGTAACTCCGGCAACAGAAGCATGTGCTCTGTGGGAAGATCCGAATGCATCACATACATAATCGTCACAAAGATCTGCTAATTCCTTGGAGAACTGCTCGCCGTTCTTGGTTTCTTCCGCACCACGGAAACGGGTATTCTGAAGTAAGATCACATCTCCATCGTTCATTGCTGCTACAGCTGCGGTTGCATCTGCACCTGTTACGTTGTAATCAGCGATGAATTTTACTTCCTTGCCAAGCTTCTCGGAAAGTCTCTCTGCTACAGGAGCTAAAGATTCGCCTTCGTTAGGACCATTCTTAACCTTTCCAAGATGAGAGCAAAGGATTACCTTGCCGCCATCAGCAATTAATTTGTTGATTGTAGGAAGTGCAGCCACAATACGTGTTTCATCTGTGATCTTGCCATCCTTAAGGGGAACGTTAAAGTCACAACGAACAAGGACTCTTCTTCCCTTTGCATTAAAATCGTCTACGGATTTCTTATTTAATCCCATGATTCTATCCTCCTATTTTTAAAAAAACATGCTAAATGCTCTGCCTGCTGCGCATCCATGCGGAGCTTTTTGCTTTATTAAGAAATTCCTACGGAATTTCTTATAAAGCAAAAAAGGTCCGGTCCATAAGACCGGACCTTTCGACAGGTCTTCTTTCAGATTACGAAATTAGCCTAATTCTGCGAAGTACTTAATGGTACGAACCATCTGGCTTGTGTAAGAGTTCTCATTGTCATACCAGGAAACAACTTCTACCTGAGTCTTTCCATCCGGAAGAGGGCTAACCATAGTCTGTGTAGCATCAAATAAGGAACCGAATCTCATTCCAACGATATCGGAAGAAACGATTTCTTCTTCGTTATAACCAAAGGATTCAGTAGCCTGAGCCTTCATAGCTGCGTTTACTTCTTCCTTAGTAACAGTCTTGTCTACTACTGCGAATAACAGTGTGGTAGATCCTGTAGGGGTAGGAACACGCTGTGCAGCACCGATTAACTTGCCATTCAGTTCAGGAATAACAAGACCGATTGCCTTTGCAGCACCTGTAGAGTTAGGAACGATATTAACAGCGCCTGCACGGCTTCTTCTCTTATCACCCTTTCTCTGAGGTCCGTCAAGGATCATCTGATCACCTGTGTAAGCATGAACTGTTGTCATGATACCAGACTGGATAGGTGCTAAATCGTTAAGAGCCTTAGCCATAGGTGCTAAGCAGTTTGTTGTACAAGAAGCTGCTGAAATAACTGTATCAGAAGCCTTTAATGTTTCATGGTTTACATTGTAAACGATTGTAGGAAGATCATTTCCTGCAGGTGCAGAAATAACAACCTTACGAGCTCCTGCTGTGATATGAGCGGAAGCCTTCTCCTTGGATGTATAGAAACCTGTACACTCAAGAACAACGTCTACCTTTAATTCTCCCCAAGGAAGCTTGGAAGCGTCTGCTTCTTTGTAGATTGTGATCTTCTTACCGTTAACTGTGATGGAATCCTCACCAGCTTCAACAGTCTTTGCATACTTGTATGTTCCCTGTGCTGTATCATACTTTAATAAGTGAGCAAGCATTTCAGGACTTGTTAAGTCATTGATTGCTACTACTTCATATCCTTCTGCATCGAACATCTGTCTGAATGCAAGACGACCAATACGACCAAAACCATTGATTGCTACTCTTACTGCCATTTTAATTTCCTCCTAAAATAGATAAATTAAATTTTATCATTTTTATCTTGTCCAAAATATCCACGTTTACACATGAATGATTGACAAAATTTTATCAGCAACTTTATTCTACATAATTATGTTTCAAAATTCAAGTCATATTTTAAAAAAATACTATAAATTTTTCCTTTTATAATTACGAGTACTTAGCCCATGAATTCCCTTAAAGGTGTAATATCAGATGCTGCTGCCCTCTGATATGCCGCATCTTTCTTGATACCTGCAGCTGCCGCTTCACCAAAAGCATCCTTATAATCTTCATAATAATCATATCTGGTCAGGCGTATGTTCATTTCACTGAGCAGTTCTTCCTTACGGCTCAGAGGACCTTCAAAAGACAGATCATATGCTTCCATATAAGGAACCAGTGCATTGTATTCTGCTACAAGACGTGCATTGGTCATGCTCTCCACAGGTGTACGTGCGTCAAACCAGTCCGGCATTTTAGACGGATTGAGTGGCGGAAGCGGGTCAAGTGTCTCTGTGGTTGTAGTGGTTGTTGCTGCAGCAGCTGTCTGTGTCGGCTGTGCTACCTGTGTCTCTTCTGTAAAGGTTGCAACTCTGCCTTCAGCCTTTCCATAAAGCATATAATGATTATAAAGTGCTGTTGCATCATATCCAAATGCTGCTTTCAAATCAGGATAGGTATCTGCATAAGTCTCATAGTCAAAAGTCTCCAGACTTTCTGCCGCGTTTACCGGAAGCACACTTCCCAACATAACCAACATTCCTGCCAATGCTACAAGATTTCTTCTTTTCATAAAAATCGCCTTCCCTATACTTTTGTTAGTAAGTTATTTTACTGTATTCTAGCATTTTGTTCTGTCTTTTTTAACGTTTTCTTTGTAATTAATGTATATCTTATTTCTATAAGCATATTTTATCAACAATCATATATAGTATCTTGAAATATTCTGCAATATCATTTTTCTCCTTTTCCTATATGCTCTGTTCAATCTGTGTTATTTATGATACGATAAAGCATACGATAAAATTTTAAAAAGGGAGGTTTATCATCATGGCATTAAAAGCTGACTTTCACCTTCATTCCAGCTTCTCCGGTGACAGCGATGCTCCAATGGAGGAGATCATAAAAAAAGCCATCAGCCTTGGGCTGACACATATATGCTTTACAGAACATTATGATCCTGACTTCGTATATCCAGCCGGCGAATCCGGTACTTTTGAATTGAATACGGATTCCTATCTCTACGATCTATTAAGATTCAGGGAAAAATATTATGGTCAGATTCAGATCATGTTCGGTGTAGAGTTGGGATTACAGCCCCATTTAAGAGATGCACTCGAATTTTATACAGAAAATCATGACTTTGACTTCATTATCGGTTCTTCTCATATCTGCAACCGCAAAGATCCCTACTATCCTGAATTCTTTGAGGGAAGAAGTGAAGACGAAGCACACCAGGAATATTTTGAATCCATCCTGGAATGTGTAAAAGAGACTCCATATTTCGATGTATACGGTCATCTGGATTATGTTGTACGTTACGGTCCAACTAAAAATCAGAACTATTCTTATCAGAAACACGCTGATATCATTGACAGGATTCTTCATGCCATTGTGGAATCTGGAAAAGGCATTGAACTGAACACCTCCGGCTTCCGTTCCGGTCTTGGTCAGCCTAATCCATGTGTAGACATTCTGAAAAGATATAAGGAACTGGGCGGTGAAATCATTACAGTAGGCTCCGATGCCCACAAGCCAGAACATGTCGGTGCTGACTTTGATAAAGCCTGCACTATTTTAAAGGACTGTGGTTTTCAATATTATACAATATTTGAAAAACGCGCTCCTGAATTTATCAAGCTGTAAAACGAGAGGCGGCACCTATAAAATAGTGCCGCCTCCAAATACATAATCATTCTGGTAAAATACTACCGACTGTCCTGGTGTAATTGCCCTGACAGGTTCTTTAAATGTACATTTAACTTTATCTTTTTCCACTTTCTCTATGATACATGGCGCCCCACTGTGAGAATATCTTATCTTGGCAATCACCTCTACAGGCTCTGTAATATCCTCTACCGCCATGAAATTCAGATCATTGCACCACAATGTATCTCCAAACACGTCCCCTGCTTCTCCAATAACAACCTCATTGGTCTCTGGTCTGATCTCTGTTACGAACACAGGATGTCCCATAGCCAGATTCAAGCCTTTACGCTGTCCTACCGTGTAATGAATAATGCCTTTATGACGTCCTAATACTCTGCCATCCTCTGTAACAAAATTGCCTTCTGCCGGGATCCTGTCCGGTGCTTCCTGTTCAATTACTGCCGCATAATCATTATCCGGTACAAAGCAGATATCCTGACTGTCAGGTTTCGATGCCACAGGCAATCCAATGCTCTCTGCGATCTGCCTGATCTGCGGCTTCTCATAATCTCCTACCGGCATCAGTGTATGCGCAAGCTGATTCTGTGTCAGATTATACAGTGCATAAGTCTGATCCTTATGAGCCGTAACAGAATTACGTACCACATATCTTCCATTGGCAAGCTGCTCAATCCTTGCATAATGTCCTGTCGCAATATAATCTGCCCCAAGCGCCAGACTTCTTTGCAGCAGCGCTTCCCATTTCACATGGCGGTTGCACAGAATGCAGGGATTGGGAGTTCTTCCATGAAGATAATCTTCAACAAAAGGATCCATTACATATTTCTTGAATTCCTGTTTAAAATTCATTACATAATACGGTATATCCAGTCTCTGAGCCACGCGTCTGGCATCATCCACTGCGCTGAGTCCACAGCATCCTCCATGTTCTTCCATAGCTGCCTGGGACTCGTCCTGCCATATCTGCATCGTGACTCCTATTACTTCATATCCCTGTTGCTTCAACAAGTAGGCTGCCACGGAAGAATCCACTCCTCCAGACATCCCTACTACTACTTTCTTTCCCATATGTATATGCTCCTTTCGCAAGCATGCAATTCGTTCAAATGTTCGATTCATATCATACCATTCGCGCTTATTCCTGTCAACTGCCACATCTTCACTGGTATATCAATAAGTCATATTTATCTATCTTTGCCATACAATATTAAAAAATACAAAGGGCGGTGTCCCATGCGATTATCACGCAAGTACCTTTGTAATCCCTTAGTATCAGGCACGATCATCCTGACTGCTGCCGGTTTTGCGACCAAAATCATTGGATTCTTCTACCGGATTTTTCTTTCCCGGATCTTTCCGGAGGAAAGTCTTGGAATCATTGGACTCATCACTCCGGTGTCCATGTTAGTCCATGCCGCCTGTGCTGCCGGTATACAGAATGCGATCACCAAATATGTTGCTGCTTCGAAAACGCAGAAGATTCAGGCTTTCAGTTACCTGTTCTGTGGAATTCTTCTCTCTCTTGCCCTTTCCATTATCACGGCAATCTGTATTTTCCAATATGCGCCCTGGATTGCTGATTGCCTGATCCATGAACCAAGGACTACCTCTTTACTCAAAATACTGGCACTGTCATTTCCAATGGCTTCTCTGCACGCCTGCATAAATGGCTATTTCTATGGATATCAGAAGACCGGTATTCCTTCGTGGTCTATCCTGATTGAACAGTTTTTCCGTGTATTCATCGTATATATATTATATCGTTTTTTTCTGAATAACAATCAGCCTTTTCCTCTTACAATTGCCATAATCGGACTGTTTGCAGGAGAATGTGCTTCTGCTGTCTTTTCCAGCTTCATGCTATATCTGCATTCCCTGCACAGCTGCGATATCAGCGACGTTTCTCTGTTGTCTTTGTCAAAATGCAGGGAACTACTACAGATGGCATGCCCGCTTAGTCTCAACAGAATCTGTCTTAGCCTGTTTGCAACGATCGAAGCGATCCAGCTTCCTGTCAGACTTGTAGAAAGTGGTCTAAGCTCTGCACAGGCACTGTCTCTATATGGTGTATTCTCAGGTATGGCTTTCCCTACTGTCATGTTTCCCTGCGCCATTACCGGTTCTGCTGCAACTCTGCTTCTTCCTTCTATTGCAGAAGCGCAATCCCAGGGTAACAAAAAACGTATTCGCCAAGCCACTATCCTTACCATTGTTCTGTGTCTTCTGATGGGATTTGGATGTATGTGCTTTTTCTTACTGTTCGCAGAACATTTGGGGTTTTTGCTCTTCCAAAGTGTAGAAGCTGCCAGTCAACTGCGTTCCCTGTCTTTTGTATGTCCTTTCCTGTATCTGTCCGGCATGTTAAGCAGCATTCTTCATGGGCTTGGTAAGACAGGTATTGCTTTTGCGTGCAGCATAGTGTCTCTTGCCATTCGGCTTTTCTGCGTATTATACCTCATTCCAATGATTGGATTTCGTGGATATTTTTATGGAATTCTGTGCAGTCAAATCTGCCTTGATTTTCTTTTAATCCTTGCCTTACACCATAATATCATATATAATTAGGCTGCTTGGCAGCTTAATGCCATACCATTTGGAGGAAAATTATGAGTTTCGAATTTATACGTAAATTACCTACGCCTGACGAGATTCGTGAGCAGTATCCTGTATCACCAGAGCTTCAGGCATTGAAGAAACAGCGGGACGCAGAGATTGCCGATGTATTTACGGGCAAATCTAATAAATTTCTCGTTGTAATCGGACCTTGTTCAGCTGACAATGAGGATGCTGTCTGCGAATATGTAAACAGACTTGCCAGAGTCAATGACAAGGTAAAAGACAAGCTGATCCTGATTCCAAGAATCTATACCAACAAGCCACGTACGACCGGTGATGGTTACAAAGGTATCGTTCATCAGCCAGATCCTGAAAAAGGCACTGACTTCCTTCATGGTCTTATTGCCATGAGAAAGATGCAGATTCGTGCCATGTCCGAGTCTCAGCTGACTGCTGCTGATGAAATGCTCTACCCTGATAACTGGGGCTATGTATCTGATATTCTCTCCTACGTGGCAATCGGCGCACGTTCTGTAGAAGATCAGCAGCACAGATTGACTGTCAGCGGTTTTGATGTACCCGCAGGTATGAAGAATCCAACCAGTGGAGACCTGAATGTAATGCTTAACTCCGTTTATGCAGCGCAGCATCCTCATCCATTTATTTATCGTGGCTGGGAAGTAAATACAACCGGTAATCCTCTGGCTCATACCATTCTTCGTGGTGCTGTAAACAAACATGGCAACAGCATTCCCAACTATCACTATGAAGATTTAATGCTTCTGCTTGAAAAATACAATGAACGTGACCTGTTAAATCCCGCCTGCGTTGTTGACGCAAATCACAACAACTCCAACAAGCAGTTCAAGGAACAGATTCGAATTGTAAAGGAAGTTATGATGTCCAGAAAACACAATCCTGATATCCGTAATATGGTAAAGGGTGTCATGGTGGAAAGTTATCTGGTAGAAGGCAACCAGAAGATTGGCGAACACATCTATGGAAAGTCCATCACGGATGCATGTCTTGGCTGGGAAGATACAGAAGATCTGATCTACAGAATTGCAGATTATGAATAAAAATATATAATACAAAAACAGCAAGATCTCTTTTACTGAGAATCTTGCTGTTTTTCAATTCCTATCCTCTTGGATGTGCTTTTGAATACACTTCACGAATTCTATTGTGAGTTAATGTTGCATATACCTGAGTTGTTGAAATATCTGAGTGTCCGAGCATTTCCTGAACACTACGTAAGTCCGCACCATTTTCTACGAGATGTGCGGCAAAAGAATGACGAAGGGTATGGGGTGTAATATCAGCTGTAATACCCGCTTTCTTTGCATAATATTTGATTAATTTCCAAAATCCCTGTCTGCTCATGGGTTGTCCAGAGCAATTTACAAACAGAATATCAGAATGTAAGTCAAATAGCATAACATCTCTTGCTTTTTCCAAGTAATTAGTCATTGCTTTTCTGGCAGCAGCTCCGAATGGAATTACTCTCTCCCTGCTACCATCTCTGCAGATAATATATCCCATCTGCATGTTTACATCGGAAACCTTTAGGGTAATCAGTTCCGTCACGCGAATTCCAGTCGCATATAAAAGCTCTAACATAGCCTTATCGCGAATTTCTTTTGGGGTGTCCCCCTTAGGCTGTTCCAACAGCCATACTACTTCTTCTGGTGTCATTATTGCAGGCATTTTTTTCTCAATTTTGGGCGCCTTTAAACCTTCTGAAACATCTTTCTCCACGATTCCTTCCTTGCACAGATAATGAAAGAATGCTTTAATGGATGCAACATTTCTTGATACAGTTGCGGCGGCAAAATGGTTTTGCTCTAAATACATAATATAGGAATTTAATACTTCTTCGGTAATTTCATTTACCTCTGTTATTCCATTTTCTTCTAAATACTGGCGCACCTTGCCTAAATCCCTCTTGTATGATAATTCAGTATTATTTGAAGTTTTCTTTATATTATGTAAATAAGAAATAAAGTTATCAATTTCTCTTTCCATAAAATCTGAAAACCCTCCTCAAAAAGTATTTAATTTACCCCTTATGCCTATTTCTATTATATATGTGATTTTACATAAAATCAAACATTTTTTCAGATATTTTTGTATTTTTTTCAATAATTGTCATAATATTCTATATATAGTTCCATTTTCCTAGTCTATTCTATATATAGTCTATCTACTTTGTAAATAATTACAGGGCTGCGGCTATTTTTTGCAGCAAATATGGATTCACATACGTTTCACATAATATTCCTGCTATTAAGAGAAGAATAATAGAGATTACGTCAATCAGTAATTTTATGTGCGATATCTTATGGTAATATTTTGTGTCACTCTGCTGTGAAATATGCATAACTCTGCAAATCATCGCCATATAAAGAATCCAATGAGGTAAAAATAGTGCTACTCCAAGAAATAACCCCATAACTCTATATCGGTATACTGCCGTAAAAAGTAAAATGCCCAGTGAAAATCCGCATACCCCAATCAGCAGCTGTAACAAAATACTACACAGCTTACTACATGCACATAATCCCACCAGAAAGAATTGCCAGATTCTTCTTACAGCCACATATTGTAATAACCCCGTTTTATTCGCCCTGAATTCCTGCAACTGACGAATGTGGGTGGTGTCCATGAGTCCTGATTCCTTCGCATATGCTTTATCTGACAAATAAAAAAATACCATGCCAAGGCAAAATCCTGCCATAAAAATGCAGATCATGCTGTTTGGTATGGTATTCTCTTCTTTTTTCCGTATATCGTGAAATGTTGGGACTTGTATACATCTATGATCCATATGCTTCTCTGTCTTTGCAATTTTTATATATACTATGTCCTTTTATTACGGCTTATACCTTTTATTTCACATTGTCTCCATATGGTGTCACATATTTGTTCTTATATGCCAGAATAGCGGCTATTGTTTTGGAATCCTGAATTGTTCCATCATAGATCATAGTCTCCAGTTCTGCCAGCTCATATGCTTTCACATTTACAAATTCATCTTCATCCAGATGCTGTTGTCCTTTTTGAAGATTCCTTGCCAGATATATGTCTATCTTCTCATTGCAGAAAGCCACGGTTGTACGAATCGTAATCAGAGGTTCAATACTACCGCATGAATATCCTGTCTCTTCTTTCAGTTCCCGCGCTGCCGCATCTATTGTAGGTTCTCCGGGGTTAAGACCTCCTGCTGGAATCTCCAGTGTAAACCGGTCAAGTGCATTTCGATACTGCGTAACCATTAACAGTCTTCCATCTTCCAGCACAGGCACTACCGCTGCTGCGCCATTATGCCCTACAAAATCCCACACTGCCGTATTTCCATTGGGCAGAAGCACTGTATCTTTGTAATATTTTGTAATTGCGCCTTCACACTTCAATTCTCTTTTTAGACGCTTAATTTCACCTTCCATTCGTTCCACTCCTTTACATTCATATATTATTCATTATACTACACAATTTTTCTTATAAACAGAGCCTGCAACAAATCTATAGACGCAAAAAACCGCCAGGAATCTCTCTAAGATTCTTGGCGGTTTGCATTCAGTTAACGGATTTATTTCGCATAATGAACAAGTATTGTAAAGAATGGCTTATTTACTAGCTTTCAAAGAATCAATTTTTGATTTACACCTTTTCTACACCTTATTATTTTATTTGTTTGATATATTTACCTTTTGAATTTCTTTCTGTAATTCATCATCTGTGACATGAACATATAAATCCATTGTAGTTGATATATTAGAATGTCCCAAGAGCTTTTGTACTGATTTAGGCTTCATTCCATTTTCTATGGCTCTTGTGGCAAATGTATGTCTAAAACAATGCATATATATAGGTTCAAAAGGTTCATATTCACATTCGTCCAATTTTTCTTTTACCTTTCTATCCATATCAATTCTGCTTACAATTCTTATAAGTGCAGATGAGAAATGCGATTGCCCGACTGGTCTTCCAGTATCTGTTTTAAATACCATATCTATAAAAACAGGGTCGTCCGACCACGATTTTGAACGTGCCTCCAATTCTTTCAATTTGCATTTTTGCTTTTCTAAAATATCTACAGCAGAATCAGTTAAAGGGATAACACGATAACTGTTTTTAGTTTTAGGCTTCCCAAGTACAAAACCTTGCCCTGTACGATGTTGTAAAGTTCTTTGTACTTTTAGTTTTTTGTTTTCAAAATCAATGTCCGACCATTTTAAACCACCAAGTTCTCCGACTCTCAGTCCCGTCTGTAAGCATAAAGGATAAGCATATTCATAGACTGTTCCTTCTGAGTATTTTAAGAATGTGTCCTGCTCTTCTATAGTTAGAACTCTTCTTTCTGGCACTTCTCTTTGTTTACATTTTACAGATTTGTTTACGGGATTAGAAGATATTAATCCATTTTCTACCGCACCATCAAATAATGCGTGCATTGTTATTCTACATTGTGTACATGTCCCGAATGCAAGTACATTGTCATACATTTCATTTAAGATTTTTTGACAATCAAGAGGTCTCACTTTTAAAATTTGCATACTTCCGATTCTTGGACTAACTTGATTTTTATATGAATATTTATAATGCATATAAGTAGAATATGATACGACATCCTTCTTATAATTATTTATCCATATATTAAACCACTCATCAACTGTAATATTACTTTTGGTGGGAATAAGGTCATGCTCATCTTGATATACACTATCACGCAGCCACTTTTGCACTTTTCTCAAGTCTGTATCAGAGTACTCTACTCTTTTTCCAATTTTATTAATATATCTACCTACATACCTCCCGTTTTTACGTTGGAATAAACCGTTTCCTAATTCTTTGCCTTTTAAATCTTTTCCCATATTAATAATCTCCTTAATATAAGAAAAGGATGTCTATACTTTGTATTGTAGCACATACACCCTTTTCTTTCAATTATATAAAGTCTTGATTCTCTAACCACATTTGGAATTTTTCACGTTTTATGAGTTTTTTCTTCCCATTCATTAAAACAAAATTACATTGTGGCATATTCATAATATTACGAAGCTTTGATTCTCCTATATTTGAATATTGCATAGCTTCAGGTATAGTTAGAAGAATCTTATCTTTAATTTCGACTTCCAAAAAATTCACCTCTTACTGCTTACCAGAACTTCCGAAACCACCTCTGTCAGTATCATCCAAATGCTCAATTTCCTCGAATTCAATTTCAGGTTGGATCTTATTGATTCTAAACTGACAAATGCGGTCATTCTTATTTATAGTAGTATCTTCCATAGCAATTACAGGATAAAACCACTGATCGTTTTCTCCACTATAGCTGTTGTCAATCACTGCAAAACTATTTGTCTGTAGCACTTTAGAATTCTTATATGTACTACTTCTTGGTACAATATTCGCCTCATATCCATCTGGCAACTTCATTCCAACTCCTAATGGAATTAAATGAAACTCGCCTTTCTTCAAGTGTACCGTTTCTGCACTTCTGAGATCAATCCAATTAGATTTGTCACCGCCAATATATGTAAGCTTATCAATTTCTTTATCAAAGTATTTAATCTTAATTTTCTCCATCCATAATATCTCCTTTTTGAATACGCTTTTCCGTATTATATTTTCTGTCTGTGTATATTAATATTTTTTTTATTTTCCTTTTAATATGTCATTAACTGCGTATATTAAATCATCAATTAACTCATCTTTGTCATCTTCTGATAATTCGTTTGTAACTTCTTTATACTTTCTCCCATTATTAATAAATACTTTTGATGTATAATCCTCACATGATACTAAAAATCTGCTACCTTTTAAAGAAATCATATTTTTCTCCTCCCGATTAAATTATTATTTATCATATATTTCAAAGTGTTCTATAAAAAGTCTTAATGGGATTTCAATTCGATAACCATCGTATTCACATTTCATTTCTATAGTTTTGTCATTAATATTTATTATATGAAGTTTCTCATTTTTATAAATCTCCATTGGCATTATATTTTCGCTGAAAGCTGATACTGGGATAATAAAATTATCAATACATCTACAGATCTTAGAAATTACGTTCATATTAGCTCCTTATAATTTTTAAATATCGAGGACTTACAAGAGATATAGTATAATCACTCTAAGCCTCATTAAACGAAGTTTTCTCCTACCTATCGGATATATACTACTTCAATCTTATAATCACTTCACCAACCAATTCTTAAAATTTCAAATAGATTATTTAACAACATCTTTAATATATTTCGCTTGTCATTTTTATGTTCTTCTGCAATCTGTTCTACATAAGCAAGAACTTCGTCAACAAGTTCATCAATATCGCATTCTAAATATTCATCCATAATTAGCCTCCTTTATTTTATATATTATCTTCCAAACATTTTATATATTCGTTCCATTTTCCAATGCAATGAATATATTCCTTACCTTTTAGTCCCTTTAACTTCATATCTGCTTTTATATTCTCTACCGAATTCTTTTTTGTAGACAAAGATTTTATAAAATTATTCGTTATATGGCTTATGCGAATTAGTTCATTTTGAGGTATATTTTGAACGATATTTTTATAAACAACCAAATCTTCGTCTGGAATAATATATGCAGATTTTGGTCTATTTTTCGATGAAAACGGACTAATGCAAGAACCACTTATTTTAGGTTTTAATAGCGGAATAACTTTGTCTGAGTCTGAATATTTGAACATAAATTCTACTTCAGAATCCGTTCTATGAATATTAGATATGATATTTGAGTCAATTTCTTGAATTAACTTAATGATATTATTACCTCGTTGCAACGAAGGAATGTATGCTTGAAGAAATTTATTCCCATAATAATATATTCGTATGTCATGTTGACAAGATATATAACAGTCTACATCTTCATATGTGTCATTTAGTTTACGTGGAAAATCATTTGTGGATGTATCTATTTCTGGTAAGATACGATAAGTTCCTTTAAATTTGTCAATCAAATATGACGTGTTTATCACCTACCTTATTAAAAATTTTTCAACTGTGTTTTCATTTGATATTATGTCCTTATCATATACATGGACAGCTTTTAAATTAGATATTACAACATACTTGTTCGGTCTATTTTCTGAAAGCCAAAGTTTAATCTCAAAAGATAACGAATCATGTAATTGTAATAATTTGTAACAGTCACAAATTTCGGAACTGGGAAGATAGTGCATTTCTTGTTTTCCAGATAAAACATCCTCTTTGAACTGTTGGAAAATTATTTCTATTTCTGAAATCATAAAATAACTCCTTTAGCTGTAATATAAAACCATTTTATTCTGAGCAATAGATTGTTTTACATCAATGACACGCTGATTATTACTGCCACGCCATTTTAATGTGAGATCTTTCTGCTCATCTATATATTCTCCGTCTACAAGTACATCACATTCTTTTGCTATAACTCTTCTTTTTATTTCTATATCTGCATATTCAAATGTGTTATTTGGGAATTTACTCATACTATCATAAAAGGAATAATCCATAATTTGATCCCAAGTATATCCCGTATAAAGCCAAATTGTTTTATCGGGATACGAAGTGCGGATTTCTTGAATGAGAAGTAAAACTTCATTAAGATTATTTTCGTGTAGTGGATCACCACCACTGAAAGTAATGCCTGATATATAATCTTTGGACAGTTCTGTGAATATTTCTTGCTTTGCTGATTTATCAAATGGAATACCACTACCAGGATTCCATGTTTTAGGATTTTGACAATTATAACAATGGTGAGAACAGCCTGAGAGCCATAAAACAACTCTCAGACCATTACCATTATTCATATCATCATGCGTAATATTATGATAATTAATATAAATCACACTCCTTTGTAAGATTATACAATTCTGTACGAATGTAATATGGAACATCCATTTTATATTTTTCATACAGATATTTCATCGTATCTAAATCATGTCTTTTACTATTTAATGTTGAGTTTATTTCTTTTGGCAATAAACAACATGTTTTTGGTGAATATATTTTATTTCCTTCGTATAATAAATCTTTATCAATTTCTAATGGATATTTACATTTATATTTATAATGTGAATACCATTCTGCAAAATTTTGAAAGTTGCAGAAATCATCAGAAACGCTACATCCAATATATGTTGGTTGTCTAAGCTGATATTTATCGTCGTAACATCTCACAAACATGCTAAACCATTTTATATATTCTTCTGTTTTAATTCCATTTTTTCTTGCGGTATAATTACCAATGCCATAATATCCAATATTATACACAGATTTATGTAATGGATTTTTAACTTGTCCATTTTTTATATTTTGCAGAGTAGACCAGATTTGTATTTCTGGTCTATCTACAAATTTTATTAATACATTTTTCGTATCAACATAATCAATTATTTGAATATTGTAACCTTCATTGGTAACAAAACATTCACCTATTATATTTCTAAAATCTATTATCACATGCTCACTCTATCTGCAATTTCTGCATTTTTTGCTTCATTATATCGAGTTTCACCATGTACTCGTGTGAAGCCTAGATAGCCGTTCCAATATCTATGATACCGTTGCTTTCGCAATATTTTTAAGTGAGCAAAACGGTTTGGACTATACAATCAATGTAGGATTATAGTCTCTGAACGTCCTCCATCAGCATTACCTGTTAAGGAGTTTCGCTGCGTTTGAGTAACTTCCATACTCGATTACCCAATCCCAAGAATTTTTATGGTATGTGCTTTCGCTATTCCGCATTCACGCTTGTCGTTTCCAACTACGTTGTAGCTTCTTGAGGCTTTAGGGATTCTCCGCAATTTAACCTATTTATACAGGACAAACGGACTTTCTATCCTGTCAATTTTAGTAATCATCTTGCTACCACACTTAGGACATATATCCATTTCTACTTGCTGATATCCGCAATCTTCGCAGTAGCACATAGCAAGATTTACCCCTTCATAAAAACCTTTATTCATTGCTCGAAGAATAAGTGTTTTAATCGCTTCTTTGTTATATCCTAGATTGTATCTGCAATACTGAATCTTTCCACCATTAAATAAATTCCAGAAACGTCCTTCTCTATCCTGTTTTTCAATAGGTGACATCTGTTCTGATACATGACAATGGAACGAATTACTTACATAAGGCTTGTCTGATACATTCTCAATGATTCCATAAATCTTACGGAACTGTTCAATCTGAAGACCACACAACGATTCTGCAGGAGTACCGTAAATTGCATATAAAATATGGTCTTCCTCTTTAATTTGGTTTGTATAATCGTTGATATATTGCATAACTTCTAATGCAAACTGTCCGTCTTCACGAATAGATTTACCATTATATAGTCTTTGCAATTCATTTAATGCGGTAATACCGTAACTCATAGTCATTGGTGGAAGAATTGTTTTAATCTTATCTGCTGGCTTTAAATTACCACCAAGTAAACCACCTTCACAGAAAGCAACTGGATTCACACTTGCCCTTAATTCACCAATATAATCATATGTTCTTTTATGTAATCCACGGATTAATTCAAGATAGTAATCAAGAACTTCATAGAAATCTTTAGACTCCCTACGAGCCTTTGCAAGAATCATAGGAAGATGAAGAGAAACAACACCAAGATTAAAACGTCCTTCAAATATTGGTTTATCATTTTCGTCTATTGGATGCATACCACCTTTTTCATACCAAGGTGAAAGAAATGCTCTACACATGTTAATCGTATGTCACCATACGCACTGACTAGCTTTTCCCTGTTAAGATGTCCTAATTCTCGTCATTGGGCGGTATCTTTGGAAATGGTGCTTATCTCCATTTCTACTCGGCTACACTCATCACCGATAGTCGATTAACCTTATTTCTAAGGCACAGCTTCATCTATAATACAACCGAATTTCTTCTCTTATAGACCTATCTGTTAGCAGTTATTAAATAACCACACCTGTTAAGCAACAGTTAAATACCGTTTTACATGGGCTGATTTGCACTTACCCATAGGACTAACCACTCTACCATATTTCTTGTACATCTCTGCAACATATCCATCACCTGTTAATGATAACCAATCTGGATACATTGTCTTACTGCTACAGTCAAGACCAGCATTAAATACATCTGCACTCGGATATTTACCTGAACCATCTCCATGAAGATTTTTGTCGTACAAAAATACAATCTTAGGAAATAATACAGGACGTTTAAATCCTTTCTTGCCCTGACCTTCTGAATGAACTTTAAGAAGAGAAATAGCAGCCATTTTGCCGAACTTGGATGTTGCTAATCCAAGTGTCATCGTAACAAAAGGATAGTCTCCTCGGCTTGATCCGACAGAATTTAACTTCATTTCGATGCCTTGCCATCCTTGTTCAAAATCACGCTGAACTTTGTCTGTAGCATATTTAATAGCATCGTAACTATACATAGAAGTTAAACTGTTTGAATTTCTGTTTGCGATATTCACATATTCAATGATGTATTTTTCATATGATTTTTCAGCATATGGCTCAAGAATTTTATCTACTTCTGGAACTGTAAATCCTCCATATTGTTGTGCGGCAGTAGAAAGAATGATATCTCCCATTACATCAAAAGCAGTATCAAGATAATTTGGTTCATTGTACCAAATATTACCCATTTCAAAACCGCCCTTCATAACTTCGCCTACTCTAAACAAATCACAATTAAATGTATCGAGTCTTGCACTTCTATCATGAATATAGATATATCCATCTTTTGCAGCTTGCTTTTCATCATGCGTTAAAAAGAACTTCTTATACAACTCTCCGCTTAACTCGTTGTAAATAAGACTTCTTTTTGTTGCTACCAATGCGGAGTCTGTATTAGCGTTGCTTTTATCTCCAATATATCTGATAGACTGACTACGTTCATATACCTTGTCCATCATGTGTACAAAGTCTTTTTTGTAGTTTCTATATTCCTTATACATTTTTGCAACCGTTGGAAAATCTTCTTCCAAAACAGATTCTACAATGTTATGCATATCGTAAATTTCAATATCTGTATCTTCATCGTAACTTTCATCTATTTTTGCTAATACATCGTTTAAAATCTGTGCATAATCATTGTCTGACAACTCATACATAGCACGTCTAGCAGCTTTGTTACAAGCATCAATAATCTTCTGCTCATTATAAGGTTCTATAGTGCCATCTTTTTTTATTACATTGTACAAATTTTATCTCCTTTCTCGATTCCATAAGAATTCAACCTTTCAAATAATTTTGTGTTCTTTATATTTTTATTCATCTTCCTCAAAACCCATAATCTTACCATCATTGAGAATTACTGCTTTGTGATTATACTTATAATTTTCTTCACACTCCTCAAATGTTACAACTTCATAATTAATTAATTCGTCCATAATATCCTCTCCTATCTCAGTACACATCCGTTAATTTCTTCGCACATTAATGTTTTGTGAACTGTACTATCATCTATATTTGCATGGGTTGCTACTGTAGTAATTCCCACAATACTATATTCTCTATCTCCAATCGTTACTGTAACGAAATCGTCAGGACGAGATAATAGTTCTCGTCCAAGACTATGCATTGTATTTATTCCTAATATTTTAATCACCACCTATCTTAAATAGAAATCTTCAATATAATCAATAAGTGAAATTGAGTCCTTATGTATTCTCGTGATACAACATTTCAGCCAAGGATGAATATTTTCGTATTCGTCAAATTCATCAAATAGTAATACTGGTATATTTCTTTTACTTGCTTCATATATTTCTATAGATGTACCAATACTTGTATTTAATCCAGATGCTTTTGCAACTATTAAATCGCATTGTTTTACTTTGTTGATGTCAAATTGCATAACCTCAAATTCATTTTGGTGAGCCATATTTTCAAAATTATAATAATCTACAGGATTAATTACATTTACATTCTTATCACACATATCAGCCATATGTAAAATTTGTTTCTTTAAATAATGTCTCCAATCATTCATAGCAGACATAGATAATCCACCCATTTTGCCAGCAAGATATATCTTCAAACTTTCCATATTTTATCTCCCATATCTCCATAATACGTTATGTATTACATTCTCGAATTTATCTGAATAATTGTTATATACAATTTTATCAGCTAATAATTCAGCATTTTTAAAATCAACTGCGTCAGTGGACATGCGCCTACAAATTTCTTCACCTTTGTCTCCACGTTTTTCAAGTCTGTGTTCAATTGTAAAATTATTTGAATAGATATATAATACAGTCATATTTTTAATACTAAGATTCTTCAGATCTCTTATGCCTTGCGGAGTTAGAATTATTACAGAATCTTTATCCGCATTTTTAATATCTTCTATAGCTGTACCATAATACCAAAGACCTTCATTTGTTACATAATCTTTCCATTCTATAAAAAAACCATTATTAACTTTTTCAATAAATTCGTCCGTAGTGATAAAATGATATGCGACATCTTGAGTCTCGTCATCACGTATAGGTCTAGTCGTATATCTTACAATCGAATGAAACCCGTGTTTCTTTACCAATTCTTGTGCTATAGTGGTCTTTCCTGACGCACTCTTACCAATTAAAACCAACATAATTAAACCTCACGAATAATTGGATACTTACTACAGATTTCGTTGAATTTAGCGATTTCAGCGCAATTTTCGCTATTTATATAGACCCGAATTGGATGTGTACTGATTGTAATTAATCCTAGATATGATTTTGCATCAACCGTTTGTCTTCCATAAACAGCGTCTACATCTGCTGCAATATTTGAAGAAATCTCTGTGCAAAAATTTGTTAAGTCTGTAAGACTATCGAGGTTTAATATAAAACTTCTCTTCATTTTTTTACTCCTTATTTATAAAAATTATGTCCAACATTATCACAAAATAGATATTCTTTATTTCTATCTGCCCATGAATTACCTCTTGTTGAGTCAAACCATAATGCACCACCTGTCGTATCTCCAAATTGATACACATAGTCACAAGCCATTAACGTAGTAATACTAATTTCAATTCTTTTATATCTTTTATTGGAATATGTAGAAAATTGAGAACTTTGCGTTACTACACCCGTAATCGTATCAGGGAAAGCATCGGTTTCATCTTTCACTCTATTGAGAATTACACTACAGACATTAGCTTTTTCAATAAAATTCCCTTCACCTGTAACTTCTGCTTCTACAATGGAATAAAGAATATATAATTCAGAATCTATATATTCATCCTGAATAGTTTTAAAACCTACATAGTCTTTATACTCAGATGCCAATTCTTTGTATTCAGTATAGAATTGTTCTTTATCGTCAATAGACAATGCAAGTGATTCAACCGTTTTAATGAATTCGTTTTTCTTTATTATTCGTTCAAAATGCTTTGTATCGTCTATGTGATAATCATATAAGAGCCTCAATTCATCAGGATTTGAGTCTATGATAACGTTGTCTTCGTTTTCAGTTACATTAATTGATTCTGTTGATACCCTGCTATGCCCCAAAAATGGGGCGACAAATGAGCAGAGAGTACAGAATAATATAAATAACGCTGCTTTTCTCTTCATATGTTTCTCTCCTATATTTAATTGAATGTTAGATTGTTACATAGATATATTCTCTATTTGAGAACAAAGACTAACGAATCATTGTTAAGAATTGATCTTCTGATATGATTGGAATACCTAAAGATTTTGCTTTTTGATTTTTAGAACTTGTTGAGTTGATATCATTGTTAATAAGATAAGACGTTTTAGAACTTACAGAACTTACAACCGTTCCACCATGTGCAACTATATCAGCTTTTAATTCATCACGATTTTTATAATGATTAACTGAACCAGTTACCACAAATGTTTTTCCTTGTAATGTTTTTGGAATTTCATCTAAAACTATATTAGATTTTTCAAATGTAAACTCATTCGCTAACTGAAGTATGTCTGAATAATGATTTTTCCAATAAGTATTAAGTGAGTTTATTAACGCATCTCCAACACCAGGTAAATATCTAAAGTATTCTGCCCCTTTAATTGTCATTTCATTAATAAATGTATCAAAATCATAATCTACTGCTTCTGCTATCATCATACTTGCTGACTTGCCGAGTAATGGGATTGATAAACTATAAAGGAAACGCTCAAAACTTGTATTGCGAGATTTCTCAATAGATACGAGAAGTTTTTCGACTGATTTTTTACCGAATCCATCCATAGTTTTCATCTCATTTTCGTGGGCTGACAAGTAATAAATATCCTTAATGGAATTCAACCAACAAAGATTGATGAATTTTTCTATTGTAAATTCTGAAAGACCGTCAATGTTAAGTGCGTTCTTACTAGCCGCATGTGTAAGTTTGCCAAGAAGCTTACCATTACAATTATCATTGGTACATACAAGTACTTCTGAGTTGTTATCTTTTACTATCTTAGTAGGCTGACCACATATAGGGCATTTATCTGGAATATTAAAATTACCACTCTTATCAATACTGTCATGTACTTTAGGAATAACCATATTAGAACGATAGACTCTAATTCTATCTCCAATACCAAGCATCATATCTTTAATATATGTAATGTTATGAAGCGTTGCTCTTGTGGTAATTGCTCCATTTAAGTCAACTGGCTCGAAGATTGCCACAGGATTAATTAAACCTGTCTTTGAAGTATTCCATTCAATATCTGTAAGCACTGTTTCAAATAATTCATCTTCATATTTATATGCCATTGAATGTCGGAAAAATTTATCTGTTCTTCCCATAGATTCTGCAATTTTATAATCATCAACTGCCACAACAGCTCCATCATAAGGAATATTATGTGAATTTGCTAATTTTCTTATATGATTTAATAAGATTGTCAACTCTTCGTTCTGATTAATTCTAGGTGATTTTAATATCGGTATAATTTCAAATCCAATATCTTTAGCCTTGAATAAATCTTCACTAGGAGTTTTATGCTCAAAACCTTTAATAACTCTCCAAGCAACAAATCTCATATTTCTGTTTGCAGCTTCTTTGCTATCAAGTAACTGCAATGATCCAGATACGAGATTTCTTGGGTGCTTATACTTCTTATCTTCTGGTAATTTATCATTAATTTCTCTGAAAGTATCCCATCCAATAATTGTTTCGCCATCAATAATAAGTTCATCCTTATATGGAATTTCCTTTGGTACGTTTTTCATTGTTAATACATTCTGAAGGCATTCAGTACCTCTCACTCCATCGCCCCTGGTTTCTGCACCGATCAACTTACCATTAATATAATGAAGAGATGTGGTTAAGCCATCAGCTTTTACAGATAAGAAACAATCCTTATTTCCAATAAATTCAATTAACTCATCTATTGATTTTGTTTTATCAAGTGAAAGCATTGGATGATTATGTTCAACCTCTTTTAATTCATCTGCAACTGAATAACCAACATTATGTGTCGGACTGTTAGATAATACAATACCAATCTCTTTTTCGAGATTTATTAACTCATCATACATTTTATCCCACTCATAATCAGGCATAATTGGAATTTGATTATAATAAGCATATGAAGCATTATTCAACTCTTTAATAAGTTGTTTTATTCTTTCTAACTTATTCATTTGCTTCCTCCTTTTCTCCACAATATTCTTTTAAGTATGTAAGCATTTCTGACTCTTCTGGAAAGAACGGATCTCGTTTCTTTACATTTTGAACCCAGCCTAAAAAGTTCATCCAAAACTGACCAACTCTCCAATCAGGCATGTATGTCATATGTAATCGGGTTACTTCGTTGTAAAAGTTATATAATCTATTTGGATCTCTAATATTAATCACCTCCTATGAAATGAACATTTCTTTCGATTTTAAACCTTACAAAAGCCTTGATTTTCAAGGGTTTCCAACTTCGGTTTTCTACCACACGATTTACTTTCTGTACAATATCCAAATTCATCACATTTTGCATAAAAAAGATTATCTACAATCCACTTCCATTCATCTGAATATTCTCTCAAAGCATTGCAAATATCTTTAAATAATTCTCTATATTCCCAATATGCTCTGCTACACATTCTTACTCTGCTCATATCAACAAGATTTCTAAGATTTCGCTTGTCCACCATTTTAGAAGAGTAAGCTAATGGAAGTAACATAGTTGCATCTTCAACTGGAACATTGTATTCTGCTATAAGAGTTTTAATTGCATCATTTAAGGTATGCATCCATGCATCCCATACTAATTTTGCTTCATTTTTAACTATAGAATTTGGAGTAACATATTCAAATCCACTTCCTTTAGAATAATTGATATACCTTGTACTCTCTTGTAAACGAGAAGGCGAACCACCGATGTGTGTGTAATATTCTCTTAAAACCTTTGCAGAATAGCCATCAATAACCATCTCCACATTCACATACTCCATAACCCTGCCATGACCTGATTTGATACAATCAAGACCACGCTTATAATTCTTTTCATCATCTGATATATTAGCGTTCCAACAACATCCTGCTCTTGCTCCCATTAATGTAATTGGGTTCTTAGTTGTTTCTGGTAAAATTGTAATTGTTCCCATTTAATCCTCCTACTTTCTCTTAATCTTCATATGAAATATGAAATAATGGCTTCATGACCATTTAAAATTACCACAAGTCACTCTCCCAGGAATCCATGCGTTATCACTTTTAATTGGTTTGTAAACATCATCAGGGAAATCAAATTTACAATATTCCCTATATCTACAATATTGACAACATTCTTCTTCGTACTTTTCTATTCTTTTCTGTTTTGGCATTCTTTTGTATTCCTTTATCATATATTCATATAACAAATCCGACATACGCTGTTTGTCTTTTACTGCACATAGATATTTTTCTTTATATTCTTGTAATTCTTTTATCTCATTAAGAAATTCATCTATCATATTTTTCACCTCCAATTTTCCAATCCTTCGGTTCTTAAAAATCACTTATTTTCATATCAATCGCTCAAAACCCTTGATTTATAAGGCTTTCAGAGCATTGATTTTTATAAAATTCGGCAAATCCTTAAAAATGCCGTATTTTACTTGATTTTTGACAATTTTTAAATTTTCATGCCCTGAACCCCTTGATTTTACTAGGGTTACAGAGCAAAGGAAATCCGTCTTTCCTTGGCTTTTTGAGTCTCTGAAACGCCCTATTTATGGACATTCCGACTTCAGTTTTTCAATAATCACCTCAATATTGTCACAGATAAAGTCTCTTGCTGAGACTCTATCCCATACTTCGTGTGCATGTTCTGAGAAATACTCAGTCAAAGCATTTGATACTTCATCAAATATTTGATTTCTGTTTTTATATCCTCTCATTACATCACAAGCAATTGCACAAGCTTCATTAACTTTTTCAATCGGTTTATCTCTGTTGAAGCCAGCATAATATTCAATTTCTGTGATAGCATCTGCCGATGTTTCAGGATCTAAAATGCGAATAGCCTCTTCTATTGACATACTCATATAATATCCTCCATATCATAATTTTCTCTTATATAGTCACATAACTCTTCCATTGTGGTCTTGATGTGTTCATCATCCTTTAGACAAGGATGAATATTACACATACAAGAACCTTTTGCACCATTCTTTTTGAACAGTTTCCAGTTGAATGTAATCCATAACAGAGGAATTTTAGTAAGATTTTTCGTAAATAATCGTGTTAAAATTTTCATAGATTATTACCTCCTACTGTATTATTCTCTACAGTTGAGCTAATAAACTTCTTACTGGCTCTCTGCTCATATTTTCTTTAGCCCATGAGATATAACCTGGATCAATTTCTTTGATTTGTGGAAGTGTCTTTCCTGAATATTTTCCAAATGTAATTACATAAGAATCAATATCTGGTAACTCTTCCTTTGGAATATCAACACCACCTAATGCAGAAACTACATCATCAGAATATGTCATATCAAGATTTGATCTGCTTGCTAAATAATCACACATATGTACAAAGAACTGCTCATCATTTTCAGGCTTTGGTAATACAGTCTTACTTCTCTTTGTAGAAGTCCATTCACCCGAATGACTTTCACATAATCTTGCAATATATGCTTTTGTATCAGCGTCTACATCATGCTCAACAGATGTATTTCTTACCCATTCACCTGCAAGCATTGGGTGTTCATGTACCGTATATTGAGAACCGTTTAACCCACATTTAATTGCATCATGAAAAATTGGTGTGCAGCGTAAACAATCTCGCTGTCGCTCATTGGTCTTTTCTTTTACATACTCTAACCCAAGAACATAATTCATTACTTCTGCAAACATTAAAATATGAAAAATCTGACCATGTGGCTGACACTGTGTTTTATTATGATACTTAAATGATGTGCTACTTGGAATTGTGAAGATATAATCTGGAATTTCCTTAATCATATCAGCACAATAATTTCTAATCTCATCTGTCTCAAACTTATTTAATAGTCCTTCAAAAACTTTTACCTTGTCCATATTTTCTCCTTTACTTCAATATCTTGGAATCCAAACAATTTTTACATAATTCGTATATCATCCTACCCATATATTCTCTTTCTACAAAATAAATGTGCATGTTATTTCTGCTTTGCCATGTAAGCAATGTTCTAAAAAACGATGTTGGATTCAATTTCGATTTATAGTTTTCTGTAAAAATATCCTCTATGCTGTCATTCTCTATAAGAAGATAATTTTTCTCTATATTAATCATTCGATTAAATTCTTTAAAAATTCTGTCATCATCTTTAGTTGCATTTGCTATGTTACCAGCTAACTCACTTACGGAATTCTTTCGTTCAATACAAAGTTCGTCACTAAAATAGGTGTCGATTGAGAAGCCCAATTCAGGGCAACTCTCAACCATAAGACCGTAATCACCTGTTTTCAATGCTCTTGACTTCCATTTGATGTTATTCCTATCAAACCAATCAGTAACATTTTTATTAGTATTCTCACGAGTGTCTACTAACACAACCATGTGCGACAGTAATTCTTTATACTTTTTGTCTGTATAATACTGTTTCATTTACATCTCCTAACAAATTTGGTACTCAGAAACCCACCATTCTTGCTCATCTGTTTCTTGCCATTCACCATCAACCTTTTTCATTTTTTGTTTTTTATATTGGTTTGTGACTTTTACAATATCTCCACGTCTGATAGGATTCTGTTTGAATATTTTCTTACTAATTTTTACTGGAATTGTGTTACCATTTGCCAATGCATACAGCTTCAATCGTGGAGAATAGTCAACATTGAGATCCAATGCTACACAATAACCTGCCAGCTTTTTATCAACAATATCTACATACCCAAGGTTTTCTATCTGATAAGCAATCTTTGTTCGCATATCAGTTTTCTCATTTGGGATATTCTGCAAGAGTTTATTAAGTAGCTTTGTACTATCTAATTCCATAAATGTCTTCTGAGTCTCCTTACCAGAACATTCTCTTAGTACATCAAAATCAAGTCCATACTCTAATGCTTTATCCTTCTTCATCTGTTTCTTGCCATAATATTTTGAAAACAAATCATTACAGGTAAGTAAGTATCGAATGCCACCAAATTCCTCAAAGAAATCGAGTTTAATCAAAATCTCAAGCTTTCTACTATCAACTTTGAGGTCAGAAATTCTTACCAATAAGTCAATAAACGTATTAAATTTCTCATCTTTAATGGAATATAAATCATTTGCAGCATCTTCGTTTAGGAATTTTACAGAAGCAATACCCTTGTAAATACCATCTTTATCACAAGAATACTTTGCAGTAGAATGTCTGAATTTAATGCTATGAATTGTAATGCCAAGTTGCTTTGCTAGTTCTGTGCCAAGCATGATATCATCTTCATTATTGGCATTATTTAGATATGCAGTAATAAATTCTCGTGGATAATAATATCTGAGATAAGCACACATGTAACCTATCATTGAATATCCTGTTGAATGGTTAAACCCAAACTGGTAATTAGAGCTATCCTCTATAATCTTCAAAAAGGCTTGTGCTTCTTTTTCTGCAATTTCTCTAGGCTGAGAGGACATATTACAATATCCTTCAAGAATAGACGGTAACGCAGCTTCAAGACGATCTTTTTGTTTACGTCCAATAGCTCTACGAATATTATCAGCATCACTACCACTCAAGCCACAAATATTTGTAAGGAATTTAATTGTGTCCTCCTGAAATATAAGGAATCCATGATTATCTTCCAACAATTTATCAATCAACTCTGATGGATTTTTGTTTGGTTCATGGGCTAATAACTTATCTCTATATGATTCTCCTGAAGGTCTGATTGAAGCATTTACAAGCGACAAGTCGTTTACACAATGACATTCAAACTTTTTCATTGAATCATAGGCAAATTTTGACTCAAACTGAAATATACCTACTGGACTGTCTGCAATATGCGCCCAAACTTTTTCATCATTCCAATTGACTGTATGGGATTTTGGATACGGAATATGTGCTAATTCACATGTATCTTTGATAATTTCTATGTTTTTCAGACCAAGCAAATCGTATTTTACGAGGGAAACTTCGTGAATTTCTTCCATATTGATACTCAAAATACGCTTGCCATCTTTCGACCAGAATGTTCCATAATTATCAGGTAGCGTTACTGGACTTACAATAATACCTGCTGGATGCATCGACTGAGAAATTGCAGTTCCTACAAGACCATCAAAATAATAGAACAACTTAGGATATTGCTTTTCTTTTAAGTCTTTCAAAGACTTTTCGTTATACTCAAGTTTACTTCTAAGTTCCTCCAAGTCTTTTAAGCACTTTTCATTATTTTCATATCCTTCAATAGATTCAATTTTCTTAATCTTGTCATTGCAATCAGTAATACCATCGGTAAATAATGAATACTGCGCTTTTACTTGCTTAACATCTCCAAGTGGCATATTCAAGGCTCGCCCAATCTCATCAATAGTACCTTTGTCAGAAATCGTACCGATGGCTAATACATAAGCTGTTTTATCAGCACCAAACTTTTCAATGATATGCTCATATACTAAATGTCTTTGTGATGGTGCAATATCCAAATCAATATCACCAATCTCTTTTCTATCCTCATTGGCAAATCGAGAGAATACAGTATTCCATACTACAGGATTTACATCAATAATATCTGTTAAATATGCAATAGTTGAGCCACCAACAGAACCTCTACAAAAACCAATTGGTATACCATTATCCCAACACCAACATACCAATTCTGACATGAAAAGCATGAATCCAACCATACCAATCTTCTTAAATACTCGAAGTTCTTCTTTTATATTCTCCTCATATCTTGGATCTGGTTGAATAATTCCTTTATCAAGCTTTTCATGATACATTCTATAGATACGCTCTACAAATACCTCTTCTTCATTGTCATAGAGAATCGGATATTTAAAAGCTGTATCTAATTCGTAATCTGTAACAGAATCAGCCATGCGATTAGTGTTCTCAATAGCCTCCAATACAACATCCATAGGTAAAGAACCTTGCTGTTTAAACATATTAACTAACTCGTCATACGATTTATATGTAAGGTCAAATTCATCTTCGTTTGAAAACTCAATATGTTTTGCTTTCTGAAGAATACTTCTACACTCAGCTTTGTAACTATCAATACTATGTGTATCTGTTCCTGCTATTAAAGGCTTGTTATATTTTTTTGATGCCTCATAAAGCATTTTGTTATATCGAATCTGATCCATAGACTTAACATGCGGCTGAATTTCATAATAGTCATATGTTTTCATCAGTTTGTCATATACAATCTTTGCATTTTCTAATTCTGATTTTGCTTCTTCTATCTGTAAATCAAATGCATTATTGGATTTTTCAATACATTGTTCTACATATATCTCATAAGATGTATTGTAAATAGCTGCATAATCTTCAATCCACGCTTCTTTTGCAGCTTCTGAATTTAGTTCTGCATAAAGTTTGTTAGCTTCTGTTTCTTTATTTTTTTCTAATTCAGCGATTTTTTCATCAACCAATTTCCCAATAAAATTAGGATATTTATTCAACGGAGATGCAAGACATGCAGAAATTTTAATGACGTTATCAGAAATATTGAAAAACTCATCAAATGTAATTCTCGGTTTATAATACATGTGGTCTGGTTGTGTAGATAAATCAACCAACGTATTTATCTCTTTTACACCTTCAAAATTCTTTGCTATAAGAATTGTATGGTAATTATCTCTTTGTTTTGGTTCAAGTGCTGCTGTTAAGTAAACCTCAACACCATGCAGATATTTCAAACCTTTACTATTTGCATACATCTTTTTCTCAATATTGTTGTAAATATTGCCGTGTTCTGTAAAACAAATAGCTTTCTGTCCAAGTTCTACTGCCCTATCTACATATAACTTATAATTTGTACAACTATCTAGTAAAGAATCTTCTGTATGTAAATGATAGACTGTATAATTACTAATAATATCACCTCCTAATCAAATGAATCTGTTTCAGGATTGTAATGTCGATTATCTTCTTCTGTCTTTCTGCTTGTTGGTTGTGGCTTATATTCGCAAGCATGATTTCTCTGACCACAAAGATAATGACAGTAATAATAATCAGGATTAGGTCGCCACTCTTTTTCTTTTTCAATCAGTTCAAGCGTGTCTTTTGCCCACTGAATAGCTTCATCGTACTCTTCTTGAATCCAAGGCACTTCTATCCACTTTTGATCTTTAAACATGTTCCATTTAAGTTTTGAAACAGAACCATATTCTTTTATTACATGGATTGAATATAAATAGAGCTGTCGTTTGAAATCCAAGAAATGTTGCTGATCAGATTTGCTAATCTTACCGCTTTTTAGAATTTTGATACTTGCAGATTTGTGGTCGATAATAATAATTTCGCCAGTTTCTTTATCTTTAACAAGTAAATCTATATATCCAACAAAATCCTTGTCGTTAATTTTAAATTCTACTTTTTTCTCAACTCCAAGAACTTCATATTTTTCTAAATCAAGGTCAATGTTATCAAGGTAATCAATACCTTTGTCATAATATGATTGCCTAATATTTACGAATTTGTTTGGTGGAGCATCGTGAGGAACATCCTCATCGAAGTGTTCCTCATAATACTCATTTAGCTCAAACAATGAAAGTTCACCTTTTTCATATTTTTCAAGGATTTTATGAATAAGCGAACCATATTCGCCAAAGAAACCATTCTCTGACTTATTACACTGTATGTAGTGCAAGAACCATTCGTAAGGGCAATTATAAAATGAATTCAGTCTTGAGAACGACCATTGCATCGTTCCAAGTAAAAAGTCTAACTCTTCATCCATCATAATAATTATTCTCCTTATTTATCTGGAAATTCATTGTCTACAGACCTGTCCAAATATGGAAGTTTATCTGTATATACATTGTCATCCCATGCAAATTTTGCGTCATATTCATCGTAATCTGTATAAAATCTACGTGATGTCAGGTCATACCATAATCCCATCTGGAAATCTGCCTTACCAAGCAATCTGTCTTTTATAACAGTTAAAACCACATCGTAGTTATGCCATTTAGATTTCGGATCATTTTTTTCTTTTTTGGAAACTCTTCTAAGACCTATGGATCTCATAGCAAGATTGATAATATTAGAAGTACCAGATATGTCATACATTTCAATATCAGAATTTGTATCTTGTGTTTTTCTCGGATGTGCTATCAGAACAACAGCTACATTGAATTTAGCAGCAAACTTAATAAGTGCGTTTATCAGATTTGTTTGTGCTGTATTTTTGTCACTTTCAGAACAATTCAAGTCAATCATCATAAGATTATCAAGTACAATCAGCTTGCACCCAAACTTTCTAACGCATTCTTCAGCAGATTTTAAAACTGAATCTACATCATTTGGCTCATCATCTCTGTAAATGAAAAGCTTCTTATTATAATGTGCTTGCATTTTCTTTTGTATTGCTTGTGGAACTATGTAATATTTACGGTTATCTCGGCTTGTCCTTTCGACCATATTTCTTCTGCCAGCAATAATTGTATTGAACCAGTTTGCACTCATTCTTTCTGGCATCTCCTTGCTGAACAAAAATACAGGACTACCATCATCAATAGTTCTTGCTATTGTCTGGTCAATAATACTCGTCTTACCACTACCAGGTCTTCCTGATAATACTGTCAATGTCCCATAGAAGATTTTTAACAGCTCATCGTCTAATGGTTTAATACCAGTTTTCACACCATCCATCTGAGAAATATCAAGTTCCTCAATCTCAGAATAATCAACAACACTTTTTACAGGAACATCCTTTGCTTCTGAAATAAGATTCATAACAAATTCTTTTCCTCCAACTTGTAAACAATCATTGATATCCTTTAGTGGAACTCTCTTACCATTCTCTTTTTCAAAGAATTCAGGCGTTGATATATATTTTGTTCGCCATGTACCAAGACGATAAATACATTCTTTTCTCATTTTAATGCCTGCTTCATCATTATCAGACCAAATGATAATAGAATCAAAATTGTTTAACCAATCCCAATTTTCTTCAATCCAATGAAGATTGCCAGCTCCAAGAGGAACACTTACTGTATTGATATATCCTGCTTCAATAGCACTTGCACAATCCGTCTCGCCTTCTGTTATAAGCAACGGTTTTGATGTATTAACTCTGTTCATATTAAACAAAAGTGCTGATGTATCAGCGTCTTTTTGACACCATGTTTTAGGCTGACCAGAATGTTTTTCAACTGTTCTTGCAGGTCTATACTTAACCATTGTCAAAACATCGTTTGTATCATAAAAGTTAAATACGCCATTGCCATGTGAATCTTCTCGAATATCCAAATAGTCGATTACATTTTTTGAAATGCCACGTTTTCCCCAATAATCAACTACATGCTCTTTTTCATTTATTGGTTCTTCATGCGGATATCTATAATTGTGACGAGTTCTTACATCCTTTTCACCAAAACTGTATTCGATACCAGCTTTCTCGAATAGATACTTGGCAGCTTCTAAGAATGTATTTCCTTTTTCCATTAAGACATCAATAATATCTACCGTTTTATTACATCCAAAACAATGAAAAGTCTTATTTTTTTTGTTATATATAAAGCTTGCAGTATCCTCGTTATGATAAGGGCAACAGGCTTTCAGATTTTTGTCATCAAAATTTTCTAATTCAAGTAGTTCTGCCATTAAAAAGGCATTATTATCGCCAAGTTTATCTTTAGCTTTTTCGATGTCAGTTTTTTCGATTAGCAATTACTCACCGCCTATGCTTTAAATTCTTTTTCGTAAAATAACTTTCTAAGTCCATATAGAATCTGAACAGGTTTTGTTGAATAATATAATTTCGATGATTCAATGTTTTTTCTGATGAACTCTATAGGTACTTTGTTTTTAAAAACCATTGTGTTTATTGCTCTACATGCAATAGGGAACTGTGTTTTATCTTCTATACAATCCATATAAGCATCTACACAGTCTTTAATTTCTTGTTTCATACCTGCACAATCCCAATGGTAATGTTTCTTGTTTATTACCACGGACTCAGAGGCTTTAACCTTTTGTCCGTGGTGTAAACAATACTTATATGCGCAGACATATTCTCTTTCCTTTTTATCTGCCATATCTACCTCTTTTAATTAAACGGAAGTTTCTCATCAATGCTATCTGGAATATCCATAAAGCTTGTATCAGTTGGTGTATTTGGATTAGAAGTGTTGTTTATTGTATTACCATCAGCAGAAGCCTTACTCTCTGCAAATTCAACCTGCTCAACAACGACATCTGTTGTATATACCTTCTGTCCATCCTTATTTGTATAAGAGCCAGTCTGAATACGTCCCTCTACAACAAACTTTGTACCTTTATGACCATACTTCTCGATAAACTCACCAGTTTTACCAAAAGCTACACAACTGATGAAGTCTGCTGTCTGCTCTCCGTCTTTCTTGAATCTACGGTCAACGGCAAGAGAAAATCTTGCCACTGCCGATGCATTGTCGCCCTGTGTGTATCTTACCTCCGGATCTCTTGTGAGTCTTCCCATTAAAATTACTTTATTCATGTATTTTTGTCCTCCTTATAATTACGCCTGTACTGGCTGAATCTCTTTAATCTTTGCTAAACAATCCTTTGCTTTCTGCACATCCTTAATTGCATTTGGATTTCCGCTAGGAACAAACTCTTTTAATGTTGTCATAAGAGCTTCGTTCTTTGTTCCTCCAAGCTGAGTGCAAAGAGAAATAATCTCTTTTTTAACTTCCTTTAAAATATCCTCGTCACTTACTGAAGTCTCAGCATATGTCGGCTGTGGTGCTTTAGGCGCTGGTGCTTCGCCCTGATTTGCCCAATCATATAACTTTTCTCCGTCTTTCTCAGTAAGAACTTCAAACTTGCCATCGAATAAATGAGTGTTGTCCTTATCGGCAGAAGCTACATGTGTATCCTGAGAAATCATTAACGATACTGTGTACTCGTAGGAAATATCCTTATCCTGCTGCTGTCCCATACCTACCTTCTTAGGAACCTGCTTACCATTCTTATCTTCAAGAACCCAATCATCTTTGCCTCTTGCAGTTGCAATAATATGAATTGGACTATTAAGAATCTTATCCATGAATTTGTGATGACGTGGTTTCAGCTTACCCCAATTTGTAAAACTATTTCCTGGCATCTTGTCATGTACATCATTTAACCATTTCCACTCATGAGACATAGAATCAATAATTAACACCTTATATCCAGCATTTACAGCTTCATCAATAGCAGCCATATACTTTTCACACTCGAATGGCTCTTCAAGCTCCAATAAGTCATAATCAAATTCATTCGCATAATACTTATTACGAGATCCCTCTGTGCCGATATAAGCAATTCCGCTATTACACTTCTTTGCAATTCCAGTTGCGATCTTCAATGCACTGTAGCTCTTACCACTACCAGACGCACCACTTAATAATACCTTTAACCATACCTGTTCTCTTTTTGCTTTCTGAAAGCCCATTACTTGTCCTCCTTAAAATTAAAAATTTATGTAAATATTGTTAATAAAACAATCTATCTAAACGCCCAAATGGACGGAACACAGAAGTTAATTTATATAAACATCTATGTATAATCAGTGATTTTTGAGCGTACAAACCCAAGGGTATGCTGTTCTTCCACCCATATTTATATTCTCTATTCAGTTTTGATTTTTGGAATTTTTGAACGATCTGTTCAAGACTAAGAACTTACTTTGTTCTTCATAATATTTAGTATTGTATTTAACATATTCTCTGTGGTCGTGAAATCTCCACCTAAACAAGAAGCAGTTGTCTTTATTTCATAAGTCCAATCAGCTTTATTACTTGTTGATTCTACTGGATAATCCATATATAATACTGTTCCTTTTGGAACAACAATATCATTGTATTTATTCTTGTAATCTTCTTTCAAAACTTTTAACCACTTTTGACAACCTTTATTATATGATTTATACTTTGCATCACTTGTATATACATGAAAATAAGGTTCAGACGGATATTCAATTCTCTTAAATTTGTTAATTACAAGTAACACTCCATCAGATATTCTATAAAGGTCTTGATAATCTGTTTCTGCTAATATTTCTATGAATATCACCTCATTTGTATATTCTCTACTACTATCGAAGAATGTGAATCATTCCTTCTCTTGTACCCATTAAAACAGGTTCTTCACCATTTGCTTTCATCTTCCAATAAGTACTTTTACTTTTCTCCATCTCCAATTGGTGTTTTAAGTTTTCAATTTCTTTCTCATAATAATCATTATCAAACTTCTGTGTGCCAACTTGTTTATAGTCTTTAGAAATATGTTTTACAGAATAATTGGATATGTAATCGCTTGTACCATCTAAATATTGAATTGTTGGCTCAAAAAATCCACGCTTCTTACATTCATCACAATGACATATATCTGAAATATAACCAATTCTTCCATCTCTGTTTTCTACGAAATCTCCGATGTTAAATTTTATATTTGTTACATTATTCTCTTTTAGTATATGGACTTCTTCAAAGAAAAGGTTTACATATTCAATATCTTGTGATGATCCGATAAATCTGTATCCTAAGTTTTCATATTCTTTAATTGTCTTATGTGCATCCGATAATCTAACTCTTACTTCCATATTCTCACCTCCTCAAATTTTCAATGAAACAGTGATTTATTTCAAACTCGAATAAACTGACTGCAGTTCTTCAATGATAATCTTTTCAGGAAATGTAATGCATGTAACAATATCAAATGTCTGACATAAAATAACAATAATTCCTCCAACAATTACGCATCCTGCTAAGATTCCAAGCCAAATAGCACCAAAGTCATAATCTGAATGCCAATCTTCCTTATACTTTCCCCAACAATATTTTGTTTTTCCAATCGCATATTTTCCAACAAATAACAGACAGATACCAATTAATATCCACACAACACTTGTTGCGATTTCATATGTAACATACTTACCACATAACTGCTGTAAATATGGAAGTACATTTGCAGAAGTCCAGTCAATTGCAAAACCAAACTTTTCTGCAAGAGCGTCTAAAATTTTAATTACTTCTTCTGACATAAATAAGCTTCTCCTTTATATGTTTATTCTCTATTCGATTTTAATTTTTATTAGAAATTAGCCAAATGAATCATAGATTATAGAACAATTCTATATGCAAGTTTCTTTGTAATAATACCTGATTGATGTAAAACCATACAAGATAAATGAATGTCATCATATATCAAATCTGTCATTGTGCAATTCGATAAGATACTGTAACCACGCATAGTCTTTGACTTAAAATAAACAGCTTCACCATTATATTCTTCAAATGCTTTGCAATATGTATCCCAATCTTCAACTTCAACAATTCGTGACTGATGATCTATTATAATATCGTCTTTATCAATACCCAAATTTGTTTCAATTACTTGAATCACATTCCCACCTTCCTCAACTATATATTCTCTTATCTCAATCCTACATTATCTGCAAATTCAACTGTACCTTTTGGAATAAACACTGTAATTTCATCACCATAATTTATATGTGGTTTAGTAGTTATTTCAATATAAGGTTTATTATTTGTCTGTTGAATATTTACCGTTCCTTGAAACATATGAATCTGGTCATTATAACAAACAGTGATCACATCATAATTATGAGATGGCACATTAGACGATACTGAGTGATAAATTGCATAAGTGCCATCTTTTATTTCTTGCAAATTATAAGAATATTCTTCTGTGTATCCTACATAAGATGAAAATTTATACACTCCGAAGAATATTGCTGCAATTATCACTACAACAAATATCGTACTTCTTATATAAGCTTTAATAATCTCACCTCCAACTATATATTCTCTTATTTATATAAAGTTTTATCTATTTCCTAACTCCCATATTTTTATAAATAACTTTACGAACACTTCCACTATTGCTAAAAGAATCACAAATAACATGCCTGGAATAGATAATAAAAATATAACGCTTGAAAGAAATTTACCTAAAATATTTCTATTTTTAAATAAATCAATAACAAAATTCTTTATAGAATTGAGAATAGATATATTTTCGATATCCGCTTTGTGGCATATATAGAATCCTATAAATGGTATACTCAATATTATAAATATGCTTAATAAAGCAATTACTATATCAGAATACATTTTATTTCTCCTCCTTAACAAAAACTAATCTATCAATATATTCTATAGGAATATCTGTATCAATAATCCACTTATTTTCAGACTTAGAAGTGTCTCTTAACTGTACAGTTTCCATAACTCCATCAGATTCAATAACAATTTTATTTCTTACACAACAACTTCCTCTCTTCTGATAAGTCGGTAAATCATTCCAGTTAATACCTTTCTGAGTCATAAGCATATCCTGAATATCATTGCATGATTTATTCTGTAATTCTTTATGTGAAAAATTGGCTTGACCTACCATCTGAATTGAATTACGAGAAGCGTCTAATTGTCGCCAATATACAAGATTGGTCACTTCTTCCTTCGGAATGTTGAAACAACGGGCATCAAACATTGCACCATTATTTACTGCTTTAGAATATACTTCTTTAAATGGATATTTTTTATTGGATAAATCAACAGCAGCAGTTGCATTATACACAAATACATTATCATAAAAATATTTGTTAAATGCCATCGTAGCCATACTTGCAGCTATGCTACAAATCTTCTGTACTTCATAATCAAACCAAGCTGAAGATGTAAGTTTTTTATAATCAACAAGGATCAAAGTAATCTCGTCTGACTGCGTGTAACCAAGAACACATCCTTGAATATTCTCACATAAATATTTCATTGTTTCCTGCATAGACTTGATTAATACTTCATCAAATGGCTTCTGGAATCCTCTTGTGAATGTGTGGAACGCTTTTCCATCAATTCTGATAGCAACTGGACACCTTCTCATTAATTTTGTTTTAGAAATCTGCTCATAAAATGTTTTCATCCTAACGCCTAAATCATCATGTACTGGCATATATGTACCTCTCTTTCTTTACTTTTATATTCTCCAAATACTTTTTCTTTTCTGCTTCAACAGCCTTTTTGAAATCAAAATCGTCAATTCTGTCATTATATGCTTTATAATTTTCGTAACTGTAAATCAGATTTTCCGCTTTTACTGCTCTATCTCTGTAATTTTCAACATCTTTTTTAAAATTACGAATGTCACTATTGAGTCTTTTAATTTCGTCTAAATCAGAAGCGTTATAATATTTGACCATTTTATAATATATAGAACGAATCATACTCTCTTTTAACATTTCTGATTGTTCTTGCGATATGTCCTGCTTTTTACATTTTCGATAACTTTCAAGAGACGATCCTAAAATTCCAATATATTTTGGTGTATTTTCAAGTATGTAGTCTTTATGCTCATTCCACAACTCCTTGCCAACCACCAAATAATTGTAATGCCCATACCATGATTTCTTTGCATCAGACTTAAAATCCTGAATAGTGACTTTTATCTCATAACATTTAATAATCCCTTTTGAATCCATTGTCATAAAGTCAACTATTTCATTTCTATGACCATTATTATAGAAACCAATTGTGATTTCTTCACAACCATATATTCTCTTAATTCTGGTATCTTTTTGTAGTGCAGTTTCAATATCTAATGTTTCTTGGCGTTTTGCCAACCAGTCTCACCTCCTCGCAAGAAATCGAAATTTACTGCGACTTTTACAGAGATCTCTTTGGACAACTACTCATTTTTCCAATGTTTTGCATAGCCCAAGATTCCTTTTCCGCAAGTTCCTTATATTTATTTTCATCATAATTATGTTTTTCAATAGCAATTGCAGTAATAATTACTTCATCTTCTGTTTTGTCCACATCTGAAATAATAATCTCTTCAAATCTTTCTTTTTCAGCAGGTGTTAATCTATCATAAATATCTTTTGCTTTAATTCCTACTTTTACTCCATATGCCATATTTTCTACCTCTTTCTTATTTTTAATTTGTTACAAGGAAACCGATATTTACTCATTCTTCGATTCAAATTCTTCAAGCACTTTATAAAATTCACTACCTTTAATTTCTGTAAAACCTGTATCATCGTCTGGTGTAATAGTTTCATATTTTGTTGTAGAAATATTTAAATATAACTTATTCTCATACTCAAACCGTGAAACTGAATACCCACCTAAATGCAATTCCTTGAAATAGTCTCCTACTCGAATGGGATGATTGTTAATAACAATATTATTTTCAATACATAAGTCTTGAAACTCTTTTAAAGTCTTACTGTTAGCTCTAAATTTCCTCATTAACACATCAGAATCGTTGAATAATTTATTTGGTTTCAGTAACTCTTTACCAAATTTCTGATTATTTTCATTGCAATCGGTAATATATAATCTAATATTATGCTTTTCATATTCTTTAAATGGACGATTTACAAATCCATCTCCACCGATATAATATTCATTCCCAGCAATACCTTTATCCTCGAAAAAATTATTTGTTACTATTCTTCTCTCTTCGCCATGTTTTCTATAATCATTAATCTCTTTTAGGAATTTCTCATTTGTTACAATATAAAATTTCTCCATTATTTCACCTCACATTTTTAAAAGAAACGAATCTTTCTTGTTTTTAGTTCACATCATTATGTGTTTCGCCATCTGAATAATAAATATTCCAATCCTTGAATAATTCAATCAATTTATCATTATCCCAATTATATTCATTACAATGTGTAATGGCGATTGATTTTTCGTCTCCAAAATTCCCTACATCATCGAAACATCTACTATATAATTCTCCTAAATCAAGTGTTCCATATCTCAATGTGTCCTGGAATGGGTTTGGCACATTTGTTTTATCAAACATATATTCATTGATAAATCTCTTATTACATTCAGATGGAAATTTACCAGCACCATGTCTTGTTAAATAAGTACGAGATACATAACAAGTTTCAATATTTATTTCATCATTCCATTCAACATTTTCAATTATTCTCTTGGGATTTTTAATACCTGTATTAGACGGTGTTAAATGTGGAAAATATTCTATGTTGTTCTGATCAAGCAATAAACCTTGTGCAGCTTCAAATACAATATTATCAAATTGATTTAAGAAATAATTATCTGATATAGTCAATGAGTGATTATTCATAAAGTCCCAATCATCTAAAAAGTGTTCAAATATACCATTATCAAGGAATATTCTTGACCATTCATCTGTTAATATAATATTCTCTCTTTCAAATTGTTCTAAGTAATATTCCCTGATATGATAATCCATATCAGTTATACCAGCTTTATATCTTTTGATAGTTTCAAAAATTCCCAATCCACAACTACCATGTTTATTTTTCCCACGATTCTCTTCTATAATCTGGTTTGCCATCATATCAAAAGGTGTTGTCAACATACAGTTTTGATTGATATAAACATTTGGAATATATCCTAATTTCATCAATTCATCATATTCCTGCTTAAAAATAATTGGATTAACAATAAAATCCTCAGATAAATATGTACTTGCATGATTGAATGTTCCAGATCCAAAATGATGAAAGACATGTCTGATTCCATCAGGCGTTGTTACGGTATGTCCTCTCTGAGCACCACCATTTGAACAAACAACAATACTATTAGGTTTCTGTGAGAAGTAATCTGTCATAAGACCTTTTCCTTCGTCTCCAAAGTTAGCACCTATCACAATCTTAATGTCTTTCATCTTTTAAATCTCCTATCCTACCAAGTAATTCCTTCTGAGTTAGAAGGTGTAGTAACTGTATCTGTTACATTATTCTCTGCTTCACTAACAATAATATCTACAATCTCATTTGTAATACTATCCATAGTTACTCTTCTAAAGTGCGTATCATCAAGATACTTCTTGTAAGACTTCTCAATTTCTTCTTCATCCCATCTGTGACCATGATTTACATCTAAATGATAAATGTTAAACTTCTGAGAAGCCTCTTCGTATAAATCCTTAGTCTCTACATCAGACTGAAGGTTGTCACCTGTCACCTCTGATAAACCATGACCTCTGCCCTTAAATGGAAGATATGGATTTAACTGCTCATCACCCATTGTAATAATAATTCCTTTTCTTCCACGTTTTAAGCAATCAAGCTTTGTATGACGAGAACCGAAATACCATGCTGCTGTGTAGGATTCATAACTGTTTCCACCACCACCAAACTCAAAATAAATCTTGTCAAGCTGTTCAGCAATACGAATATCTGACTCAAACTGTGAAGCCTGAATTGGACAGCTATCACAAGCTAAATCCCCAATACCCATGATAAGGAACTCAACATCTGTAACCTTTTCATATAACTTAGTCATAATTACATTTAACTTCTTTGCCACTTCAACGGCAGCCTGCCCCATAGAACCAGTTACATCAAGTGCAAGAATAACAGGGATTGTGTTTGGATGTTCCTCTGTATCGCAACACTCTCTAATAACATTCTTAGGATCAAGTGCGGAATCAATATTTTTTGCCTTAAACATATCCTGATTAGAATAAGAACCGCTAATCATACCATCCATTGAAACACTCATACCCTTTGTTGTTGAATAATTTACATAACTATCTCTTGTCCATGAACCGCATCCCATATTATGCTTCCTCCTCTTCATCTACTTCTGTATCGTCGTCATCATTGCCACTCATATCAAAGTCGAACATTCCGTCAAACATGTCACCCATATTTCCACCCATCATCATAAATGGTAACATAGAACTCATTCCACCATTTCCATTCATCATGCCAGTAGATCCATTATCACCTTTCATCATCTGAGAAAGCATCATATACTTTAAGATATTGTTTGTACCTTTCTTACCCTTGATAATGTCACTTCCAAACATCGAAACAATCTTTCCATAAAAATATGTATTACCCATAAATACATGTCTTTCAGGAAGTACAGTCTCGATTGTTGAATCCTCATAATTGATTACTGTGATCTTTGTCTTATCAGCTTCAATAACGCATCTTGGCTTGCCATTTACAAGAATGATGTCACCCTTCTCTACCTTATTAGTTGGAATAATAAAGAAGAATTCCTCTCCAATATCAAATACAAAGTTACTACAGTTTGTGAGCTTGCCAGTCTTGATGTTATATGTCTTATAACCACCATTTGTCTTAACTGCAATTCCACCATTCATAGAAAGTCTACACATTCCACTTCCTACCTTGCCAAACATACCATTTAAAAAATTGTTCATCATATTTATTTCCTCCTATGATATAAAAATTATTGTTTACAAATATTTATTCTCTATTATTTCTCTGAATATTTACTCCAATCAATCTCTACATACTGCTTAAAACAAGGATAATATGTAGTAGCTCCTGTCTGAGCTTCGCACCAGCCATCTAACAGAGTTTGCAGACCACCAATATCGCATTGTTCATAAGCATCTTCATGTAGATCTTCACAAGCATTATCAACTACATTATCAGCATCAATATAAATCTTCTCTACGCTACATACCCATAATCGTATAGGTCTTTCATTATCATCTTCTTCATGATTACATGCATAATCGTCAAAGAAATCATCAACAGTGTCGTAATACTCGTCAAATTCCTCACAGTAAAGCATTGTGTTTACATCTTTTTCATCAACAGCTACTGCATTTGCTACTTTCTCATTCCACTTCTTTATTCTCTCTTCTTCGTCAGCTTTCTTCTGTCCTTCGCAGTCACAATGCATATATCCTTGATTCTTATATGGTTGTCCACAATAAGGGCACAAACTCTGTACTCCATTAAAACAACTCTGGCAGAATGAAAATGCTTGATGCTTATATGGAAAATGATATTTTCTGCCAGCTTCAGAGTTGTCACCTTCAATCCCATAAACATTATCTGAAATTCTCATTCCAAGACCATTGCAAACAGGACAGATTCTTTCATGTTCTGTCAGATCCTTGATAAGAAGTTTAGGAAAAGATTTCTGAATTGCTTCATGAAGATTTACTTCTTCTCTACGTGTTAAATTATCCATAATGTTATTCTCCACTATTCCTGTTCAATCTATCAATTTTATCTTTTTCGCTATCAGCTCTATTGAATGGAATAACTCTTCCGTCCTCGATGCAAGTAATCATTACGACATTTGCTTTATTGTCTATTGCGTCAAATTGTTCTTTGTGAACTCTAACTGTTCTTATTGAACTAAAATCTACTGTAAAAGACATATAATACCTCCAATCTGTCCAAAGGAAAGAAAAATTTCCTTCGATCTTAATTTATCTAAAATATGCCATTACCCAATTCAAAATTTTCTCTTCCTCTTTCTGTAATTGGAGTTATTGCGCATACTTTAATTACTACATCAAAATCATTTATTTTTTCATCAAAATATAAACCACTTAAATACTCAAGTTCATCATTTTTCCTCCAAGTCCAAAATGTATTGTTTCTATAACATCCCATTGATTTTATAATTTGATCAGATGATAATCCAGAACACTCAGAACATTCCTTAACAGAGTTGAAATATTTCCATTCCGTTTTTCTACCATTTTTATATAATATTAATTTGCATGGGATACTAACTCTCTTATTACTACTATTTCTTTTGGAATAAAAAAATCTATTCCTTCCTCTTACTATTTCTCCATTTTCTTTAATAGACTTATTTATGTATGATAGACTTTTTGTTTCAATCCACTTAGGTTTATCCCTGTTTTGGTTTTCCTCAAAAGTATTATTTTTTATTATTTCTTTTTGTGAACAATTATTACGCAATTTATGATTTATGTCAGCAAACACATCAATCTGTCGTTCAAGTTCTTTTGCCCTATTTTTTAAATAATTCACTTCTATTGATTCTGTTTTTCTTTGCTCTCTCATTTTTTTTATTTCTTCTAATTGCTTCGACAAATGTTCTACTTTATTCTGCAAAATAATATTTTCAATTTCTAAATCATTTAATTTTTGCTCTTTTTCAATATCGAATAATTGCCAATTATCTATTTTATCAATAAAAGAACTTGTTCCCCATCCAGATTTAGCTCTATTAAAATATTTATTTGTACCAAAATATGAAATAAAATGGGCTTCCATATATTCGGCATCTGTTCTGGTATTAATAGGAGTTTCTATATATTCAATTTTCCAATTTTTATTTTTGCACCACTCATCTTGCGTCTCATGCTCTTTTATGCGTTGTAAAAGAGTTCTATTTTTTGACCAAACTATTCCAACGTATTTAATAATATTGTCTGATAAATCTGTGTATCTATATACATATCCCATCTTACTACTCAGAGCATTGCAATTTTAATCCATGGAACTCAATCTCCTTTCGTACTTGTATATTCTCTTGTTTTATATGAAACTTTGAGCGAATTGCTCATGACTACAAAATATTGTAGTAGATAGAATTTTATATATACTATATATTGTATTTATCCACATTCAAAATACAATATATAGTTTCAAAATCCCAAAGAAAGATTGGATTCTTGTGTTTTTAACCTTTAATGTTTAAACAAAATAATTAATATCCAATTTTTTTACTTTGTAAATTGCTTTTAAATGAAATGAAAATGATGGATTCCTGCTCAGAAAATCTTTTACTTCATCTTCTGTATTAAAATCATATTTTACATTATCCCAACTATCAGGATCAGCAGATTCTCCTAACCCATTATATCTATATCCAATTACAATATAATTCTTATAATCATCCATATTTTTACCTCCAATGTATTATTCTCTCAATAATCCAAGGATATGTTGCTTTCTTACTTCTCATTTTCAATCTTCTCACCTACCTACATAACTTCTAAATGATATTCTTCAACATATTTTCTTCTCTTCCAAAATTTCCACCAAGGAAATTTCACATATTGTATTTCTATAACTCGAAATATCTTGTCCTCATTTTTATTTCTATCTAACCTTAAAGCAGGTGAACCAAACATTGCTTCAGCTAGTTCATCAATAGAGATGTGTTCTCCAAGTTTATATTTCTGTTTGTGTGGTTGTGGAGGATAATAAGAAATTATGTCATGCTGTCGCAATTTATATGCTCTCATACTGTTATTCTCCTTCGAATATTACTCTTATTGGCTTTATAGCTTCGTCATTTGTTGGTATAAGAAACACTTTGTCATTTCCAACCTGACCTTTGAATGTTTTGGGAACTTCAACAAATGTAACTCTTTTTGACCTATCACTATCCAGCCACTCTTTAAACCTTTCAAGATTTTCTTTTAAAGAATTTAGATTATCCTCCATAGTTGTAATCAATATCTCATCAAATAAATCTTCCATCATACAAAAGAAACGTACAGATGGAAAGAATCCTGGATATTCTTTCAAACGGCATTTATTAACGTTACCTCTTAATACAGGAAGTCCATGTCTTCTACGCTTGTTGTTATTCCAATGGATAGGATTGTCATAAAAAGCTTTCTTCTTTCGTCTGTACTCTTCTAATTCTTCTCTTGCAAGTTTGTCAATCTCTTTTTCTCGCTCAGTCTTCGGAGAATTACCATGAATAATGTTGTCAAATTGCTTTCTGATGTTATCATTTGCTTCTGCTTTTTCTGAATCACTCATCTTATCAAAGTTTTGAGCTACATCTAATAGTGTATTTTTCAATTTCTCACCTACTTTCATGACCGCAAGAAACGTGGTTTTACTTTGTTTTAGCATTGTAATTACATTGTTATATTTTCTGTTTTACTATGAAATTTTTTACTTGCTTCTGAAAATATATCATACATGCTTCTATATTCACCATTGCTATTTTGTATATCTGTATCAAATAATTCTTTAAAGAATACTTTAAATGCTTCTAATTGTTCTGATTCTGACGCATTTTCATCAATATCATAATTTATGATTCTTATTGCTCTGTCTAACTCCAATAGACCACCTCCTCAAGAAACCAAAATTTCTTGCTAAATCAAATAATCATAAATATCTCTTGAATCAATAAATGTCTTACCGAGATTAATATCAAAGAAAGTTATTTCATAGCCAATACCTAACACATTGGTTATTTCACCTTCTTTGTCACTAATTTTTACTTCTCTTCCAATTAATTCAGCCATACAATAAACACCTCCGAGTATTTATTTTTCAACTACAAACAACTTTTCTACTGCTTTCTCACCTGTTACTCTATCTGATTTCTGTAACACTTTACGTTCTTTCTGCCAGATACACTTAAAATCATCAGGCATATTATATTCACTTATTAACACTATATTATTCTCTGAAAGTTTACGAAGAAAATCGTAAAAAGAATCGTAGTCAATTGACTGTTTAGAATACTGTTTTGTATCTTTGTAGGGTGGATCAAAATAGAATACACAGTTTTTATAATCTGAGAAATTCTGATAATCACAGCACGTTATTTCAATATCTTTTAATAATGGAGAATCTTCTTTCAAATTCTTGACTCTTTCTTGATAGATATTACGTTTACCAGTTTTATCCTTGCCCCAACCGCCATCGAAGTATCTGCCACCATACGAACCACAATATCCAATTAATGCTGTATACTCCTTGGAATATTTACCAGTTCCTAATTTTCTATTCTCTCTTACTTCTGCATAATGTTCAAAATTACAGTCTGTTGGTGCAATAGAAAGCGTTGAATCAGATTTTACATACTGCAACAATGCTATCAATTCATCATTTACATCTGCTGCAATTCTGTTACCACACTCAATTTTTTCAATAATCGAACAACTACCACACATAGGCTCTATGTAAGTTTTAATATGATTATCATCAATATACTTCTGAATAATCGGCACTAAGAATTTTGCCAATCTATTTTTACTTCCTTGATATACCATTTAATCTACTCAGAGCGAAATTTCTTTAAGGCTGCCACTCACACTCCTTTCGTATTATTTAGTTAATTATTCTCTACTTCCTTTAACCTGTTCTGCTAATTCTTCAATTCTTCTCATATCGTCAACCAAATATTCGTCTCTATCTTCTTCGTCAATAGCTTCTACAAAATCATCAATTGCTATATTATAAATTTCTGAACACTTCTCTGCTAACCAATCTTCAAAAGAATCTTTATCAGTTGCAACTTCTACAATAAATGTCTGTTTACTAATTTTACCCATTCGTTCACCTCTTATCTCAAGTTACCATTATGATCACGTCTGATTTGATTTAACATATCAGCAAGTCCTAACATAAGGTTTTCAATTTCTGTTACATTCTCAAATTCATACATTTCTCTTGTGCAAAAACCACCTTTATTTCCTGTAGATAAACCATACCTATTCTCATATGGAACTTTGTATGAAAAGATCATCTCAACGTGTTCTCCATCATCATTAAATCTTCGTAAATTTCCATTATCTTTTAACATTTTTATGTCTCCTTTTACTATCTCAACTCAATCTCACCAAATTCTAATGTGTTATCTTCAAATGTCTTATAACCTTTATATTTACCAATCAATCCAGTATGACCACAAAAATTTAATAAACCATCTAATTTCTGTAATGTATCATCCCTATATGGTTCATATAATTTTTGCCATGTCAAATTATTCATAAAAATATATGGAGCGTAACATTCTTTGTATTCAAACTCCGATATTCTTCTACTTAACTTTTCTGTATCGAATTGCTTTATTATTAAAAATTTTTCTGTCATTTAGTTATTCTCCTACTCATCATATCTGTGTTTAAATTCATATTTTTCATTGCTGCTTTTAAAATTATGAATACATTTATCATCCATTGATAATATCCTGTGACAACTCGTATTAGGACATACAATCTTACAATCTTTAGGATAAGGAAACGGTGTTCGTGGTCTGTCGATATCTCTACTATCAAAAGTAAAAACCGTCCCACAATTAGGGCAAACACATCCATAGCCTAAATCGTCATTATCTTTTTTAATATGTTTATTGTTTAATGATAAAATTTTCATATGCTTATTCCTTTCTTTTTTATAGCATCCCAAGAAAAATTTCTTTTTTTTGTTGCTTTTTATCTATTACAAATTTCTTCAAGCATACGCCTTACAACCCTCGCAGTTCCAACCTCAAAAATATCCTTGTCCTTCTCGAAACATATGTAATTTCTACCTGTATTCAAAGCTGCAATTACAGTTGTACAACTTCCTGCACATGAATCAAGAACTAAATCTCCTGGATTGGTGTAAGTCTTAATAAAATACTCACACGCTTCAACAGGCTTTTGACACTGATGTAAACTACTTTTCTGAGTGTCCCACTTGAACTGCAGAACATCTCTTGGATATCTTTGTGTACTACCACCACCTGAAATACCAGTCTTTGTAGCACCATAACAGTTACCATCTGTTGTATGTTTTGTATAAGAATGAACAGGCATATGTCCTTCTGTCATTTGTGGATTGTAAGTAGGGAGTTTCTTATAGAAAATCAAGACATTTTCGTGTGCCTTCATAGGCATTTTTTTAGCGTTTAGATGACCAGTTGCTTTGGTCTTTTCGATAATCCATTCGTAGCGATATAGCTTTTCATTACTACAAGCGAGTCTCTTATCAAATGGGGACTGTGCCCATAATGCAATACAACCATTATCTTTGATGATTCGATTGTAATGAGTCCATAAACCATCTTTTTTGTTCTCATAAAACCAATCTCTTGTATATTCGAGACTGCTATTTGTTACTTGAGCTAACCTGAATAAATCTGTTTTATAAAAATATTGACCTGATAATTTCACATAATCATTTAACGGCATTTCACATTCCCAAGAATTATTAGTTGTATTATAAGGCAGATCCGTGAAAATAAAATCAATTGACTTATCATCAATCTTTTTCATACCTTCAAGACAATCTTCGTTGTATATTTTATTAATCTCTAGCAAGTGGCATCACCTGCCAATCTATTTTGGGCTATATTAAACCACTTTTGATCCTGTTCGATACCAATAAACTTTCTACCAAGCTTCAACGCAGCTTCACCTGTTGTCCCACTGCCCATTGTAAAATCAAGTATTGTATCGCCTTCATTTGTCCAAATTGTTACGCATCGTTCCATCAACTGTAATGGTTTTTGTGTTGGATGTCCGTTTCTTTCAGGACTCCACGGAACGATAGGTGAAATATCATACCAAACATTTGTCAATGCTCTATTTTCTTGACCATTCTTTTTACCTAAACCACCTGTTTTCTTGGGGATATTAGAATAAATTTTTGTATATGTAGGACTATTACCCTTACAGTACCAAAGAATATCTTCTCTTGTTGAAACAAAATTTTTCTTCGCACCACGTCCTTTAATACGATCCCATGCAATCCAATTCTGAATTTGAAAACTTTCATCAAGCAGAGATATTGTTTTTGCTACATTTGACCAACCCTGAAATAAAATCAGATTTCCATTTTCTTTTAATAACTGATAACATAGTTTAATCGCAAGAGGCATATTAAACTCTTTATCCCAATCAGCATAGTTAATCACATACGGAGGATCACAAATAATTGCATCTACTGTAACTCCACCATCAATCAATTGTTTCATAATTTTGAAACAATCATCATTATAAATTTGATATTTTTCTTCCATTTCTTACTCAGAGCAAATCCAGATTTAATGCTGCAGCAAATCTCTCGCTCCTTTCAATGTATTATTCTCTTAATAAATCTCTGTCCATTCACTAATTTCTACTTTATTATCAGGATAACCAGATAAGCTCCATTCATTGTCGTTATATACCACTTTCCACATAGCATTTTCTCCATATGAATTACCTTTGATCTTGCCATAATATAATCCTGAACATGGTGGTAATTCTTCCTCTGTTTTTCTCCAAATTGGCTTCTCATAAACCTTATTTATATCGTTTATGGCACTCATTATATTTTTAGTAACATTATTAAAATATTTTTCCTCTATCTTAATCATGTTTTTAAAATACGTTTCAAAAGTATTGTTCATGTTCAAGAAATAATCATGATTAATTCTCTCTGCTACCATAATTCCAATAATTGCTCCTACACAAAGTCCTAATAATCCAATTATTACTGTTAAATAAATATCCATATCTTACCTCTCTTTCTTATCATCCGAAGGAAACTTCGGTTTACTGTGCTTTATTTTCCTTCTTATATTCCATATCTGCTTGAATTTTATTCCACTCTTTATAACTAACATTTATTTCATATTCACATTTAGGGCAATAAATATCATAACCAACATTACTACCGTCCGAATATGACTGAACATGCCAATCAATTTCTTTGTATTCATGTTCACATTTAGACTGTTGTTCATTTGGAATATTAGAGGCTGCCAAATCATCGCTTGCAGTGCATCCAGTCATTCCAAAACACAATGTTAATCCTAATGCAACTGCTAAAATTTTCTTCTTCATATGGTTTATTCCTCCTATCTACCATACATAATATATTCATCACCAAGTTCAAGATTTATTTTGTAATTTCCATTGTTATAAACCTGAATTCTCATATTATAAAACCTACTATCCTGCTCATGAGAATTTGGATCATAAGGATAACTAAAACCTGCTCTTGTTAGATGTCTAAGAACACGTCTCTCTGTTGTAGCACGACTACATCTTTCTTCAAAAGCTAATTGCCCATTGTCGAGATTTACCAAACTACAATATGTTGATGTACTATCACTACCATATTTGTTTTTATTATCTCTGAACGAAATCACTAAATAAACACCTATTACATTGTTATTTTCTTTCTGCACTACGACTGCACCATTTGTCAATTTGATATTTCTGTCTAAGTCTACACAATCGCAAACTCCTTTAATACTAATATTCTGCATTTATTTACACCTCTTGTTATATTATTCTCTATTATTTCTGCCACCAATGTTTCTTTTTATTTTCTTTATAAACATTACAAACATTTGGATAATTACAACTTTTGGTTTCTTCATTGTAATATTCGCAAAAATATCCATCTTCACAACCAATATCGCATTCCATTTCAGTATATATTCTCATAAAACCCTCCTAAACTCCTCAAGAAATCTATGTTTCTTGGTAAAAATATTGCTATATATAGTGTCCATATTTTCTATAAGCACTATATATAGTATCTCATTTACGCCTGATACACAAAACTTGGCATCGGCTGTAATTTAAACAGATTTTTCTCATGCATTGAATCAATCTTAGCTTTTACTTCCTCACTTGGCTCAATTCCATCTCTGATATATGCATCTAATTCAGCATAAGTAAATCCAAGGTTATCTTCATCAGTCTTTCCACAAAGACCATCAGTAGGTGTCTTATCAACTAATTCTGATGGAAGCCCTAATTCACGACCAATAGCTTTAACCTCTGTTACTGTAAGCTGAGATAATGGACTAAAATCACCAGCAGCGTCACCATATCTTGTAGCGTAACCCACCCAATCTTCGGAAAGATTACATGTATTTGCAACACGACCATTTACTGTCTGAGATACTGCATAAAGCGTAGTCATACGAATACGAGCAGGGAGATTTGTAGAAGTCTGCTTTGACCAATGATCTCCCAACTGTGGTTTAATCTCATGCTTTAAAGTGCGAACTGTATTGCCTATATTTACAACACAACTGTCGATTCCAAGATGGTCTATAAGCATTCGAGAATAATCAATATCTGGCTGTTCTCCCTGTGGCATCATTACACCAAAAACTCTATCTTTTCCAAGAGCTTCACAACATAAGCCAGCAACAACGCTTGAATCCTTACCGCCAGAAATTCCAACTACTGCCATACAATCTTTACCATTCTGTTCAAACCAATCTCTAATCCACTCTACGATCTCATTCTTTACTTTCTTAGCATCAAAATTACTCATCCTTTATCTAACCTCCATAATTCAATATTACAATTTTCAAATATATCATTTATCATTTGATACACTTCTTCCCAATTTGCACCGCCACGAACACATCCAATTTTATATGGCATTGCAATACTCATATTTTCCAAAACTGCATATGATCTCAAATTTTCAAAACATTTTCTTAAAGCGTCAATATCTGTATACTGTTTTCCGTCATAGCCATATGATTTTTGTGCAAATAAATTTGCATATATTCTTGCGTCAATATTAGACTGAAAATATCTAACAGAACCCAATAATTGTTCAGGTGTATTAATCGAACAAAAACTATGATAATCTTTATATACTTGCACATCATAATCACGGATCGCTTTTGCAACACCAGAATTAAAAGCACCTTTGCAATTAACCTGGTGTGCAATAATATCAGTGTTCGAAGTGAGTAAGTCTCCATCAATAATTTTAATCATTACTTACCTCCGTACATTCTGTTTCTAATATCCGCAAATGTATCTTCTCTTACTAATTCTCCATCTTTAAATACGGTAGTAAGTAAACTGTTATCACTCATTTCAAGTAACTGATCTTGACACTTTAATTCACCGTTATCATCGTATACTCTACAACATCCTTTATGAGATTTCTTTAAGTGACTTGTATCTGTCTTAGGATCTTTGAAAATCATTAACTTCTTGCCATCAATTACTCCATATGTAGCTTTCATTGCAATACCAAAAGTATCTCTTGTAACAACAATCATCTTGCCGTTTTCAACGATTGCAGTGAAGCAAAAAGCTCCTACACCATAAGCAATATTATTAGCTGCGAAACCACGCTTTTCTAATTCTTTCCAAATAGTTTCTACATTAGAAAGTGTGCAGCCATCACCATAAATAATACCGATATGCGGATTTAATACCTTATAACCTTTACCATTTACAGAACCACCAAAAATCTCCCACAACCTTTCAACTGTTTTAACTGAAATCTCTACAATATCACCACTATCAGGACGAACCAAAAGCTTTCCATTATGATTCATAATCTCTTCTTTACACTGTGGAAGAATATTATTTACCATATTCCAATAATCATAAGTATCTGAAACCATACTAAATGATGTATTTGGATATAACTCTGTTAAAAGTCTTTTAACAAACGTAATCTCATCTCCATCAATTGAGAAATTAGCACCCATTACAGAATGCTCAGTTGAGACAGCACCGATTCCAATACCATTATTCTTACAATCGGCATTGTAATATCTATCAATATAATTAATTGCTGGAATTGTAGATGTCTTATTAAATGAAAGCAACCATGATGCTGAACATCTTGTAGCTTCATCCATACAAGACATTCCTCTCATGCCAAAATCCGCACAAGCCATATTTCCAGGCAATCCGTCTGTTGTCTTGTTATACCAATAATCTGCAATTTCACGATACATATGACCGATAGTTGCATGACAACAAGGTTTCCATAATTCTACCTGAAGAATACATTCAATCCACTGAACAAGCCAAGCAAATTTATCATCCGTATTTGTAATCTCAATACAAGGAACACCCATAGGAACAAGTGTACCTTCTGGCAATGCTCTAATCTCAAGTGGTAAATATCCTAATCTGTGAAGCTCTACAATTTTATCTAAATCATAGTTGTCTCTACCAATCTGTACATCCATCGAATCTGTATAAAGAGTTAACATCTCATCTTCCGATAAATCGAAGAAATTTTTCTGAAAATATCCCATTAAATATTCTTTGATAAATGCCTGCAATCCAAAGAAAACCATTTCATTCTGATTCTCTAACATTGATTTTCGAGGCACCCAATACGACACTAATTTAGTCAAACCATTTGGGTACATGCGATCATGACACTGTTTATAAGTATCTGATAATAATAAAGCCATTGTGTTATCCATAATTTTAAACCTCCATAACCGTAATTTTTTCATGACTACCATTAAATAAACTGTTTGTGGTAAATAATCTGTTCACAGTATTATTCTCCAAAGATTTGATTAATGTTCCTTTTTCTTTATTAAGAATTGAATTCTCTGTATGAGTGGCATATGCATAAATCTCAGTTACACCATGTTTCTTCAATTCTTCTGCACTATAATAAAGTGAACCGCCATATGCGATAATATCATCAATCATTAACACAGCTTTATCTTTCAAATCAATACCATTTGTTCTAATGTCTAATCCAAGGATTTTACCAGTCTTCCAATCTCTCTTCTTTTCACCATAACAATATGGTAACTCAGGAAATAAATCTGAATATCTCTTAGCTGCACCTGCATCTGGGAAATAAAGTACAAGATTTCTCATACCAATCTTTGAAATAGCTTTATCAACATACTCTTTTGGATTTTCTTTTACACAATTATTGAGTAATGCAGTAGAAACATCGCTATGAGCATCTAAAACATAAACTGATGAAAATCCTAACCAATTGATAAAATCGCAAAAATACTTCAATGTGAATACTTCATCATCATTTTTTACTCTATCCATTCGTGCATTAGGAATATATGGAAGAGACAAATAATAATCCACATTAGTAAAAAATCTTTCAAGATGTTTCTTTACTAACATCAGATAAAATATCTCATCGTTACTCTCATAAATCCATTCAATCCAAATACAAGGAGCGCCATCATAAGAGTCTTCCTCAATGTTGTTTATATCAATATTTACTCTTGGTGTTCCATCTGGAAACTTGTTGATTGTTACAATTTCGCCATTAATTTTAATCATATTCTACTCTCCAATCACTTCGATCTGACACATCTTCATAGTTGCTAATGCAGCATTGTGAGTATCAGGTGTGACACCTGCACAACAGCTTGCATCTACTGTAATATCAATCTCAGGATAATTTGCTCTAATAATAAGTGCATTTGAAACCACACAGATGTCGGTGCATAATCCGCAAACCTCAACACTTTCAAATCCAAAATCCTTCCAGTTTAACCAACCAAAAGTAGGCTTATCAATCAGAATATCGTTCTCAATATCAAAATCTAACCTATCTGAAATCTGCCAACCAACAGTATTCTTTACACAGTGAGTAACAGGAAGATGCTTACCCTCATATGTTTCCAAATAATTCTCAGGGTGTGTGTCTCTTGTAAAGATTACCTGTTTACCAGCATCCTTGTACTCCTTAATTTTCTTTGCTACATTCGATACAATTGTCTGTGCTTCCTTTGTACCGAGTGAGCCATCAATAAAATCATTCTGCATATCTACTACGATTAATGTTTTGCTCATTTTGTTACCTCTTTTCTTTGTTCTTTCATTACCAAATGGCTAACGTTTACTGCTTCTCTCATAGCTTCTGCAAACTCATAAGCACAATCAGAAGTAAATCTTTCCTGCACTTTTGCAATATCATTTGTATCAACTTCACTATGAATCCTTGCCTCAATAATATATTTTCCGTCTTTACACTGAATGTCTACCATCTACTTATTCTCCTTATTAAGCCAATCACAATATTTCTGACAAGCCTCTTTACTTCTGAATGCGATTTTCTCTCCATATCTTTTACCATTGTGATATGCAATTACATCATCATTAAAATCATCAAAAATATTTTCTATTCTGAATTCACTGTAATAATCATACGCATCTGCATAATCCTTGTTTGGCTCGTGATTTTTAGTAAAATAGACTTTCTTTTTATCGCCGCACTTTGGTTTATATGCTTTATGAAATTTAATCTCCTTATTCAATGAAATAACTGGCTCATAGATATATATTGGTCGAGAACATTCACACTCCTTGGTTACAGTTTCACCATTTGGATATACTGCAACAAGTTTTCTTTCTTCGTTGCATAAATTACATTTTGGTTTCTCATGAGGAACACGTTCTGCGTACCACACTTCTGAGTCTTCTAAAAGTTTCTCAAAAACTTCTTCCATTGTTTTATTGTAAAAGTCTTTTTCTACCTCTCGTTTGTAATTATCTATCTTGTACTGCAAATCTCTTTCTCTACAAGAAAAATCTAAATTTTTATCATTGTACTCTTTAACCTTTTGCCTTAATTCTATATTTTCTTTTGTTAATCTGCTGATTTCAGAGTTTACATCTTCACGTAAAATCTCTCTGAACTTTTCTTTCATTTCATCAAAAAACATTTCGACTTCACTTGGCTCATAAAAATCATCGTATTCTGGATACATATTATCTCCTTTCATCGTAAGAAATTCCGCTTTCCTGCGAACTTCATATTATGTTATTCTCTACTCAATCTTCTTCTCAACCACAACAATCGTATCATTGTGCCAACCACCATGAGGAACAAGTAAAATTTCCTGAATTTCAAACCCATACTTCTTACCAATGCCACCACTATTCCAGCTACAAGTAATTACAATGCCATTTTTCTTTACAATTCTTCCTATCTGTTCCTTCTGTTTAGACCAATATGAAGCTTGTGTTGTCTGCATATTTACTGTCTGTCCAAGATTTTTGTAACATTCGCTTACCTGTCGTGGCGAGTATGGTGGATCATATAACACTGTATCTACTGAGTTATCATCGAATATCTTTAAGAAATCCAATGCATCCATATGGTAATCAGTATCATATTGTGTATCTAGGTCATTTGTTACTGTCGCTAATTTATTGCTATTTGCAAATGGATCAACAATTTTACCTATTGCATATTTCTCAATCAGCTCTTTGATTGGCTTAATTGAAAATGTGTTACTATTTGGCATCTGCCAGACTCTATTTATTATCATTATGTATCAGGAGTAAACGCTGCGTTTTCGGTATACCAAACCTCTTACTCCTTCCTGTTATGTTATTCTATGTTACAACTTCATAAAACTAAAAATATGTGCTATAACATCAACAGTCCATCCGTTGCCAATTGCTTCAAACCTTCTTGTCTTAGGCATTGCTTTTACATTGCCACTCTCATCCATTCCAAACTCCGTATAATTGTCTGGAAGTGTCTGAAGTCGTTCAATCTCTAATGGACATGTCTTTTTATATTTTTCTCCACCAAGCCAAACATTAAATTTTGTTTCTGTTCTGCAACGTGGCACTGTTGGAGCTTTCTTATCTAAAAAGTACAGCCTGTCCTGCTGCGAATAATGACCTTTGCCACCAAGATCATATTTTATGTAATTCTCACACTTAATCATTGTGTTCCTGATTCTGTCATCAAAGTATTTGACTAAATCTGGATCATCACAGATAACATCTTTCACTAATAATCCTTTATCATCAGGAAGTGTGATATTTGGTATGTTCGTCCAATACAAACGTTTTCTTCTCTGAGCTGATAATAACTGACTATCAATCATGATTGGTTGTACACCCAATTCCTCACTAATAGCGTCTTGAATCTCATCAGCCATTCCATAGTTATTTTCATATAAGAAATATGTTGGATTTGTGTTATTCTTTGCTTCTACAAATTTCTGAAAAAGTTTCCAACCTTCGCCTTCTGTATCAATTTCTCTCTTCAATTTTGCTGTTTTGCTACACTTGGCTTTCGACCAGAACTGGCAAGGTGAACCACCCATTAATAGATCGACTCCATTAAAATCCTTGAAGTCGGTAGAAAATACGTCACCGTATCTTTTGATCTCAGGATAATTATATCTACTGATTTTGATTGCATTCTCCTCAATTTCAAATGCGTTATACTCACTGACCGAAATATTGGCTTTATCTAATGCAACTCTTCCGCAAGAGATTCCATCAAATAAACTTAATACTCTTAGCCCTTGAGAATTATTTTTTTCATTATTCTCTGTCAAAATACACTATTTTACAGAGGTTACGTAACCATAATTACCTAGGAGTTACTGCTTAATTCCTTTCTTCTTAATTATTTTGTTGTAAAGTCCTATGGAATTTGCACGTCTGCTAAAACCATAGGAAAAAAATATTTCTTGTTACTTTTTTGGAAAATTTGGCTGATCAGCCGTGAATAGAATTGCTTCTATATTAGATTATTCTCTACTTTAAACTTCTTTAATTCATCTTGAATCATTTTCTGCATATCTTCTTTGTCAAAAGATATATTTGCAACTGGAACGACATTTGCATTCAAATTAACATCACCAACAACAGCTTTATCAAATGTATCTAAAAACATTTCTGCGATTTCTTTTTCATAATTACCACACATTCCATCGTAGTTAATATCTGCAATTACTCTTGAAAAGAAATCTTTGAACTTATCAGCGATAAAATCTCTTTCATATCCTCTTGGAATATCAATTGTTATTTTCACTCTCTTACCTCACTATTCAAAGATTCCTTCAATAACTTTCAACTTAATACTCTGACTAAATTCTGAACCAGCAGCTTTTGGATGACCACCGCCACCAAATAAACTTGCCACATCTTTACCAAGATCAATATCTTCTTTAACGGTTCTATAAGATACCGTACAACCATCAATATTGATCATTGCCACAAAATCAATTTCAGGATGCATTTTACAAAGTCTATTACCTAATTCACTAACAAACCTATCTGCAAATACAAAACCACAAACCTTACCACACATAGGACTGGTAAACATGGTTTCATTCTTCTCCTCGAGATATCTATCAATTTCATCCTGCTTAATCTTCAGAACAACCTCATCTTTAGCAGACCAGCTATGAAAAGTCAACCATAAATTAGTAAAAAATTTCTTTTTCATATCGGTGGTAAAAAAGGGTAACTTTAATAGAGCTCCCTTAGGGTGCTTTTTCAAAATCTATCGATATTGGTATACAGACCTCTTATTTGAGGTTAAATTCGACATTGTCGGTGAGCATCTTCCAGATGACTCTGACAAGTTTGCCGGAACAATGCCCAAGTGCATTGTAGTGAGACCGGCCTTCAGCCCTCTTGGCATCATAATAAGCCTTGAAGGTTGCGTTGTTTCTGACAACGTTCCAAGCTGCATTTACAAGGGCATATCGTAAAACACGAGAGCCACGTTTGGACATCCTTGTTGTCTTAGCCTGAAAGTTACCAGACTGATAAACAGAAGGATCCAGACCAGCAAAAGCAAGCAGCTTGTTTGGATTGGAGAAACGGTGAATATCACCTATTTCACCAAGAATCATTCCACCATTGATATAACCGATACCAGGAATGGTCATGATGACAGAATCGTTGAATTTCATGATATCCGTCATCTCAGCTTCAATCTTTTCTAATTGGCTATCCAGTAACTCGATTTGTTGAATGGTTTGAGTTATCTGAATAGATATAGCGCTGTCGTTAGCACCGACAGACTTCTGTGCGAGAACTCTTAATTCTTTGGCCTGTTCTTTGGTAAAGTGTCCGTGTGAGTTCACTTTGAGCAGATTTGCCAGATGAGTCATATGCATGGAAGCAATCTCTTTTGGAGAAGGTGCTTCTTTTAATAAAGCATAGACAGCGTGTTGATGCAGACCGGATTTGAAAAAGTATTGAATCTCCGGAAAGACCTGATCAACATAGGTTGTCAGTTGAATTTTCAATCGGGTACGTTGCTTTATGGTTTTCTGACGGAAACGTCCCAATGCCTTAAGATCCATCATATCGAGATCGAAGAAGCTGACGAATCTGAGGTTGTCCTGTATCATAAGAGTTTTAGCAATCACGTAAGTGTCGACCTTATCTGTCTTAGTTTTGCGAACGTTATTTTTTCGCATTTGACAGGTTTTGATGGGGTTCAACACACACACTTGGTAAAGCTCAGTAACAAGGTATCGAACAAGGTTGTCACCGTAGTGTGCCGTTGACTCAAGACCGATGATGAGGCTGTTCTTATCGAATGATTCGAGTTTAGAGACCAGCAGTTGGAAGCCATCAGCGTCATTTGTGAATTTGAACGGCTCAATGATTATTTCACCGTCGGAAGAAATCGCAGCGGCGAAATGATTAAGTTTGGCAATATCAATGCCTACGTAAATTTTCATGAGGTTGTACCTCCCTTTCCTAAAGTCTGATACCATGATGTCCACCAACGATTATCATCGTAGACTTGATAGAAATAAGTACTCTGAGTGAAAAACACTCCGGCAACATCCAGCTAATAAACAATTCAGATAAAGGTAGTGGCAATACACTCCAGTTGAGTAGTCAAGCTACAGAAAACAAATCAAAAGTCCATAGTATCTGAATTGTATTGAACCACGATATTAAAAGAAAGGAAATATGTGATAATTAACTTCCTAATTATCATACAAGATAACAATGGGAATATTTCACCACGTATCTCCGAAATACACCAATGAATAAAATCATCTCGACCATACAGATAAAGTAAATCGTTCACCTGCTTACAAATAACTCCATCTTCACCAAGTTCTGACCATCTCCAAGTGTCATAATCTCTCACTAATTCAGCAAATCTCTCTAACGCATTATTATTCTCTAACTCTTCGCTCAGGCTACCATTCATACCTAACCAATGATAAAACAACATAGTCCCCGATGTTTTAATTCCTTTAGAATCTTCGATAACTACATCACACCAATCATACTTATTTAATCCAAGAGCTGTTGGGTGATGATCTAATAACTGAACATTGCCTCTTTTATTCAGTAACTCAGCAGTTTCTTCATTGACACGAATATCGGTAATATAAATTGGGATTGTGTCGTCCTGCTCTGTTTCCAAATATTCCTTTACAGTTGAATCAATATTGTCGTAATCACAATATGAAATTTCTACATTATCTTTACCAAATGCAAGTTGTGCTAAAATACCACAACCGATTCCGTCTAAATCTGTATGACTGAATAATTTAACCATGTAATCTCCTCTCTGCTATTTCTAATAATTTTTCTTTCTCATTTATATTTTCTCCACTAATAACTGAATCCAACAGATTATTTAATACCTCACCAATTTCTTTTCCTGGCTTATATCCAATAGTAATTAAATCCTTACCATTAACTGCTAAATCCTTTAGAGAAAAACACTCTTCATCCTGTAAGACTTCTTCTAAGATATAGCAGATGTGATCAATCTTCTGTAATCTTGTTTCCTGATTCATGTCTGCTTGTGCTTTAATATCAGCTCTGCGAACATTTAGTAATCTTCTGAACTGTTCTTCTCCGATTTTATTAAGCCATCTCTTGATATATTTCTTTCCCACCTCAAAAGTAGCATCATGATAATAGACTAATTCAACGACCTTTTCTCTTGTATCATTGTCAAATCTTAATCGCTTCATTATTTTATCAGTCATATCAGCACTAACTCTTCCATGACCTTTGAAATGTCTAATACCATCCTCGCTATCTTGATAACAATGTGGCTTTCCTATATCATGAAAGAATACAGCCAATCTTGTTACTAAATCATCGGATTCACAATATTCTATTGCATGTACGGTATGATTCCATACATCATACATGTGATATGGATTATTCTGTTGAAAACCAAACATATCTTTAATTTCAGGAATGAACAACGAGAATACTTTGTGATATAAGACCATTTGTACACAGAAATCACTCGATGCAGCAATTTTACAGAACTCACTATTGATCCTTTCAATAGATATATTCTCCAAATTCTTATACATTTTAGAAATATTCCAATCTGTATCAGGTTCAAGGACAAATCCCAACTGTGAGGCAAACCGAATGGCACGTAAAATTCTTAATGCATCTTCTGAAAATCTGTCTTCTGCTCTGCCAACACATCTAATCTTGTGGTATTTAATATCTTCCATACCATTAAACGGATCTATAAGACCAACTTCATCATTGTAAGCCATTGCATTAATTGTAAAATCTCTACGCTTTAAATCTTCTTCAAGGCTTCGTGTGAATGTAACACTGTCAGGTCTACGACTATCTGAATAGTTGCCATCAATTCTATAAGTCGTAACTTCATATCCTTCACCGTTAATTACAATAGTGATAGTTCCATGCTGCAATCCAGTCTTAATAATTCTTTTATCCTTGAATACTTCCATCATCTCATCTGGTGTAGCAGAAGTTGTAATGTCATAATCGTGAATTGGTCTACAAAGAATACTATCTCTCACACATCCTCCGACTAAGAAAGCTTCATACCCATTATTTTGTAGACTATGGATAATTTCATTTGCACCAGATGGAATTTCAATCTTCAAATTAGATTTCACCTTTTACCACCCTTTCATTTACACTAGCAACAAATTCATTGATAGCCTTATAATTAGGATTATCAGGAAGACTTGTGTTTTTCTTCGCATAATCCAATCTCTTTTCATAATCATTTACCATTTCAAAGAATTCTGGGATTGGTTGATCGTTGCTATCCAAATACTTACCATTACGAATATCCATAAGTAAATCATGTTCATCTTCTCTATACGTGATTATTCTCTCTTTTTCAAGAATATCCAAACACATCATGTACAGACGAATCAAATGCATTGAATGTTTAGCGATTTTACCATGTTCAATTGCTTTTTCATTTCTCTTGCCAATTTTTCCATACTGACGAACTGTATTCTGAAGCTCATTCCACATAGAACAATAATCTCTTAATGGATAATGATGTAATTTTACATCCATAAATATCTCTGTGTCATAACCTTCCTGCACAGCTTTATCAATATATAATTTCATAGAATCATCTTCATATGGTGTATATTTCTTTGTGAAGTCAGTCTGCATAAATTCAAGAGTCTTTAGAATATGTTTCTCTAATTCAGACTGCGACATCTGATGTGCAGCTTTCTGATTTAATCTGTATAATTGCTGATTAGCATAACCGCCAAACGAATGACAAGCTCTCTTTGATAAAAATAAATGTGCATTGTCAATTAGCTCTTGACCAATAGGTGATACATAAAAGTAATGTTCAGGCTTATTTCCAAGCATTTCTATTGTATTAGGATTGGTGTTGCTCAATAATGCGACCAATTTATTAAATGCATAAATCGTGGTATCTGTTTCATTGTTTACAAATTGGTCAAAATTCTCATTAGTGAGAATCTGCATTTTGCTATTCAATGCACAACCACGAATATCTAAATCACTACCCTCATTATTTGTTCCATATGCATGACTTCCACCAAGAGTTAAGATAATGATATTGTTACCCAAATTCTTATCTGTTCTCAGGAAGTCATACTCTTTTGATTTTAATTTGTCCTTAATCTGTTCAATTGTCATTGTCTTAACCTCCAAAATTCCACAAGAAATGTTCGTTTCATTCCAATGTAAAATATATACCATATATAGTATATATTGCTTGTTTTTAATACTATATATGGTATATTGTAACAACTACTCGCCTAACTCTGCAAGTGCCTTATCCAGATCCTCATCAGACATATTTTCAAGTTTTGCATCCTGTCTCTTTGCTTTGATTTCAAGCAATCTCTGTCTCATCTCAGCATTTTTCTTAGCGTCTTCTCTCTTCTTTTTCTCATCCAACTTCACGCTAACAATATACTTAACAATTTCAATCTTGTTAGAAATCTCCTCGTCTTCCTTTGACTTAGTATTCAGAAGGCTCTCTTCCTCAGACTTCTTTACTTCCGCATTGAGTGTCTTAAATACTGAGTCCAGATTTGCGAGAGATAAATCCCACAAATCAATTACGTTAATCATTCCTCTGAATGGGAACTGATAGTTAGCTCTTGTTGCATTAATAAATAATTCGTTGTTTGTCATAATAATCTCCTTTTCTAATTAAAACTTAATCTTCATTACACGCTCTGTTGCACCCTTAACCTTAACAACTAAATCTGCTCTCTTTGTCATAGAGAATCCAATTCCTGAAAGCTGATCATCAGTATCTTCTACATGACACTTAGCACCTAAAGCCTCAAATACTCTCTTGTGCTTTTCAAGGTCACTCTTTAAGAACTCATTGTAATAGCCATTAGGACTTTCGTTGTTTACACAATCCTTCAGGAAGAAGAATAAATGTCTATGACCAATTCCATCCTGTTCATCAAAATAATTTGGGCTATAACTGATTACTGATACAGGAACAAACTGATTCGTTTTGATATTCCACTTTTCAATAGGTGTACTATCATTCTCTGCCATCTCAAGAATACTAAACTCGCCATTTTTTAATTCTAATTTTGCAAGAGTAATCCATTCCTTGTGCTGTAATGGTTCTCTTCTTATAAATCTATAAACATTACCGCCAAATGCAATTTCTGCTTTAAATCCACCTGTTGTCGGATTTCTAAAATTCCAATTATGGATTTTAAAAGTGTATACACCCTCTTTCAATTTATCAATTGAAGGAAATGTTGTGTTTTCAACTGGAACGTATCCAATAGGAGCAGGAGCGGTATAATCTACATCCTGAACTCCACCAGAAACATAATGTCTTCTATGATTCCATCCAACTCTTTCATTATTTCCATAATTATCATGAATTTCTTTTCCATTCTTGATAACAACATTCTGATTTGAACCAGGCATAAATACATGTAAATCCATAAGAGAAGCATTTCTCATTCCATCATAATTCCAACTATGTGAAAATCTTAAAACACCATCAGTTCTTCCACCAGCAGCTTTCACTTTTTCTGTGATTTCAGAGTCAGTAATGTTTCCTGAATAAGCCCAAGATAATCCATTGTTCCATTTGAACATTGTCTTAGCGTCTGGATTAACAGGTGCAATCATAGAAACAAAGTTCTTCTCATGTTTATTCTCTACAAAAGCTTCAATCTCCTTTGCAGTTGGAAGTACCTTATCAATGAAATCCTGTGCTGAAATCTCTTCAACCTTAGAAAACTTCTTAGGGCTTACAGCAACATCCTTTTCCATCTGACCAAAAATATCATCTGCACCAACCATTCTTCTTGCAGCACTCTTATTTGAGAACAGTACATTATTGACGGTAATATCATTCAGATTAGCAAATCTTCTCTGTAACGAATCCATATATCCAAGTTCTGTAATGGTCTTCTTTGCATCTTCAAGCATCTTCTTTGTAAAAATAGCCTTTGGACGCTTATAATTACTTGGAGCGACAATCTGTTCATATTTCTTAACTGCTGTGTCAAGATCCATATCCTCACTTACATTAATAAGAAGTGTTCCAATAGAATGATTTCTAATTCTACCAATAGCCATACCTGCTGTTACCGACTTCTCCCAAGCATATAATTCTTTCTCTGAATCAGAAGTCAACTTATCATATTCCTTCTTATACTTCTTGAACTCTGCGAGTACGCCTTTCCACTCTTCACCCTTGTAAAGTGTATTTGAATTGATAAGTTCAAGAATTGTATCGAGTGCTTCCATAGTAATCTCATCGAGAGAACGCTTAAATACGTTTCTCGTATCTCTGAACTGTCCTTTAACTTCCTCGTTAGAACAACTACTTCTATTTACGAACTTACTTGGAAGCTCTAAGAAGAAATGATTCCACTGATACGACTTTCCATTAATTTCCTCAAAGTTAAAATCTGTACCAATCTTAGGGAACTTAGTTGTATAAATATCTGTGACTGTATAAGCTTTTACAAAAGCATCAAGTGCATCACATACTGGCTGATATGTTGTATCACCAAGATTCAGTTCCCAAATTGTATGAATCTGATTATCCTTGATAGTGACAGCAGAACCAATATTCTTAATAAACTGTCTACAACAACTACAATCATGCTCTCTACGTTCTCTGAAAATCTCATTTGTACCAGCAGGGAAGCTATCAAGATATGTATTCCATAATTCGTCCTTATCTACATTTACCTCAAATAAATGTGTAGCCTCTTTCTGCATTTCATCGAAGTGCTTCTGTAAAGCCTTCTTAAACATCATAAATCCATCCATGTTTTGTACCTCTTCTTTCTTATATTTATTTTTGTTAATTGTTTCTACCTTTATATTCTCCGTTTTATAAATTAAAAGGGTTGTTTTATTACTCTTTGAATGAGTTAGTAGGCTATGACACCTACTAGCCCTTAAATTATTTATTCTTTTTACGTTTTCCTACAATAAAACCTGCTCCAAAGCATACACCGAGACAGATTACGAAAACTCCAATGTTTAATACAATCATTACTTATTACCTCTCTGTCTCTTCATATCATCAAGAATCTGACGAGCATTGCGCTCTCTTTCAGAATTAGCAAGTCTTCTCTCATTAGCCTGTGCACTAGAATCATATGCAATTCTACTTCCTTCTGCACGTTCTCTTGTCTTTCTTGCTCCTTCACGAACTCTTTCAAGCATTCTATCGCTCTCATTATTCGTATTAAGACTATCCATACTCTGATGAAGTTCGATAATCTGGCTATCGGCTTCCATCTGAAAAAGAACCTGTTCCTTTTCGTCTTTAAGTTTCTGCAATTCTTCGGCTGCCTGATCCCGAATGTCTTTCTGGTGAGCCTGTGCTTCTTTCATCTCTTCGATTGTATCTTTTAGTACATTAATCTTATTCTCCAAAGTAGACTTCTTCATTGCATACTGCATTGCTTCATTTTCTTTATTTTCATCAAGACAAGCATTAATCTGCTGTGTAACACGCATAATATCTTTATTCGCCTGATATAAGTCCTTTTCTGCTGTATCACGCTTTCCTGAAATTTCAGCATATGTAGCAGATGCCTTGTTATAAAAATCTTCCTTTTCTCTAATGGCAGCGTTGTAATAATCTCTAGCACCTTCTGGTGTTTGTGCATCCTGACGCATTACTTCATCCGTTCTTCCTTTAAACTTTACTCGAAGCTGTTTACCAAAAGGAGTAAAGAAAAGAATCAGTGCAATTAATACAATCGCCACAATTATAATAAACATAAAATTTGTCATACAATCCTCCTACTCTGCATCAATTCCATACTGATTACATAATGCCTTTAATCCACCGTTATAGCCACTTCCTACAGCCTTAAACTTCCATTCCCCATTATGTTTATAAATTTCAGCTACGACTAACGCAGTCTCGGTAGAGAAGTCTTCACTTAAATCAAAACGAATAAGTTCCTCGCCTGTCTCTTCGTCTACTACACGCACATATGCATTTCCAACCATACCGAAATTCTGAAGTCTACTCTCAGCATCATAAATTGTGACCGTCACAGCAAGAGTCTCGTAATCTGATGGAATTTTATCAAGTTTAATCTTAATAACCTCATCATCTCCATCTCCCTCACCCGTACGGTTATCTCCCATATGCTTTACACTCTTTGAACTATGTTCAAGATTGCCATAGAAAATGAAATCCTCATCCTTGCCAACCTTGTCATTCTCTTTTGTCATAAACACAGAGGCATCGAGGTCAAAATCTGCTTCTCCGTCATAATGATTAATATCCCATCCAAGTCCAACAAGAATGTTTTTTAATGACGGTCTACCCTTTGTTAAATCTACTCTCTGTCCTTTACTTAACGAAACTGACATAATTAAATCCTCCTACTTGTATCTTCTTGTTAATTCGCTAACACTTGAATCATTTGTTCCCTGACCGATAGCGTTAAATTTCCACTCTCCGTCTTTCTTATAAACCTCTGCAAATACCATTGCTGTCTTGCCAGCATAATCATCTGAAAGATTATATTTACAAATTTCCTTACCAGTTGACTCATCAACAAGTCTAATGTATGCATTCTTGATAAGTCCAAAATCCTGCTTTCTTGAAATACAATCATAGATATTTACTACAAATACAATCTTCTCAACCTTATTTGTAATATTCGCAAGATCAACTGTAATCTGCTCATCATCACCGTCTCCATCTCCTGTGAGGTTGTCACCATGATGATATACACATCTATCTTCTGCCGATCTGTCACCATAATAAACACAGGTACGATACTTATCATCTTTTCCTAAAATAATTGCTGAAGCATCGCAATCAATGTTTGGCTTAGAACCAAATAATCCTTTCTTAACAGCATCCCATCCAAGTCCTACCATAATCTTTGTAAGACCACCTGCTACTTCCTTAGATAAATTAATTTTCTGTCCTTTGACTAAATTTACTGACATATATATTCTCCTTCCATTTTATAAATCCAAACCAAAATTTCTACCAATAGCGGCTAAACCACCATTGTAACCTGAACCAACTGCATTAAACTTCCATTCACCGTTCTTACGATACAACTCACCTGCAATAACACCTGTCTCTAATGAGAAATCCTCATTAAGTTCATATTTGAAAAGTTCCTCATTTGTATCAGCGTTGTATGCTCTAATGTACGAATTATCAACCATTCCGAAATTCTGTAAACGATTTTCTGCATCATAAATTGTCGCTGAGAAGCTAATCTTTGTAATATTAGATGGAATCTTATTTAACTCAACAATCATTGTCTCGTCATCGCCATCACCTACACCTGTTCTATTATCGCCAGAATAAATCAATGCTCCGCTTGGATGCTGTGGCTGACCATAAAATACAAAATCCTGTTCGCCTGTTACCTTTCCTGAATCATCAGTAAAAAATGCTGATACATCCAAATCGAAATCTGCATTACCATCGTATCTATTTGTGTCCCATCCAAGACCAAATACGACTTTGTTTAAACCTGCATTGCCTTTTGTAAGGTCAATCTTCTGACCTTTAACTAAACTAATTGACATATTGTTTGTCCTCCTTATTCTTGGGAAGGCTGTTAACCTTCCCTTTTAATAATTTAAAAGAAATTGGGAATGTGAGTAACGTCAGAAAAATAAATGGAATAAAGCTTGTAATACATGCTACAACAACACTAATTGAAAAACATATAAGAGTAATAATCTCTACTTTTTTATAACTTTTATCTCTCCTCATCATGTTCTCATCTCCTCAATTACTTATTCTCTCTTTTCTTCTCAATAATCTTTCTAATAAGATCAATTGGAATAACCATAAACGCTAGAATTACAACTACTACCCAATGTTTGAAATCTAAAGCTGTAACCTTAATAAGATTTTCTGCAAAGTTGCAAAGAGCAAAAGTCATTACAAAAATTCCGATTGCAATAGCTGAGAACAGTTTGTTATTCCCAATACCATTGAACAAATTAATATGCTCTGTACGAATGTTAAATCCATTAAATACTGCCATAAAGCATAACAATGCGAATCTCGCTGTCATAGCTTCTGTTTCAGATGCAAACATATTTGCAATAGGACTGAATGTAATAATTCCATAAAGTGCAATAAATGCTACTGTACTGATTGCAATACGTTTCTTTGCACCTCTGATGAATAAACCAGAACCTTTCTTAATAGGTTTCTCAGTCATATATTCATCCTTTGGAGGTTCGCCACCAAATGATAATGAATTAAGAGAGTCCATAATGATATTTACAATCAGAATCTGAACTGAAGCGAGTAATGCACCTGTTGCAATCATTGGATAGATAACACTGAGAATCAGAAGTGAAATATTGATAGGTAACTGGAATTCAAGGAACATCATAATATTGTGCATAAATGTTCTTCCAAGTTCTACTGCCTTTACTACGCTTGCAAAATTATCATCTGTCAATACAATGTCTGAAGCTTCTTTTGCTACATCTGATCCACCTTGCATACCAAAACCAACATCAGCTCTCTTTAAAGCAGGACTATCATTTACACCATCACCTGTCATTGCAACTGACTTTCCAATTTCTTGTGCTAATGTGACAAGTCTGAGTTTTGTGTTTGGTGAGCATCTTGAAATAACTCTCAATCGAGGAATTATACTCTTTACTTCATCATCTGACATCGCTTCAAATTCATCATTTGTAAGTGCTAAATCTCCATCTTTGTAAATTCCACACTCTGTAGCGACTGCAACTGCTGTCTCAATACAATCGCCTGTAATTTCAATAACTTGAATACCAGCCTTATGTGCTGTTTTTACTGCACTCGGTACTTCATCTCTTACAGGATCTACAACACCGATAATTCCAAGGAATGTCATGTCATTTGGCATTTCATTCTCTACTAAATCACCATCTGCCATTGTAACTGCAATACATCTCATCGCATTTCTTGTCATTGCTGTAATTGCATTACTTAATGTGTCATTGTCGTTATTCTTTACAATTTCACCACTTGAGTCCATTATTTTTGTACAATGCTCAATCAGTTTCTCAGGTGCGCCTTTATAGTATGTAACTCCATCCTTTGTCGTAAAAGCTGAATACTTATTGCTACTATTAAATACCTGCTTTAACTTAACTGGATATTTTTTCTGAATGTCAGCATATGTTTCAGGATTTACAAGGCTAAGAACTGCTCTATCAATTGAATTACCACCTGTAATATTGTTTTCTGAATCAAATGTTGCACTATTATTTAAAGAAATGTTTGCCTCGATATTATTCCAGAGAACTGAATCCTTATTTACATCATTGCCAAAACCATCAATAATCTTCTTTGGAGTCATAATACCTGTCGTAAGAGTACCTGTCTTATCAGTACAGATAATATCAACATATGCTAACTCTGGAATTTTACCAGGATTCTTAGCAAGAATATTGAATTTCTCCATTGTCTTTACATTCTGTTTTGTTACAAGTTTTACAATAAGAGGTAATCCTTCGGGAACAGCAGCTACAATAATTGTTAATGCTACTGAGAAGTTCTGTGCGATTTTCTGAATAATATTCAGAACGCCACCGCTAAAATATTCTCCAAATCCAACCTGTACAACTCCTGAAATTGTAAGCACCGCAAATGTAATAACGGCTGCGATTGTTCCCCACTTAGAAATGAAGTCGCTCAGATTATCAAGTGCAATATCAAGTGCTGTCTTTGGTGCTTCGAGTGTTTGCATTTTAACAAGTGTATCACCATTTACTGTATTCACACCTACATCAGTAACAATCATTTTTCCTTCGCCCGACATTACTGTTGTACCAGCAAATAAGCAATTCTGATTCGTATAAGCATCTGTTGAAGTAGTTTTCTTATGAACATATCCTTCAATCGGTGTTTTCTTACACTCTTTTGTTTCTCCATTAATAGCTGCATTGTTTACAGAAATCTTACCTTCAATGAGATATCCATCTGCAAAAATCTCTTGTCCCATTCCTACACAAACGAGATCACCAACTACCAATTCATCCTTGTTAATTGTTTGAACTTTGCCATCACGAATTACGTCACAATACCTGACTGATGTTTTGGCTCTTAACTCTGCTGCTGATTTTTGAACACCAAGTCCAGTCTTAACAGCAATACATGTTACAATTGCTAATACAACAAGAATCATAATTGGATCTGATAAATCCATTACTCCCATGATTCCAAGGAATAACTGCAATACTGCAATTGCAATAAGAATCATTGTGATTTTCTCACTTAATGCCTCCTTTGCGAAGTCATACCACTTGTCCAACTTTGGGTCAGGAAGCTTATTACTTCCATGAAGCTCTCTACTTTTGAGAACTTCTTTACTACTCAATCCATTCATCTGTTTTACTCTCCTTTTCTATAATTTTTATATATGAATGTTAATTGGTTACATATCTATATTCTCTTTTTAATTTGGGAATTTTATTGAGCTGAATCGCTCAGAATTTTTTTACAATGAAACGAAGTTTTCTTACTACTTCCAACCACTACAATCTCTACAACCTAATGCATATACATCACACTCTTTAACAGCACAAGTTTCACATTTATATGGTTCTCTGTATGATGTAATTTTATCTTGTAGTTCATTAATTTCTTTCATAATAGTATCAATATCTTTTAACTTAATTCCAAAAAGAATCTTCTTCAATTCTTCATACATAAGTTTTTTCGATACATTTTTATCACTCTTATTTGATTTATATTTAAAATCATATTTCCATTGGTCTATTTCTCCATATCTACAATTCTTAACAATTGGGGAATCTGCTATTGGATGGCAACTGTTCTTATTTGAACAATAATAATTATTTCTCACATAATCATGTTCACATCCATATTTACAAATATCACATGATACTCCCATATAAAATCTCCTTTCCAATTTACCAAATTCCATTTACCGTCTTATCAATAGCTTCCCTCATTACACCACCAGTCATTTTATTCATTATATCTGTAACAAGACCTTTAAATTCTGCTCTTATTCGTCTGTTATGACGTGTACATGGCGTTGAACAATAATTACTTCTTCTACATTTTTCACAATTGCCACTTAACTTCCACTGTTCATTTTCCTGAATCTGTTCCATAAGTTAGCCTCCCTTTCTATCTAAAATCTTCTGAATAGTTTTCTTATCTTTATCAGATAAACTATCCCAATCCAACTTAAAACTTTCACAATTCTTATGGCAATTCCAACCATCACCACAATCATAAGAATAACGGTATGCACAATAATCACACGCCATTTATATTCACCTCCAACCCTATGAAATCGAACATTCTTGTTATAAAAACATTTTAATTTCTGCTTGATATAATGAATCATATCCTTGCATTAATTTCCAAACACAAAAATTATGGTCATTGCCTTTATCTACAAACAACACACAACTCTCATTTATATCTTCTATACAATAATTTTCTTTGATATAATCAATATCAATGCCATTTTCTAACTTGCAATAATAGATATTGAATTTTTCTCTATGAATATAGTCTCCAATCATCGTTGTAAATAATAAACAAAGTATAACTGGTGGTTGTAAAATAAAGAGTAATATCAATGCTTCTTCTATATCTGTTACAAAGAATTGTCTTATTGTACATATCTCCAATAAGATAATCATAATCACAAATAAAATTCCAAAAAACAGATACCACTTATTAGCCGACCATACCTCTTTTGTTTTAATTTTTTGTTTGTCCATTTATCTTCACCTCACAATCCAAAGAAAAGTACACACTCCTATAATCTCCTAATCGTCTCACAAGCGACCAATATTTCAAGTTCATCATCACAGTAAATACATCCATCAATTGCTCCATATTTATTAAGAACATCCCAATCGAAATATCCATTGTAATCACATATTGCAACAGAATATTTCTTATTCGACTTAAATTCTTTTATGTGTTCTCCGTTTGGCTTATATGTATCAACACCATTATTTTCTACGATAGAAGCAACCCATCCATTCGGAAACACGATACTTCTTTCACTTGTATGACGATGTTCTCCGTAGTCATTTACTACTTCTTCTAATCCATATTTTTCTGAATATTCTTTCAACAATTCCATCTACAAACCTCCTAATTTTCCGAAGAAAGAGAATTTTACTCTTTAAATGCATAATCACTTGCTACCCATCTATCTCCACCAAATTCAAAATGCCACAGATTATCTTTTCCTAATTCCGCATTAACAACTTTTCCTTCAACTTGTTTCGCAATCCCACAATGTTCTCCGTATTCTATATAGCTTTTAATTACCTTTATCATACAATTTTTATCTCCCTTAAAACGCTGCACTACTTTCACTCTGATTAATCTCCTTACATTTATGTTCACATTCTTCTAATGTCTTAAATAAAGAATTCTCTCCTCTATTTCTTACATTGATATATTCTCCAACAGAATCAACCTTGTATTTAATTGTAGTTACATCATCCCATATACTTGCGACAATTCTTCTAATTCTAACCTTATGTGGAGCAACCACTGTCTGCTTACCCACAATCTTTCCTGTTGTATTACACTGTTTACATGGGATTTCATAACCGTTATAAAAAATTTTCTTAGTTCCTTTACATACAGGGCAAACAATTTCTACATTTTCTCTTGCGTATGTGTAACATTCTTCACCTATCTCGAATTTATTGTCTATTGTTTTCATTATTGTTTCTTCCTTTCGATTAATTTTATATATAGAACAGAAACCATACTCACGAAGAATATAAGAATTGCCAGACATCGGCTATATATTTGATAGATCAATCAGATGCTTTCTGACTTCTGTTATTAACTTATTCTCCGTTATTTTATATTACATTTAGCAACCTTTTTAACCCTTAAATCAGTTGGGCACTCTTTTAGCTTCTCAACTCTTGTTACAATTACAGGCTTAACACCATATTTTGTATAACAATAAATCTTGTTACCAACCTGAATATTATTTTTAAACACATTCCATTCTTTTGAGTATTTGGGTATTCTCCAAACAAACTCTTTATCACAATTTGGATGCTTGCCAAAAATATATGTAGTATTTTCATACCTGTAATTATTACAATGTCTTTTTCTAGTTCTTATGCATTCAGCTTCTTCAATTCCATTTTCCTTTAAGATAAGATACTGAATATATCCATCAATAAGTACATTGCATTTATTGATAACCAAAAACTTACTTTGCTTACCAGTTTCCGCAAATTCCCTTCTATATTTTTGAACTTTCTCCTCTGAAGGGTGTGAGTTTGCAAAAGCTTCTGTGATAATAATATCTGATATTCTAATCTTCTTCATAATTATACGGTTGCTCCTTTCTGAACATATCTATCAAAACTATTTTTCATATATGTAAAGTTTGTTTTCTGCGAAGGACTGAAATTTGTCTGATTCTTATATTTCTGAATCCACTTTTCAAATTCCTCATCCTGATCTTTCATACAAGCGTAAGCCATGATAGCAATTACAGCTCTTTCGCACTGCTGATATACAGGCTCGTCCACTCTTACGCAATCTTCAACCATATCTTTATAGAACTCAATATCATCTTCTGTAGCATCAGGATTTGCATTTTTCTGAACGAAGGAAAGGATAGTTTCTTCCTTATTATCTTGCTTATTTTCTTTCATATATGTATTCTCTGATTTTGTATCATTTGCGTCTGCAATATCAATATGTAAAAATTCATTCATCAATTTCACAAGTAAATCAATTTTACCTGTAATGGTTGTCTTTTTCTTTGTCTGTTGATCCTTAAAATCTGCCATAGAAATACCATCAATTTCCTTGTCTTTAAGTTCTGTATTATATGCATTTAAAAAATCAACGAAATTAGAATCGTCTATGTTATATGTAGTAAACTTATCAAAAACAGCAATCCACATTGGCATTGTTGTAGGTGTAAATAATTCCTTAGATAATTCCTTGTTATTGTCACCTAATGCTAATTCCAACCTATTTAATTGCGAATTTAATTTTAAAAACTGTTGTTCTGTTGTATTTTCATTAACGAATTTATAAATCGAATCTAAATTTGCTCTCCATGATTCACGGAAAAATAACAACATAATTGATTCAACAACAACTCTTTCGAGTTTTCCCTTAATTGAATTATTATCTGTAAACTTACCGCAGTTCTTGAAAAATGAATTTTTCTGAGAAATCTTCTTGATATGTCCAGCAATATCGGCTGATACATTAAGTAATCCACCTTGTTCTTTATTCATACTTGCATGATTATTGTAATCACGAATATGATCTGCAATTTGTTCGTCTGTACAATCAAAGAACTTGGTTACGTTAATATTAAAATTGTTAAATCTCTTTTTCAATTCATCTGGTAAATCCTTATAATACTTTCCAATCACATCGAACACTTTCATTTCATATTCAGGAAGTCCGTCTTCATCTAATATACGATTACTATTTTCGTCTAAAACATAATCTCTATACTGAATCAGATGTCTTTCTGCTCCTGCCGAACCAATTTTGATACGATTTTCCTTAAATGCTTCAGCATATGAAAGTCTTTGCAATCCGTCAATTAAGTGAGAGATTGTCAATCCCTTTTTCTTCTGTTCACAAAGAATAATTTCTGGAATAGGAAGATTACTAAGAATACGACAAAAATATCTGTTTGCTTCTTCTGTCGTCCACTGAAAAGGCTCACGCTGCAAGATATAGTTACAATTCATGTCTCCATTTTTCTTATCCTGTAACAATGAATACATGCTATACTTGTCCATTCTGTAATTCTCTGATTCACTAATTTCAATAATTCTATCTTCCATGTCTTTTACCTCCATATCATAATTCCCATCATTTTTATTCTTTGAAAATACTGAAAGTCCTTTATTTATCTTAATTGACTTCATAGCACTATTATATTCTCTATCTGATATATTCAATTTTTGTTTTATATTATCAGCAGGAACATTCTCCATCCGCATCAGCAAAATATTTTTTTGTATCTTCGGTAAAGATTCAATAAAATTATCAACTTTTTCATCGGCACTAAAATCGAACTCACTCTTGTCTTCTATATTAAAATTAGAAGCAATTCTTTCTGCTAAATCATTATCTTCTTCAGTAGGTGCATCAAATGAAGTGTCTGAAATAATAACAGGTTTTCCTTTGTCATCATCTGTTATATTCCCATCTTTATCAACTTTTACTATCTTTCCATTTTTATCAGTTAGAAGGTTTTTTCTTTTTCCTCTTTGATAATTATCTCTGTACCAATCAATAACAGATTTTTTAATATTATTGATAAGGTAAGTTTTAAAACTCGCACCTTGAGATGAATCAAAGTTGACAACACTTTCCATCAGAACGTTCATTGCATCATCATACAATTCATCATGTTCATGTACTGGAATACCATACCTGAAAAATGCATTGTAACTAATTTTCTTCAATTTTGACATATCATTTGTACAGTATTCATTGATCCATTCCAACTGTTGTGATGAAAGATTTTTTAGTTTCTCACGCAATATTTCTTTTTTCACTTCACGCACCTGCCTTACGTTATTTCTGTTTTCTATATAATTCTCTATGTAATACTTCTCCAAAACATTTTATTTTCTATGTAAATGAGCCTTTCCTTTCATAATATACATACTTGCATCTGCTTTCTTACAAGCAGATGCAAGTGTTTCACCTGGCTCTTTTTTATAGATTCCATAAGATATATTCTCTATTGAATCTAATAACGTTTTATCAAAACCTTCATCTCCAAATAAGATAAATTCATCGCCTCCAAATCTCACAACATCATTGACATATTTCAAGTCTAATAAATCAGCAGCTACTTTCTTAATTAGCTTTGTTCCAATATGATGTCCTTGTGTATCATTAATTTCTTTTAATCCATTGATATCACAAAAAATCATATTAATCTGTTTGTCTAAATACTTTGGCTTGCATACATTGTCGTAATAATATCGACTATAGCAGTGTGTCAACTCGTCAAAGTAAACAAGATTTCCGTCCATAGAGAGATAGATTTTCTCTATGATGTTCTTAAAAATATTCATTTTTATCACTTCTTTCTTTGGCAGAAATATTAAATATATATAAATTATATTCAATAAGTATAGTAGTACTTAATAATTCATAACAAATTTGAACCAGTAATACAGAACTTTGTATTTAGCCAATTTGAGAGTAAACTCTATTAAATAAACGTTGAAAAAATAGCAGATTTTGCCATGAACTTTTTATGAGAACTTGACTATTCTCTTTGAATTATGTAATAATAATATTGCATGGCAACATGCTACATGGTTGAAGAAGAGAGTTCATACGAGAAGTTGCCGCTTCGTTTGAGTATAACTCTCTTCTTTTTATGTTATAATATTAAAACATATGTTCTTATTTGTCAATCATTTTATGAACATATGTTTGATATTTTGCGTTATTATAGAAAAATATCATGCATAATACCTCTTTTAATTATATTCTCTATATCCTGTTCGGTACTAAATAGTTGCATGTGTGGAAGATAAGTATCTTCATTCATAATAATTGTTTTTGACTTTTCTACCAATAAACAACCATCATCTGGAGTAGTAACCTTTTTTGAAGAAATATTATTATCGAAATCCATTGTTAATATAACAACATTTTTAGGATTCTTCCCTTCTCTCTTTAATTTCTGTAATCTTTCAATCGCCTCATCAATGCTTGTGTAATCATAGGCTTCCATTAATTATTCTCCTCTCTCATATCACAGCTAAACTAATTTTTACAGCTTCCATAACCTTGATATTGTCTTCATAAGATAGTTCACCAATCTTAAACTGAATTCTATCTTTATCAATGGTAGTTATCTGCTCTAATGACACAACAGAATCATATTTTAACCCATTAAGCTCGTCCTTATGTATTTCTACATGAGTCGGAAGCTCTCTTTTTGATTTTGTTGTGATGATAGCAACAATAGTGGTAGGGCTGAACTTATTACCAATATTATTCTGTAGTATTAAGACTGGTCTTTTACCACTCTGTTCAGAACCTTTAGAATCATATTTAGTTACATCAGCATAATATATTTCGCCTCTTTTAATCTCCATATTGTGTTAGCCCTCCTTTCCTTTGTTTGTGTTTGTTTCCTTATATTTCATATTATACAACCTTTAGGTTTATTAATCAACTTATTTATTTAAAAATAATTGCCAAATATCAAACTTTAAAGTTGATTATTTATTGTGCAAGTTGTATAATCAACTTATAAATCGCAAAACAAATTTAAGGAGTAATAATATGATATGTAACTCACCTAAAGAACTGCTTGCAGAAATCAAAAAAATAATGGACATACAAGAAATTCCAATGAAGGAATTAGCTTTTCGCATGGGAACGTCTCAACAAAATCTTAGCAAGATTTTTTCACAAAGTAACCCAAAATTAAACACATTATATAGGATATGTGATTCTTTAAAGTTACAAATTGATATTAATTTTGCACTAAAAGACGATACCAAATAAGTATCGTCTTTTTTTCTTACATTACTCTCATTTCATTTGCCATATCAATTGCCTTTTGGTATTTGTCCACATCATCTGTAAGCATACGAATAATCTTTCCAAAATCGTCAGATTTCAACGAAATAACTGGCATATTTTTAACTATCTCATCATCTTTTCCTGCAAGTACATTATGAATAAATTCTCCATGATCATTAATCAACTGCTTATTTTTCTCTTCCGTTAATCCAATATAATTCATTGTAGTCTGAAGGTCACTATGATTAAACAGCTTCTGCAATGATAACAAACAATCAGGATCAAATGGATGCGTCTTATGTATCCAGTAGCCGAAGCTTTTACGAAGACTATGACTCGACACGGGCGAAGTTATTCCAACATCTTCGACTGCCTTCTTCAATTTCTTTCTGTAGTCATCTGTTTGCCACTTAATAATATCTGTATATTCAACTTCCCAATATAGATATTCCCCTAATGATAAATACTTTTTCTGTTTATGGAATTCTGTAAGTATTTTTTCTTTACGTTTATCCGAAAAATCTTTATTCAGTTGTTTACTCCATTCTTCAATATTATTTAAATCATATACATCCCATATTCTTCTGTTAATCCATTCTGTTTTCGGTTCATATTCAAAGATATACTCATTATAATGTTCCATTGAATCAATTTTGACGTGCGACAAATAATTATCAACTGCTTCCCAAACCATATTACTTATAGGAAGATTAGTAATCTTGCCTGTTTTCTGTTCCTCTATAGTATCAATTTCATTTTTACGATTTCCGTTCTCGTAATATAAATCCGACCACTTCATCATCACTGTATCACCGATTCTTCTTCCGAGAAGCAATTCAAGCAATGTAATTAAATATCCGTCCCACTCATCATTCTTTTCGAACCATTCCACAATATTCTTAATATCAGACATATTCCAAAATGGCTGCACCTCTGTTTTACCTTTTTTCTTTGTTGCATATCTATTATTTTCCACAGTCATCTACCGCCTTTCCTGAATTAAGTTTCCTATATATGTATTCTCTTTCCTTACATAATTTTTCTATCTCTTCTTCAATCTTAATTAAAACTTCGCATAATACCTCTCTCCGAATTTTATCATTATCCATAATATTTGCTCCTAATCTTTAATGCTTTGTTATACACTTCATCGTATGAATCACAATATCTTAATTCTATATTTTTGGTTTCCATACAACATTTGAGACAATATAGGTCTTTTATATGATATTTTTCACGTTGCGTTTTTCTTTGTATCCCTTGTGCCAACCGATTTTCTGTCATGCACGATAAACACAAGAACCTACTCGATCTTTTTGGATTTCCGTTCTTACATCTGCACATATTCTTTCTCCTACACGATTACAATCACAAGAAACACATCCGATTCATTATAATCACAACTTTCTTTTCGTAAACCGATATATCTCAAATATCTATCTAATCCCATCTCATCTATACACGCATTATTAATATCCATATTCATAGCCATATCGTCTTGAATCTCCGTTGTGTCGCTTGTGAATCCATTTGCCGTATCATATTGAACTTCACCGTATTTGAAATCTATTACTGTATATCTGAGTTCGTTTTCTTTTATATATTCTTTTACCGTCATATTATCACCTCATTTTCTGTATTAAAAAAGAAGCAGTTAATTTCTGCTTCTAATACTTATTTCTATATTTGATTCGCTTTCAATAAGAAAGCAATTTTTCATTACTTATAATTTTTTCATCATTTCCTTAACACGCTCAATCTCTTCACTTGTATGAGGTGTACCGCCGGCATTCATATCAATATACCACTGAAGCACTTCTTTTTCACTTTTAAGATTATTCACATTTAAAATCATTGTCGCATCATTTACAAGTCTAAGTCTATCTTCATATTCTTTAAAATATGAACCGAATACTTTAATTTCATTATGAACAAATCTTTGCGCTGCTGTTATTCTTTGTAAGCCATCAACACATACATAATCAGAATACTCATTTTGCTTCGGTTCTCTATAAGAATTCCAAAACGGATTATTCAAATAAATTGTATTTCCAGATTTACCTCCACGTAAATGATACTCAATCCATGCAATTTGTTGTTCTTCCGTCCATACGTGTCCTCTCTGAAATTCAGGATTAAGTTGCAATCCCATTTCGCTGACTTCTTCTTCAATTTCTCTTACAAGACTTGTAAGAGGATAATTCACTTGATATGATCCACTAGATGTAAATTGAGGAATATCTTTAAATCTTGTTAGTTTCACTTTATATCACCTGCTTTCCATAACCATGAAATCGTCATTTCTTACTCTATTATTTTTCCATCGTCATTATCTGCTGCATTTACAATCCAATCTTCTTTATCCTGTCCCGTGTGATAATTCACTAAATCCATTGCATTCTCTTCTGATGTTGCCCTTACTACATACACATAATCATTAAAGTCACTAACTACGTATAAAAATTTTTCTTCCATTTATATCACCTCTTCTATTCTTCCAAGTAAATCATTCATTCTTAGTCTTCTAATATCTCTTCTGGCTCTCTTTCTTCAAACTCTGACCATCTGACATCCTCTGTATTGAAATCACTTTCTGTACATTTTCCATCCTCATAAAAAGAAATTTCACCGTTTGCATATAATTCATGTACTGCTTCTGATATATTCTCTTTCATGTCAAAGCTCGGCAAATCATTTTCATGGTCTTTTATCCATTGTTTTACTTTCTCTACATCTTCATCACTTAGATGTACCGTATACCATGTTGTAGCAATAACTTCTATTTCCATTCCCATAAAATTACCTCCATTTGAAAGTTAAATTTACTTGGCTTTTACTCACAAAAATTTTTAGCCCATAAGATAGTTCCATCATTGTTGCAGGTTAATTCAATCCCATATTTTGTTTTAAACCACATGTCAAGCCATTCAAGGAAGTCTTTTGTAACATTAATAATGTAGCTACTAACACAATTCGTATTTGGCAATGCAATTTCCATCTGTGGAATACGTGAATATTCTGTTGCCCCCTCATATTCATATCTGAATGGGCAACCCTTAACCGCCAATTCGTTATTCAATTCCATTACCATTTCTCTTGTTATCTTCATACTATTACCTCCGTTCTTAAACCCATAGTAAACTTAGATTTCATTAGTTATTGTTTGTCTTCTAAGTCCAAAACATTTTTTATAGCATCTTTTATATAATCCATTTCAAATTTGTAATTCACCATTTCTCTTAACGATTCTTCTAATTTATACGAAATGGATTCTTCAACTACATTTCTCACATAGTTTATCATAACCTGATCCCATTGATTGTTGCAACATTTAGACACATCTACATCGGCGGCTGCATCCATATTATAATCGCTCCAATCATATTGTGTATTCATAAATGTTGTAGATAAATCATTGTCTTCACACTTTCCATACAACCATTCTGCAACAGAAATCGAATGTAACTCTTTGCCAATTTTATTAAACATATTATCATCTGTAAATAACCAATATTCTTTATCACTTGATAAATAACAGGTTTCTTCATTATTTAATCGTTCCGTGATTTCGTCTGTTAGCCATTCAATACTCACAATTTTCATATATTCTCAACTCCAATCTTCCAATGAAACTATTATTTACTTGTTTCCATTTTACACAATATCACCCAACAACTCAATCACTTCATCAAGTTTATCACTCGCTTCTTCCATACTATCAATTGCATCTTCAGAACACATTCCTCTATAACTGCTCTGTAATCCTTCTGGCATGTTATCAAATGCATCCTGTTCTTCGTTTAATATAGAAGACAATTTCTTACTTACTTCTTTTAATGTACTATTTACAAAATCAATTTGCGTTTTAAGCTCGTTTATTCTTCTCCGTCTTGTATCATTCATCAATCATCACTCCAACCATTTATTTAATTAATATTCATCAATTTCCACGCCACTTTTTGATCGCTAGGTATTTCAGTATAACTACTTGGCACAGTTTTAAGTTTGTAATACTCTTCCTTGGTAATATCAATCCCATAATCTCCCTTAACGGTATTTCGCCAATCATATTTATCCTGGCACTCAGGACGAAAATACCATTTTTTATAAAATGGTTCTTTAGTTTCTGGATCTTTACCTTCAAAAAGACAAGTAATTGTTCTACCAGTTAAAATCTCCGTTGTAACCGATCTTCCAAAATAAGGATTGTATTGCACATAAGCTAATTTGCCACGCTCAATTGCATCTTGTTTATCACGTTCACTCATTTCGAATAACTGCTGTGTACCCCTTCCATAAGAAGTATCATACACTTTACTGCTATTTACACCAACAGTTGAATATAATTTAACCCCATTTCTATCAGTGGTTTCAACTTTCTTTACTCTCTCACCATTGATGTATTCATTACATAATCTATCCGCATAATGAACATTCCCTTTTTCATCAACTGTACGAGTAATTTTCTTCATATCATAGTTATCTTTAGCCGCCTTTGCAGCACTTCCTGCATAAATTCCTAAAAACGCTAATAGTCCACCGAACATATTCATCAACCACCTTTCTTATCTTATATTACTATTTTCTCCACTTTTCCATTTCGTCAACAGATTTCTTATTAAGATTATTATACATATCTCTTCTCTTCTTTGATTCGTCTCTTTCATTTGCTTTCCAAGGAAGATAAACACATAAATACATTGCTACTAAAAATCCGATTAACTGTGCCATAATGATTACCTCCGTTATAATTGTTTACGTTCATATTACTGTTATTTTAATTTTATCATACAATCTTAAATTTTACACTATATATCCAAGTATTAAAATGATCCATATTTAGTAACTTTAATACATCCTCAAAGCCTTTAATGATATCCGTTGCAAACAAAAATCCTTTACTGTATCCCTCATAATTATTATTAGGAATAATAGTAAGATACTTTCCGTTCTTATGTACTTCATGCCCTCTTTTAGACATTTCCTTCTTAAATTCTTTGTAATCAAACATAGTCTTCACCATTCCTTTCCATAAAAAATAAGAGATTGAATATTCCAACCTCTTACATATTCTCCAAGTAAATTTCCGTTTCATTGGAATTTATCTGTAATACTCTAAGTTTAAATAATCTGGATTATCCACTACCCCAAGTTCATCCATATACTTTTTGCAAATATTTGATAATTTTTCTTCTGTTAATTCCTTTTCAGTTTCATTAAATAACCAAGGATATTTTTCATCAAATACAATAGATTCAGGTTGACAATATGCGAACCTAATTCCAGTTTCTCTTGACATAATGTTAGCAATTACAGCTCCAAGCCCTGTCATTCCAGTATTATCGCAGCTATAATCCTCAAAGAAATCTTCTAAGTTATATTCACTCTCTGTATAATTTAGCATGTCGTTATATAACTTTTTTTCTCTGTCTGATTTGCAAAAAGCTTCCTTGTGTTCTTTAATGAAATCAATTAACTTTTCTTCATCACAGTTACTATTAAATCCATAACTCATAATATTTTCTCCAATCTCCATATGAAGCTCTTGGTTCAAGTCTTTTAAAATAATTCTTCCCAGTTTTCGCTTTCTGGAAATTTCACTTCATATTCTGTATCTGTTGTATCACCGATTACAACTTCACAATTTTGAATCATATTTTCTACATCAAATCTTGTAACATCATTTGGAACTTCTATTTCCTTATAATTAATTTCTCTAACTAAAATCTTCATACAATCACTCCTTAATTAAAATCAACCATGACAACTTTATGTTTTCTCAATGCATCATAATACCACATGATACTATCATCACTTGTATATTCTTCCTGTAAGAATTTCAACACTTCATCGTCTGTTCTAAAATCTTCAGTTCGCTTTATCAAATTGAACAACCAATCCTTTTCAACTACAACAATTACTTCATCAAAGTCGCTTTCTTCCTCTTCATCTGTATCTGCGTTATATCCAAAGTAATCATCACAAACACAAAACGAGATTAAATCTCTATACTTTTCATAATCTTGATATTTCGCTTCTGATACTTCTTTTAAGATTCTTTCTCTTACTTTATTCATATATCATCACTCCATTCTTTACCTTGAAATCCACTCAAAATTTTCTTCCAAGAAGTTTTGAGTTTCACACAATGTTTCATACATATCCGCTTCATTTGTGTTTAATTCCTCATTGTCTTCTTTATTTTCAAAATCTGTAAGTATTCTAACAATTTTATTATACAATTCGTTTCCTTTTGTAAAATCATAATCTTCTCTGTTAATCATAATTTGTCACTCCATTTCTATATTAATTCATCGACTTCAACTACATCAGGATTATCACTAAACCATGAATCATTCTCTGCAATTTCCTTTAACTCAATAAAATCTCTTTCAGAATCAAAGCAATCGTTGTGTTTCAAATAAGCTGCTTTCACCTTTTCTCTTGCATCTTCATATGAATCTGCCTTTACAATCCCAACAGCCAATTCTTCAATTCTGTATGCATATAAGTTTGTAATATCTAACATATTAAGCACTCCTTTCCGCACTACAGAAGAAATCATCTTCTGTAAACACAGTGTTATCATATGCATCGAAAATCACTTCATCTGGAACATATTCATTGACTCTTTCAATCATTTCATATGATGGCTCGTCAATATTAACTCCCATCACTTCTGCAAATAAACATTCATTGACAAGTTGTGCGTAATACATACGTTTTAATTCAGTTAATTGATCTCTATTTAATTCTCTCACAGTCATATTTTATCACTCCATTTCTGTAAATCCATTTGTCTTTAAATACTCTATGTAATCTTCAATATCTGATTTCTTTTTAACCTCAATATCTTCTGGATGATAATATCCATAAAAAGCATTCGTATATACCTTATATGTTTTATTTTCCATATCAACAATTAGATTATAATTATTGGCACAATCACCACGTTTCTTCCAATTCTTATCAAGCCAAAATAGATGTAATCTCATATAAATCAACCATCCTTTCTTACTCATCTACTTATATATTTTGCGTTTAATATTCCATTCTCCCAAAACGTAACAACTTCACCTATGATTTTCCCTACCCAATCAGGGCAACAACCTTCATATTTTCTTGTATAACTATAACTACCATCGTTTTCCATAATAATAACTTGACTATATCCGTCTATCCTTGTAGCGGTGATTATTGCATTTTTAATAACTTTTTTTAGTTCGTTGCACATAAAATCAACCATCCTTTCCATTTGAAATTGCTATTTCTTACTACAAATCATAATCGTAGTCTTCATAATCACAGTTACTTTCTGCACAAAATTCAACCGAAATCCCTGCGCCAAATTTTGCAATCAAAAGCCCTCCACATTTTGGACACCGATTATTGCATTCTCTAATATCTTCTACAAATTCCTCATCTTTCCCAAGTTTAATATCTTTTCTTGTTTTCATTTCCATCACTCCAATCTATGCTAAATTCCATGTTTTAATAGGTGTACTCACTGAAATATCAAAGTGTTCATCATTCCGTAAATCTTCAACCTCTTTTCTAAGTACAATATACTCAAATTTATTCTCTTTAATTGCCTTGTGAATTACTCTCATTGCACCTGCTTTTGATTTGTAATTTCTATTAAAAGCAGCTCTCTTGTCTTTATCTGCAAAGCCAACTACTTTATAATAAATTCTATCGGTTGCCTTCCAGAAATTTTCTGCAATCGGAATGAGAACATAATGTTCACACATCCATTTGAAATCCTTTTCCGTTTTGCTGATATAAGGATTACTACCATCAACAAATTCTATATGCTGATACATATCAATCACTCTCCCTTATTTGTGTAACACCATTTCCATTTTTCCATCATTAATTGTTACATCTAAGAACCACACCGCTCTATATCTACCAACATCGTTTTTATGCAATTCATACCATTCTTTGTGATCTACGCCATTATCTCTGAAACCAAATATAAATTGTTCTGTACCCATAGTTCCATCATCTAACTTCTTATCAATGTCATGCCATGTAATAAACAAGTCACTTGCATAGTATTCACACCAACGACCAGCTTCCTGAATTAACTTTGTTAGAATCGAGGAATAATTTATTTCCCATTTACCTTTTAATGGATTAAAACAACCTATCTCTCTTTTAGTTCCTGCTAATGCTTCTTTTAAATCCTTTATCTGTTCATCTCTGTATTCAATCTCAAAGTCTTTCTCCATATTCACTACCTCACTTTCTCTTCAAGAAACAGTTCTTTCCTTTGGTTTTATGCTACTTCCTCAACGCTGTCATACAGTGTTTCACTTACACCAAAATCGAGTGCTATTTCCTTAATCAACTCATCTCCCCACTTATCATTGAAGAATCCCCAACAACTGTCTTTCTCTTCCCAGTCATCATCTTCTGCATTGTATTCTTCCGTGATAACTCCATATACTTCACCAGTTAAATACTGATCATATACATCAACTTCACCTTGCATATCTGCATATGCAATCTTCTTCCAATTTCTTTTATTTGCATTACCACAAGTCTTTAATACAGTTTTCTTATCTGTATAGATATATCCAACCTGTCCAGAATCCCATCTGTCAACGAAACTTCCAGTTCTCATTGTAATTCCGCTATGGTCATACAGATAAAGCGGAAGATATACAATGTTTGCGTGTTTCTCTAACAAATACCATTTATCTTTCTGTGGCAAAGCTTCAATCATGTCATCAATCAACCAATCAAGCGACTCATATTCTTCAATGACACCAAATTTTGCTTCCTTACTTGTACCAAGTGGAAACCAATAATATGTTCCCCATAACTGCCACATTTTTTCATGTCGGTTATATCTTAATTCAAGTCCATTTGATGTTTTCTTTGCCTTGATATAATTAATAATTGATTTATCCTCTACATTTTCTCTTACAAGATTATTCAAGAAATCTTCATTGTCGTTGTAGTCATTATCATTATAATCTCCAAGCCTATACTCTCTATGCCAACACATCATTTTGCCTATCTGACCATCCCAATCATACCGTGGATCAAGTGGTTCATTATCCTGCTCAATGTGTAATCTCATAAGTTTTCCATTCTCTTTGTAGTATCTATATTCTTTATCTGTCATATCAATCAACCTCACTTTCATAAGCACTAATATCAATTCTACCCAACTTAAAATTTAAGTTTTCATTCCAATTTAAACTACCTGACTTTACAGGTAAATCTTCATAATCACCATAGATATTTGCATTATATACATTCCATCTTGCACCATCTACATGCAGCACTGAATAAATCAGTTTGTCATTTTTATAGAAGTCATAGCAGCTACAATCAATATCAAGATAATATTTATATCCGTTTTCATTCTCTGTGTTGATTGCAAAGTCTTCTCTGTTCATCCGTGATATTCTTGATTTACCTATTAGTTCTGTCTTGATTGCATCTGGAATATCTTCGATCTTGTCCAACATGCTTGAATCAATGAACACAGACTTCCTTTCTTTCCGTTCATACAAATTCGGAAACTTCTTTCTAAACTGTGCCGCTGTTCCGCAAATATATTCATATCCATTCATTTTCGCATTCTCCTTCCTAATAAATAAGACAGATACATTTGTATGCGTCTGCCTTATTATTCTCTGTATTAAGCTTCAAATCGTTCCAATATTATTTTAATCGCTTCATCTGCTGTAATCAGCCCTTTATCCCTTAGTTTTACAGCCTTATTGATTTTTGCAATTGTCTTATTTTTTAAATTATTCCCCATTAGATTATTTTCTTCAATTTTTCTCTTACAATCATTTGCATACTCTTTTATGTATCTTTCTGCCATGTTTATCACCTCCTGAAATTACAATTTCCTTTGACTATATATATTCAACGATATTCGTGTTCGTATTTCTAATTTTACCTTCTAATATATAATCAGATTTTTCTCTGCCACTCTTACAGTTTCTGTAATAATTCAGCAACATTACAAGTTCGCCATCAGGAATATTGTAACTATATTCAATACCTCCCTTACTGTCACAATGAATAACTTCTATACCTTGTGATTTATTCTCTAATACAATCTTACATCCATTGTTTACTTCAATTTCTCTCATACTAGACCTCCTTATACCCATGCTGGCTTTACTTTAGTTTCTGGTAAACTTTCCAGCCACTCAATTATATCCTGTGGTACTTCTTCCATCTTCCAAGCAGTTCCGTATTTATAACCGCACACTGGACATTCTCTACCAATAAAACCGAGTTTGTGATCTTTATATGAAATCCAACCTCTTGTCTTATATTCTGTATTTGAATGTCCTAAACAATCTTTCTCTTTTAATTCGTATGCTTCTCCATAAGTGACTTCTTCACCATCATAAACATCAATAGAATATTCCATATTTGCATATGTTGTTTCCTCTTTAGTTGGATAAAATGGTTCTCCATTTTTCAAACATTCCAATGCTCTTTTCTTTGCGTTATCTTTTTTCTGACAAGCTTCTTTTGTTAAAGTCCATTTCTCAATTTTAACTTTATCCTGAGTGTGTTCTGTCCATCCAAGTTCTCTCATGTGTTCACAATAAGGACGCATATCATTCAAATGCCATCTATCCCAAATATCACATAATTTGTTAAGCATTTCCGTTGTCCACTCATCTGTTGGTGAACCATTTCTAATTTCATCTACACACTGACCAGCAGAGCCAAGGCAATCTCCATTTGATAATGGCGCAACTACACCACACATACTTAATTTTGAATCTTTATATTCAATTCTCACAAATGCATTTCTATCTACTTCGTTTCCTGTTCTTGTGTAAACCTTACATTTACATGGGTTAATGATTTTATACATAATTACGCCTCCTTAATTTCTTTCAATATACTGTCGATACACAACATTAAATTTTCTTCCATATTTTCTTTAACCATTTCCAGATGTTCATTTACCTGTTTTCTGATTTCTTTTTCTGTTACATTGTGACCGTAATTTGCAATCACTTCATCCATAATTTGCCTATATGTAAAACCTAAAAGTAAGTCCTCATTTTCATGTATTGGCAAATTGTAGGTAAACTCTTTTCCATTCCGTGAATCCGTTTCAGGATCATATAACCATTTGCTCATAATTTGTTTCCTCCTTGTAATAAAATAGGCAGCTAGGTATTTATTCTCCTAACTGCCTTTGCGGTTGCATTATTCTGTTTAGTTATTAAATTAAATTACTTCAAGATGCTTTCTCTGTAGTTTTTTACTAGTAATTGTTCTGCCTGTCCGTGTTTCAAGCACATAATTCTTTTCATTTGATATACTTACATCAAATAATCTGTCACCATTATTAAAATAATAGGTTTTACCTTGAGTTCTAATAACTTTTAATCCATTTTTCAAATAGTCATTATAATTATCTGCATCAGTCTTATTTGTAAAATAGATTACTTTATTTTTATCTTTTACTTCATACATTTATATCATCACTCCTTCCTAAGAAATCTTAGTTTTATTTTCATCACCAATATTTTGCATTCTCTTCTGCATATTTTTTAAGTGTTTTCATTGAATCATCTGTTGACTTCAGCATCCAAGAATCAACCAATTCGTTATACATCAGTAATTTATATTTGCCTTCGTATTCTGATCGTTTATCATTATGATGTATAATAAACAATTTTCCATCAGCCTTAAATCGTGTATCTAAAATCTTTTTCATTTATACCACCTACCTTTGAAATGCGAATTTCACGGTTACATTGTTATCCCAATATCAATTTTACCTTTAAGCATTTCTGCGCACTTCTTACACAACGGCAATTCACTTTCACTTCCATAAATATTAGGATTCACAATCACAAAATCTGCTTCTGCATCACAGATTCTACACCAATGATAACCCTTTATAACTTTGATATTTTTATATAACTGTTCTCTTGTCATATGTTTTACCTACCTTTCTAATCCCAGGAAACACGCATTTAGTTCTCTTTTATTTTCTGTGCCTCTGTAATAATTTCGTTTAACTTTTTATAAACATCTTTGCCATAGCCTGGATGTTCATGTTCAAAATCTAAATGTTTTAACCAGTCCTTAATTGTTTTTGCATTCTCTTCAATAATACTCATTCCATTTCTCCTTTCTAATCCATAGGAAACGAGCATTTGCTATTCTATAATCAGCTTTATTCGTCAATCTCGTCCGGATAGACTATGACTCCATGTTTACCATTGATTTCCATTTCATAGCAATATACATTATCTGTTTCCTTACTATCTACCATTTCATATATAACCTTTTCAATAGTGCCAATAGCACCACCATAAGTTCTTACTCTTACTTCATCCATTTCTGTAAATTCCATATCTGTTCCTCCTTTTTCAAAACAAATATCCATTTACTAACTTTTTAATTTGCCTATAACAGTCATACCACCAACAATATTATGTTTCCGTGCTTCTCTTTGCCACAACATCCTGTTAATTGATTTTGGTACACTGATTACTTCTCCGTTGTCATTCACAAATTTTGTGTGACTTCCGTTACAATTATGCCCATTATTAAGTGCAAAATATCCGTTTGCCTCTAATACAGGTTTTACAATCCGTGTATCATTTGTCCATCTTCTCTTTCCCATATTGACTCAATCCTTTCCTCATTATTATAATGTGTTTGCCCGTATAGTCTGATAGCTCATCTTATTTTCGCTATTACCGATGTTTCATATTAATCACTCGACTTCTAATTGTTTATTCTCTGTTACATTGCTTTTACTTTTGCTGTTTTCTTTGTTGTTTTGCGTTTCTTCTCTGTGAATGGACTTTCCATTTCATAACGCACAATCTCAGACAGATAATCAAAAATCTGCGCCTGAGTCTTATCCATAATGTTCTCTACAAAATATTCAGTTCCCTTACAATGCTTAATAATGGCTTCTTTCATTTCATCTGTCCGACCATCTGTATAAGCATATAATGCTTTTAATGCACGAATAATCTTTGCTGTATATGCCTTGCCATTATATGAATCTGCATAACCATTCCAACCAAGTTTTGTAATAATATCAAGAATATGGTCAAGTAATTCTGGATTCATGCGAACTAATTCAATTCCATCTGTTATAGATGTGAGCGTTCCTACAGTATTTTCCTTATTCCTGTCTCCCTTTACTGCAAGATTATGTTTGTGGCAGATATCTCTAAGCATCAAATAATCTTCATCGCCACCGACAATTGAAGCTTTATATGTATCTTTCGGTTGTACCTGTGTTCTGTCTTTTGTCTGATTTACAAATAAATTAATTGCCTCTTTTAAGCTGCATTCAATAACCTCGCCAACAACGGCATCTTTCTTTGCCTTTACTGAACCGTATGTTCTGTGCTGTCCTTCAATTGCCCAAAGTAATCCATCATGATACCAATATGCTGGTAATCCCCATCTTTTACTATCATAGTTGTTGCCAATCGACAACGCTTTCGGTAATCTGATTTCTCTCTGCCATTCAGGATAATGGATAAATTTTGGATCAATACAAATCAGTACCTTGTCACCAATCCGTGAATTTGCTTTTGCATTTTTGATTACTTCTTTGATAAAAAGTTTTTCTGTCTTTTCGTCAATTCCTTCTGCCTTTCTGATTTCTGCTACTTCTTTCTCCGCTTCTTCTGGGAATAAAAATGTTCTTTTGCACATAATTTTTTACCTTTACCTTTCTTGAAATAATTTTTTGCATTATAAAAGCGACCACATTATTTGCGATCGCTTATCTTTGTGATATATTCATTTGCATCTTTACAACTCTGCATTCCGCGACAACAAATCCTGTCGCCGCAATTCACACAAAGGTTGCGTTTTATTTCCCTTACCTGTTTTTCAGTCATACTTTCTCCCTCTCTAACATATATTCATAATATTCGGTTTCGCTTGCAAAGAGCTGATATTTTCCATTTACAAGTCCCATGTACCCATCTGGTGTATTATAACCTTTCATTTTGTCTCCTTTCTTTTATCTACAGTAATGCAGATAATATTTCCGCAAAGTTTTTATGCTCTTTGTTTTGTCTTTGTTTTCTCTTTGAAGCAAGTTCTTCTGCATACTTCATGTTTGAATATGCAATTTCTGCTTCTGGTCTTGTGTCTATGATTTCTATTCCATTGTATGCACGAAACAGTATTGCTTTTTGCATCATTCCATCGTCTCCCTTCTGTGTATTAAAAAAGCGATGCTAACTCAAGTGCTAACATCGCTCTGCTCATGTTGTGCGTTTTAATTCCATGTGGTTTCCGTGTTTCTGTTCGGATTGAATAGATCCGTGACGGCGATTTTGCTTTTGCAACTTCATAGTCGCAATATGTTTTGTGTGTTAATTTTTGTTTTTCTGACATGATGATTCCTCCTTATTTTTGGGCGTAAAAATAGCACCTACTTCATGAGTGGGTGCTTTGTGAGTGTTATAGTTAAGCAAGTTCAAATGTACCTTCTTTTGTACATTCTGCTTTCCATTTCTCGAAAGTCTCTCTATCGAGAATGTGTCCTGTTGCCGAGCGTTCACCTACTTTTACGCATCCCCAATCAGATGAATTGTGAGCAAGTGTGTATAGAGTATCCTCTGTATAAACAGTTGTGAAATTCTGATCCTGTTCGTATTTGCCTTTAATTGTCATGATGATATCCTCCTTTATTTTTGTAGTTCCTTTTTCTTTGCCATGAGTTCCGCTATTTGAGCGTCAATGGCTGTAAGTTCTGCGTTTGCTTTTTGATCTTGTTGCTTTTGGTATTCTTCATCAGAAATCCACTCCATAATTTCACTTGGCTGAACTTGTAAAAATGAGCATACCTTATCTATATTTTCTGTGTTCATAGTTCTATTGTGAGAGAATTTAGCAGGTGTATTTATACTTAATCCTCCTTCACATAAATCTTTCCATTGCATATTTCTATCTTTAAGAATTTTAGCCAACTTTTCATATATTATCATATCTGCTTATACCTCCTTCAATATATCACCTCCATCTTATCACTATATTTTGTGATTTGCAATAATCATTTTTATTCAGTTACTAATTTTTCGCAATCATCAATTAAAATTCTGATGGCTTCAAACTGCATTTTTACCAATTCATCTGTTGGCAATTTGCCCTCTACAATTTTGGTTAAATCTCTGTTGATCGCCTTAACATTTGCACCAAATTTTTTCTTTGCGTTTTCATTCATAGCTTTTACCTCCAATCTAATTATAACATCTTCTAAAATCATGCATAGGATTTTTTGAGCATTCATAATCAGTAATGCTTCCGTTATAAATGCGTGATCCGCCTCCACCGCCCTTATGTCTGCGGTCATGACGCATCATATTTTCGTACTTACGGAAATTGTGACTTCTTTTCTGCTGATGCTTACGGTAATAATCCCACATCATTTCCGTATATTCATTCTTTGCGTATGTGCTAACCCATTTCTTTTCAGTTGGTAGCCATACAGTTAGTTCTAGTTTCTGTTTACGTGAATGATTAAATTTATTGCATACAAGTATCATTTTATTGTCGAGTTGCAAAACAATACTATTCATAGGAATTTCTTTGCCTTTAATGACTTCGTGAGGCATAAGTATTTTTTTAATTTGCATTGTGATTTCTCCTTACATTATAATAATTCGCAAAGTTTTGAATCTGAGTAGATAAAATCAAACCAAGCATAGTAAACTTCACTATTAAACATTCCATCTTTCCCATATAATTTTACTTGTTTATAATTTTCAATAACATCTTTTGCAGACATTTTACCTTCTTCGTAATATTTTCTTATAGTTTTTAATAAATCCATAGTGATTTCCTCCTTAAAATTATTGTGTAAAATGCACACTATTAAAAGGCAGAACCGAAATTCTGCCTTTCGTACTATACATTTTGAGTTGCATTATGCGAAATAGTGTTTGATTACAATGTTGCTGATAGTGCTTGCAAGTCCTGAATAATCATATGTTACTTCCTGCGTTTTCTTATTCTTTTTAGCCTTTACAAGTGTGTTAATCTGACGCTTTTTGAATGTTACTTTTCCGTCATCGTCTGTATCGAACTTGTTAGAGAATCCACGGATGTAGCAATCATTAAGTAACTTTTTATCTTCTGCTGTCAGCTTTACACGGGTTTTATCTGTGTACGGAGTTTCAAAAGGCAGACTGAAAGTTGTTTTGATAATTGTTTCTAACTCCTGTGAAGCCTTCTTATATGCTTCCTTGACATCGTTAGTCATAGACAATTCGCCATTTTCATTAGCTTTACTTGTGATATGAATAGTCTCAAGTGCTTCATAGAGTGCAGGAGACTGAAAAGCCGGAATGATAGCATACTTCGCCAACTTAGAGTTATCCCATGTTGCAAGTACCCTAAGAACCGTGCGGACTACATCCTTAGAGTTACCAAAATGATCCTTGTTTTTCTCAGACATGGTAGATACAACCTTGTTGTAAATGTCGAGAGTCTGAGCCTGTGACTCTTCGCACTTAGTCCGTGTATCCTTATTGTCTGCAATAGTCGCATTGATACCGTCAAGTTTCTTCTGCTTAGTACCTGCCTCATCATCCCCGTTGTCATCAATATCCTTCTGAATAGATGAAGCCTGCTTCTCTAACCGTGAAATAGAATCATTAAGTGCTTCAATGTTCATTCCTGCTAATTCGTGATTGATTGCCTGCATAAATTCATTCTTGAGTTCATCTGTAATACTCGCATTGTAGAAATTGATTGATAAAGTTGTCATAATTACTCCTTCTCCTGTTTGACGCACAGGTACAATATAATTTTTTTGTAATTTTAGTGTTATACACACTATAAAAGGCTAGAGCCAGTGTTACAATGACGCAAACTATCTATTATTTGATTATTCATACCTAAAAAGTAGGTGCTTTATAGTGCGTGACAAGGTTTTCTGGATAGACTTCTAGCCTTCTAACTATGTATAACTTTTATAATAACCATATAAGGGAATTATTTAATTTTATAAGTATCTTTATAATGCAGGCATTACCCTACTAAAATAAAAATAACCGGAGGTTTTACCCTTTACCCGGTTAAAATTAAATAATTATTATACTTTTGTTTGTACTTCTACCCTGCTGAAGTTATCCGTGCTATTATCGGATAAATTTTTAAATTATTAGACTTTTTCAAGTCCTGCCGTTGCCGTTCCCATCTTTGAACACTCCTAGAAATATTCTAGGGACTAGCCCGTTCGCATATAGCTTGTTTGCTATCTTCCTGCCGTGTAGCAGGGTGAGGACATATCATTTTATATGATACAAGAATTGCTAATTCTAGGACTTAAAAAGATATTTCAATCTTTTATTATAGCCGTTCCCATAGGTTTTTACGGGATAAACCTTATAACCACCTTTATTTAATTTGTATATGGTTAAACTCATTAAGCAACTACCATAGAATTTTATATCCTGTTATAGTCTTTTGTTTGACATTCTAGGAATGAAAAACAGTACCTATATAAAGATATAAAATTGTTTTTTTCCTGCTATGGGATTGTAATTGATAACTAGAATTGATATAATAGACTTGCTACGGACTAGATTATATCTTTTCTAGTTATCAATCGGGCTTTACTTGTTAGAATAATCTTCCAGGTATGCTATAATATCCTTTATGGATTCTATAGCCTGCTGAATGTTACCATCCAGTAGAAGCCCTATTACAATCTTTAATTTTTGAATTATGTATTTTCCAATCGGCTTCCGCCTCCTTCCTTGTTTTGTTATATCAACTATATCACTTGAATTAGTGATTGTCAATACATAAATCAAATATTCTTATGATTATTTCTAATCACTTGTTTTTATTTGATTGTGATTACATGTTATCACTTAAATTAGTGGTTGTCAACAATGTTTTTAAAATTTATCTGATTTTATATTAAAGTGGTGAGCTATCCCATTTTTAGATAGGTTTTTCGCTGTAAAGTGGAGGATATGAACTTAAAAATGATTGATTTTGATGTTAAAGTGGAGGTCATGAACAATTTGTGGATAACTATGTGGATAAGTTTTATTTGATTGTTGATAACTTATAAAAATGTGGATAACTAACGATAACTGGATATGTTAGGTATAACTTAAATATCTATCAAGTGTGTTGCTTTAACAGTCCAGATCTGATTTTATAAGAACATTTGTTTTATTTTTAATTCTACGGTAAAATGTAGAAATACCGTAGTTTTTAATGATCCGGGGGGTGGCAAAAACTGAAAAGCAGACATAATTTTGTCCTGCTGCCTATAGCGGCTTCATCTATACACCAACTAAAAAAATTTACCTCCTCTTAATCATCAAAAATCCCATAAAAATAAGGCAAATCTGCCATTCAGCCAAAATTTACCCTTTATCGTACTCCATATCGTCAAAACCCACTAAAATTAAGCGTTTCACCCACTTCACAACCCAAAAATCAAACTTCCATCTCGCCAAAAATCCATCCACAATTCCAAAAATTATGCTTATTTATAAGCACTTTCACCGATAACGATCTTCTCAGTAAAAATTCCAAATCATATTATTAATATTAACCTCACTACCCATATATCCTCTCATTTCATACCACAATCTCTAGCTTAAATCTCACGAAATCGACCCAAATTCACTTCAAAATATCTCCAATGATAAAATCCTTACCTAAATATAAAATTTCCTTATTTATCTCTCAGAACAAATATAATCCCAACATAGGGGCTATCATAAAACTACACGCAAAAACTATCAAGACAGTAATCGCACTGTCTTATTTTTATGCAAAAAAACAAATCAAACAGAGAATATATAACCAGAAACTTATAAATCAAAATAATATAAGTATAAGAAAGGACGAAGAAATATGAATACACAAACAGCATTACAAGTAACAGATTTTAATTTCTATGGAGACAACCTTATTGCACTCAAGAATAACGCAACTGGTGAAATCTATACAGCAATTAATTCAATATTAAGAGGAATTGGTTTTAAAGATGAACAGGTGAGATACCAACGCTCAAAATGGATAAAAGATAAGACTTTATCTAAAGGAGTGTTGAAGTTCAACATACCTACTAATGGTGGATATCAATTAACAGAGTGTATTTCTGTACACAAATTACCATTAGGACTTGCAAAAATTAATATTACAAAAAGGTTAGAAAGAGATTATCCAAATATTACAGAAAAACTTGAATTATACCAAGATAAATGTGCAGATGTATTAGCTTCAGTATTTATAGACCACAAAACTATATCAGATATGAATATGCAACCTATAACAGAAACATTAAACGCAATAACTAATACACTCACTACTCTCACACAGACAATTACATCAATGCAACAAGAAATTAACTCTCTCAAAAAGCCACAACAGTTACCTAAAAGGAAATGGTCATATTGGTCAACCAAAATGTACCCAAAATATCAACTCTTAACAGATTATTTTCATATCACACACAAAGAACTATACAAAAATCTATACAGAGAATTACAGAATACATATCCTGATATAGACCTTAATCAAGAAATAGATGACTACTGCTATGAAAATAAACTTGAATCTGCTTACACATTGGATGTAATAGAACATAATCTCACACTACGTAAATTATTTGAATCTATAGTAGATAATCTACTCAATAAATATAATTTGGCAGATACATACAATATCAATACAAGAATCTCAACTATATTTGATGAGGCATCATAGCATGTCTCATCTTCTAGCTTAAATTAACGCTCAAAGAAAAATAAGCCATTTTATTCTTATACCCTTATAAGTTATCACGTAATACATAAAAATTGAAAATCACCATTAAAATCGTTAATTTACTCAGCTAATCCCAGTATGAAAAATACATTCATACACTATATATTATTTCCAATTACTTCAACATCACTTCAAATTAGCTTCAAATACCACAATAAAAAGAGAATATATAAATATCTAAATCGTTTATTACAAGATATTTCCCATTTAAAAGAAAGGAAAACATTATGAAAATAATCAGATACTCAATAACAGGTTTTATACCGCAAAAGCAAACACATCATATTTGCATATTTAAAACATGGTTAAAAATTAATCCAAAAGATTATCCTGGAATGGAATATACTATGCAGCAATTAAAACAACAACATACTTTCTTCTACAATCAGCATAAAGAAGATCTACAGGAAGGTTTATGGTTCTTTATAGATGGGTATAAAAATAATCAATCTCTTAACCATCTCAAATATAAAGTTCCATGTTATGAAGCAGAAGTACCTGATGACATAATGGTATATGATTGTAATCTTGAGAAAGTAATTCCATTAACAGATCCTTTAGTCTACTGGGCAGGATGTTATATACCTAAAAGATTATGTAACCAAATAACAAACATTAAACGGAGGAAATTTAATGATACAAGAAAACGAAATACCAAAATATCTTAAATCAACAGAAAGCAATATCTCAAAGAGTAACCGCAAATCAAAGCACAAACATCATTATGAAGAATGTTTAATTCAATATAAATGGAATTTTAAAAATAACGCATTTACTCAAGAAGAAAAAGAACGTATTCATACATCATTATGCAGTTACTGTACTATCTGTGGAAAAATTGGAGGAATAATTAAAAATAGTAAATATCAGGAAGAGATCGAAACATTGCAGAAACAAAGACAAATAGGTAGTAACTTTTGGATAAGTATATCAGGTAAAGAAATTTATAAAATGTATCATGATAAGCTATTAGTATTTTTTGTAGATAATATCTTCACAGAGAAGTACGTTAATTTGAAACAGAATTATAATCCAGATGGAGAATAACACTATAGGCAGATCAATGTACCCAAATGAAAGTATCAATCCAAAACACTATGTATCTAAATCAACCAATAACAATCAAACAAAAAATTATAGAGCTTGTATGAAGCGTAAGCGAAATACAAGCGTAATAGTCTGTCTTATTAATAATGTTATATATCTTCTTTCAGTTCGGCAAAGTGGGTTTCATCCCCTACCAATTTCAAAAATAAAACAAACAAGTGGGGGTTCAGACCTACTTTACTGAACGCTCGCAAGTTCATCTTCCACTTAATCTCAAATGGAGAATAAATAAATATCACATACAAGGAGGAGTTTTTATTGCAACAGAAAACAGAATATTTTACACGTTTCCCAAATGATTATATTCAAGGAAACATTAAAACCAAATATGGAGTCAGTCGAAAATTCTATATTACATACATCCTTATTGATAAATATAGATCATATGAGGATTATAGTTGGATTACTCTTAGAAAAGTATTAAATTTTTATGGCTATAAGACACATAAACGTAGACCAAAAGCCGTTCAAGAAATTCTTGATGTACTAGAATATATGATTAATAACAAAATGATTGAAGTTCAACAAGATCTTGACTCTATTACTTATGATACTGGCATCGAGATTAAAATTATTTCTGAAAATTTTGATGCGGTTGATAAGTTCTCAAAAATCACATCTTCTCAGCTTGATTTTATTATGATGAATGAATCAAGTATCAATAAAGAGAATATATTAATGGCATTTCTCTACATTAACTCTTATATATTTGTTCGTCCAAAAAATAAAGACAACGAAGAGACTATGTATAACCCTGAAACCAAACCAGAAGCTTTTTGGCGAAGTATAGATTCTATGTCAAAAGAACTTTCAATGTCAAAGGATACAATTAACCAATGTATTCAATATCTCACCTCTTCTATTGGTGATAAAGAACCACTTTTAATTAAGAAAGAAGTCGGTAGTGTTCAACCTGATCCAAAGAAACCACCACAAAATGTACCCAATATATATGTACTTAACAAAGAAGGCTATGAGCAAGAAATTGAATGGGCTATTTCTAAAATGTTGGAAATCTACAATGTAGACTCATTTGGAGAAATCAAAAACGGTAATAAGTCGTAAATAAAACAGAGAATATACATATGTAACCATTAACGCAGCACTCAAAGGAGCTGATGCAAAATAAATAATTTATTTTTAAACAGTAAAGGAGAACTAATTAATGAACAAAACATTAACTATCGAATCAAAGAACCATAAATATGCAAATACATATGGAGGCAGCGTTTACATTTCAGATTTTAATACAAGCTATGAGGGTAGCCATAATATAGCAGATCGCATAGCTTCAGATTGGAGATTTGATGAGCAATGTAAACGAAATTATGAAATATCTAAGAGAATGAAGAAAGATTCAAATTGGGAGGACAAGAAAAATGACTAAATTTAAAAATAAAGGTTATACAGTTGAAATTAATATGTCATGGCTAGGTTATCCTGGATATTCAGTAGAATGTACATACTATTTTGACAAGAAAAGGGACAAATATTCGTTATCTATGTGGCTTACTCGTAGAGATATAGAAATGAAAATCACTATTGGTACAAAAATTGATACACAATATATTTCATCTGAAAAAGATGATGTCAGAAATAATATCTACTTAATCATTGAACAAGCTTTACAGTCAGGATTCTTCGATGAATATATACAACAGTATGAATATATGCTTAGTTGTTTTGATAAAGGAAACACATTCTATGAAGAAGAAAGAATGGGTGAAAATAATGTGTGAGTTATGCAAGCATATTCCATGTATTGTTGGTTGCCCAAATTATATACCGTCAAAAACCAATTATTATTGTTCTGTTTGCAAGTATGGAATATATGAAGGGGATATTTATGTTGAAAATATAAATGGAGAATATATACATAGAGATTGCCTGAATTGTACTAACGAAACTCTAAATGATCTAAGAATTAAAATGCACATTATGGGAGGAAATTTATGAGAAATATCATTAGATGGATTAAAAGATTGTTTTGTATTTATGAGAGTGGTTTTGAATATTGGGTAAATGTTGATGAAATTAAGATTAGTCCAGAATTTGAAAAAACACCACCAAGGAAGATTAAATTTTCACAGAAAATGGATTGGTATTTGAAACATGATAAATTACAATATCCTATTTTACTTAATAAGGATTTTGAATTAGTTGATGGATATACAAGTTATTTGATTGCAAGAAAATGCCATATAGATAAAGTAGCGGTATATTTTGTATACTAGCGAGAAATAGAAATTTCATTTGGAGAATATATAAGTGGAGGTAAATTTATATGAATAATAATTTTGACAATGTTGAAGAAATGAAAGAATTGATTGTAGATGAACTTTCGGAATGTGAATTTGATAACAATTTTAGGTGTGAAAAATGTTCTGAATTGGAGCAATGTTATTACAAAGCTTCTACAAAATCATCTCACGAGTTTGCAGAGAGCTTAGATTATGGTGGATATGATTCTGAAGATGAATTTTGGGAGAACTTAGATTAAGGTGGTGAATTATTATAAAAAAGGTACAGTATACACTAGTTAAAATACCAATAAGAGAACTTATAGATGGGAATTTTAATATTCAGATTAATAGAGAAACCGAAATCAAAAAAGAATATCTTATCAAGCAAGGTGACTCTCCTTTATTTGATCAGATTCAGAGACTTCGTGGCGAGCCATCATCCCATATAAGTGAACTTATGTTGGTTATTGCAAAGAAGAATCCAAAACAGGAAGAATCTCTTAGAAGAATTCTAAATGATGGATTTACATATAATGGAATCCACTACTCTCGTTTTGGCAAATCAGCTTCACAAGGTAAAGATGGAATAACTGCATTTGTATGTGATGAAATTTTTGATGAGTTATATTTGATTACTCAGATGGATATTAAAATTGATGAGTGTGTTATTTCTAAGTATGAAGCTCAGAGATGTTTGCCATTCAGTTCATGTACTCTTATTAAAGATTATATGCCTAATATTGTGATTATTGGCGAGTATGAAAAAACATTAAAAAATCAGCTTATCAAATACGTAGTTGAAAAAGAAAAAGAATTTGTTGATGAAAATACTGGTAAGAAAAAGAAATATAAAACCAGAGAAATTGAAGAAGGATTAAAAGATATTGGATTATCACCTTTTGACGGATGTGGCTGTCATGAAGAAAACTTTATGAATACTGTGAGTAAGCAACTTGGGTTAGACTATAAAGTTATTGGAACACAGGTACGTTTACCATTTATCAAAGGATATTCTGTATATGTACCATTTAAACAAATTCTTAAAGAATGGGGTTACACTACTATTACTGACATTTATGGGCATGTTCATAATATTGATGATATAGATTGCATCTGGAATATTTCGATGTTTAAAGGGCACAAGATTTTTAAGTCAACTTATGGCGAAAACGCATGGATTGAATATATGAATACTGTCAGAAAGTATGAATTCAAACTTGGAATCAGTAAATACAGTCATCATATTAAGCATTTAAATAAATATACACGAATGAATTTTCAGTATTTACAATGTCTGGATCTTTGGAATGATAAATATGTCAAATGTTATACAGATAAAACAAAAAAGGACTATGACATATTAGATTCTAAGAATGATGGAAAAATCATTAAGCTTGCAAAATATACCACTAATATGTATGAAAAAATCATTAAAGGTGATAAATTTTATACATATAAATTCATGGGAATTACCGACACAGAAGATTATGAGCCAGAAAGTAAATATCTTGAAGCTGCATTGATAAATGATGTTATGCTGAAAGATCCTGCCGTTAAGCAATTTATTTATAGAAAACTTAAAAAGTCTATTGATGAAGCAAAGGTTGGCAAGATTTATTGCTCAGGTTTTTATCATACAGGTGTTGGTGATATGATTGGTTATCTTCAGTATGCCGTTGGCGAAGAACCAGTTGGTTGTCTTGGAGAAAGAGAATTATATACAGCAAATTTTGAACCAGGATATTGTTGTTCATTCCGTTCTCCACTTGTTGATCCGTCAGAGGTAAATAAGATTAAGATTGTACGAAATGACATTCTTGCAAAATGGTTTGATTATTTTAAAGACCAAGATGTAGTAATGTTTAACATGTATGATGTATCAGCTCCACAGCAAGGTGGCGCAGATTTTGATGGGGATATTTTCTATTTAAGCAATGATCCTATTATTATTGATTCAAAAATAGACAAGCATATCATACTTGATATTGAAGACAAAGTAACTGCTCAGTCAAAACCATATACAAAAGAGAATCTTATTGAGTATGAGGTAATGACAAGAGATAATCGTATTGGTGAAATTACTAATGTTGCCACAAGTATAGAGAATAAATATACGACTAATCCAGATATTCAAAAATTATATTCTGATTACTCTTCTCTTCTAAGAATTTTTCAGGGCAAAGAAATCGACTTCCTTAAAACTGGATTCAGATGGCATATGAATTCAGGTCTTAGAAAGCATCTCAAACAGCTTCCATATTTCTTACTCCATAATTATCCAAAGAAAATGAAATCTTATATGAATATAATCAAGAAAAATAAAGACGCATCTGATGAAGACAAAGAATATCTTAATGTATATCACTCTCCTTCTCCTATGAATGAGTTATGTGATTATATTGAAACTTGGGAAAAGAAAAATATTCTATGGGATAACAAAATTGATTTAGTTGATACTAGATGTTTAATCATTGACAATGATTTGGATTTGTCTGATAGAAAAGTGAGAAAAATATGCAGAAAATATATTAATAAATATGCTGCTTTTATACATGATCATTATAGTGATAATAATAAAGTCACGTCAAGTTCTGACGTATATAGGAATGAAGTTAATTTTTCTATCATTATAGATGATTTTAAGGAAAAAATACTAAACGAATTAAAAATGCAAGAAAATATTATAGCGAATTATATCATTAGCGTGTCTTATTCTTCTGTTTCTATTAGTAAATCTCTTGCGTGGTCTGCGTATGGCGATTATATCATCGAAAATCTAAAAAACAATACAAATCCAAAGAGAAATATTTCTATAAGGGAAGTTCCTTATAAGACAGATGATTCATACGAATATCTTGGGAAATACTATGAATTTGAGGTAGGTGATACATATTTACGACTGTAATGAAACATTTTTATATGAAATTATAGAAGATTACAAAGAAGCAGCGAATAATGAGGTAAAGGACGAGATATTTAACTCGTTCTGTTCCTCGATATGGGCTTCTGATAATAAAAGACGTACATATATTAAAACAATTCATTTTAAAGTCAGAAAGGATTTACTTGACACAGAACTTGGACGAGTATTTGATACATGGTCAGGAATTGAATACAGATATTACAAGTCAATGACTAAAGATGAAAATTGGTGCGCTATTATCAGACAGAAAATCAATAATATTTATACAAGATATTTTGATAAAGAAGTAATTCTCAATAAGGAATATATGGACTTATTAAAGAAACCAAAGTTAATGTACTTCGATTGGTTATCTGGAATTGAAATGGATGCAGATACAGTTACAGATATTATTGATGATACGATTGACAAAGCTGAAAAACTCAAACAACGTTTTCAAATGGAGAAAATGACATTATCTTGGAATGAGTATAAAAAGGTTATTGAAGGATTTTTGAGAAAATGTTTTGATAATTGCAAATTGATTGACGAATATGAGGATAAGACTCAGATTGTAAACAATTATGATTTTATTACTGAAGATAATTTTTATGTGAAATATATAAATAGATCACTTGATGGAGAAATAAGAAAATATCAAAAACAGTATTATGGAATCAGGGATCATAAAAAATATTCTCGTTGCAAACGTTGTGGTGGAATTATTGAGAAAACAGGAAATAAACGACTGTATTGTTGTGATTGTGCGACTTTAAATGAACGTGAAAGAAAGCGAAAAATTGCTCATAAATATAGAGTAGCGAAATAGAAAATCAGTGTTTTCCTTGTAAAATAAGGGTTTGTTGACATTTTCAGCTTCGTATATATCACATATGGAAAACAATGAAATCAGCTTTTCTTGGCTGATAAAACAGAGAATATATAATTGTCGAAAGGCATTATAATATTTCGTCTAACATATGACTATAAATTAGTTGCTGTGAAGCCATATGAAAAACTTGTGTATGGTGTGCAAAACCAGTTAAGTTCGGCAAGCGAGACTGTACCATGCATTTCTGTGGAAGATATAGACTCTAACCTTTATGGTCGCCCTGAGTCGAGGCGTTTTCAAACAGAACAATTCTAAAGATCATTTCTAAGATTGGTACATATTCATATTGTACTCATCTTCTTATATGTGTCGGTGACTGTGCTATAGCTCTTGTAGCATTGTTGCCGATTATTCTCAAATATATTATTGCTGGCGAGTGAAACGGATTATCACGCATGACTCATTATCATGAAATAATAGGTTCGACTCCTGTGCTTCAGCAACTCCCCCATTTTATGTGGGAACTGGTCGGTTTCGGATCAGAGGATAAAAATTCTAAGATAAGCATGGTGACATGTATAAAGTGGTTCTTATCGTATTATAAGGCTGCGACTGTAGCAATACAGCTTGACGGAAAACACATAAAATCTACGCCCAACCTTCTATTCAAGGACAACTGTTGGCGAATATGGTTGATTGGTGGGTGTCTTGAAATAGGCACTGTAGTAACACAGAAATGTGGGTATGATTTGTGTACTATTGGTGGGAATACCGCAAGTATAACCGCTGGTAGGATTTTGGTAATATCTCTTAAGTTGAAAAACAGGGATGGAATCAAAAAGCAAGGAGATCGCAATCCGAGCAGGATGGTGATGATTGGGCTGTACCCAAAAGGTACGGATGATCAAATGTACACCTCATCGTCCATAATAAGTACATACTTTTGAAAGAAATCAAATTATTTTAGGTAAATAATATTTAAAAGAAGATTACAAAACAGCAAAAGTGTGTGCGACCACAAAGAAAAAAACAACTTATTCACCTGTAATATGGTGACATATAGCACTCGCAAGGTGTAATATGAGAAAGTACAAGTACGTGCAACTCTAATAGGCTGCAACCTATGAATCTCGCAAGGAAGAATGTGCAGAAAGAAAATCTATAATACTTTGTGGTAAGAGTTTGCCGATTATGTCAAAATCGGTGTTGTTGCTAACTACAAGCTAATCGCTTGTGTGATAAACTGTGTCCAACCACAGTAGATGTTAGTGTATTGAGTCAAATATCTCAGCTCATATTAAGTAAGGATCTCATACTTCGGTATGGGATTTTTTATTTAGAGCGTGTAGCTCAGTTTGGCAGAGCACTCGACTTTTAATCGAGTTGTCGATGGGTTCAAATCCCTCCACGCTCACTCTCTTCTGCTATTCGGCAGGAAATAAATCAAGAAAGAAGTGAAAATTATTAAGTACATTTCAAAAAATGAAATTGAAAAGCTATTATCTGAAGGTGTAATCAGAAATACTAAACGAGGATATATCGACAAAAATGGAAATTCAGTCGGTTATTATCGTACTAAAGGTGTTGCTAAAAATCGTTATATCGAAGATAAGTATGTCAAGTAGGTTCTGCGTATAGACTCATAGACAATCTATATAGACAAGACCGAAAATGGTTATCGCATCTGTAGAAAAGAAGATACAGAAAAGCATACCCATCTCTCGAATCTTAATCCATCCTATGAAAAATAGAATCGAATATAAGGCTTTGTATTATCAAATAAAATTCCTACTCGTTGTGGATACTATTATTTGGAGTCACATATTCGTTTAAGTTATGATGGAAATTATATTAGGAAGATTCGTGAGTATATTGAAGTAAAACATAATAAAAGAAAACAAATGTATTACAATCCCGGCAGAAAGCGTTCTGGTGGGAATTTTTAATTTTATGGAGGAAAAGGAAAATGGCAGCTAGTAAATTAAAGTTCACAAGAACAACTACAGATAAGTTAACGGTAAAGACAGGTACACTCTCAGAGGATTGTACTACTATTACATATACAGATGAAAATGATATGGAGCAGGAAATAAAGGTAGCTGATTTGCTTACTTCATTTAAGAATCAGGTAATTGATTTTACTGTTGCATTAAAGACAGATGAGGAGCTGGATGTTCCGTCTGATGAAGAGTAATAGAGAGTAGGTGAACACTATAATAGATTTATCTAAAAAACCTACAGAGACAGAAGAACAATATCTTTGGAGAATTGGTCAATTAGTTGATTCTGGTGAAATCGAAAGTTGGGAATCAGTTAATCAAACTGTTAATAAAGAGATTTTAGGCGATGATGAAGAAAAATATCGGACAGAATCAGCTTGGCGAAAACGCTATCAGAGTGCCAAGAAGTTCTATGATGGTTGCTTTTCCAAAATGGAATCTGAGGAATATCAAAAGAAACTCGATGTATTAAATCGTGAATTGCAAAGAAATACAATTAAATTTAGGGACAATCGTAATGCATGGAATAAACAAAATTATGCGGATTCTCGAATTGACGAAACGATGCAATTAATTGAGGATTTATTGCCTACTGTTGGGAAAACAGAATTTGAAATTCATGATTTACCAAATATAAATGGTGACACTTCTCTTCTTGTCTGCTTATCAGATTTGCATATAGGACAGACTTTTGATTCTTATTGGGGTTCTTATAACTCTGATATCGCAACAAAAAGATTGAATGAATATTTGAGCGAAGTTATTCGTATTGGTAAATTACATAACGCCAAAAATATTCATCTTTGTAGCATTGGAGATCAGATTTCAGGAGCTATCCATACCACGATTCAGATTACAAACAAAGAAAATGTTATTGAACAGGTTAAAACCGCAATTGATTTAATTTCTTCATTTTCTTATGAATTGACAAAACATTTTGAAAACGTATTTTTCTATGATGTAAGTGGAAATCATTCAAGACTTAATCCAAATAAGGATATGACTCTTAGAGATGAAAGATTGGATAATTTAATTGCATGGTCAGTTTGTAAACTGCTATCTCATATTGATAATTTTAGAGATATGACACACAGACGGTTTGATGATACTATTGCTGAAGCCAATATAGAAGGTAAAAATTATTTATTGATTCATGGTGATATGGATTCAATTAATAAAACTGGCATTGGCAATTTAGTTACTATGTTAGGGTTCTGCCCTGAATATATTGTTTGTGGACACAGACACACACCTGCTATGAACGAATTTAATGGTATTCGTGTATATCAGTCTGGTTCAATGCCTGGTTCTGGTGATGACCATACTGTATCACATAGAATGTCTGGAAAGCCGTCACAAACTATATTGGTGTGTAATAGCAAAGGTGTTGTATGTGATTATAATGTAGATTTAAATTAAATAACAGTTGTAGTCCGCTGTTCGGCTCAGTTTGGAGTAATTGTGGAAGCAGATATTCACAGCTACAATTAATATATTATTTTTGGCTGACGAAGCCACTATCAGAGGGAGTGTACCTTATATGGACGCTACCATCTTTTATATTACAAAAAATATTAAAGGAAAATAAAGGATAAAATTAAAATGACAAAATCAGAGTTAATTAAAGGAATTCAGAACTATGTATCTATTAATATCCCACAGAAGGATGTAGCTGAAATTTTAGATGCACAGGCAAAGGTCGTTGCAGATGCAGTTAAAGCAGGTGATGAAGTTACTATCCCTGGTATTTGTAAAGTAAAATCAAAGGATATTCCTGAGAGAACTGGTAAGGTAATGATGGGTGCAAATAAGGGAGATACATGGGTAAAACCAGCTCACAAAGAGGCTTGTGTTAAAATTGTTAAAGCTCTCAAAAAGATTTTTGCTTAATCTGAAAGGTCGTGAATTGTTTGAAGAAAAATAAATATGAAAACATTCAGATGATTGATCTTGAGGACAAAGTTGATGACATTATCTCTATTTATATCAATAGATTATATCATACTGATAAAACAGTTGGTGTAATTGTAAATAAAGAAATTGCTGAGTATATCATGGAGGAACTTCTTGCGCTTGATGAAACAAGTGTTAAAGAGATTGATCTTGTAGATTATATGAATATAGACGAATATTTAGTATCGGTTGATGATAATTGTGTAATCACTGTTGTCCCTATCGAGGACTTTGGAGTTCTTGATAAAACAGATATTTTCTATATTGATATGGATGGTGATATTTCACAGGATATTATTAATTACTGTGTAAACGAGGATAAGGAAGTTATTCTGTTTGGTCAGGAAGATGACTGCGATGGTGATTGTGGGAACTGTCCTGCGCATGATGAGACTTATTTACATACTTCTGAAGACGAAAATGGGAATGCTCACGGATTTACTGCTAGTAGGTCAGATGGCGACTCTTATATGAGTTATTCTTACTACTCTAGCGATGAGTTAAATCATGAAGATATTCAGAAGATGTTAAAGGCTTTTGGATTTTAGATTTTTGGGAGTGTGTGGTGTATACTACACACTCTTTTTTGTATGGGTGGATATGCCTAGAGGCGAGGGCAAGAGACTGTAAATCTCCCACATTAGAAACATCGTAGGTTCAAATCCTACTCCACCCACTAATTCAATGTTTTTATATACGGATTGGGAGATGTTAAATCGGCAACGAACTTTATATGGAAACAGAGAATAAATATATGTGCTCATGATTGGTGTCATAGCTGATTGTGGGATTTATGGAACAGTAGGTACTTGGAGTAGCTACCAAGTATATGAGAACCTATGCCTCTCTTCTACTGTTCTATTTTTAGTTATTGGCATAGGAGAAGGCATAGGTGAAAATTGTGAAAAATACAAAACAAAGAGATTTTAATATCGAGGATTACGACTATTATGTAAGGGAATATATTCAAAAAAGTGAAGAATTAGGCAACCCAATAAAATATGATTTATTGCGGAAAGAGCCATTTAACTTACCTGATGGTAGATGGTATATAAATAATTGCCCAGATAAATCAGTTAAAACTTGGGCTGATTTTGTTGATTGGTGTGGTTTTGTAGCAAAAGGTAAAACACCGTCAAAGGATAAAATGATAAAACTGATTTACAAATTACAGTCAGAAAAAGATAGAGCTTTAATGTATGATGATTTTAGAGGAAGAGGTTGTTATCATCCACCATTAGAAGCGATTAAAACTTATTGGGGAACTATTAATAATATGAAAAAGGAACTTGGATTAGAAATAATTCAAGAGTCCATGTTGGATAGAACTTTAACAAAAGATGAATTAGACCAAATGATAAAAGATATATGTAAATATGTAAAAGACGATAATAGAAATTTTATTACTACATTTGAAATAGACAGTGTTCATGAATGGTTGAATGCAGATTCTTTACAAAGAACAATTAAAAAATTTTATAATTGTAATCTGCAAACATTATTGGCAAATGAAGGAATTTCTTTAGGCAAGAGAGGTCGAGGTATCACATTTGATTTTAGTGATGGTGAACATGTTACAAGCCAATTTGAATATATATTTTCAAAATATCTTAGAGAATTTGGATTAAGATATGGAATAGATTATTTTGAGATGTAAAATATTCATCTTTTGTTCCATCTTATCACAGAAATATGAATTGTGATTATTTAATTCATACCAAAGATAATGATATTTATATTGAAATTGCAGGTGTAATTGAGGCATATAAAAATTATTTCTTTTCAAATAGGCAGATCACAAGCAGTAAATCTAAAGAAACATATCGTAAAGACCTATCTAAGAAACAAAAAATGTTTAAAGAAAATAATATTCATTATTATATTTTATTCCCTTGTGATTTGACAAAAGATAATACATATAACATTTTAAATAATGATTCTATAGAACTCAGAAAAAGCATTGAAGCTTTTATCAAGAATAATATAGATTGGGATAAGGTGTCTAAAATAGGCGAATTAAAATATAGTGAAGAAATAAAATGGGGAAGAAACGTTATAGATTATAGTGAAGCAGTTTAGTTATTACTACTACTGCTTCTTTTTTATATGTGAAAGGAGGTGAGATTATTGAATGGTAAAATAGCAGATAAATTAGATCCAGTTACAGATGAGGAATGGGCAGAGGTTAATGAGTTTAATAGAAATATGGTTGAAGATTACCTCAGTAATCAGACTCATCTTTCACCACATAGTTTACATGCTTATAGGTCTGCATTAAAGATATTCTTCGTATGGGTTAAAAATAATCTGAATAACAAAAACTGCATAGAAATTAGAAAGAAAGAATTTCTTCGCTATATGAATTTTCTTGCTAATCGTGGACTATCTGAAGCTGCGATTAAATTTAAAAAGTCTTCTGTCAGTGCATTGAATAAATTCATCGAGAATTTCTATGATGAGGACTATCCTACGTTCCGTAATTACGTAACTGCGGAGATGCAAGTACCAAAAACAGGCAAGGTTTTCGCAAAAGAACCATTGACTCCTGATGAAATGGATCATTTATGTTCAGTATTAGCTGAACGTGAAGAATGGCAAAAATTAGCATATGTAAAGTTTACATATTCCACTGGATGCAGACATGCAGAGAGCTTACAGTTGCTCAAAGAGGTTGTCAATTATGAGCCTAAGAAAAAAATTGTAACAATTGTCGATGAGGATGGTAAAGAGCAAGAAGTAGAATCCGTATCTTATAAAACACATGAAATTCGCTGCAAGGGACGTAGTGCCGTTGGTAAGGTTAGAAAATTGCAGTTTGGACAAGATGTAATGGACGCATTAAAGAAATGGCTTGAAGTGCGTGGCGATGATGATTGCCCTTATATGTTTGTCGTAAAAACTAAAGATGGTTCAAAGGTGCGACAGATTGGATATAGTGCATTCAATGATTGGTGTATAAATGAATTTTCTGAAATTGTTGGTAGGAGAACAACTCCACATAACTTCCGAAGAAGCAGAGCAACCAATCTTGTATGTTATGACCATCGTGCATTGGAAACAGCACAGAAACTTTTGGGACACGAATCTTCCGAAACCACTCAGATGTATGTCATTCGTGAAGATACCGAGGATGCTGATGAAGCTTTCGTCTAACATCAACAATTTAATTTAAACAAGAAAGCATAGTAACGTGATATTTGAGCCGAGAGGTGACGACAATGTAGAGAATAAATAGATATAACAAGCTGCTCACATCCAAAAGAAGTGAGGGCGGTCTGTCAATTCGTTGATAGATTTTTTCCAAAGATTATTCTCAAACAGAGAATATATAAATGAAGTGATCAACAGCTACTCGTAAAGCTGTATATGAAAGCACGAGACAAAATTATTGAGTTAGTTGCTACTCTAAAAGCACCTTCGCTACTGATCATTGGCGTTGAACAATTTTATAAACACTATATGTCTGATTGCAGTAAACATAAAGCAATCCTGTTAGTCAATAAGAATCACTATGAAGTGAGCCGTTATTGTATTGATACAGCCTAACGGTTTCGTAATGAAATATGAAAAATCAATATAACACATCTTGGCATTTGCTATTCATGTAGCATTGTAAGTCCTACTTCTTTCCTATCGACATCTAGGATTATCGGTGACTCTCAGCCTTAGAAATGAGGAGATGTTCGTGCTTCTCTGCGTTAATGAGAATCATTAAAGTAAACGGTTACTCATATACATATCATGCATTTGACGTGTAAGACACACGAGTTAGGAATGAGAATAATTGGAAGCATGAATTAGGTTGCTGATAAGCGACCATATTCTAAATAACTGCATGTGTACAGTGCAAGATCAGCTAGTTAGTGCTTTATACTGATTTTTATGGATCGTTCGCCTAGTTGGTTATGGCACTACCCTGTCACGGTAGAATAACATGGGTTCAAGTCCCATACGATTCGTTAGAGATACTTGACTTTATATTTTTCAAAGCACTCTGTAAAGGTTACGAAAAATACAACATTGTGGTATCGTCAAGCGGTAAGACATAGCACTTTGACTGCTAAATTCGTAGGTTCAAATCCTACTACCCCAGTTAGATTAAAAGGAAACGAAAAAATAAAAGAAAGGAGTGTACATATAATGGCAAGTAGATTATCTATTGAAAATGGTAGATTAAAAGTCGGTCAAGTAAAACGAGTAACATCGAATAATGGAAATAAAATTGATTCTATTACTCTTCTACTTAATGAATCTGTGGAAGTTTTATTTGCACCAAATGGAAATGCATTGGAATTTACGGTATCAAATCCGAATATTGATATGAGCAATTTGGACTGTACTATTGATAAAGAGACTTTAAGGGACTTAGTAATCAGTTTCAAAGACGCATACAACCAAATAATTACAAACGAAAGTGAGGGTACAAATTCATGAAATTAGATCAGAAATTTAATGTGGAAAATGATATTGCAAGTGTAGACATTACTGTTACAAGTCTTGGCACTGCTGATTTGACAAGTGAGCAGGAAAAAGAATTGCTTGCAAATTACAATAAGTATATCGAGTATAGCAAAATACAGTTTAAGGGAAATATCAAACTTAATAATGGCGTTCCAGAAGTAACAACAGATCCAAAAGACGATTCTACTATTGTTGAATTGGAGATTACTGATGTAACAAATGAGAGAAAACTTATCAATGAAGATTTAGCATTTCATTTTGAAAGAGATGTGACAAAATATCCTGATACAGTATTAAATACTGTTCTTGATAAAAAGGAACTGTATGCACAGGCTCAGTGTGTATTATTTGCTACGAAAGTTAAGGAAGCTGTTACTGAAAAGTTGGCTGAAATTCGAGCATTGAATAATACTTTTGAAGGAACTACAGAATATACTTTGTAAAAATAATGGGTGGTGAAATTCCACCCCGCAAGGTCTGTTCGTCTAGCGGTCTAGGACATCGCCCTTTCACGGCGGCAACAGGAGTCCGAATCTCCTACAGATCATTATGCGGTAAGCCTGAAGTGAAAGCTTATTTTTTGGATGCATACGAAATTTAGGTGTGTAAGTTCAACACTTACTACCGACCTATGCCCTTTGCGGTCTTCGGACTGGTACTGTTGTAACAATAGGATACGTCCTATGCAGTTTAGATGAAAGCTCGCCATTCGAGGATGGAATGAGAAAGGCAATATTATTTTGGAATTTTATCAAATATCAATTTTCTTAACTTGAGTTGATATTTATCATAATGAGATTCCCAATCAAATTCTTTTGTATTATCTAAGATATCTTGTTTGAGATTTTCGAGTTGCTGTTTATCTGTTTTATGCTTCATGATAATCGGTAATTCGTTAATCTCGTTCTCATAAAATAAAATGGTTGCAATAATACAATTCTTATTGGCAAACAACGCAACTAATTCTTGTTTTGCACCCAATACAATTTCAGCCATACCTACTACTCTATTCGTAGTCATAGCTTTACGAAGAAGTTCATATTCGATTTCTGACTCCATTTCAGGAATTAAATAATATGATTTATCTATGAGTAGGTCTGATATTTCCTTTGATTTACAGAAATATTTTATTGAAAGTGTTCTATCTTTGTTTGATGTAATTGATCCTATATCATATTGTTCCAAAATAACATACTTATCTTCTGCATATTTATATCCTTTTACAATATCTTCATTGTGGATTTCTTTATTACAAGATGGACAAAATTTGATATAACGCACTCTTTCTTTGGAGTCTTTGCAGAGTTGATTAAGTTCTATAGAACTATTGTGTGATGTTTTTAACATTTTTACGGGAATATATAAATCTTTGAATTGAATTGCAGTTTTATATGAAGCGTTCATGATAGTTTCTCCTTAGATACTTTTGGTTTAGTATATGGAGAAATTTGAAAAATATTATCTGGATATAGGACAATTTGGTAGTCCGCTAGTTTTGGGAACTAGACGTTGTAGGTTCGAGTCCTGCTATCCAGATTATCACCCCCTATACAGTTATAATCAGTTTGGCGACTGATTGGTTTTAACATTTCATTATATCTAAAAGAGAATATTCTTCTCTTCTATCATGTCTAAATTATTATCTTATGTAGGGTAATTGCCCTAGTCTTTTTGAAAAAATTTCATATCAATAAGAATCCTTTGGAGTAATCGTTGCAGCGATTGCTCTACATAAGATAACAATTCGTTATCTGCAAGTAACGTATAGACAAAGGAAAGTATTTCGCTACTAAGTGCGAAGAAAGGATTTAATATTGATTAAGAAATTTACAAAACGACAACTTTTAGACCAATGCGGATTTACCGCAGATGAAACACAAAAAATATTGGAATATCAGAAGAAATTACCAATATTAAATGAATCTGAAGAAGAGGGATTCAGTGTAAATGCAAGAAATCTTTGGGAACAATTAGGAAAGCCACAAGGCAAATTTGCAGATTGGATTAAAAGAAAAATCGTAACAAAGAAAACCAAAGGTGGTTCTTTAATTTTTGTTGAGAACAAAGACTATAATACGATTTCTCAAAAATGCGAAATCGCAGATACAGGTGGTTACAAGGAAATTCTCGAATATTATCTTACTATTGATTGTGCTAAGAATGTAAGCATGATGGAAAATACTGATTCTGGTGCTTTATGTAGAGATTATTTTATCCTTATGGAAAAGGCTGTTAAAAAACATGCAAAATGGGAATTAGTTCGATCCCTCTCCGTCAAGGTTATAAACAGATGCAGAAAGCATTAGATGAATATATGATGAGAATGGTTCAGCGAAATGCAGACGATTGGGATTACAGATTTGAAGCTGACGCACTTAATGTAATTGCAACTGGATTTTCAGCAAAAGAAATTCGTTCTTATGTAGGATGTAAGGATAATATCACAAGAGACAGTCTTACTGCTACATATAATGAATATCTGTTAAAGCTCCAAGAATTGAATATCTTATTCCTTGGTATGAATATGAATCGTTATGAAAGATATTCAAAGTTGAAAGAATCATTTGATATATTTTTCCCTAACGCAGTTTCTATTAAAGAAGATGTAGATATTAACAAGATAAAGGAAAATAAACAGAAATTGCTTGATGAAGCAAAATCGAAATTGATGAAGACCGCATAATTGTAGGTCTTATTTTTATGCAAAAATCAAGACAGACTTCCTTTTAATAAGGTCGTCTGCGTGTTAGCTCATGTGGGCGACTATAAAAATATTAAGGAGGAATAAAAACTATGTCAATGGTATGTACGAAATTTGGTGGCTCTAGTAACATTGCACTCTGCGAATTTGTTGCAGATTCAGTAGACGAATTGTTATCAGATGCCCCTACAACAAAGAAAAAAGGAACTGGAAACTTTGCTAATTTTGACCACTACGCTCCTATTGGTAGTACAGCAACAGTAAATAATTCAGGAAGTATTGTCGTATACATGCTTTTCTCTGAAGGCTGGAAGGAGATGTAGTATTATGGATACAATAACTTACGCTTTATGTAAAAAGGCTGCTGCTTCTGCTGTAAGTGGAGTTAAAAGTATGTCTGTTGATGGACAGACACTTACGATCAATACAAAGGATAGCGGAGTTTTTAAAATGGTATTCCCTACTCCTAGCGATGGTCGTTCAGTAACAGATATTGACGTAAATGACAAGAATCAGATTGTATTTACTATGTCTGATGGAACAAAAATTACAAGCGGTGTTATTCCTACTGTTAAGGGTACAGACGGAAAGCCAGGAAAAGACGGTAAAGCATTTACTTACGATGATTTTACAGATGAACAGCTTGAATCTTTAAAAGTTAAGGGTGACAAAGGTGATCCTGGTAAGGATGCAGTTTCACCAACTATTACAGAGAATGAAAATAATACAGATAAGATTTATAAATTAGATGTAACAACTGCTGACGGAACTTTTACTACACCAAACCTTAAAGGTAAAGACGGAAAGAATGGCACAGGTTCTTCTACGGGCGAGGAAAATGTCATTGAATCTATCAAGGTCAATGGTGTCGCACAGACTGTTGCGGAAGATAAATCAGTTGATATTACTGTACCAACCGTAGATGTTGACAAGAATTATGTGGATACAGAACTTGATAAGAAAGCAAACACTTCTGATATTCCGTCTCTTGATGGATATGTGACTGATGAAGAATTGACTGCAAAGGGTTATCTGACCTCTCATCAGGATATTAGCGGTAAGGTTGACAAAGTAAAAGGTAAATCACTGATTGATGACACTGAGATTGAAAGATTAAAAAGTGTTAAGAATTATGATGATACAGAGATTAAGACTGAATTGGTAAAGAAAGCTAATTCGACTGATATTCCAACTAAAGTAAGTGGTTTACAGAACGACAGTAACTATCAGACTGATACAGATGTTACTACTACTCTCACACCTTATGCGACAAAAACATATGTTGGAGAACAGATTAGTAATGCCGACCATTTAAAACGTGAAATTGTAACAGAAGTTCCAAAACCAGAAACAGCAGATAAGAATACTATTTATATGTTAAAGATTGAATCTGTTACTGGAAATGATAAGTATAGAGAATATCTTCTTATTGACGGAACTGTACAATGCGTTGGTGATACTTCTGTTGATTTGACTGATTATGCAAAGACTATTGATGTTGATAAAAAATTAAATAATAAAGCAGACAAGACAGAAATTCCAATAGTTCCAACAAATATATCTGAGTTTACAAATGATGCAGGATATCTTACTGAACATCAAGATATCTCTAATCTTGTTGTAAAGGAAGAAGGTAAGGGATTATCTTCTAATGATTATACAAGTGAAGAAAAGACTAAGCTTGGTGGTGTTGGAACTTCACAGGGAAGAAATCTAATTCCGTATCCTTTAACAGATAGAACTACAAATGGAATAACATATACAGTTCAGTCAGATGGTTCAGTTTTAGCAAATGGAACTGCATCTGCGGAGAATAATGCCTATTATAATTTTGCATATAAGATATTAAAACTTGGTGATACTTCTTATACTCTTAGTTGTGAAGGACTTCCAAAAAGCGTGTATGTATATGTGTATGATGAAACTATTAGTAAGGCGGTTGCAAACGTATCTGACACGCCAGTGACAAAGACTTTTGTTGGTGATTCAACACATACATATTCTTTATCAATTAATGTTGGTAAAGGTACTTCTGTTTCTGATTTAGCAATAAAGCCAATACTTGAAATGGGAACAATCGCTCATGCCTATGAACCTATTTCAGAGAGCAACGTGAATCTGAAAGACGCAATTGACAAAATTTCAACTTCACAAGGTAGAAATCTAATATCCTATCCATATTATAATGGGACAAGTTATGAATCAAATGGAGTTACATATACAGTGAATGAAGTCGATGGTACTATCACTGTCGATGGTAAAGCTACAAAAGAATCTGATTTCAGATTGATAAGTCCATATGATACTTCTGATAGGAAAATACTTGAACTTGGACAGACTTATACATTGTCAGATGGCGTGAATCAACCTAGCACCAGTGGCTATCAAGCACCTGTTTACTTCCAGTTTGTAAGAATTGATACGACAAAGAATGATTTTAATTATGGTATCAGCACAAATTATGGTAATATGACTTGGACTGCTAGTGATGCTAATTTGTTACAGTATGGTATCCGAATTGTTGTTAGAAGTGGCGTTACTGTTGATAATGTAGTATTGAAACCGATGCTTGAAATTGGTGCTATTGCACATAGTTATGAACCAACTACAGAAAATAACATAAGTTTAAAGAAATCCATCGAAACAAAAGCTACCATCAATGATACGTCAACAACTTCTACCACAGAAACGTGGAGTGCAAAGAAAATCAACGAAAAAACAGCACAGAATTTTGACAAGAGAATTATTTTATCTGTAGGTAGAGGAACAAGTGGAGAATATACTGACACGGCTAACTTAAATAGTGCTTACGGAGCTTATCTTTATTGGGCTTCCACAGCAGGGCAAGATCAATATTCAGTTGGTGTGATTTTATATGTTAATAAAGGTTGGATGATTATTCCTATAAAAGAAACTGATGGTGGAACAAATATTACATTTTCTATTAATGGGAGTATTCTAACAATGACAAAAAGTAGCAGCACTTTCCCTTCTGCTGGTGGAGTTATTGCTTTAGGATCTAGTATTTAATATTATAGCAGTTGAGTGGTTATTATTACTCTTCTGCTTGTTTGAAAGAAAGAGCCGTTTCATGTGTCGAGATGGCTCTTTTGTTATATACACCTTTAGCTTAATTGGTAGAGCAACGATCTCCAAAATCGTCAGGTCTATGTTCAAATCGTAGAAGGTGTACTAAGTGAAGTGAATTGCACTTTCATTGGAAATTTAATATTGGAAATTATTAGAAGTCATTTCGTATGAAGTGACTTCTTTTTTATATTGGAATAAAAGGAGGTGGTCGTTAGTTTGGCTACGACAAAAGAAACACAGCCTACAAAATTAACGGCTGCACAATTAAAGAAAAAAGTTGAAACACAAGAAGAGAAAATCAAGTCACTTAAAGAAGGTGCTTGGTGTTACATGTGTGATACACATAAAGCAAGGGATAAATTTTATATGAGTACAGATCCTATGTGTAAAAGTGGTCTTACTCCTATTTGTAAGGACTGTGCTCGTAAAATAGCATTAAAAGTAGACGACAAGAATGTTGAGCATGAACCTGATAAAGAGTCTGTAAAACTTGCGTTGAAATATTTAAATAAGCCCTACCTTGACAGGATATGGGATTCAAGTATGCAGGAAATGGAAAACCTTGCTTCTGGGAGAGTTAAATCTAATATTTGGGTTGCATATATCCGTCAGATCTCAATGGGACAATATAATGGTATGACATATTTTGATTCTGATTTTTATAAAGTCAAAACAAATATATCAGAAGATAGTTTTGACAATTCTTTCGTAGAAAATGAAGATAGTTCAGATGAAGAAATAATGTCAGCTTATGAACAGAATAAAAAAGATGCTATAAGGCTATTAGGCTATGATCCATTTTCAAAAGAATCAACTGCTGAACAGCCTTTTTTATATGCAACACTTATTGGTTATTTGGATGCTGCTGAAGAAGCAAATGATGATAGAATGCGACTCTCCTCTATTATTGAAATTGTAAAAGGATTTAATCACATAGAGAAAATGAATGATATTATCGCAAGGCTTATGAATGACTACACAAATATTGAAGCAAATATATCTACCATTAAAAATCTCGAAGATACAAAAAGTAAAATTACTGCTTCTGTATTGAAACTTGCAGCAGATAATGGAATTTCGTTGAAGCATAGTGTTAATTCGACTAAGGGCGAAAACACATGGACTGGAAAAGTCCGTAAAATGAAAGAAATGAATTTACGAGATGCAGAAGTAAATTTATATGATGCGGAATACTCTGCTGGTCTAAAGCAAGTTGCAGATATCAGCAATGCTTCTATTTTAAAGCAGATTATGTTAGACGAAAATGATTCAGCAGATATGATTATTCAACTGAGAGAACTTATTACAAAATATAAGAGAATTGCTGATGAGTATGAAGAAAAAGCCCGTATTTTACTCAGAGAAAACATTGACTTAAAAGCTCTCGTAAAAGAAAACGGAATCAATATTGAGGAGGATTAGTTATGGCGTTTGAGACTACTGAATCTGGAATATTGATACCTAAAAATTATGAAATTTATGTCAAACCAACTGAATTTCAAATATCTGAAAGGAAGTTGGAAGGATATAAAAAATTAGCGGAAATAAAGCAATTTGGGATTAAATACCCGACAAAATTTATGAAAGAATTTATAGGAGTTGAGCTTCTTGATGCACAAGAATATACTTTTATGAATTCATGGACAAAACCATTTGTGTTATGGTTGGAAAGTCGTGCCGCAGGAAAGACGACATTACTTGCTTTATTTACCATAATAAAGGGACTTCTGTTCAACAACTACAGAACGTACATTTGTTCAGGAACAGCAGACCAGTCCCAAGAAACTTTTAAGAAGATCGAAGATATTGCATTAAAAAATATTGAATCAATGACTGGTCTTACAGATGTTTTTAAAAATGAAGTTGAAATATCGCAAGCAAACTCAAATGGATTTATCCACAATCCAATGGGATTTACATATAGGTTGTATAATGGTAGCTTTGTAAAAACATTGAATAGTAATATCAATGCCAAAAGAGGTAAGAGGTGTGAGTGCGTCTGTTTTGATGAGGGCGGCTGGCTCTCAGAAGAAGAATTTAATGTTATTGGTGCATTTACAACTCTTGATTCAAATTTCAAACTTGGTGGAAATATTGACATATCTTCTCTTCCAAAGGAATTTCCACATCAGCTCTTATATGCTTCTTCTGCTTCTTCTATTGACACAGCTTTTTATCAAAAGTATCGTGATTTTTCCAAGAAAATGATGTTAGGTGATCCAAAATATTTTGTAGCAGATATTAACTGTGATGTTGTTATTAATGCTACTTTTCATGGCAAACCTTATGTTCCACTTTTGAATAGAGAAACCGTTGAGACAGAATTAAGAAATAATCCAGAAAAAGCTCAACGTGAGTATTATAATAAATTCACTCAAGACGGGAATGCGAACCAGATTATTAAAAGAGCTTTAATTGTTCGTAATTCTTACACTCGTCCACCTGTGTTATGTAATGATACTAATGAAAGAACATTTGTTTTAGCATATGATCCAGCACGTTCAACCGACAATTCAATTTTGGGTATAGGTGAATTACTTTATAACGAAGAAAATGGATACACAATGGATATTGTAAATGTTGTGTCATTTTCTGATTTAGGTCTTAGGAGAAAGACACCCATGATGACTCAAGACCAGATAAAAGAAATTAGGAAAATACTTCTTGATTATAACGGTGAAGCTTTGGATTATGACAATATTGAAATTTTCTTAGCCGATGCTGGTTCTGGTGGAGGTGGAAATTCTTGGGTTCGAGACAGTTTAATTGAAGATTGGAAAGATAAAAAAGGTAATGTTCACCGTGGTTTATTGGATAAGGAATATAACAATGGTGATGTGTATGCTAAAAGATACCCTAATGCAGTTGAAAAACTGAAATTAATTGAACCATCAAAATATAAATCTGAAATGTTTGAGGCTTTAATAAAAATGGTTGAAGCAGACAAAATTCATTTCACAGAAAAATATGATAACAAAGGTTATCTCAATATCATGGAAGTTGATACCAAACTTATGAATGAATCGGAAGAAAAGATTCGTGCAGAATTAGACAAATTGGATTTGAGCATTGATGAATATGAAAATGAGCTGGAAGAAAGACTTTCATTGATTGAAGCTGCTAAAACGCAAGTATATAAATTAACACCTGATGAAGAAGTTGCATTAGTTCAGATTGATGCAATGAAAGAGGAAATTGTTAATATCTGTAGAAATAAGCGTGAAGGTGGTAAGGATTCATTCAAACTTCCTGCGTATAAAGACGCTGATACAGGAGCTTCAGAAGCTACTATGCATGACGACCGTGCGTATGTCTTGGCTATGCTTGGATGGTATTTATCTGAAAAACGAATGGATCATATCAGAAACAAGAAACGTACAAACAACTTCGACATTACCAAAATGGTAGGTGTCTCAAAACGCCCTAAAAAATGGGGATTCTATAACTAAGGAAAGGAGGAAATCAGAAACATAAATGGCAACACAGAAAACAAATAATTCTGCAAAGAAATCAGTACAGACAGAACCATCGCCAACTCGTAAAAATGAGCTAACTACTTCTACTCAGAAGTATGCACAGATGATTAACTTTCAGGAATTACAACGTATCTTACAGCAGAATATATCAAAAGGTACATCGAAGACATATACTCAATACACAAAAGAGAAACTTCAATCATACATAAAAAGTCCTCTTGCCAATATTGACAATCTTCGTGATATATCTGCTTTCTTATATCGTATCAGTCATAACTATAAAAAGATTATAGAATATTATGCTTACACTCCTATCTTTAGTTATAACGTATCTTATAATACGCCAGATTGGGCAAATCCCCCACAGGATGCATCTGAATATATTAAAGGGTATCAAGAACTTTGTACCAGATTAGATAAAATGGATCTGAAAGAAATGGGTTCACAAATGATTGCCACTTGTTTAAGAGATGGTATCTATTGTGGATTTTGTTACGATGATGGAGATTCGTTCTTTATACATCCACTTGATCCAAAATATTACAAAATCGGTTCTCGTGCAGAAAAAGATACATGGATTGTAAAATTCGATGCTTCTTATTTTGATTCTGGTAACAATAAGGATTTCTTATATGGTACTGGTAGTGAAACAGATTCAGAAGAAGGCTTATGGGATGATGTTTTTGTAGAAGGCTACGAAACATATAAATCAAAAGGTAATGACTATAAATGGTTTGAATTACCACCAGAGAAAACTATCTGTATTATATGTGGTGATGATCCAGTTGTACCACTGCCCTACTTCCTGCCTGTGTTCGTATCTCTCTTAGATTTGCTTGATTACGAAGCTCTTATTCGTTCTAAAACAGAACTTGAAAATTATGTTCTTCTCTTATCTAAAATTCCTATGAATGAAAACTCAGGTGAAGTAAACGACTTTGCTGTTGACCTTGAGATAGTACAAGCTACTCAAGCTGCAATTGATGAGGTATTACCAAATCTTGTTGGTTCAGCGTGGACTCCATGTGAAGTTGAAAAGATTGAGTTTGGTAATAAAAATCAGGTCGATGATACTAATGTATATTCACAGGCAATCAAAAACTTATTCTCTTCTCTTGGTATATCGGAAATGATATTCAATGGTCAAAAATCTGGTTCTGTTGGTCTTAAACATTCTATTACAGTTGATATGACGCTCCCTATGGAATTATTAAAAAGAATAGAAGCTAATATTCAAAGATATGTAAAATTAAACATCACAGAAGACTTTGATTTTTATTTTCATTATGTGTCTGTATTTGATCTTGATGAAAAGATGTCGCAGAAGAAAGACAAAGCTACATTGGGCATAGATACGATGGACTATGCAACCTTAGATGGATCTTCACCTTCAAGAGTTATGAATAATGCTTTTATGATGAAGTCATTAGGATTAATGAATTATTTTATTCCGCTTTCATCTTCATATACTCAAAGTGGTACAAGTGATAATGAAGGTGGCGGTCAGACAAAGAATGATGACGATCTTTCAGATGAAGGACTTGCTACCAGAGAGGGTGGAAAAGATGAAGGTACACAAGCAGGACAATAAGGAGTAAAAGGATGAAACAGAACTTTATAAAGACATCAGATTCTGAAACAGCTTCTAAGATGATGAATCTTGGTTTTCAGAAAATTGATGAACAAAACGGTATTTATACTTTTCTGAATACTGATAAATTGATGTTTTCAGATGATATAGATAAATCAAAAATTCAGTATAGTAATATGCTGAACATTTAGCCACTCTCCTATTCTGAGTGGTTTTATTTATGCCCAAATTTTTAAGAAAGGAGAAGAAAATGGCTAAGAAAAGACTTCTTTATATAGAAGATTTATATGATTTTTATTCAAATAAATATAAGCGTTCTACGAAGTTTAGTGCCGAAAAAACTGGTGAACCATTAGTTGTTCAAGTACATGGACGAGTAAATTTTGACGAATCAGACAAGAACAAAGATGGTCTTCTTCCTGTTCATTTACAGTCCTGTCATACAGATTTGAATGTAAATGGTTCTAATATTGATTCTTCTGTTATGGAAGCTGCTCTCCCGTCTTTCAGTAATCGTCCGATTCTTGGATATATTCATAAAGTAACAACTGATGAGAATCCAGAAGGTCAATGGGAATTTTATTCTCACAATATGCACGAAGATGAGAATGGCGATGTGGTCTATGATGAATATCCTATTGGAATCATACCTGAAAGTTGTAATGCACAGCTAGTCTATGATGAAGAAAAAAAGAAAACTTATTGTGAAGTCGATGGATATATTTTTGAGGAATATTCCAAGGCTGCTGAAATTTTACAGCGTGAAGAAGAATGTTCTGTATCAGTCGAATTGTCAATCCGAGAACTCAGTTACGATGCTAAACAGAAGTTCTTAAATATTGAAGATTTTTGGTTTTCTGGTGTAACAATTTTAGGCAAGACACCTCAAGGCAACGAAGTGAAACCTGGAATGACCGGCTCAAATATTAAATTGGCAGATTTTAGTTCCAAGAACAATAGTTTATTTGAAGATTATGAATCAAAAATGGTTGAACTACAAGCACGAATTGAAAATTTAGAGACTGCTTGTTTCAATAAAGAACAGAGTTCTTCTGTTCACACATTAACAAAGGAAGGAGGAAACGAAGAAAACATGACAAAATTTGAAGAGTTACTTGCCAAATACAATAAAACTGTTGAAGATGTAACATTTGATTATGAAAATTTATCAGATGAGGAATTAGAAGCAAAATTCGCAGAAGCATTTGGTGAAGATAATGAAACAGACGGAGAAAATTCAGAAGGTAATGAAACTAGTGAGCCTTCCAATAATGGAGAAGGTGAGAGTCCTTCTGAGCCTGACGGTACTGATGGAGAAGGTCAGACATTTGAAAAAATGACTAGAACTTTTGAAATTTCTCATGATGACATTCGATACGCATTATATAATCTCTTAGCTTCTTATGAAGACGCAGATAATGAGTGGTACTACATTACTGGTGTATACGATTCTTACTTTGTTTATGAAAATTGGGATGGCGGTAAAATATACGGTCAGAAATATACAAAGGATAATGATAACGTAGCATTTGATGGTGAACGTTATAATCTGCACAAAGAGTATCTTACAGATTCAGAATATACAGAAATTCAAGATATGCGTTCCAACTACTCTTCTATTGTAGAGGAGTTAAATACATATAAATCTGCTGAAGTATTTGCAGACAAGATGACTGTATTTGATGACGAAGCATATTCAGAATACCTTGATACAGATGAGTTTAAAACACTTATGTCTGAGGAATCTGTAAACCAGTATTCTAAAGAAGAGTTATCTGAGAAGGCTGATGCTACCCTTGGGAAGCTTGTTAAAAAGAATAAAACATTTTCTTTTGCTGGTGAAACACCACAGAAGAGACATGTGAACAGAGTTGCATTTAATGCAGAAAAAGAAACAGAAGACACATATAAACCATATGGTGATCTGTTTGATTAATTAAAACTAAAAAATATATTGTTTGACACTTATGGAAAATCCATAGGTGTTTTTTATTGCAAAAAATTATTAAGGAGGAAATTTAATTATGGCTAGTACATTTTCTAATTACGTGGCTACTAAGCATGGCGTAGCGGAGTCAACATTACTCAAAGCTACAAAAGTTGGTCATCACTACAACTTAGTAAACGAGTCTAAAGATATTGATAATGGCTCTGTTGCTGTAATTGGTGACAGAAAGAAAGCAGATGTATTTGAGGCAAAAGTTCCTGCAAAGGGAGATAAAATTGTTCTCATTTTAACTGCTCCAAAAATTTATGAGGAATATACGACAAAAATGCAGGAGGAATCTAACTTCTATAATGGCAAGGGTGAAGTTATGAGAGCTTATGAGATTCAGGACACTGATAGATTCACACTTTCTACAGAAGCTTTTGCATCAGACGCTGTATTAGCTGTCGGAAAATATGTATTCGTAGATGGTACGGACTTCAAACTTACAACTGGCGAGAAGCCAGCTATGACTGAGTATGGTTTTGTAGGACATATCTACGAGGTTGCTGCAAATGGAAATTATCGTATTTGGGTAGATAAGAATGCCCAGGTATATGCGTAATTCGGTAGAAAGGAGGATTAATATACTATGCAGAGATTAAGATTTAATGAAATGAGCGATGTAATCGTTGAAAAGTTTGATGAGACAAAATATAAGAACTTCTCTCGTCTGTGTGTTGACACAGCAAAAGGTACTGTAAAACAGTATTCTATCGAAGAAGCAAATGATAAGATTCGTAAGACAATTATCGAGATGGCAGGTCTTTCTGAGACTCCGACTCCTAATGAGGTAAGAAAGGCATTTAAGAAACAGTCTGTAAGAGAAGCCGTATTCGAGGTTATCGAGGAGACTGTTGAAGATACTCTTGTATCTGGTTGGACAAGCTCACCTGTATTCCAGAAGTATGTAGAGGTTAAGACTCTTGCTCTTGGACAGACAAATAAGTTCTATACAAAAGATCCTTGCATTATCACTGTTGCTGAGATTGCTGATGGTCATCACAGCATTGAGAGACAGAGACTTGGTGCTGGTAAGGAATTCGGTGTAACTGTTAAGTCTTATGGCGCAAAGGTTTACATGGAAATGTCAAGATTCCTTCAGGGCGTTGAAGATTGGAGTGAGTTAATCAATAAAATTGCAGAAGCTTTCACAAGATTAATCAATACTCTTCTTCATGAAGCTGTTATGAGTGCTGGTACTTCTCTTCCTGTTCCTGCTAAGTGGAATATCCGTGGTGAGTTAAATGCAACTAACCATGATAAGTTTGTAAAGCTTATTTCTGATGTTCAGCTTGCTACAGGTGGTGTTGCTACTATCGTTGGTACAAAGGTTGCTCTTGCAGGATTAAAGAACCTTGGAGATATTCAGTGGGTTTCTGAAGCTGCAAAGAACGATGTTTATAACACTGGTAGAATTGGTACATTTGAGGGTACTCAGATTATCGAGCTTCCGCAGGCATTTAAGGAGAATGACGTAGAACATTATCTTGAAGACGATACAAAGCTTCTTATTCTTCCATCTAACATCGACAAGTTTGTTAAGATGTACTATGAGGGAATGGATGAGACTAAGGAAGTATCTGAGGCTGGTGATAATGCCGATGATACAAAAGAGTACGAGTTCAAGTCTCGTTTTGGTATCAAGACTATGACTAACACAAGATTTGGTACTTGGACAATCGGTGCGTAATCCATAGAAATATTGGGACTGTATATCTAAATGATATGCAGTCCTTTTTGAATTGAGTGAAAGGAGAAAATATAAATGGCTTATCAGAAGAAAGCTACAACTACTTCTGCCGCAAAAACAAAGGCAGAAGATGCAAAGGTTGAAAAAGATACAGTAAAGGAAACAGTTGCAGAGGTTAAGAAACCTAAGAAGTATGAACCAGATGATTTAATTCCATGTCGCTCTATGTACGCAGGTACTCTTTTATTTACTGGTGACAAGACAAAGATTACATATGAGTTTAGTAATATGGGTGATTTCAGATATATTGAGTATCAGGATTTACTTTCAGCTTTACTTGTTCGTAAGAAGTCTTTATTTGCACCTTATATCATTATTGAGGATGAGGAGCTGCTTGAAAATGTACATTGGCAGGAAGTAAAGAAAGTATACGATGGTTTATATGATAGAGAAGATTTAGTAAATCTTATCAATCTTCCAACTATGTGTTTCAGTGAAGAATTCAGAAAACTTCCATCTGGCTTCAAGAGTACAATCGCAACAATGGTTTCTGAAATGATTTCAGAAGGAACTTTTGACAGTATAAATAAAATCAAGATTATTGATGAGGAATGTGGTACTGATTTAAAGTTACTTGCTGAGTAATATATTGGAGGTGTCTTATGATTATCTCCTATGAGAAAATATTTGAAAGATATTATGGATTAATAGATGACGTTAAGGAGTTATCTATAAATGACAATGATTTGCTTGAATTATGTACAGAACGATTACGTTCCGCTACTTCTTATCCTTATATAAGGAAACTTTTTTCAACATTAACTTTTGACAATGAGATTCAACAGTGTGATTTTGAATTATCAACACCAGTTGACGACTCCACTGATGAAGATTTTGTTATTGAATTATTTGCAGAAGGAATGGCTATTAAATGGCTTGAACCAAAAGTAAAGTCTCTAAAAAATACAGCTAAAATGTTTGGCGGTAAAGAAGAGAAAAAATTAAAAGATGACTACGCAGGAAACAGAGAAATGTTGAAAGAAATGAAAATTGAACAACAAAAACTTATTAGAGATCATGGTTTTGCATTTAAGCCATACTCTTCTACAACGGAGTCCTAACCTATGAAGTACATCTACGGTTATTTTACAAACAAGCAAATCAAAGAAGCTGCCAGTGCCATGCACAATGACATACATAAGCTTCTACTCTATAAAGATAACACAATTGAGGAAACTATCTTCGAGAATGACGAAGCTTTCCTCATATATTTTGATCACTTGCTTGAAAACTTTGGCGGTGTCCATACTCTCTTTAATAACAATGGAATTATGGTCAAGCTAATGTCAACATTGCAAGCCGCAAGAAACGAAGTTGCAAGTGATAATTTTCATTATGGTACTTTTCGTAGAGAAATATTAGATTCTCACAATTATATTAAGCAGATATTTGAGGAGGGTGATGCGTATGCCAAGTCTGTCAACAGCTAGGCGTATTGCAAACGCCAAAACAAATAATGCAAAAACAATTGGACAGATTTATAAGGAACAGTCTGATTGGATGATGGAGGAAACTTGGGATAATGATATCCAGACTAAAGTTTGTTATATTTATGATTTTTACCACGATGATCAACCACGATTGGCTGAAGGTATGACATATGAGAATACAACAAAAACACACATAGACGCAAAGTTTATTGTTAAATCATATCAGTCTATGGATAAAGACCAAGTTGATTATTATGTGCAGTTCAAGCCATCTCAACCTGTTCGATTTACAGAAAAAGATGAGTTGTATTATTTTGAAACTGACTATAAATCAACATATGGAAATACATTTCCTGTTGGATGTTATCTGGACATTCCAGACGATAGGAATGTTTATCATAAATGGTTAATTTGCCGAGAAGAAAAAGCTAATCAATTCCCAAAGTATCTCGTACTCCCTTGTGATTATGAGTTATGTTGGATTGAGATAAATGGCAAAGATAGGATTAAGCGTAGAATGTGGTCTGTTCTTCGTATGCAAAGCAGCTACACCATCGGGCAGTACACGGATCGAGTGTTTACAAGAACTGATAACCAAAATAAAATCTGGCTTCCTCTCAATAAATATACTGAGAAGTTTTGGTATACGACTAATGAAGATACAACAATGCGTATTGTAGTTAGTGCTCCAACTGAACATCCTCTGATATGGGCTTGTACAAAAATTGAGAATATTCAGCCTGTCGGGATTCAGAAACTTACTATATATCAAACTGTATGGTCTGATAATCGAGACTATATCGAAAAGGACGAGAATGGTCGTATCATTGGAATGTGGGCTTCATATTTCGATTCAGAAATCGCCCCAACCGATCCATCCACACCAACTCCTACCCCATCGTCTACTACAGCGAGAATTTCAGCATCCACTTCTACTATCAAAGTTGGCGGTTCTTATAAAAATCTTACAGTAAATCTCTACAATGATTCCAATGAAGATATCACAACTGAATATTCAGACGCTACTATTTCATGGACTTGTTCTATTGATAATGAAGATTGGACTGATAAAGTGACTTGGCGAGATGGTACAGAGTTCAACCAAAAGAAATTGAAGTTTCATGATGACACTTCTGTTATCGGCAAAATACTGTCTGTAAAGTGCGAGATTATTAAAGATAACTTGCCGATTGAATCTGAAATTTTGCCGTTAGAATTAACTGAATAGGAGGTGTTGTATGGCAGAAAAATTGGTTACAAAGAACGATTTATTAAATAAACTTCGTGCATATAAGACAACTCCTGATGATGATGTAATTCTATACAAGCAAAAAATCAAGAACGCCTTACTGTCAAATCCGTGTCTATTGTATGCGCTTGATGATAAAACATTAGAGTCTGAATTGTTTGACGAGGATGGCAATATTAATTGGGAATGGAATGAAGATACAAAGCAGTACGAACCGCTTGGTGAATGGGATAGATATTTTGGAAGTGATTCTCTTATTCGTCCATTTTTATTTATTCCAGATACACAGACAACGGTTAAATGTTATGTGTGCTATCAAGTAGGGTTTAGAGATACAGCTAGATATAATCCAGGATTAAAAGAGACGTTGATTGATTTTGCAATTTTTGTTCATGGTGATGATCGTATGGATAAACTTACTGGTATTCCAAGACACGATCTCATTGGTTCTATTATTAGAGAACGGTTTGCATGGTCTAATATCTTTGGTATGCAAGCTCATCTTACACAAAATTATGAACAAACAGTTGATAATAATTACGTAGCTCGTTATCTTACATTCCAACTCACAGATTTAAACAGTAAGGTTCAAACACCTTATGGTGGGGAATCACAAATGATGAACTATCAGTTAAGGCGGTGATATTATGTCGCAGCAAAATACTGATATGTTGGATGGACTTCAAGCTGCTGTTCTAGCTGAAGCTCAACAGAAAAAAGATAACAAACAAGAATATAAATTTGATCCACTGAAAATGTATTTTAGAGAAGATTATTTTGTTAAAGGTATTCGTATTGTACAGCCAACAATAGGTGATATTCTCAATATGGGTGAGTCAAAATTTTATTCTAGTCTTTCACCTTTTCTATATAATTCCACTTCTATTCGTGTGATGTTATGGGATTTACCACAACGAATAGATTGGTGCAAAGTAAAAGATATTGAAGTATTTGGTATGCTAAAAAGTATGACAGATACTGATAATTCTGCAATTCGATTACTATTTCCAGATTATAAAATTGAGCATATGCAATTAATACCATTTCAAGAAAATGATTCTGATGAACCAAGATTATATTTATATGATTTTGAAAACGATATTGTGTTGGAAGAGTCAGAATATATGGAAATAGCTGAATATATCAGAACTTTGCTTAATATTCATCCAAAAATAGAAAAAGCAAAGGGGAAGACAACAAAACAATGGATGATAGACGAAGATAGGATGAATGCGGCACAAAGAGAAGATAAAAATACTTCTACTCTTCTACCACTTATATCAGCTTGCATCAATCATCCTGGTTTTAAATATAAATTACAGGAACTTAGAGATGTAGGAATCTATGAATTTATGGATTCTGTACAGAGATTACAGATATATGAATCTACTCATGCACTTATGAGTGGAATGTATAGTGGCTTTGTAGATTTAAAGGGTATTCCAAAAGAACAATTCGATTTTATGCGAGAACTACACAAATAAGTAAAATTTGAGCGATTCATTATCGCTCTTTTTTAATATAAAAAATGAAAAAATAAGGAGGAATTATATTATGGCATTTAAATTAGGTGACGTAATTATTGACCGTTTACAGTTCGGTTATGGTGCTACAAAAGCAAAAGCTCTTTATGCGCTTACACAGTTGACCAATGCAACCATTGATATTACCGCTGATTCAACAGATATTACGGATAAGGACGGGAATCTTGTATATCGTAAATATACAGGTAAGAAAGGCGAGGTAACAGCAACCAATGCATTTATGAATCTTGCTGTTATCGAGGCTATCTCTGCTACAGATGCGGAAATTGCTGACACTGGACATGCTATCGTTATGCCTATCTTTAAGATTGTAAAAGCAGGAGAAACACTTGATATCACAGATGCAGTTGAAGATTCATTTATGGTAAACGCTCTTTCTGCTAAAGGCTCTCTTGGCAAGGAATATACAAAGGGTACTGATGCAAGTACTACAGAATTTAAAGTAGATACTTCTACAAATACATTCACACCACCATCAGATCCAGATGAAACTCAGTATCTTGTTAAGTTTAAGAAGAATGTTAAGAGTGGTGCTAAGATTACAATCTCTGGTGACAAATATCCAAAGGCTCATGAACTGTATTTCAAAGCCCTTGCTGTTGATAAATGTAATATTGGTAGCTATCGTGCTTGTATTGTTCATATTCCGTCATTTATTCCTAGTCCTGAAGTGAGTCTTGCATTACAGGGTGGTGATTCTCAGACAATGGATTACAAGGGTGCCATTCTGACAGATGCATGTTCTCTTGATCAAGATATGGTTGAAATCTATTTTGTAGATGAGGAAGAAGATGTTTAATCTTTATAATCAATAATTAGAAGAGTGGCAATACCACTCTTCTATTGTATTAAGGAGAAGATAGATGAATAAAAGAGATTTAAGGACATGTTGTGTTTGTAGGCACAGCTATCATTTTTGTCCAGTCTGCAATGAAGAAGATAAAAATAAAGAGCCTTGGTATTTTGTGTATTGCAGCGAAAACTGTAAAAATATTTACAATGTCATGTCTTCTTTTGAGAATGGAAAAATTGATGCAGAAATAGCAAATGAGCAGTTATCCAAGCTAGACTTATCTCAAAAAGATAACTTTGGAGATAGTTATAAAAATACATTATCAAAAATTTCTACTGAAATTAAAAAAATAAAAGAAAATGCTTTCCAAGAAAATGTAAATATAAAAGATGAAAAAATGGATGAATTGGAAAGTCCAGATAATGGTTTAAAAATTCCTATTCGGAAGAAGGGAATTAAAAATGTTGAATAGTGATTTTGAAAATTCTGATAGGGAATACAGCATTACTATTCAATAGTTTGTTGTATTCCCTATTTTTTACGTTAGGAGACAAAAGGGAATATGATAGAAACAAATTTAAAGAATGCAAGAAATTACTTGCCTCATGAAGTTGTTCGTATCGTCAATCTGAAACAAGCGTTGCTTTATGTAAAGAACCAAGCCTATCCAATAGATATTTATGCAAGTATAGACGAAAAAACAAATAACGCCATTCTTGCTATGGTATTTCTTAAAGAAGAAACAACTGATGTTTATAAGAAATGGTGCAATTATGAATTGGATTAAGGAATAATATTATGAAAAAGAAAATAGAAACAAGTAAAAAAATTATTTGGCTTAGTTATATTATTGGAATTACATTAACAATTATAGTAATCATTTGTTCTTTTAATGGAATTGAATGTAGTAATATTACTACTCTTGCAAGTGCTGCTTGGCTAGAAATTTCAGCAAGCAACATTTTTTATTACACGATGAATAAACGATTGAACGCCCCGAAAATAGTTATGGGATTATATAAAGAATTGCCAGATGAATTAAAAAATCAGGTAGATATTAACAATTTGTTTTCTAACCTCATGAATTAATGGAGGAAATTATATGGAATTTTTAGTTAATTATTGGTATGTAATTGTAGGTGTTATTGCCGTTCTTGTAGTTGCAGGGTTTGCAATATATAAATTTGCAGGGCTTCCAACATCTGCTCAAATTGCAAAAATTAAGGAATGGCTTTTATATGCTGTAACCAAAGCGGAACAGGAACTTGGGAAAAAAACAGGTCAGTTAAAACTACATACTGTATACGATATGTTTATTGCAAAGTTTCCAACCACCGCTAAATTAGTATCGTTTGAAACGTTTTCAATGTGGGTAGATGAAGCTCTCGTTGAAATGAAGAAAATGCTTGAAAATAATAAGCAGATTGAAACAATAGTTAAAGGATAATCCTATGAGTTTTATAGAAGATGTTTATAAAATCATGAGGGACGTAGTACCTAAATATGGAATAAAATGCTACTCTGCCACACTCGCACAGTTTGTATTAGAGTCTGCAAATGGCACGTCTGAATTAGCTATAAATGCTCATAACTATGCAGGATTAAAATATCGTGCAAATAGATGTCCTACTTCTAATGGAATCTATAACAAGGTTGGAAGTGAGCAAGACGCAGCCACAGGTCAGTATATTTCTTCTAATATGAATTGGTTTAAATTTCCTGATATGAAGTCAGGTGTTATTGGATATTTCGATTTTATTAATATATCAAACTATGCAAATTTAAATGGTATTACTGATCCGAAGGAATATCTGGAAACGATAAAGGCAGATAAATATTGTACAAGCATTAATTATGTTCAGAATTGCATGAATGTAATACAGAAATATAATCTAACAAAATACGACAAGAAAGGAGAAAACAACATGGGATATATAATGAAAACTAATTTAGCTAATAGAGCTAATTATGGTAATATGCGTAGTACGTCAAAAATTAAATATATTGTAATTCATTATACTGCGAATGATGGTGATTCTGACGAAGCTAACGGAAATTATTTTCATAATAGAGTTGTTAAAGCAAGCGCACATTATTTTGTAGACGATGATTCTATTACACAGTCAGTACCAGATAATTATGTTGCATATTCAGTTGGCGATAAGCGATATTCTAATTATAAGACAACTGGTGGTGCAAAGTTCTATGGTATATGTACAAACACAAATTCTATCAGTATTGAAATGTGTGATACTAAAAAGGATGATATTCACAATGTAACGAAAACTACAATTGAAAATACTATTGCATTAGTAAAAATCCTTATGAAGAAATATAATGTAACAATTGATAGAGTTATCAGGCACTTCGATATTTCAGGCAAACCATGCCCATCATACTACGTAAATGAGTCAGAATGGGCTATATTTAAAAATAGAATTTCTCCATCTTCTGCTACCACTTCTACCTCACCGTCATTCTATATGTATGGCGCAGAGCCAAAGTCTATTATTACAGGCAATCCTAATCAGTTTACCCAGATCGTTCAGAATATCAAAACTGTATTGAATAAAGATTATGGTTTGAAGTTTACAATTAATGGTGTTGCCGATGATTTACTTTTAACCAATCTTGGAAATATTGTAATGTCTACTGCTTCTTATAATAAGAATCTTACATATTGCTTACAGCAGTTGTTTAAATGGTGGAATGTAAATATTACAATAGATGGTTTATATGGTAGTGGCACAAAAGCATCGGTTATGAACTTTCAGAAGATATGGAATATCGCACAGACTGGCAGCACTACTAAAAAATTTTGGTATAAGATACTTGGCAAATAGGAATGGTGAATTGAATGGGTGAAATTGAAAATTTAGCACAGATTAATTACGTGCTTGTTATTCTTGGACTCTTCGCTATCCTGTTTGCTGCGAAAGAAATCATTGAAATATTTGGGTATTTCAAGAAAAAGTTTCGTGTAAAAACTGGTATCGAGGAAGATAAAGAAACAATTGAAGACAGAATTACCACATTGGAAAAACACGATAATTGGCAATATAAAGAAATAACAAAAATGTCAAAAGGTATTGAAAACATTGAGTCTGAATTATTGGATAATAATTTGGAAAGAAAGCGTAAATATATCTTAGACTTCTGTTCTTCTTTGTCTAATGGGCAAAAACAAAACAAAGAAGCTTTCAATAATGTTTTTAAAACATACAAAAATTATGAAAAGTTATTAAGTGACCATAATATGGAAAATGGACAAGCTGAAGAAAGCATAAAATTTATCTCTGAAAAATATCAAGAATGCTTAAGAAATGGAAATTTTTAAAAATCATTTTTATTATATCACAAAAATTACCAATTCTGGTTAATATTTTCTCATGTATTATATGAATGTACAAAATAATTCTAAGCATACTACATTACATGAAGAATAAAGTTGGTGAATATAGGTATAAACATAATATGTCAATATCAGAGTTGTCTAAAAGAAGTGGACTGTCCACAACTGCGATTTTCAATTTGGAAAATGGTTATACTTCTGATATTTTACTATCTCATGCAATTACTTTATCTCATATACTACAAGTAGATCTGTATGAATTATTCTGTATTAAACGATAGGAGGAATTGTATAATGGGAATGTATTTTAATTTGATTTGTGAAGAGCATGAAATTACTGGTGGAAAGGTTATTCATATTGATAAGAACATAGGGAATATGGATGAAGTACACAAAGTTGTATGTGAGAATATTGAAGAATATCCAAATGCCAAATGGGAACTTTATCCAATGATTATTAACAACTGACCAAATACATATAACAATTAAATATAAGAACTATGAAAGAGCGGTTTCTTCGGAAGCTGCTCTTTTGTTATGTAAAGGAGTGAAAGGAAATAGCACAGAATCCAGGAAAGATTTTTGAACAGTCGATTAAAGATTCTGTTCCAAATACGTGTTGGATTTATCGTTTCAGGGATAATGCAGCATCGTTTGGGAATGGAAATAATACTAGATTTGCTAGTAGTAATATTTGTGATTATCTTCTATTTGATGATGATTCAAAGACATTGTATTTGCTCGAATTAAAATCAACTCAATCAACAAGTCTGCCATTATCAATGATTAGAGATAATCAGATTAAATCTCTGCAAGAAGCAAGTGAACATAATCTTGTCGCAGGATTTATTTGTAATTTTAGGAACGAAAATAACGACACATTCTTTATAGAAATCTGTGATTTCGTAAAGATGATGGAGAATATAAATAAGAAGTCGTTTAATATTAACGACTTGAAAAATAATAATGCTATTCAAATAAATAGTAAAAAGAAACGAACAAGATATACATATGACATTCAGAAGTTTGTCAACGAGTCACATTTGTAAAGGAGAAAAAGGAACATGAAACTTTTGGAATTTGTAGAAAAGTATAACAACATGGCAAATAACACATTAAAGGAACAGTTATTAAGCACAATCAAAATCACCCCATACATTTCAATCATTAAGAAAGATGCATATGCACAGTTAATCGTAAATAAAACAACATTTGAACAGGAAGCTTATGACGATAACGGAGAAACAAAGTATCGTAAAACAGATAAAATTAGAATTAATTCTGTTGCTCAGTATATACAGTTTTGTCGTGCCGCAATTGAGTTATATACCGACCTTGAGATTGATGAGAATGATAAAGGTTTTATTAATGGATATGACGCACTTAAATCATCTGGTTTACTTGATATTTTAATGATTGGCTCTGACAAGACTGATCCGCTTATCCCTATGAGCGAATTAAGTGAGTTCAAGACCATTTTAACAATGAAACAGTCAGATACACAGTTTAATGAGACAACTACTCAGGCATTTATTAGCAAACAGATTGATAGAATCTCTGATTTAGCAAATGTTACTCTTACACCACTTGTTGATGTTATAAGTAAGAAACTGGATGAGATTCCAAAAGAAGATTTGGAAGACAAAATTCTTGAATTTACAAAGAAGGGTAATTTTAAAGAGGTGTAATGAATTTCAAATTTCATGAGGTGTTTATACTTATAAAATCGAAAAAGCCGTGACTGGCTGCCACGGACTTTTCCACTTTCCTTGTTCGAGTAATGATCGTCACCAAAACTCAGCTCCTATCCGATTTTATTAGTTTTCATCTTTGAATAGAATTCCAATCAGTACGCAAAATACATTAAAGAATCCTGAAATGAAAGCTACTTGAACAGCCTCGCTCATACTTCTCTCCTTTCGTGGTTGGCACGAGATTCAATTGGTAGAGTTGAGCTGTATGAAAATGTATACGAAGTATAAATATCACCTTCGCCTTTCTGTACCAAAAGGTACTCGAATAGGGTTTATAGTTACATAAAATGTAAGTACCTACGAATAGGATTATATCACAGATTGGCGAAGAATTAAATAGGCTCTATACGTGTCAAAGCGTATAGGGTTTTTCTTATGGAGAGTGGTGATACTGCTCTCCTATTTTAGTGTAAAAATAGTGAAATTATAGTGAAAATTTTGGAGGTGATGAAATTGGCAAAAAATATATATGCAGATTTTAAAAAGAAGTTAGACAGAATTGAAAATCATATTGCAGAAGAAGTCGCACCACAAGCAAATGAACTTCTAAAAGAATCTGTTAGATATTCATTAATAGATTGGTATAACGACTACACTCCACAGTCATATGAAAGAACATATAACTTTATGAAAATTCTTGATTCTACAAGAACAAGAGGTAAAGGAAATGTTCTTCGTTTTTCAATTGATTCAGGTGCAATGGATAACTATATTGGTTGGGCTGGATATGGTTGGGGAAATACCTATGATGCGCCAAGAGAAGACGGAAAATATTCTAATAAAAAAGGTAATCATCAGAAATTAAATGCCAGCCTTGCATTTGACTATATGTTTATGAATGGTGAACATGGTCATGGTCATTGGATGATGCATAGATCCATCCCTCCATATATGTATGTAGAGCGAGATATCGAAAGTGGATTTGGTGGTCGTTTGGATGACATTATCAATAAAAGAATAGAACAAATTTTAAGAAAGTGAGGTAGGAAATGCCAGGTACATATCAGTATGATTTAGAAATTAAATCAAATGTAGAAAAACTGCTTAAAGATATGAAACAAGTCCAAGACAGATTAGATACTGTTGAGGGTAGAGAATATACAATTAAATTTAATATTGATGAAAAGAAATTATCTAGTGTAATTTCTAATCTCGAAAAGATGCTTGATTCTCTTGGTAAAGGAACAGGTAATTTTAAACAGTTTGAGAATTTATCGAAAGAACTATCAAGTATTGTATCAGAAGTACAAAGTATAAGTAAAGCCTTTGGCAAAATAGATGATTCCGGTGCTAAAACACTACTCTCTTCTATCCAGAACATTGATAAGTCACTATCTGAACTTAGTCAGAATATTCTCAATGTTAATAAAAACATGAGCAATATGGGTGGCAATACGAGTGGTGCTGTCAAACAAGTGGAGAATATTAGTAATGCATATCAAGATGCTGCTAAAGAAGCTGAGAAATTGGCTGATGCACAGAGTAAGATTGGACAGAAAACGAATATTTCAAATGGAATGAAAGACGCATTTCCTAAGACTTCTGAAAACTTAGAACAGGTTGCACAATCTGAACAAAAAGTACAGCAAGAAGCTGTGGCAACTGACAAGGCACTTGATAATATCAGTTTTACCCCTAATACAGAGGGTTTTGAAGATATAATTGCCAAGTTTGTAATACTTCGTGAACAGGCAGAACAAATTACAAAGATAGTTAAGACCACTAAGCAAGCTGCTGATGGTGCAGATATTTCATATAAAGCAATATTAAAAAATGGCAGTTCTTATTATCTTGGTGAGAATAGTACATCACAAGTTTTAAATGCAAATGAAACAGTATATGATGCAAAAGCAGATAACACAAAGAAACTTGAGCGAGAAAAACAGATTTGGAATGAACTTACGACTTCTCTTGAGAGATATGCTACTATTCAGAAAAGAATTGCAAGTAATAATGCTTTAAGTACAGATAATGAGGAAGTAACAAAACTTCTTGAACATATTCATGAATTACAGAGGAATGATATTCTTCCAACGGAGAAATTAACTGCTTCTAACGAAAAATTACAACAGATAAATCAAACTGTTACAGATTTAAAAGCAAAACTCAAAGAATCTACTCTTGATTCTTTACAAGGTTCTATTGATAAGTATCAGAAAATCTATAATCAAAGAAACACCTATTCTTCTGATTTTACTCCAAGTGAACAATATACCAAAAATTTAACTGAGTTAAATACAGCAATTGGAAATCTCGTAGAGTATAGAAACGCATTAAAAAATGTTGGTGAAGTCACAGTAGAACAAGAAACTTATTTAAAAGGACTGGTTACTGCATGTGAAAAAGCTTCTGATTCTTTCAAATCACTTTCTGCCTCTGAAAAAGGTGCAAGTCAGATCGCTGTTGATAAATTAGTTCAGAGAATTAATAAGGATTTAGATGAATGTACAAATTACTCTAATGAAGCAAAACTTGGATTAAGAGCATTGCGAGACGAATTAGAGTCTACCAATCCAAGAAATCTGAAAGAGATTACATCTGAAATCATTAATATTGAAAATGCAGAAATCAAGGCTGGTCGTGCTGGCAGAAGTTTCTTTGATACATTAAAGAATAGCGGATTCCATCAGATTGCTGCTCAGATGGCAGGTATGGTTGGTGTTTATGATGTTATTAATGTAATCAAGCAAGCTGTGTCTACTGTGACCGAGTTGAATACACAGATTACAGAACTTGCGAAAGTATCTGAACAGTCATCAAAACAGATTTATGCCGATTTTGACAGTTATGCAGATATTGCAAAGGAAGTCAGAGGTACAATTTCTGATACTATTGCAGCCACCGCAGATTGGTCAAAAAATGGATATAGTATTCCAGATGCTAAACAATTAGCAGAAATCTCACAGCTTTATAAAAATGTTGGCGATGGAATTGATATTGACGCAGCCAACGAGTCGCTTATCTCAACCTTAAAAGGTTTTCAGCTTGAAGCGGATCAAGCAGAACATATTGTAGATGTATTTAATGAGGTCAGCAATAACGAAGCTATATCAAGCGGAGGCATAGGTGAAGCCCTTCAGCGTTCAGCCGCTTCATTTAATGCTGCTTCCACTTCGCTTGAAAAGTCAGTTTCGCTCGTAACGGCAACGAACTCTGTACTTCAGGATCCAGAAAAAGTAGGTAACATGTGGCGTACCGTTTCAGCCAGATTACGTGGATCAGAGACAGAGCTTAAAGAGATGGGCGAAGACACAGATGGTCTTGTAACTTCTACATCAAAACTGCAAGCACTTGTAAAAGGAATTACAGGTTTTGATATTATGAAGGACAAAGATACTTACAAGGATATATATGATATTGTCCTTGGTATCGGAGAAAAATGGCAGGATCTTAGTGACATTAATCGTGCTTCGCTTTTAGAGGCTTTGGCAGGTAAGCAGCAAAGTAATGCCCTAGCTGCCGCCCTTAGTAATATTGATATCCTTAAGAAAAGCTACGAAGAAGCAACCAATGCTGAAGGTTCAGCTCGTGAGGAAAATGATGAATATAGCAAATCAATTCGGGCTTCAATTGACTTAGCTCAGGCAAAGTTGGAACAGCTTGCGAATGATACTTTAAATTCGAATTTCCTTAAGGGTGCAATTGATGCAGGTGGAAAATTAATTGAAGTTTTGGATGGTATTGTAAAAAGTGGCAATGCAATACCTGCCGTAGCAACTGCTATCGCAGCAGCATTTTCATTTAAAAATGTAGGTTAACGCAATCGTTACATATCATTTTGTAATTGTTTGCCTATATGCCCACTTCACCTAAACTATATAGCGTTATATAGCATGGTGCGGTGTATGAGAAGGTAAAGTCTCATATACAAAGTTAATTATACGAATATAAATCATAATAGTATTAAATCGTATAATAGGTTAAATTGCTGGGAAGAATAACATTCATGTGTGAAAAGAAATTACTTATAACCAAATAATACTTATTTTACCCTGTATTATTTGGTGGTGTTGGAAATCCAACCATAGAAATATGTAAAACAATATAAGAATTGTATATGGTGCAAACCCTCTATATGTTCGGTTCAATAAAATTATAATCCGATAAGCACAATATCAGCAGCGAAGCCACTCCTATTTTATTGTAGGTAAGATGCGTGAGCATTTTAGTAAAGGTGCATAAGGCGTATAATATTACTAAGTATTATGCACTTATAAAGATTGGGTAAATCTTGAAGCACAAACACTTGTGGAACGTCCAGAGACTATAATCCTCGGTATTTATCATACATGCTTGATAAATATTTAATAGATAGTCCAAAAACGTTGGTAAAATTGAATATGCCAATATGAGAATGGTGGTTTAAAGACTACGGTTCGAATATTTTTATTATATGAATAGCCTATTATAATAGAAATTTTAGTTTGTTTGATTTCTCTTTCGTGCTAATGGAGAAATAAAATAATGGCTAATAGCACAAAACCAAGAAATCTCGATTTCATATTGAGCAAAACAAAAAAACAACAAAATAGAGAGCAGAATCTTCTACTCTCTCATATATGTAAAGTAATATAATATTCCCACCAGATTTTTTAACTATGCACAAAGCTTAATGACAATAATTAATGCAACTATTGCTATGATAAAACTTGTCTTAACCTTTATCTTACATTTCATGGCAATTGTCCTCCTTTCATGTTTATAGACTTATACGAAGTCCACATTGAAAGGCGTAATGCTCAAGCTAGTGCCCGATGCAACGACCATATAGTTATACTCATCTGGCTCTCCAACACTTATCTTTTGGATAAGTATTCCACCCAAGAATATTATATCACTGTTTTTACAAGTGTAAATCCAGAACATTCGTTTTGTCGATTTCTGGAATACGAAAAATAATCAAAATTTCTCAAAAAACTTTACAAAAAATCCCATCTGTGCTATCTTCAAAATATGAAAAACTTTTGAAAATAGGAGGTATTACAAATGGATTTTACATGTAGAACAAGACCATTATCATCTCTTGCGAAAGATATGAAAAGAAATAAAATCGTTCTGACACATAAATTGCAAAGACCAGAAGGACAATGGAATAGGAAGGCTAAATCGGATTTAATAGATTCAATATTAAGACATTATCCTATTAATCCAACTTATGCCATTAAAGATACTGATACTCTTTCTATTATTGACGGTGTTCAAAGATTATCTACTATTAGAGATTTTCTTAACAATAATTTTGCTTTATCAAAAGATATGGAGTCAATTATTATTAATGGTGAAGAAAAGAATCTATCAGGTTTAAAGTTCGATAAATTAGATGATGATACAAAAGAAGAATTAACAAAGGCAGAACTTCAAATATATGAATTGTCTGATTGTACAGAAAAAGATGTTCGTGAAATTTTTCGTAGACAGAATGCAGGTAAACCATTATCTTCCAAGCATATGCGTGTTGTAAATGAATCAGATTTATTTAATGCTGAAATAACAAATTTGGCAGAACATCCTTTAATGGATAAATTAATGACATCTTCCCAGCAAAAGAATGGTACAGACAGAGATGTTATAATTCAAACTCTTATGCTGATAAGTACAAATCAAGAAAATGACTTTACTTCATTTAGAAATAACGATATGAATAATTTTATCATTGAACATGGTGACGAAGCATTAAACAAAATAGATACTTTAAAAGAAGCCATGGATAAATTAGATGATTCATTTGAGGAATTAAAACTTCCAATTACTTCTATTCCTATGATTTTATATAGCACATATAGAATAACAAAGGATAAGAAATCATTCTTAGAGTTAGTAGAGAAAATTATTGATTTTAAAAATGGATATGATACAAACGAAGAATATAAACAGTTTGTTCAAAATGGTACTGGTAACAAGGAAAATGTCAGAGGTAGGTTTAACTATTGGCGTGATATTGTAAGAGAAATATCTAAATAGTTTTTTGAAGAGTAGTCGGTTGACTACTCTTCTTTCATATTCAAATTCTGAAACGTTCTATCAAACTCATCACGTATTATCATTTTTGCAACAGAATATATAATCAAGTCTTTTTCATTATCAGTAAGTGTTTTGATATAATTCCTTATTTCTTCATCGTTCATGTTTCTCATTAAAAATATTTTATCTGTTAATTTTGACATGTTGGTACTCTCCTATTCTTCTGATTGTAATTTAATATAAGAGCAGACTTTCATCTACTCTTAGATTGGTGGTGATATAATGAATATTGATTTATCTAAACTCATTCCTCAACCGAACCTACAAAACCTATCTTACGTTTCGGAGCTTCTGACTCAGGTTTCTGTACAACCATTAAAAGAAAATTCAACTGCTGTACATGTTGTATCAGTTCCAACGGTTTGCCAGATGTGTCCTCTCCGTGGAAGCAGACCAAATTGTAGCCAATGCAACCGATTTCTTTGACAAGAATTGTTATTGATTGATTAAATTGAACAATTGACATTGCCACGTCTTCTGTATCTGGAAGTTTATTTTGATAATCCCTAATTTCTTCATATAAATAGTAAGCAACTTGTTCTGCTCTACTATCAAGCTGCATTTTTGAAGCATTTATTTCTATTTGACGATTATCATAATTCTTTTGCAGTTGTTTCCGTACTTCTGGCGATATGAAATCCATATCAATCAACCTCCTTTGTATAAAACATTAAATATTTGATAACCAAATTTTACCATTTTAGACAAAGAATTGGTAGACTGAACTTATGTTTACATTTTACTCCGTAACTTCAGTGATTGATACTACTATTTTTAAATGGAATATTTTTCATATGTACAAAATTAAAAACATATGTTAAAATAGATATGCGAAACATGAACGTATGTTTCGGATTGCATTATTATCATTTTTGATGTATAGTAAATGCATAAATAAATTTTGGTAGTCCTATATGGACGAATATTTATGTTCTGTCAAATGGCAGGAAGGGAGTTTATATTAAACTCCCTTATTTATTATTCAAAGGAGAAAATAATATGCATAGAGTTATGGTTTTTATTGATTATCAAAATTTCAACATAAATCTTAAAGAGCATTATAGAGGGAAAACTCTTAAGCCAATTAATTATTGGGCTTTGGGTAAAGCAATAAATGAAATTATACCATTTCAGTCAGAGGTTTTAAAAACATATTTATTCGCTTATAAACCATGTGATGATTTAATGAAAATCGAAAGCTATTCAAAATATTACAAATGGTTAACAGATTTGAGAAAAACTCCTTACCTTGAAATAATTGAAGGGCGACAAGAATTAAGAACTTATAAAGATATACCATTCGATATTGATGATTCCAATACTTATTTTACAGAAGAAAAGGAAACTGACATAAATCTTGCAACTCATATGGTTGCAAAAGGTTTTCAAAATGCATATGATATTGCAGTCCTAGTTTCTGGTGATACAGATTATATAAAAGTAGTAGAAACTTTACATAATATAGGAAAAATTGTTGTTATAGCGCACTTCAAACATCAAAATGTAAGTAGATATGATGATATATGCGATGCAAATATTGTGTTATATGATAATGTACTTAATAAGGCTATAAATAAAAAATATAGAAGCGATGAAAATGAAGAGCAGGACTAATCTCCTGCTCTTTTACTAATCATCATCTTCTTCATATCCACTGCACTCTTCTTTGTGTTCGCAGAATTCACATTCACAATCATCTGTAAAATTTCCTGTTCGCCAGCATAGTTCAGTCGGATAAACAGATTCAGTATTAGGTATAGTTAGCATAGCAACTCCCCCTTTTATAAATTATATTTGTTAGGAATATTTTACCACATTTTAACAATAAAGTATATTGAGAACATTAGTTCATGCAACTCAATCGGGTTTTGCTATTGAGAAAATTTTAAAACAAGGTATTGACTTTTTGCCTATCATAAAGTATTATTATCTTGAACTTATTGATAGACAGAAAGTAGGTGTTATATGTCTACGAAAATGGGACGACCTCTTTCTGATAATCCAAGGAATCATAAACTATTTATTAGATTAACTGATAAGGAAAATGAGGACTTGGAAAAATGTTGTGGAATTACAGGCAAATCAAAGGCAGAATTAGTTCGAGAGGGCTTGAATTCCATAACAGATAAAATATTAGAAAGAGAATAAAAAGTGAGAACCGCCCTCTCCTACCAAGATTGAAGCGATTCTCATACATAGTCTGTTACCAGACATATTTCATTTTACTCTATGTTGAATTATTTTTCAAGATATGGAGGAAATTAAATGAATGATGTTCAAAAGTTCGTCAATGATAGCTTTGGCGAAATCAGAACTGTAACTATTAACAATGAACCTTGGTTCGTGGCAAAAGATGTTTGTGATATTCTTGGAATTGCTAACCCAACAGATGCATTAAATAAGGGATTAGAGGATTTTGAACGGGCTAGATTTAATCTAGGTCGTCAGGGAGAAGCAAATATCATAAGCGAAAGCGGATTTTATACACTTGTACTTAGAAGTAGAAAACCGATTGCAAAACCGTTCAGATTATGGGTAACACAGGAAGTTTTGCCACAGATTCGTCAGACAGGTGGTTACATTCCTATCAAGGAAGAAGAACCAAACGAGTTATTCTTGGCAAGAGCTGTTCAGATCGCCAATGAAACAATCAAGCATAAGGACGAAATCATTGCAAATCAAAAGAAACGTATCGCATTATTAGAGGAAACCGAAAAGGATTGGAAACTTCTGATGGACACAAAAGGTACTTTCTCAGTTAATGAGATTGCACACTTTATAGGAATTGGTGAATACAAACTCTTCTCTTATATGAGAAATATTGGATTACTTTTCAAGAATGAAAATGGAGACAATGTTCCATATGAGAATCCAACCAATAAATGTAAATTCACTGCTATTCCTGCTATCGCATCTGATGGAACTGCTCATTTGCAGACAAGAATTTATCCTGATGGTATTTCTTACATAACAAAGCTGCTTCGTAAATATGGATATTTGGAGGTGGCGTAATGAATATTACATATAGTGATGACATTATAAGAGTTGTCGTTCTTGATGTATCTGGCGTTTACGCACAGATTTTCGATGAAGTCTACTGTAAAGAATCTGAGTATTCAGCGGTTGTAGATAAGTTCGGTGTTTCATCGAAATATAAAGTCATTAAAATTTAATACATAAAAATATCGTATATAGAAAGAACACTTGTAATTCATATATTACAGGTGTTCTTTGTGTGTACGATAGTATACATATATTTTAAGAAAGGATGTGATTAAATTGGGTTAATTTAAATTTGCGCCAAACTTTACGTCATAAATCTGGATACGAACAATAGTATCATTTTCCGTTAAATAGTTTATCCAAATCCATGAGTCGTCTTTTTGTTCGTTCATTGGATCTTCTTCTTGGCTTTCATTAAATAATACACAATAGTTATTGTCGTTCATTTTATATTCGTTATTGAATGTATCTATTACTTTTTCAATTGAATCTCCAACAGCGATTTGACCGTATGTTATAATTTTACTATCAGTTATTGATATACATCTAATTTTTTCATATTGGTCAGTTACAATTATATTATTTGTTATATTTTGAATTGCTTTTAAACCATCGTTGAATATTTCAAATTCATCTTCATTTATTTGAGATTCTGTATCATAATAAGACAATGTTTTATCCTTAATCGAAATTTCATATGGATTATTTATAATTGCATTTTGTTCTTTTCCTGAAGAACATCCAGTAAAAAAAAGAAGTAAAATAATAAGAGTTGCGAAATATTTTTTCATTTTATTTCCTCGTTAATATTTAGAATTTGTTGTATGAAAAGTATACTCAACAGGAATATCGGAACATTTTTAAAATTGTTGAGGAACGACTTCTTGATAAAGGTGTGTATGATGGATTGGAGTACGCTAGTTCTTATCTTCTTTCTCAAGTTCTTCTTCCATCTTATTAAAATCTAGTCCATATCTCTTTTCAAGTTCATTTAGAATATTATATATTCCCTTACCAATGAATAAATGATTAGATCCGAATACATACTTCATAGTATGAACTTCCGATGGAGAAATAGATGTAATTGAACCACGATATGTTCTCATATTCTCGTTTTGATATACTTTTACAGGGTATCTATATCCAAGACCTTCGATTCCTGTATATCCGTCATATGAATTTGGATTGTAACATTCTCTTCCGACTTCATATTCAAGTTTTGCTATTAGTGATGCAATGTTCTGTGTATTTTTCATAGATGTAATCTCCTATTCTATTGGTAATTCTGACCATTGTTTATTATTATTTTGTATTTGATATATTGCGGTTGTATAATCACCATATTCAATTATTTTATCATAATCATTTTTATCAATTGAGGAATATACACTTTCATAATAAATTTTATTATTGCTAAAGTCAATTAACGATTCATCATTTCCTAGTTCATCTGAATGAAATTTTATATATGCGAAATTACTATCTTCATTATATGTACAATAATATATTGAAACACTATTTAATAAATCATTTTCAATCATTTTCTTAGATTTTTCAACAATATTATTTGATGAATTTCCACATCCGCATAAAGACAAAACAATAATAAAAACATATATAATACTTGCAATTTTTTTGTTCATAATAACCTCACTCCTTTTTCGTTTAATTATAACATTTTGCACCATAGTTTACAATAATGATGTATTCAAACAGCATCAAAAAATAGTATGACATTCAAAACATGGATAAATGATTTAAGAGATGTGCAATCTGTTATAAATAATATTTCGAATACACGAGTAATAATTGATGGAGCTACTGGATTATTAAATGCGAATAGTTTAAAGGAAATGTCATCTGCCGTATCGGGACTATCAAAAGAACAAGCATTACTAGCCCTTTCTACCAAAAATCTAAATGCAGCACAACAGAAACAAGTATTATTAGCAGCAGGTATTATATCTTCTGAAAATAGTATTACCGCATCTGCTATTTCTCAAGCTTTAGCAAAAACGCAGTTATCAGCTACTGAAAAAGAAGCTTTATTAACCAAATTAGGGTTAATTGATGCTACAACTGGTGAGGCAATTGCTAATGCTACATGTACTAAAGAAGAATTATTAAAAGTATTGGCAACAAAAGGCATTATCGGTGCTGATGCAGATGCTATTATTTCTTCGATTGGTTTGACTTCCGCAAATTCTGCACAAGCAATCTCGTTTGATTTATTGACAGCTTCTATATGGGCAAATATTAAAGCATTAGGCAAATGGTTAATTACTAATCCTGTTGGGTGGGCGATTCTCGGTGGTACAGCAATTTTTGGTTTAGTTAAAGCATATGACGCATTGACTGATTCCGTAGAAGAAGTAAAAGAAAGAACAGAGAATTTATTAGAATCTTACAACTCTGCTATTTCAGAATCAAATTCTAATGCTAAAACAATAGAATCACTTGCTGATAGATATGAAACATTATCAAAAGGTGTTAATAATTTAGGCGAAAATGTGTCATTAACTTCTGACGAATATTCTGAATATAACGATATAGTTAATCAAATTGCAGATATGTTTCCTACTCTTATCACAGGATATACAGATGAAGGTAATGCTATTCTATCTTTAAAGGGAAATGTTGAAAAACTTAGAGATGCTTATAAAGAGGCTCAAACAGAAGCTTATAATTTACTAATTGTATCTGGTAAAGATTCTGATGGTAATGACATTATTTCTAATTATAAAAATCAAATAAATGGTAAAGAATCATCTTTGTCAAAGACTTCTTCTTATATTAACGGAGAAGGCGGTGCAAAAGATGCAATAGATATTATTACTAGATTAACTGGTGCATTAACACCAGATGAATTCAGAGACACTTATAACGAATTATATGAACAGTATAAAAACATTTGGAATAGTGATAAAATTCAAGACGCTTTAAAATCATCTGGCTTTGAAGAATTGTCACATGCTCCAAAATGGGGAGAACTTACAAGTGATGATTTAGCAAAGGTAAAAAGTACAGCACAAGCAACTATACAGACATATAAAGCAGAAATTGATTCCCAATTAAAAAATGTTGATACACTTGCGAATGCATATTTAATGACTAATGAAGATTATTCTAAACTTGATGAGCAGTCGCAAACAGCAGCTTCTTTAATTGTAAATAGTATTACAGAAGATATTGCAAATGGATTCAAAACCAAAGAAGATGTTGGTGCTTATGTTGCAAATATAGTATCTAAGATTAGAGATAATCCAGATTTAAATAAATCTTTAGTTGATTTGTTTACGGAAGATTTTTCTTCTATGTCTGTAGATGAAGCAAAAAGTAAGTTAGATGGATATATAAATACTATCGCAAAAGTTCTGAATGAAGATCCTGTTGAATTAAAAATTAGACTTGGTTTTGATGATTATGATGATGTAGAACCATTAAAAACTAAAGTACAAGGTTTTCTAAAAGACGAATTCGATGATAAAGTCGGAGAATTGTCTTTAGATGATTTACAAGTTGCAAGTAAACTTGAAATTCCAGAAGGTACTCTTCTATCTTGGGACGAATTAAAACAGAAAATCGAAGAAACGAAAAATGCAGCATCAGAAGAAATACCGACTTTTACGGAGACTCTTGCAAAAGTCCAGTTATTATCTGAGGGTTTAGATCAACTTGAAAAAATTTATCAAGATGTTCTTGATGAAGAGGATTTTGATTGGTCAAATATTCTCAATAATGATAAATTTACCGAAACTTTTGGTAATATGGAAAATGTAACAAGAGAATATAAAAATGCATATACTGATTTTATAAAAACTGTAAGCAATTCTCCTAACGATATAAAAGGTTGCCAAGAAGCATTTAATAAACTTGCTACCGCATATATAAATGACTCTGATGCTTTAAAAAATGTGACAGAAGAAACAAGGGATAGCGTTGTCAACATGCTCAAAGACATGAATATTGTCAACGCAGATGAACTCGTTGATTCTCGGCTTGCAGAAAGAACTTTAGAAGCAAAAGCTGCTACTGTTGATTTTGCAAACGCCACTAAGGATGAATTATCTTCCCTTATAGACTATGCTAATCAGCTAGGATTAACTTCTGCCGAAGTTGCTCAATTATGCTTAAACCAAATTGATATCACTAACAATCCAATTGATGCTTCTGCATCTTTAAAGAATTTACAGACATTAATAATAAAAGCAGGTGTTACAGGCGAAAAACTTGGATATCTGTTAAAAATGGTTAGAGCAATCAATACAGTAACATTAGCTGTACAAGATGGCACTGCTACAGATTCACAAATTACAGCGGCTGAAAGATTGGTTGACACGCTGAAAAGTAAAATGGCTGAAGTTTCTACTGCTAACATTGAAGCAGAAGTTGACCATAAACCAAAAGCAAAAGAGCCAAAATCAAAATCCGATTCTGAAAAAGATTTCGACTGGATTGAGCGAAAGATAAAAGCACTTGAAAGCCAGATTTCTTCTCTTGACAAAATTATAGATTCATTGTACTCTTCCACAACCGAAAAAAATAATGCATTAATAAAACAGATTGACCTAATTAATCAAGAAATCGAACTGCAACAGAAAGCGTATGAAGGCTATATGGCGAAGGCTAATGCAGTTACTTTATCTGATAATTACAAAGAGCTAGTTCAAAACGGCTCTATTGATATCGAAACAATTACAGATAAAGACCTTCAGGAAGCAATTTCTAATTACCAATCATACTATGATTCTGCACAAGAATGTCTTGATAAAATAAATGAATTACACGAAAATACATTAGATAAGCATGTTGAATGTCATGACAATGAATTGTCTGATTTAAAGGACATGCTAGATAATCAGTCTATTACAGAAAAACAGTATATAGATGAAATGTATCGTCTGTGGGAGAAATATTATGATGGACAAGTTGAGTTAGCCGAAAAAGCCAAACAGCAGAAACTTGAGATTCTTAATGAAGAAAAATCTTGGTTAGAATCTGTGGGCAATGCTGCTATTGCTCTGTTGGATGACCAAGTAGATAAGCTTGAAGACCAAAAAGATAAAGCAACTAAAATATATCAAGATCAGATTGATGTTTTAAACGCACAGAAGAAACCTCTTGAGTATGAACTGGAACTAATGGAACGTCAGAAGGATGCCGCCGATAAACAGTTACAGTACCAAAAGGCACTCTATGCACTTAGACGTGCAGAACAACAGAGGGAAAATTATACTTACACTTCGGATAAAGGTTTTATATATAAGGCTGATGACCAAACCATTAAAGATGCAAAGAAAGATGTCAGTGATGCAGAATATGAATTGTTGAAGTTAAATATTCAGCAACAAATTGATGCAATTGACGACCAGATTGACCATCTTAATGACCTCATCGACCAGACAGAAAAGTATTACGATACTCAGATAGATGGACTGAACACATATAAGGAAGAATGGCAAAAAGCTATCGACATGGAAGAACTTGCTACAAATATGCAGACATTCATCGACAAGTTTGGTGCAGACGGTTTACAGAGATTGTTCAATGAGGATATGTCTCTCATTACAAATTGGAAGCAGTCATATCTTGATAACATGGCAGAGATAGATATGGAAAGCACAGGCACGATTGGTAATCTCACAAAGAAATTCCAAGAGTTATCTGGTTTGGCTATATCTCCTACCATTACTGCTATGACAGATTTTGAACAGGCTGGCACAGAGGCTGCAAATGCGATAGCCAATTCTTTAGCTGGCGAAGAAGGTTCACTGTCTACTGCTATCTCAGAGGTAAATTCTAAGATTAATGGCGGTGGCGGCTCTGACAATAAAGAACAGTCTGCCAATGGTGAGCAAGGTCAAGGCGGTCAGACACAGGATTCAGGCAGTGACAATCTTGTAGGTGCTATGGGTGAATTATCTGACACTGCACTCAATGAGGACACAGGTATCCCTGCACAGACACAGGCATGGACAGATATGCTTGATCCATTACAGGAAGTTTCTGATAAACTGAATGACATTGAATTGACATTGGAGAACCTTAATGGTAAGACATTCTCTATTAATGTAGAGTTCAAATCAAGTGGTGCTTCTGGTTCTGCTAATGCGAACGGTAATTTTACTGGTGCTGTAATCCGTAGTGGTGCTGCTTTCGCAAGTGGTACTCTTGGTGCATCGAAAGATGAAACTGCACTTCTGGGCGAACTTGGTAATGAATTGGTTGTACGTGGAAACCGTTTCTTTACAGTTGGAAACAACGGAGCAGAAATGTTCAATGTAAAGAAGGGCGATATCATTTTCAACCATCAGCAGACGAAAGACTTATTAGATAAAGGCTGTGCTATGGGACATGGCGTTGCTTATGCTGAAGGTAATGCAGGCAGGGTTACTATGACTGCTGGCATTCGACCTTTTAGACCTGGTGATCCGACTTATGACATGATGCAACAATTCAAAACTTGTTACTCAAATAATGTCGATGCCTTGAATCTAAATACGAATGCTTTGAATCAGAGACATGAAGATTTTATGCGACAGGTTCAGAATATAAGCAACAGTGTTGTCAATAGACAGCAGACAGTCACACAAACGATAAATGTATCACTCCCGAATATAAATGACTCTTCTACTGCGCAAGATATTATGCGTGATTTGAGTCAGATTAGTCAGAGGGCAATACAGAGACAGTGGAGATAAGGATTTGTACCCTGAAATATGGGTGCAGAAATTGTCTGGATATATGGCGTTTTGTCAATTATTGGTATATAATTATTCTAATTAAATTATTTTGTTTGGAGGGTTATATATGAATGAAAATTTGCCAAAACGTCTATATACTGGCACTGTAAATATAGCAGGTCACGAATTAAGTTGCGCAGTATTAGATGATAAAACAAGGGTATTGACTTCTTCTGCAATATTTTCCGCTTTCGGAAGATCAAGAAAAGGGAAATCTAATGATGGAAGATTGTCTACTATGCCAAGTTTTCTTGACGCTAAAAATTTAGAGCCATACATAAATAATGTTTTCCCTGATGGATTGGATATGTCTGTAGAATTTTGTTCAAAAAATGGTAACATGATTTATACAGGATATAATGCAGAAATTTTACCATTAATTTGTGAAGTTTATCTTCAAGCAAAAGACGCAGGTGTTTTAACCGATTCTCAAAAACCGTTAGCCGAAGCAAGTGGTATATTAGTAAGAGCATTATCAAAAGTCGGAATTACTGCATTAATTGATGAAGCGACAGGATATGAAAAAGATAGAAAAGCCGATGAATTGCAACAATTACTTTCCGTTTATATTAGTGCTGAGTTATTACCTTGGACAAAAGTTTTTGATGATGACTTTTATAAAGAAATTTATCGACTTAGAAATTGGGACTATAATGGGAACTATAGAAACTCATATGTTGGTAAAATAACAAATTTTCTTGTATATAATAGATTGCCAAAACCTGTAGTTGAAAAATTGAAAGAGTTAAATCCTATTATAAAGAGTGTTACAGGGAAAAATTATAGAAAACATAAATTACATCAAAGATTAACTAAAGAAGAAGGATACATAAAATTAAAGGAATTAATAGCTTCTGATATGGCACTTATGAGAGCCTATGATGATTGGGATTCTTTTGAAGTAGCATATCGAAAATCATATAAAGTACCAGATGATGAAGTTATTTAATGAGTGTGACCAGACTATATGTTTTTATATAGCCTTTTGAGTTATAATATCTTAAAAAGCCTTTAAAATAAGCATTTTTGAGTGTGACCAAGTTTTTAAGAGCAAGTAGACTAATAATCCACCTGCTCTTTTATATTGTAAAAAAAGAGGTAACTTATGAATTATAATTTATCGGACGAAATTTTAAAAGCTGTACAGATAGCTTTAGATAAGCAAAAATTGAATTACGACCAAACATTTAAGTCTGTAATAACAGGCATAACAGACAAGGGTTATACTATCCGTGATACCAGTGGAGTAACACGGGACGTTAAATGTTGTATACCTGGGGTGAGCCTTAAAATTGGGCAAAGTGTTTGGGTTACTGTGCCATGTGGGAAGATTGGTGAAATGTTCGTGTGCGGTGTGGGGTGAAATTGAGAGGGAAAAATTGAATATTGATTGATGTTTATGGGACTCGGATGGTTTTCTGAGTCCTATTTTTGAATATTGAAAGTGAGGTGTCGTATGACAGAATCAATTGTTACTGGAAGATATTTCAGACAATGCATAGATGTTGTAAATAAGAAATGGCAACGCATCTCCTATTGGTTAAAAGCGTGCGATTTGTTTTTTGACGACAATAAAAACGCTCAAACCAAAGTGGGTGCATTTAAAGGTATTACGACAGATTTAAATACTACTATTACAGGGTATGCTTGTGATGCTACAATTATTAAGTCATTACAAGACCAAATTAACACACTAAAAAATAGTTAAGGCGGTGATATTATGTCGAAGCCAATAATTAAACAAATTAGTCCTTTTGATGCTGCAAAGGAAGCTTATATCGAATTTGTGTGGACAGGAATACGATGTAAAGCAAATAGAATTGTGGTTTATGACAATACCACTAACGCTTCTGTCTACGATAATACGGTTACTTCTTATGCATTGAGGCATAAGATTCCTGCAAATACATTGCAGAATGGGAAAAAATATAATGTACAGATATATGTAACAGATATTAATGATAATACTTCTTCCGCTTCAGATAAGGTTCTTTTTTATACTTTATCAACACCAACTTTTGTATTTGAAGATATTCATGATAAAGATATAGTTAAAAGTTCTTCATTAACTGCATATGTACACTACTACTCTGCTGATTGGGAAGATTTAACGACATATACATTTTATTTGTATGACTCTACGAAGAAACTAATCCTTACAACAGATTCTTTTACTGACCAAACAAACCTCTCATATACATATAGAGGCTTAAATAATGACAGTATCTTTTATATTCAATGTAAAGCCATTACTGTTAATGGTATGGAACTTGATACGGGATTGGTCGAGATTTATGTCAGATATGAGAATCAGAGCGAATATTCTCGCATTTATGCTGAACCAATGCCAAAGCAAGGATGTATCAAAGTATCTACCAATATTGTTATCATTCAATATAATGGTACAGAAGATTTCACATATGAAAACGGGATGATTAATCTAATAGACAAAATTCTCTATTATGATGAAGGTTTTATCATACCAGATGATTTCACTCTTATTATTCGTGGAAAAAATTTATGGCAGACAGCAGAAATTTTTAAAGCTAAAAATGCAGATGAAATGGGATTTTCAATCTCAAGTAGAATTTATCCCGATAATAAGCTTAGATTTAAGTTGACAGTTCCAAATGGCGTAGGAAATTATATATTATATTCTGAACCATTGGAATTTGGGAATGATAATATGGTTACTTTAGCGGTTCGTAGAACTAACGATGTGTACCAAATATATGTATGGGACACAGAAGAATATTCTGACGTTAATAATTGGTGGTGGGGAACAGAACGACCTTCACAGGCATTAACGCAAGATAGTGATGCATGGGTAGATACATCTGAATATCCTACCATTAAAGTCGATAAAGCAAATATGAAAGAATTTATACAAAGTCTTGAACCTGAGTTTGCTCAATATGGCGATTTATGGATTGGAGGTGAATAAGCATATGTTTTGTTTAGGATATGATTTTTTGGGCGGCGACTTAGCATGTGCTTTGACACCGACAGGACTACATGCTATTGATTATGTAGAACTAAAAAATGGTATATATGATGATTTATATATTACTAAAGATGTGGAATCCGAAATTACACCAGATCATTCTAAATGGCTTTGGAACTTTGATACAATTTTATGGGCGAAGTTTAACGATACTACAAATGCGGGGAATATGGACTGGAATGTTGAAGATGTTTCTCATATTTTACTAAAGTCACGTAAAAAAGGAATGTATAAATGGGAGACATTACTCGCACATGAAGTAAACAACAAAAAGGATTTTAATGTTAATTATAATGACTATTTTACTGGAAGTAAGGAAGAACGTGAATATGCGCTTGTTCCGTCTTTTTACGGTGTGGAAGGAATCTATTCTATTACGGAAGCTACTCTCTCATTTGATGATTTGTTTCTGATTGAAGGAGAAACAGTATGGAGCACATCTATCATAGATGGATTTTGTGATACAACAAGAAATATTCCATCTTCCAATGTTGAGTTACTTAATAATAAGTATCCTGTATTTGTGCGAAATACAATTACAAATTATGATACAGGTAGTTGCAAAGGTGCGTTTGTGCCTACTGAACCAGACAATGAATGTAGTTACGACTATGAATCAGAAGGTGATTATAGACGAACAAAATACCAAAAAGAAGCTATGGATTTTCTATGCGATAGCATTCCTAAAATTCTTAAACTGCCTGATGGTCGCAAGTGGCTTATTCAAGTAACACCTAATCCTACCGATACAGCAGAAGAGAATTACAACAACAGATATATGAACTTTACTTGGGTTGAAATTGGAGATATGGACTCTGAGGAAGATTTATATTATCTTGGTCTTTCTGATGTGTCGCCTGAATGGTGGAATAATTATTGATACTTGAGCAGGAAGATCTAACGCTTGTTCTCCAACAATCTTCTTATATTACAAATAAGATAAAGGTTGAAGTGTTAGATGAGAATAAACAGATTATAGATACATTAGAAGGGATTGTTAGTGGAACTGTTTCTATTAATGGTGAATCAGATGTTAGAAGGACGTGCAGTCTTACAGTGCAGCCTACTTTGCGTGATCCAATTAGATTATCCAAAGATAGTTTGCTGTGGTTAAACAAAGATATTCGTGTATTCGTTGGATTGTACAATGCTCGTACAAAAGAATATAAATATTATCCAATGGGATATTACATGTATACGAATACATCAGGTACATATGACGCTACCACGAATCAATTAAGTATATCATGTAGTGATTTTGTGGCAAAATTGGATGGAACTAAGAATGGACAAGTTGGTGCATTGGTAACGAAAGTTCCTGCTTATGAAGAAAATCCAGATACAGGTGAAATAATTAAATATAATATTATTCGTGATGTTGTTATCCAAATTCTTACTCAATTAGGAGGAATAAAAGACTATCGTGTTGATGATATTGGTGAATATAAAGGTTTGCCAGATTATAACGAGAATTATGAACAATATAGAATAAACAATCCACTATGGAACACTGTACCTTATGACCAAGAGTTTTCGGCAGGATGCAGTGTCTTTTCTATATTGTCTACCTTTAGAGATTTGTATCCAAATTATGAAATGTTCTTTGACGAGAACAATAACTTTATCTACCAGTTGAAGCCAATGTGTTATGAAGACAACATCTACTTGGATAATGATTTTATTCAAAGAGTTCTTATAAGCGAAAACACATCTGTAGATATGAGTACAGTCCGAAATGTATGTGAAGTATGGGGACAGACTTTTGAAACAGATTATTACAACGAGGAAGTTACTTATTCTAATAATGTATACTCATGTACAATTCAAGGCTATGGAGATTCTTATGGGAACGGCGAAGTAATCTCACTTAAAATTCCACAAGATAATCAAGCTTCATGTCAGATTAATATAAACGGATTAGGCAATGTCGTTGTATGCGATGAAGATTCTGATTTGCCAATTAATGAAGGATTGCTTAAAGCAGGTAATGTATATTCGTTCAGAGTTAAGAATCGTAGAGAAAACAAACAAGATATATTAAAAATGTATCTTCTTGGACAATGGCAAGTTCACGCAATTAATGTTCTCACAGATGGAACAAAGTCTGCTGACACTATTACAGGCACAGATGGTAAGGAATATATAAAATATTCAAAATCATATTTTAAATATTTATACAACTGTAATAGTGTTGAGTTTAATATTGTTCCAAATTCTCCTTTTACTGTACAGAAATTAGGCGTAATCCTCGATGTAAAAACAGGTAATGAATACGATAATATCACATCTGATTCATTGGCATTGGTTAGGGCTGAATATGAAAATTGGAAGAATTGTAGATTGACAGACAATATTACTATTACTACCTCTCTTCTACCTTTTATGGATGTAAATAAAAAGATTACATATAAACCTAGCGATTCTGATGATGTAAGGCAATATATTGTAAATAGTGTAAGTCATGATTTTAGTGGGAATACAACTACTATTCAGATGTATAGATTCTATCCGTATTATAAGAATTATGATCCTACCAAGACAGGAACGCATGAAACTATTTCACAATATACACATTCAGAATTATCTGTTTATACAAACAATCAATTGTCACAAATAATTAAGGAGGAGTATTAAATGAAACAGACTACGAATTTAAAATTGGGAAAACCATTGCCATCTGAAAAATATGATGTTGCTGTATTTAATGGAAATGCTGATATTTTGGACTCCAGTATTGGTAATTTGAATACTCAATTAAATAGCAAAGTTGACAAAGTAAGTGGAAAAGAATTATCTACGAATGATTTGACAAATGCTTTAAAACAAAATTATGATTCTGCTTATTCACATAGCACTTCTACTCACGCACCAGCAAATGCTGAGAAGAATACTATCGTTACTATTAAACAGAATGGGGAAAATTTAACACCAGATGATAACAGAATTGTTGATCTAGGAACTGTACTTACTGGTGGTGAGCAAACTTCTACATCTTCTGCTGATGGTGGCTCGAATGTATATACATTTAGTAATGGTTCTACTATTACTGTAAAGAATGGTTCTAAGGGATCACAGGGAAATCCTGGTAAAGATGGAACTAATGGCACAAATGGTACAAGTGTAACGGTAGCTTCTGTATCGGAAAGTGACACTGATGGAGGAAATAATACTATTACATTCTCGGATGGAACAAGCATTATTATAAAGAATGGCACGAAGGGAGCAAAAGGTGATAAAGGTGATGCAGGTACAAATGCAACAACTACTGTTGTTGCAACCACATCTGCCAATGGATTAATGAGTAAAGATGATAAATCTAAATTAGATGGGATTGCCACTGGTGCGAACAAAACAACAGTTGACTCTGCACTCTCTTCAACTTCTACAAATCCTGTTCAGAATAAAGTAATTAATACAGCTTTAGCTGGAAAAGCAAATAGTTCACATACACATAATGTGTCCAGTTACAAAGGTGGCATCAATTATTCAGACGCTATGCCAACAGCATTAACGGCAGGTATGTTTTGGATAGGAAACGCAAAATAATGAAAGGAAATTAATATGTCAGAAATGTATAGTAATGAATATAGTAATTTCCCATCTCAGGTAATTACTAAACATAATTTTAAAAATATAGATTCTTCTACTGCTCCATTAATTTCGCAAATTAATACATTGAGGAGCCAAGGCAAATATTCAGAAGCCTCTGAATTAATAAAAGCAAATGCGAATACCCTTTCTAAATGTATTGCTGATGCAGAAATTTTTAGGATGTGGGAAGAAGAAATATATAATACACAAACTTATGCCTTGCAAATATCATCTTCACAGCAATATGTTTATTTCGATTCAGAACCATCGAAATGTGACGTTGGAGATTTGTGGATTGGAGCGTGATATTTATGGCAGAAACAATTAGTGTTACAAGTCTATTCCCTACGAAGGTTGATGATATGTCTTTTTTTTGCGATATAGATTTGGAACGTAAACTGAAAATGGATAAGTATAGGTCTTTGATCTTACAAGGCAAATATGATGAGGCTGAAAAATTAGCCAATGAAACCCCAATTTTGTTTGGTTATATGGCTAAGTATTTTAACCTTATAGAGAACAGAATTGAAACAACTCAATCTTATTTAAAAACTAAAGGCTCAAATATAAAAAAAGAAAATCCGTTTGTATATTCGGACGCAGAGCCTAATGATATAACGATAAAAACTATTTGGATTTAAACTACCTAGAAATAGGTAGTTTTTTATTTATAAAGGAGGAATTTTGTATGGCAGTAAATGAAACAATCGTTACTGGCAGATATTTTAGAAGATGTACGGATGCGGCGAATAAAGTGTGGCAGAGAATTTCGTTTTGGCATAAAGCTTCAGACTGTGAATTTGACGACAATAAAAATGCTCAAACCAAAGTGGGTGCAATTAAAGGTATTACAACAAGTACAAGCGTAACGGAAACTGGGTATGCCGCAGACATGACTACTGTTAAGAATTTACAAACACAGATTGACGAACTAAATAGTAATTTAAGTAAACAAATTTCGTTTAAAAAACTACATTCATCTGCACAAGATAGTGGTATAACCAACGTGTCGGTATCTGGATATAGTCAATATCTATTAGTAATGTGCTATGGTTCCAATAATGATAATCCACTAGATTGGGGATGTTCTACCAGTAGAGGTACTACAGTACAATTAGGTCAACAAAGAAGTAGCAGAACAAGCGTCGCAGGTGCTTGTTCTGCATATATAATTAATGTTGGTGATAAGAATAGTGTAAATATATCTTGCAGATATCATAACAATGGTGCAACTATGATATTTGGAATTGAATAAGCAACATGATATGTTAAAAAACATTATGAAAATGAAATATTACTAAAGTATTTTATATAATCATATCCTTCAGGAGTTCCTCTCATATATAGTCTTATATAAGAATACTTAGATATATCATATTCTTTTTTACTAGATCCACCATCACCGATTGATTCCAATGTAACTGAATTAGTAAGACTACATTGCCTAGTGCCATATGGTATATTAACACCACTTCCTCCCAAAACAGCAAAACCGCCACTACCTATTCCACCAGTTCCGTCAAAATGTAGTGTTGAAAAATTGGAAACATCAAAAATGATGTTTGCAGTTTTATAATTACCGCTTCCTCCTGTTTCAAAATGTACTATTTTTAAGCTTTTACCACTTAAATTACTATTTAAGCGGTATTCTATATTCTTTTCAATTTATCCAAATCAAGGAAACTCATAAACAAAAAAGAGAATAAATATATGTAGCAAAAACATATATTCGATTTTATTGAGAGGAAAATAATTATGGTTAAATTGGAAGATGCAATTAATGAAGTAAACAACATGGTGATCAGTGGTTGTGATATAAAGAACGCTATGTGGGTTGTGTTAAGCAGGTATGAATTAGTAGAGAAAAATACAGAATTGTCTTGTAAAAATGATAATATCTTTTATCTAAGCAAATTCCTAAATACAAAACGTATGGAAGGATTATCAGAGAAAACATTAGAACAGTATAAAAGAGAAAATGAACGATTCTTTTTGTATTGCAATAAAGCTATTTTTGACATCACAAAAGATGATGTTCGGGCATACTTAGCAATTTTACAAACGAAAAGAAAAATAAGTATGACTACATCTGTAAATGTAAAAAGGTTCTTATCATCATTCTATAATTGGCTTAACGATGAAGGCATTATACAGAAATCTCCTACGAGAAATCTTAATATAAAATGTCCGAAAACTACAAGGATTCCTTTTACAGATAGGGAATTAGATGTGCTTAGAAACTCAAACCTTAGTGTAAGAAATAAAGCTATCATTGAGTTATTTATTTCTACTGGTTGTCGTGTAGAAGAAATGGCGAATATACATATATCAGATATAAACTGGTACGAGAAATCAATCCTTATTACAGGCAAAGGAAATAAGCAAAGAACGGTATTCTTTGATGATATTGCTGCAATGTATTTAGAAAAATATATGAAAGATAGAAATAGCAATATAGATGAATTATTTATATCGTCTAAAAATAGCAATAAAAGATTAGAAAAAAAATCTATAGAATGTGTGGTGCGAAAATTAGGACGCACCAACAAAATAAAAGCATATCCACATAAGTTTAGAAGAACTTTTGCTACAAGAGCATTGAGGAACGGTATGTCAATCACTACTCTCTCCAAACTTATGGGACATGAAAAAATCGAAACAACTATGCTGTACTGCCAGATAGATAATTCGCAAATCAAGATGAGTTATATGCAGTCAGCAAGATAAAGAAAGGAGAATTGAATAATATGTCAGTTGTAAAATTTATTAAAGACGCTAGTGCTCAGAATTGTGAAATTACACAAATAAGCGAACATGTTTTAAAAATTATTCTCTCGCAGGTAATTGCTGAAGATATTGTACTTGGTGGTTTTGAGGTGCTAAATGAACATAATTTTGAAGTCATGGGTATCTACCATGATTACAAAACAATCTATGAAGAGTCAGATGAGAATCTTACATTTATTTTAAGCGATGACGGTTCTGTAAAACCAAATCCTGAACCCGAACCAGAGCCTTATGTGCCTACTTTAGAAGAAGTTATTTCTAACAAAGTGTATGAATTGGATGCTTCATGCCAGTATGAAATTGTCGATGGTGTTGATGTCGAAATTGGAGATGAAACAGAACATTTTTCATATACGATTGAAGACCAATCTAACATTGATGATATTGCACAGATGGCTAAATCTACGGGCATGGAACAATCTTATCATTGCGATAATGGTTCATGTAAATTATATTCCGTAGAAGAAATTACAAAAATTTACATGGCTCAGAAAATGAATAAGGCTCATAATATCACATATAATAATCAGTTAAAATTGTATGTAAAATCTCTTACAGAAAAATCTGATGTAGAAGCCGTTGAATATGGACAGGAACTTACAGGCGAATATCTTGAAACGTACAGCACTATTATGGAACACGAAAAGAAAGTTGCGGAAGCATTTATTGGAGCGTAAATATGAATAATAAAGTTAAATATGTGATCTTATTTTATATTGGATTCGTTACATATATTGCTATTGAAGTGATGTTTAGAGGATATTCTACTATCCTTATGGGAATCACAGGCGCAATATGTTTTTTGTTTTTTGACAAAATAAATGAGTGGATTCCGTGGAATATGGACTTATCTATTCAAGGGATTATTGGTGGAATATTTGTCACTTTAATGGAACTGATTATAGGACTCGGATTACAAATATTAAATCTTCCTTCAATGTGGGATTACAGTAACATGTGGATGAATTATAAGGGGATTATATGTCCATTATTTTCAGGTATATGGTGTGTATTTTCAATAATAGGAATTGTTTTAGCAGACAGTATTAATTATTATCTATTATGGAATGGAGATAGACCTATATATAAATTGTTATGGAATTTTGGCATTGTTTTACCAGAAAGAAAATGTCATTGTGATTTATGCGAATAGAATAGATGTTCAATTTTTGTTAATATAATAGTAATTTAAAGTCATTAAAAATAGTGCAATTTGAAACAGGTGGTAATGGAGATTATAAAACAGCTAATATAATTTTTGATGTTTCTGATTTTTCAAAGCTACATATTGGTGCTATTGGTGGTATTGGTTCTGGAAATTTTGCTGTTTATGGTGGAAGTGGTATCAATATCGTAAATGGCATAACTCAAAGTACACTTACAAATTCAGCTACCTTAGAAACTATAAGTGATGGTGGTGGTACTGAAAAAGAATATGATATATCCGAATATTCTTATGTAAGACTGTATATTAAAGGTACACCAAGCGGATATAGCTACATAAAATATATGAATGATATTTCATTTTCTTAACATGTTAATAATGTCAATTTTCTAAATATCTATACAACACCAATAACTACACCAGAACCATAATAATGATATTTATATTATTATAAATTAATTCCATATATATTAACAATGTTTTTGTTGTGACCATTCATAGTGATAGTTACAGAACCAGTATAATTAGTAGTAACTAAATATACAGACATACCACAATATGAACTAAGCTGAGAACATATTCTATCTACTGAACCAATTGATGTTGTACATCCCCAATCTAAAGGATTATCATTGCTTGCATAAAAAATATCGCAACACAAATATTGCTTATACCCGGAAACATTTAATGTTCTTTGTCCATTACCTGACTGGGTTGCGACAAAAGTAAAACTGATATTCTTACTTAAATTACTATTTAGGGAACGAGTTTTTAAACATTTGTTCTAAATTAATTTTCTCTTTATAACACAAAATAGGGATGTATACAAATCTTAATTGAAATGTATATATCCCTATTTTTTACGATTTATAGACATCCTTTCCTTTGCACCTTTCTTAAATTTTACACCTTGAATTTTAAATAATCTGGTGTAAAATTACACCTTTTCAATAATAGATTATAAGAAATTATAAAACAAAATAAAAAGAAGAAGGCTCAAAAGTGTTGATTTTCTAATAAAAATCCTTTTATATAAGCCTTCTTCTTTGGTTCATTTTTTATTTCGCATACTCTACAGCACGCGATTCTCTTATGACATTGACTTTAATCTGTCCTGGATATTCCAATTCAGCCTCAATCTGCTTTGCAATATCACGAGCCATCAATACCATATCTGCATCACTAACTTGTTCAGGAACTACCATAACACGAACTTCTCTGCCTGCCTGAATAGCAAAAGATTTCTCTACACCCTTAAAATTGTTTGTAATATCTTCTAACTGCTTTAATCTGGTTGTATATGTTTCCAGAGTTTCACGTCTTGCACCTGGTCTAGCTGCGGAAATCGTATCTGCAGCCTGTACCAAACAGGCAATCAGTGACTGTGGCTCTACATCGCCATGATGGGATTCAACAGCATTGATAACAATAGGTGATTCTTTGTATTTTCTACAAAGTTCTGCACCTAACTGTATATGTGATCCTTCCATCTCATGATCAACTGCCTTACCAATATCATGAAGCAAACCAGCTCTCTTCGCCATACGGACATCAAGCCCTAATTCAGCTGCCAAAAGGCCTGTCAACTGAGCTACTTCAATAGAATGCTTCAATGCATTCTGACCATAGCTTGTTCTGAACTTCATCTTACCGAGCAGTTTAACGAGTTCTGGGTGAATACCATGTACGCCTACTTCAAGAGTAGCGGCTTCACCTTCCTCCTTAATCATGACTTCGACTTCTTTCTGTGCCTTCTCAACCATCTCTTCGATTCTTGCCGGATGAATTCTTCCATCGACAATCAGCTTCTCAAGAGCGATTCTGGCAACTTCTCTTCTGATTGGGTCAAAACCGGATAAGATAACTGCTTCCGGTGTATCATCAATAATTAATTCCACACCAGTAAGTGTTTCAAGAGTTCTGATATTTCTACCCTCTCTACCGATAATTCTACCTTTCATCTCATCATTAGGAAGCTGTACCACGGAAATCGTTGTCTCGGATACATGGTCAGCAGCACATTTCTGAATAGCTGTTACGACATATTCCTTTGCCTTCTTATCAGCTTCTTCTTTTGCTCTGCTTTCCATTTCCTTAATCATTACTGCAGTTTCATGTTTTACTTCGTCTTCAACAATTTTAAGCAAATGTTCCTTTGCCTGTTCAGAGGTTAATCCTGAAATTCGTTCCAGTTCCTGTACTCGCTCTTCGTTTAACTTCGCTACAGCTTCTTTCTGCTTCGCAAGTTCTTCTTCTCGCGCGTTCAGGCTTGCTTCTTTCTTCTCGATAGAATCAGCCTTCTTATCAATGCTCTCTTCTTTCTGCTGAACTCTTCTTTCAAAGCGTTGAACTTCTGCTCTGCGTTCACGGATCTCCTTATCAAGTTCATTCTTAGTCTTGATAGACTCTTCCTTGATTTCAAGAAGTCCTTCACGCTTCTTTGTCTCAGCAGTCTTGAGTGCCTCATCAATAATTTCTCTGGCCTTATCCTCTGCATTTCCAATTGTAGTTTCTACATTCTTCTTATAATTGGAAAAAGCAACAAAACCAATCAGCGCACATACTACAATCATAACGATAGCTTCTATTACGTATAGCATGTACAGGAGCACCTCCTTATTAAATTTTCATTGTACAATCTTTAGCGAAATGTGGGTACATTTCGACCGCATATTATTCAAATGCGCAATCTGCGCAAGAATTAGATGCTGATACTACAACATAACAATTTTAACCTTTATACACTGTTATGTCAAGTCTTATGGTAAAAAGCTGGTAAAATCATTTGTTTTCATCTACAATTTTATATATTTTATCCAGTCCGAATCCTTTCCTGTATAAGAAAGCAATCAGCTTCTGCTTCTCTTCATAAGTTGCAGTCGCTGCATCATAATGCTTTTTCACAATGTATCTGCGAATCAGATCTTCTTCCGGGTCTTCATTGTGTTCTGCCATGATTTCTTCATACGCTTCTGCTATATGCTGTCTGTCCAGTCCTTTACGAACCAGGTCATTCATAATCTGATTCCTGCTCTTTGTACCTGACACAGATTCTATATAAGCTCTCGTATATCTTTCGTCATCTACATATCCATATGAAGCTACGTATTCAATTGCTGTATCAATCAGGAATTCAGGATAGCCATTTTCCTTTAATTTGGTCTTTAACTGATACACTGTATAATCCCGGCTCTTTAACAGATTCATACAGCGCAGCTTTGCACGCTTCTCCAATACAGTCAGCAAAAGTTCATATTGATTCTGGGGGAATTCTTCGTTCTCAGTGATGTGATATTTCTTCAATTCCCCTTTATATATGACAAGAGAAAATTCCGAGTCCAAAGTTACTCTGACTTTGGACTTTGAAATTTCCTCTATACGTGTCACGATCATTGTGCTGTATCTGCGGCACTTTTAGTCTTGGTTTCTTTCTTAGGGCTCTCTTCCGCCTTCTCTACACCCTGTAATCCATAGTGCTCTCTAACCTTGTTCTCGATCTCTTTGCATATCTCAGGGTTATCTTTCAGATACTGCTTCGCATTCTCTCTTCCCTGTCCGATCTTATTACCTTCATAGGCATACCATGCACCGCTCTTTACTACGATATTGACATTAGCTGCCAGATCCAGAATATCACCTTCCTGTGAAATACCTTCACCAAACATAATATCAAACTCTGCTTCTTTAAATGGAGGTGCAATCTTATTCTTAACTACCTTCACTCTGGTTCTGTTACCTGTAACTTCTCCGCTCTGTTTCAAGGACTCTATTCTTCTGACATCCAGTCTGACGGATGAGTAGAACTTCAATGCACGTCCACCAGTCGTAGTCTCTGGATTACCAAACATAACACCAACCTTCTCACGTAACTGGTTGATAAAGATAACTGTACAGTTGGATTTACTGATAACTGCTGTTAATTTTCTAAGCGCCTGTGACATCAGTCTCGCCTGCAGACCTACATGAGAATCTCCCATATCGCCATCAATTTCCGCCTTGGGAACCAAAGCTGCAACAGAGTCAACTACTACAATATCAATCGCACCGGAACGTACCATAGTCTCTGTAATCTCCAGAGCCTGCTCTCCATTATCCGGCTGGGAAATATATAAGTTGTCAACATCTACACCGATATTCTTGGCATATACAGGATCTAATGCATGCTCTGCATCTATAAATCCGGCAATACCGCCTCTCTTCTGTACTTCTGCGATCATATGCAGGGTAACAGTAGTCTTACCTGAGGATTCAGGTCCGTATATCTCTATGATTCTGCCCTTGGGAATACCACCCAATCCTAACGCTATATCAAGGCTTAAAGAGCCTGTAGGGATTGTCTCTACATTCATCTGTGCTGATGGATCACCCAGCTTCATGACTGCTCCCTTACCATATTGTCTCTCTATCTGTGTCAACGCAGCATCTAATGCCTTTAATTTCTCTTCTCTTTCCATATTCAGTCTCCTTCTCTGGTTAGAACAGACGTTCAATCTATATATTGATATTAAAACATTTGTTCTATCTTGTCAATACTTAATTCATATTTCTTCAGACGCGTCCATGTACTCTTTACCATCTTATCTTATTTCAGTAACCGTACCTGTCAACCATACCATAAAGTCTCTTCGTCATTCAAGTACGAGTTTTGACATTTGGCGCAATACAGAAGCAGGGTATACAAAAAAAGAGCCCATACAGCAGTTCATTGCTGCATGAGTTCTTCTGTTTTAGATATTTCCATCAAATAATACATTCTTATTCTTTACGATATAATCAATCAATGAAATAATCGTTAAGGCAAGTGCAATCCACATCACGATCTGCGTCAGTATATTCAGTGCCTGTATATTGGCAATCATCAGAATCACCATGATCATCTGGAATGTGGTCTTGAATTTGCCCCAGTAGCTTGCTGCAATCACTACATGATTATCAGATGCCACCAGTCTGAATCCACTGATAATAAATTCTCTGCTGATGATTACGATGACGATCCATGCAGGAATTCTATCCATGTCAATCAGACATATCATTGCTGAACACACCAGAAGCTTATCTGCCAACGGGTCCATGAACTTGCCGAAATTCGTTACAAGATTGTACTTTCTGGCAATCTTGCCATCCAGCATATCTGTAAGACTTGCAATGACGAAAATAACCAGTGCAATATAGTCCGTATATGCTTCGATACCGCCAAACGCTGCATCGAACCAACCCCATCCGGCATGTCCTCCCAATAACAGAATTACAAAAGGAACAATCAATATCATACGGAACACCGTAAGTTTATTAGGTAAATTCATGTCATATCTCCATTCCTACGCTATTACTGCGTATTGCTGTCTGTACACACTCTATTCTACAATCTCACCAATCAGATCATATTCATAGGAGCCTGTTATCTTAACCTTTACAAAATCTCCTGTCATCAACTCTCTGCTGGTCTGAACGAATACCAGACCATCTACATTAGGAGCATCCATATAGGTTCTTGCTGCATAAGCATTCTCATTAGGAAGCCTGCCTTCAATCATTGCCAGCACAGTACGCCCCACTGCATTCTCTGCTTTTTCAAAAGCAATCTCCTGCTGCAGTTCCATAATCTCTGCCTGTCTGTCTTTCTTGATCTCTTCCTCTATCTGATCTTCAAATTCAGCTGCGGGAGTATCTTCTTCCGCAGAATATGTAAAGACACCTAATCTGTCAAATTCCATTTCATCAACAAAAGCCATCAATTCTTCATGGTCTTCCTGTGTCTCACCAGGGAAACCTGTGATCAGAGTCGTTCTGAGACAGATATCAGGAATTCTTTCACGAAGTCTTGCAATCATATTACGAAGCTCTGCCTGATTTGTTCTTCTTCCCATCCGTTTGAGAATATTGTCAGAAGCATGCTGGATTGGAATATCCAGGTAATGACAGACTTTCTCTTCTGTGCGGATTGTTTCGATCAGTTCATCCGTAATCTCTTCCGGATAGCAATATAAAATACGAATCCAGTACAACCCGTCTATTTTGCACAGTTCATGCAAAAGTCTGGGAAGGCTCTTCTCTCCGTACAGGTCTTTTCCATATAAAGTCGTTTCCTGCGCTACAAGAATCAGTTCTTTTGCACCGAATTCTACAAGCTTACGCGCTTCTGCAAGAAGGCTCTCCATGGGAATACTTCTGTAATTTCCACGTACCTTGGGAATAATGCAGTAAGAGCATCTCTTATCACAGCCCTCTGCAATCTTTAAATAAGCATAATGTCCACCTGTGGTAACAATTCTTGACTTGTCATATACCGGAGTACGATTAATATCCTCAATATGGTTATGTCCCTGACCTGCCAGCACATCTTCCAGAGTCTCTACAATTGCATCTATTGCAGTCGTACCAATAATTGCATCAACTTCTGGAATCTCCGTCTGAACCTCTTCTTTGTAACGCTGTGCCAGACAGCCTGTTACGATCAAAGCTTTAATATCTCCTGCTTTACGCAGTTCAGCCATCTCAAGAATATTGTGAATGCTTTCTTCTTTAGCATCACCAATAAAGCAGCATGTGTTCACAACTACCACATCTGCTTCATTCTCATCATCTGTAATTTCATATCCTTTGCTGGTAAGCATGCCAAGCATTACTTCTGAATCGACCAGATTCTTGTCACACCCCAGCGAAATAAACAATATCTTCATTCTCAGTCTTCCGCTTAGTCCTCTGGCATGATCTTGATCTTGCCTTCAACAAGCTCTTCAATTGCGATAGAAAGTGGCTTATCCTGCTTGATTTCTACCAATGGTTCCTCACCACCAATGATCTGTCTTGCTCTCTTGGCTGTTGCCATAACGATAGAGTAACGGCTGCTGATAACCGGTTCTTCGCCTTCCTCTACATCTCCGTTTACGATATTCATTAAATCTGTGTATGATGGATGTAACATATTCTATACCTCTTTCTTTTATTATCATGATACTCTCACATTTATATTGAAAGGTATCATATTATCATAACTCTTCTGCGCCTTCCATATCAGCCTGCGCTCTTGCCGCTATTGTCTCCGGCAGCAATGCCGATAAAACAATCCTGCTGCCCTCCATGACCAGTACAGCCTTTGTCTTTCTTCCCTGCGTAGCATCTATCACAGTTCCATCTTCCTTCGCCTTTTGTACCAGTCTCTTCACCGGTGCAGAATCAGGGCTGACGATGGCAATAATCTTGGCTGTATTAACAATATTGCCAAATCCAATATGAATCAGCTTATCCAAATGCTCTTCCCGCCTTTATTTATAGCAGGCATACTGCTACTCAATATTCTGAATCTGTTCACGAACCTTCTCGATTTCTGTCTTTAGCTCTATTCCACGATTGGAAATCGCCAGATCATTGGTCTTGGACAGAATGGTATTCGCTTCACGATTCATCTCCTGTGCTATGAAATCAAGCTTACGTCCAATACTTCCGCCGTCTATCAGTTCCTGCTTCATAGTCTCTATGTGACTTCTAAGGCGTACAAGTTCTTCATCGACACATACTTTATCAGCAAAAATAGTCACTTCTGTTAAAAGTCGTGATTCATCCACTGTAGCATCGCCAAGCAGTTCCTGCACACGCTCCTGTAATTTGCTGCGGTACTCTTCAATAATCTGAGGGGATCTTTCTTCAATAAAGCAGACATGTTCCAGCATACCGTCCAACTTCTCAATCAGATCCTGTGCCAGATTCTGTCCTTCTTTGATTCTGCTTTCTACAAAGCCTTCAGATGCCCCATCTATTGTCTTTGCCAGTATCTTCCATATCTCGTCTTCATCAGCCATCTGCTCTTCCATGGAAAATACCTCCGGGTATCTCGACAAAGTAGATACACGAATATCATTATCCAGTCCGAATTCCTCTGACATTTCATTAAGATATCCAAGATATTCTGCTGCAATATCCTTATTATATTTGATACACACATTATTCTCAGAATAATCTTCGTAAGTAATGAACATATCAATCTTACCACGCTGTGCATACTTCTTCAGTTCATTTCGAATAGAACTCTCAAAAAAACTGAGCTTCTTGGGCATCTTAATATTTACATCAAGATATCTGTGATTTACAGATTTCAACTCTACCGTAACTTTACGTGTTCCTTCTGCAATCTCACATCTTCCAAAGCCTGTCATACTTTTAATCATGTCAATCCCCCTAACTATAGCGGAATACAGCTTATCGCATACTCTTCTGTATTATAGAATAAACAACCCTGCTAGTCAAGATTTTTCCGTAAACCTCTCTGTACAACAAGAATCGCCACAGGTCACAATCTGTAGCGATTCTTACAAATCTTATGTTCTTATTTTAATTTCCAGATATCTCTGTTATATTCTGCAATTGTTCTGTCAGATGAGAAGAATCCGGCTTTTGCAATATTGACCAGCATCATCTTCTT